>Ga0210248_100258_pt1 | contig 45189 bp, 28 predicted proteins | sample ChrtobMetP3_32mM_FD_155493 | JGI IMG/M metagenome (GOLD analysis project Ga0210248, IMG submission 155493) | Chrysochromulina tobin associated microbial communities from unialgal haptophyte culture, Seattle, Washington, United States - P3_32mM | ecosystem: Host-associated > Algae > Haptophytes >...
ATCTGGAAGCACGAGCCGAGGATAACTACCCGACTACCCCGACCGCCCCGACCGCCCCGTTTCGGCGAGTGTAACAAAAACAAATCACACAAAAAATCGAAAACGCCTATCATAAGTAATTCCTAGGTGAGTCAAAGGATATGTATTGTTTTGCGAAATTAACAGCACATCGTTCAGCAAAGCACGTCGTTCACACCTTTTTGGCGTTTTAAGAGTTCACCAGAAGACAGGAGTGCTCGCAAGTCCAAGTGCCGGGTGCTTGTGCTGCAGACACGTGCCACCGCGGCTGCTATGTTCGGATTCGGTGGCGGCCCGAATCTGGAGAAGCAGCTCTTTCAGCTCAAGTTTACGGCAAAGCAGCTGCAGCGGCTGTCCAAAAAGTGCGAAAAAGACTCGAAGGAGGAGAAGACGAAGATCAAGAAGGCGCTCGAGAAGGACAACCAGGACGGCGCTCGCATCCACGCGCAGAACGCGATCCGCAATGAGACCAACGCGCAGAACTACCTACGGCTTTCGTCGCGCGTCGAAGGCGTCGCCTCGCGCCTCGAGGGTGCCCTCAAAATGCAGCAGGTGACCAAAGGCATGAAGGGTGTGGTCGCCGGCATGGACAAGGTGCTGGCATCCATGAACGTGGAGGAGATCACAAAGGTGATGGATAAATTCGAGCAGTCCTTCGAGGACATGGACGTGCGCTCCGCGTACGTCGAGGGCGCCATGAACTCATCCACCACCGCCGCAATGCCCGAGGAGCAGGTTGATGAGCTCATGAGGATGGTCGCCGACCAGCACAACATCGCCATGGGCGAGAAATTCGGCTCCGCGTCGGGCGCAGCCGTGCCCGGTGCGGCTCAGGCGGCCGGTGCTGCTGCGGCTCCGCAGGCGGCGGCGGCAGGCGGCAGCGGCGGCGGCGGTAACCCAGAGGACGACCTCGAGGAGCGGCTGCGCAAGCTGCGTCAGGGTTGACCCGGGGACTGTTGTTCTGAGGGACCCGAACGTGTGTTGCGTTGTGTGCGTGTCGTGATGATGTGAAACTGGCTACATCCACGTTGCGAGGTGGTTGCACCCCGACCGACTTCGGTACTTGTCCCGCGCTCCCCCAAGCTCCCCCAGCAGCCTTTTTGCGGTCTGACTTTTAACCGTGTGTCAAGCGTCATGCCGACCGTATCCTACTACTTGGTTTTTGTACGATGTTGATGACGTCTCCGCCCCGGGGGGGGATTGATTACTTGTAGGAAATTCCTACTTGATTTCCACACGGCCAGCCGGTTTTCGCGTAAAGACGGCCGAAGTCCGCACCGGCAGGTGGTGGCCGGGGAGGACTTGAGAGCGACGATGTCGACTCCTGGATTGGTCTGTGTGGTGCTGGGCGCACCTCGCGCAGGGTCGACATCGCTGGTGCGTGACCTGGGACGCGTGATGTCGGACTCGTACGTTGCATTCCCGGCTGGCGGTACTATGGTAGATTCAGCTCCGGTGGGCAAACAGACAGGGATTTGGGAGCAGCGCCTACGCGCGCAGTTTCGTGCGCACATGAAGGCGCTGCGCATCGCCGCAGCTGGCACGGGCGTCATACTCGATGGGAGTATCGGTCAGCTCATGGCTCAGATTGAGATGGAGCACAAGCACGCAAGGCTCGCACCAGATGCCGCTCGGATTATGATTGCCTTTGGACAGCAGCTTCTGCAACGTACTCCGCATCCGAACGTCGTGGTGCACCTGGACACGACTCCGGCCGGCCTCGTCGCCCGCCCCTCACAGAACGAGTCGCTGCTCGCGCTCGATGACCATCGGATCCTCGATGCATGCGTGCGTGAGGTGGTGGATGCTCTCGCCACCAAGGAGAATGGCGTCGAGCTCTACCGCCGCAAGTGGGACCACTTCGGCAAGACGTCTGCGGTGCGTGTGCATGCGCACTTGGGCTCGTGCGCGCGAGAGCGAGCCCGCCTGACGCCGCGCGCACCCTGCACTGAGGCTGCCTGCTCCGCCCATGACCCCTTTGCGCTCACGCAAATGCGTGCTATGCACCGTGCTCGTGGCTGCTCCTGGCCCCGCAGGTCCGCGACGCGATCATGTGCACGCCGCCGCCGCCGCGCAGCGCACGGTCGCTCCCGCCGCCGTCGGCCGCCGCCGTCGAGTACATCCTCGAGGACGCATGGGCTGCTGCCACCACAGCTCGCTCGCGCGCTTCACCCCTGACCGAACGACGCTTTCGCAGCTCCGTTGACGAGAATGCACTGCCTGCGTCGCCCTCCGCCTCGTGCTCCGAGATGCTCTCCTCCGAGGCGCTCCCCTCGCCCATGAGCATCACGTGCGCTCGACTTGCCCTCACGCCCATGCGAGGCTCATTCGATTGAGCGGCCTAGGATCTCGATCTCGATCTCGATCTCGATCTTGGCGCCATTGGCTCGGAGCCGAGCCATCTCGTCCTCGTGCCGTTCCTGTTTGCGCATATCGCGAGCCCGACGCATGGACTCGGCGAGCTGCCGTTTCTCACACGTGACGCTGAGCCTGGCAATCCTGGGAGACCTGCTTCTAGAAGATGTTTGGACTCCGAGGAGGACCGGCGCATACTGGCCACGGGTGAACCCAGCACTTCGTGTGCTGCCTGTGCGGTGCGGTGTGCGATGGGAGCTCTCTTCTCGGTTCGCTGTTGTGCGGTGTCGTGTGCACTTGCCGTGATGGTGGCAGCTGATGAGCGCGTGCTTGCCATACAGCGGCCGCGCGCACACAGGCGTGATCAACGCTCATCACAACGCGTGTGGGGAACGCTCACGATGACGCGCATGAATTCACACTGGCGGACTGGGCATGGGTTTGATCTAGTCCATGTATTTACGTGCATGTTTTTCGTTGTGACGGGAGCTCTCGTCTTGTTCTATATATTTATGGACTTCCCGCCAGCGCGTAAATCCATAAATCTACGCTAAATTAAATGATCGCCGCGCCGCCAGCCCCAGCGCACGCCGGAAGGCTTTCCGGCCCCGAAGCCCGAAACGCATGCCACGACCGGACAGGCAGCGCACACGTGGCGAGGGGGACACCCCCAGGCATACTAAGCGTGTACGGTGTAACTCCATAATGATCGCCTGACGGCGGTCCCGGCGTGGCGCCCAGGTCCGCGTCCCCACGTCATGAATATGAAATATGTGATGGCTGCATGGTCGCGTATCTCGATCGCATGGTCGGTTCATCATGCCCGCCACGTGTACGCTGCCATTTGGCGTGTTTTACTTACTTCTGTCGTCCGTTCTCTGACCACAGTGGCGGTCCTCGTCACGCTCTGTGCACACACTGCACCCTCGGCGAGACTCGAGACTCCGGCTGCTCGATCGTTAACGCGATCCGGTTGCTCCGACCCAGGCCAGCGCTACCACTGGCAAGCACAGTCCCACAGGCTGTACGCGTAGATCTCCCTTCGAAGCTGCGAGCAGTGCGCAGACACCGCCCTCGTCGCCGGGCAGCGCCACCAGCGGACGTTTCCAGTCTTGACGCCCGCATGGTCCGCGTCGTCGCCACCTGCCGACGGGGAGCTCCCTTCCCCTGTGCCCCCCCCTGTGCCTTCCCCTTTGCCCCCCCCTGTGGCCGGCGTACGCACCGCCGCGGCTGCATCGAAGCGGAGCGCCATCCGCTTGAAAAAGTGCTCGCTCCAGCTCTTGGTGTCTTGCCGGAGGCTCCAGCAAAAGTGGGGCGGCACCTGGGCGGGCGAGGCGCGCGCCGCTTCGAGGCACGCGGCCGCGCCCAGCTGCTCGCACGCGCGGCAGCCGGTGAGCACCGCCGCGCGCGTGCGGCGGAAGCTCGCGAGCTCGGCCTGGAGATTGGCACCGGCCTCGCCCGGCCAGAACTCGCCGATGCGTTTCCACAGTGTCGCATTGAAGTACATGTACGCGAGTGAGTCGAGCCAATTCGCGCGGAGCACGCCGTCCAGATCGCTCGGCCAGAGCCACGGACCCTCGGGATCGCGCAGCATCACCTCCGACGGCCATGCAGTGCTGCTGCCCAGTGCGGCTGGTGAACCGGCAGCGAGCGCCGCGGGCGCCTTGCGCTTCGCCGCCTTGGTGGCGGCGCGGCCGGCCTTGGCGCCCTTGTCCTCGACGCGCCGCTTCTGCGAGATGTAGATGAGCTCATGAGCTGGCACGTCGAGAATCCGTCCCAGGACGAGCAAGGATTCGTCAAAGTGCTCCGAGATCATCACGTGATCGAGCGAGCGAGCGAGCGACGCCAGCCATTCCAGGGCTAGACCGGGGCTGCTGCCACCCGCGCTGCCGCCGCCCGCGCCGTCGCTTCTGCCGCCGTCGCCAGCGCTGCCACCGCCTCCGCCGTTGAGCATCCGTCGCCAATTGTTCGCATGCGGCATGGGCAGCAGCGGCCATCCGAGCGTGTTCGCGACGGCCTCCTTGACGAAACGGAAGCTATCTGGCACCTCACGTGTCTTCTTGCGTGGCGGGATCACCTTGCCCTGATCGTCCAATCCAGGACTCAAGTCGCACGTCGCTGGAGGGGCCGCGCCCACGTTGCCGCCGCCGCCGCCAAAGTTCCGACGGCGCAATCGGCGGCCTATGCCACTCGCGCCGTATCGGCGCTGCGTACTCAGCAGTTGCGCGCGCAAACCCTCGAGAGCCTCCCGGGCCGCCTCCGAGGGCGGCGGCCGGCTGCCAATCGCGCTCAGGTCGGCCAGCCGACGCTTGGCGCGCTCGGAGGCGTCTACCCTGTCCACCAAGCAACGCATCGTCGCTGCGAGCATCCCAAACCGGTCGACGCTCTGGTTCATGCACGTCCAAGTGAACTTGAAGTCGCGCTCGCAAGTCTGGCCATGGCAGCGGCCACCGCTCGACGAGATGCGCGAGCACGGCACGCCCGTCTGCTGCGGAATCCAGAACTGCTCCAGTGCGGACGTGAAGCGTGCGGCCGGCCAGCGCATGATCGTGAGCAGCACGCTGCCCGGGATCGCTTCACGGTACGCCGACGGAGCCGCCAAATCCGCGCCGCCGTGGGCGCTCACGCCGGCGCTCTGCCGCTGCCGCTCCGCCAGCTGATCGACGCACGCGCACAACTCGGCAGCGGCGTCGCTGGCACTGCCGCCGAGGAAGAGCGTGTGCGCGGCGCCCGACGCAGCGCGCATGCGTTCCAGGTAGACAGCACACGCCCGCAACGGCGCTTCGAGCCGCGTCGAGGCTGGACGCTCTACGCTCGCAACGGCGCGCGAGGAGCGCCTTCGTCCTTTAGAGAGGAGCTCATCGAGCGGCTGCCAGCGCGAGTGATCGATGACGAGCTGGAGAGGCTTGGGGGCGAGCCCGCCGGACTTCACGGCCGCGCTCGCCCGTTGCGCGCCCACCCATTGCTCACCACACGCCTTGAAAGTGTGGAACTCGAACAAACACTCCGTAGGCTTCGGCATCGTGCCAGGCCCCAGGTGCCGACGGAGGGCTGGTGGGCCGCGGATCGCCTTGGCATTGACGGCGACGTCGAAGCCGCGCGCGTCGGCGTACCGGTGCAGCAGCGCGCCCAGCGTGCTTGAGCCAGTCTTGTACGTCTTCACCATCGCGACGCCGCGCGTGCCGCCGCGCCGCCCTATGGTGCCGTTGGGCAGTGCGGGTGGCCCGAGGCCCCTCGTGAGCTGCAGCGGTGTGCACACGGGGCCGTGCGTGACCGACGCGGCGGCGCGGCCGTCCGCCGGGTGCACCCAGCCCTCGTCAAGGCACACCCTGCCCAGCGCGCCGATACGTCCCTGCTTGGGCAGCGCCACGCTCAACGTCGTGAGGAGCACGGGAGGGTCGCCCGAGGAGGCCGGCACGTGGATCGCAGGGCAGTCGCGGCTGGGGCATGCGCCAAAGACGCCGTGCACGAAGGCGTACCCTGCTGCCACGTGAAGCCGTGACACCTCTGCAGCGCCACCCGTGCCGCCAAAGACTACCACTGGCTCGCAAAGGCCGGCTACGTTGCAAGCGCGCAGCGAACGCGCGTGGAAGCCTACAAACGGCGCCGCGCCAGCACCGATCCATAAATCGATCCAGCCATCGCCCGCGCCGTCCTGCGTCGCGGTAAGTTGGAGCTCGCCCATTGAAAAGAAGGTGAGTAAACATTGACTGTGAAGACAGCGTGAATCCAAAACACACACACATTCTTGCCGAATCAATTGTGTTGAAGAAGTTGCTACATGTATACGTCGCGGCGCGTGAGTGAGTGAGTGAGTGAGTGAGTGAGTGAGTGAGTTATTGAGACACAGACACACCGTGGAACAATACGGGGAACGGGTCGAGATACATGTACCTACTGAGGCTCATAGGGTATCCCATGGCAGCACACGCAGCATGTATACAAGCTCGTGGCCATGTTTTGAATCCAACGGATTCCTGTTCGGGCGTCGCTATGCTCACTCACTCACTCACTCACTCACTCACTCGCGGCGCGCGCTCTTCAGATCTCGAGCACACCCTCTCCTTCTATGGCGGCGAAGGCGTTCGTCCCTTTGCTTCTCTTCCTCCTCCCACCACCATGCCTTTCCCTCGCCTTCTGCCCTGCCGATCGCCGCGATCAAATGTGGGATACATGGATCTTCGTGCGTCCGAGTGGTGACATTGTTCTAAACTACCTCGTCAAGCACAACTCGTCGGACATGAAAGTTATCCTTGGGCAATGGAATGGCATCGGAGCGGCACTATCCTCGGACGGCGCGCACTTTGCCGACCTTGGCGTCGTCATATCGAAGGATTGTGCCAGCAAAGACGACTGCGCACATTGGCTGGGCAGCGGCTCCGTCTGGCCGAGGATTTTGGCCAATGCAAGCGCCACCAATGAGGACGGCGATGCTGACGACGACTTCATCATGAACTACTCTCAGAACGACTACGACTGCGAGGGTGGATCAGACTGCCAGACCATCTACTTTGCCACGTCGCGCGACGCGCTGTCGTGGACACCGGTCGCGCCGGACGCGCAAGTGAAGGGCGGTCTACGGTTCAAGTACGACCCGAAGTTTTACAAGGTGGGAGGACGCTGGGACTGCATCGCGGTGCTCCGAAAGCCGGGTGGTGGCTACTACGGCTATTGGACGGCCACGCCGCAGCCTTCTGCCGCGCTCTGCGGCAACACCACCAGCTGCGGCTCTGGCTTTGGTGAGTCGGAGGACGGCCTGCATTGGACCGCCATGCCGACGCCTGGGCCACCAGTGTATGCCGAGCTCGGCGGTGTGGCGCAGCTGGGCGAAAAGGTGTTCATGGTGTTCAACGCCGGGCAGCTCTTCGAAGCACCCTCACCCACCGGCCCGTTCGTTGCCTCGGCTGCCAATCATGACTTCTTGGGGCAGCAAGGCAACAGCTGGTTCCCGCGCTTGTGGGGAGAGACGTACACGACGGATCCGTCGCTGCTCCTCGTGACGCATCACCAGTGGGCAGGCGACGTGCTGTACGCGGGCCTGGTCAAGCAGGCGGTGCTCCGGGACAATGTGCTGCGCGCCGAGTGGTGGCCTGCCAATGACGCCTTGCGAGGCTCGGCGCTAGAGGTCACGTCCTTCACGTCCAATGCGTCAGTTCTCAATGCGACGTCGTGCCTGGGCCTTCAATGCATGACGAGTGGGGTGTGGCTCGAGGGCACGTTCAGTGCCAGTGCGCGGCCCGCGGGCATTTGGCTGCAGACCACCACGGGGGGCTTCGGGATCGGCATAGGATCGCCCTCGCCTGAAGGCATCTCCCCATTCCTGCTCGGCGCACGGCAGTTGCCCACGTCCGGCTGGGACAGCGCCCACGGCCCACTGATCATCGATCGGCATCTGTCGCTCGGTGACGCGCCGTCCACATTCCGCGTGCTCGCACGTAACGCGTGGAGTGCACAAGGCATGATCGAATGCTACGTCAATGGCGTGCTCACACTGCCATTCACAGTCTCCGGGCTCACTGGCGTCTTTAGTGCCTGGAATGGCACTGTGACCGCAGCCGCGCGCCTGACGCTACCCACGCAGCAGTTGGAGTCGAGTCGGGGCGGCCATTGATACAGTCATCCTGAATGCACGAGGCGAGCAAAGCTGCGTCCCGAATTCTCTCAGATGGACCCCGCCCCGCCGCAGCCTTGGCCGCAGCTCGGCTGCGCGTAGAGCGTAAGAGCCCGCCCGCGGCCCGCACATCGGTACAACGCCGCGGCGAGGCGGACGGACCCGCTTCGGCCACGACTTCGGCCGTCGGCGACGGATAAATATAGACTTACGTGAACAGAAACGGTAGATCACGCCGCACAGCGGACGACGCCAGAAGCCCCCGGGGAAGGAGCCCGAAGTCCCGCCGCGGTCAGCACACTGCCTGGATGTCCCTGGATACATCTCGACTTTTTCTCCCCGGGCCGGCGCCGGGCGGGCCAGCATCGCACCGCCGCGCACTTGAACATCACTTGGCACTTGAAATTGCCGGGAACATGACCTTAAATGACCTTACATAGATTACTCCGACTTTCAGGCCTCCCGGGGGGGGATGGGGGGGGGGGAATTCTACTCGTGTGCTGGAATATTCATGTCTAGTCTTCATCTGCGCGCACCCTGTGCCGCTGCGTCCGCCTTCCGCTTCTGCGCGCGCCGTTCAAGCCGCGCCTTCTCCGCCACGACCAAGGTATTAGTGTTGGAGTTGATGGACGCGAGGCTGCCGTCGGGCAGATTGAGCTCAAACTGCATTGTGGCCTCGCAGCCCCACCCAAACCTCGACTGCTTATTAACGTATGGGTTGCCCTTGCTCGCCATCTCACTGCATGCATCGTTTGTGCCGCGCTTGATCCGGTATCCGATGCTCTGGAGGTACCTCGTTGCCACGTCGCATGGTGGCTGGCCAACGTAGATAGGGTCGCATTTAGGGCCGATCGTTTCAAACTCAAGTGCCTGCACCCGGCTGCGCAGCAATGCCGGCGGTACGCTCATTAGCAGCTGAATATCAGTGCCTTGCGCGTCGATCTTGAGGTACCGGATGGGGAGGTGGGCGGGCACGAGGCGAATGGCACGCTCGAGTGTGATTGTTGGCACGCGACGACGCTCCACCTCGCCGTCCTGGCACAACCGCGTGTGGCTGGCAGCTTTGTTGAGCTCAGAAAGTGATGAGCAGCCGGCCCATCGATGGACTGTGATGTTCGCCTCGCGTCCGTGGGCCGAGACAGCAATGGGCAGCACCACACCCCGTGCGTGATGGTGCCCAACCGGAACGGCGCGGTCGGCACCCTTGGCCATTCGCCGCGTGCCACGGCTTGCGAGCACCGCGTACTTGTCCATCAGCGGCTCGAAGGATAGCAGGAAGGCATCACGATAGTCCTGGTCCAGCTTATCATCAAGAGTATCCCTGTCGGAGCAACCAATTTCAAGCAGCGCGTACTTGACGTCCGCGGGCGCCACGACGGCACCGGAGGGGTCCAGCATTGCGACATGCAGGCCCGTCACAAGCGAATTCCCCTCGATTTTTACGTCCAGGGGTTCCGCAAGCGTCGAGAGCATCATGAGGGCGCCGAGCATATGTCACGAACATGAGCAAATCAGCGGGCCGCCCCGCGCCGCTGTGAAGTTCCGGTAAAAAGACACTGAAGTTCCGGTATTCCCAACTCGCCCCGTCGCAATACCTAATCCAGTGGTTTCCGAGTGGGAGGCTGAGAATTAACAGCCCAGTTCACACTCGTGGGGTTGAGTGCAGGTGTCGTGCCCTGGTGTGTGTGCGAGGGAAGGGAAGACTCCTCAAGCGGGGCCGCCCACGATGTTCGGCCTGGGTCTTTGGCGGCGGACCACCACTCTGGCGCCAATGCTGCTGCAGCAGACAATCGCGACCCCGATCACCCCCTTCTTCTCGCCGCTCGCCCTCGCTGCTCGCACGATGAAGGTCGTCACTTCGCTGAAAAAGCGCTGCGAGTCGTGCCGGATCGTGAAGCGCGGCACGATTTCCTACGTATATTGCTCTGCCAGCCCGCGCCACAAGGCGCGCAACGGCCCCAAGCGGAAGAGGAAGTAATGCCTTAGGTTGGGACATGGTTGAGACAGGGACGACGGCGTGGAATCGTGGGTTCGTGGCGACTGCCGGCGTCCGTCAAGTTGGCGTACGACCATCGCTCCCCGTCCACAGGAAAATTACGTACGCGAGGCCGAGTGCGCCGGTATGACGCGCGGGCGTGCCAGGAGGAGCAAGGAGGTTTGGTCGGGGGCTGGCATGTGGTAATCCCCGCCGCGACGGGATTTGTAGTAAGAGCGGCCAGTCGACCGTGGCCATCCACCAGGTCACTGGGGGTAGAGTCGGTTCGGTCCGGGAGGTAGTTTCGTATGGAGCGGCATGTACTGCTCATGTGCGTCACGGCGTCGTTTGTCGCATACCAGGTATCCAACCTCAGGATAATGACACCTCGATCCTCGTTAAACCGTCTTTCGCTCGGGGCGGAGTCGGATTGGCGGGTGTTAGACGGGTGTGGCGTGCAGCGCGTAACGCAAGCAGTGTGAACGGAGGGCGCCTCCCATACTCTCTTGGCACGGTCGCGAATGCAGCGTAAGCTCAACACGGCGCGTCAAAGTTGCGGTCATCGGGGGGTCCAAGAGAGAGAGGAAGCGTCCAATCCATTTGGGCGTCCCTCTGTCATCAACCTCTCAATGTGCTGCTGGCACACAAAGGACAGCTGACCGCGGCTTCAAAATGCTTGTGCCGATGCCGATACTTTTGCCGACGCCGACGGCGCGTTTTCACTGCCAGCACATGGCACCCTGCGCGCGTCTGCAATCTCACGGGCTGCGTATGTCTGACGACGGCCGCAGCATGGTGAGCAGCAGGGACAGGTCTTCAGCCCTCCGAGACACCAACAGCGACGAGTCGCCGTGGTTGCCAGGCGACGTGGTCTGCGACGACGACGACGAGTGCATGCTCATGGTTGCCACCGATTCGGATGGAATCGTCGACAAGGCCATTCCACTTGACGCGGCCATGCCTCTGCAGCAGCTCGCGCAGCGAGTGGTCGCCAGCCCGGCCTTCGAGTTCCTGTCCGTGAGCGCGACCGTGGTGCTACTCTACACGTTTTCAGTCGAGTTCAGCACGCTCGAGTTCAGCACGCTCAGACCTTTCTTTGGCGCGCCGCCGACAACTCTGAGGGACTCCGTCGCCGATGAGCTGTGCTCGGCCTTAGTTGTGCTCGAGTTCATCGTGCGCGCGTGGGCAGTCGGCTTCCAGCGTCGGTATCTTGTTCGGCCGCTGACAGTGCTCGACTTCTTCACGGCGTTGCCGATCCTCGTCGAGGGTCCGCTCGCCGAATTTCTCGCGCCGCTGCTACCGCTGCGGCTGCTCCGCTCCTTTCGCATCCTCCGGCTGAGACGGTTACTCGAGGCCAAAGAGGTGCTTGCCTGTGATGGCTGGATGGCTTCATCGCTGAATGGCTGAGTGGCTTCAGAGCTTCATGGCGCCATGGTTTGTCCGCTTCCTCGTTTAATACCTTCATTGTTTGGTGACGCAGGTAACCAAGATTGCGAGGCTCATCACGGGCGACCCGACGGCGGAGGTGGCTGAGTCGACGCGGCTCGCGCTTCGCCTCGCCTTCTCAGCACTCTCGATTGTCATCATCTCTGCGGGCCTCGAGTGGCAGTGTGAGCGAGCCGTCAACGAGGGCCTGCGCACGTACGCGGACGCTGTCTACTTCTCGTTCACGATCGTGACCACGGTCGGCTTGGGTGACATAGTGCCAGTCACGGCCAACGGGCGGCTGGTCCTCGTGGCGGAGATGGTCGCCGCGGTGACGGTATCTTCAACGTCTCACTGCCTCTGAGTGCCTCGGAGTGCCTCTGATGACGAAACCTCTGATGACGAAACCTCTGATGACGAAACCTTGGAGTGCCTCGGAGCCCGTCGGAGCTCGTCGGAGCCACTGATTAACTCTGCCTGACTCTAATCACCTCGTGTAACCTATGTGGCTCTCCCACCTCGTGCCACAGGTCATCCCGCTAGAGCTCGCCGCCGTCAGCAGGGCTTTGCTGCAAGAGACCGTCCTCGTGCCGCCACCCGTCCCACGTACCAGCGAACGTCCCGGAGAGCGTCCCATCCGTAGACCATCCATCGCCAAGCCCGATTTGGGTACTCCTTGGAGCAGTGGGGACTCATCACAGGAGGAGCCGGAGGGGCAGGAGGGGCCGGCGCGGCGTGCGCTTCGTCGGGTGGCGTTCATCCATCGGGTGGAGATAGTGTGCGGCCGCTGCGGACTCCGAGACCACGAGGCGGACGCTGCTTACTGTCGGCGGTGCGGTACGGCGATCTCAACAATTTCGGCGCCTGGTGCGTCCTTGGACGGCTTGAGTCGGGAAGACATGTAGACCTCTGAAGCTTGGAGTCTCGGAGACGGCCTGGGAGACGTCCAAAATCTATCGTCCAAAATTTACCCAAGTAAAATAGCCCGGCGCGCTCCCAAACCGTACTGGCAGCAGCATACACGGTGATTTCGTAATAATTATGATATTTATTAGGCCGGGGCGGCCGCGCGGGGCCGCGGCCGCCCGGGGGCGTCGGCGCCGCGCGGCGGCCGCTCAGGTGTGTCGATCATGTGACACGCCGGTGATCGGACATGCGGCCATCGCCCATCCTTCTTTACGGAAAACTTTAGCGTCACTTAGGCAGTCATACATCCGATTTCGCATTTGAGGATTTCCGGTTTTATCCCGTTAAAAAGATTTTGGTTGCTTCCATGGATTCATGCACGGTCTGGTCTGGGTCACGTTCACACTCTCTTTATAACGTAACGGTAACTTAACCACGGTATCGCACAACGTCACCGCGGTAGCCATAGTAATCGAGTACGGATTCGGCTTTATAGAGAGGAGCACAACTCGACTGTCGCGCGGGCGCTGTCTCTAAGTCCAAGTTTGCCGTGGAGATGCCGTGCCGCCGGCAGACGTGCCGGTTGACTTCCCGCCGCCCCGATCGAATGAGACAGACCCTGTCAATCCTGGCCTGCGCCCCGCTGCGGGACCCCCGCCTGACAGTTTATTGGAGATCACGACAGAGTACCCTTCAGCCTCCGCGGCCTTCACCGAGGACTCAATGGACGATGAGTAGAGATCGGCGCCTTTGAACCCCGAAGATTGGCATTCGATGGGCTTCGACGGCCGAGTCGGAAAGCTCTGGGTGTGTTGAACAGGTGGACGAACAACGGGGGGGTACGCTTGGGGCGGTGTTGCGCTGTCGGATGATGGAGCACGCGTTGACTGGGGTCGAATCGCCTGGCGTGACTGACCCGGAGTCGGTGCACCACGCTGCACCACGTCTGTGTCGATCAAGTTGGCCGGCATGTGGGCCCGCTCCGGTGAGCCCTCGAAACCCTCCGGGATTGAGTTCTCGGAAGCTTGAAGGTATCTTTTCTGAACGTTGATCGTTCCACCGTCATCGACAAAGCCTGGCGACTTGGCACTGCGTAAGATGGTGAGCGTCACCTTCAGGTTGGCAATCGGAGTGCTCGCGAGCAGCGTCTTAAAGTCGGTGTCGGCTGAGATGGGCTGGCCACCCACTGCTACGATCTGATCATTGAGCTGGAGCGCTGCGCATCGCTCGGCGGGCGACCCAGGCTTCATCGAGGCCAGCACCGTCGCTCCGCTCGCATTGAAGCCCACGCCCAGCCCGAGCGACTCTTGCGGGTTGCGCTTCACAAGCGTCACTTGGATCTCCCTCATGGCCGCCGCTTCCACGGCTGCTCCCGACTTGGCACCGGGAGACGCGCCCTCGGCACGTAAGATGGTGAGCGTCACCTTCAAGTTGGCGATCGGAGTGCTCGCGAGCAGCGTCTTAAAGTCGGTGTCGGCTGAGATGGGCTGGCCTCCCACTGCTACGATCTGATCATTGAGCTGGAGCGCTGCGCACCGCTCGGCGGGCGACCCAGGCTTCATCGAGGCCAGCACCGTCGCCCCGCTGGCATTGAAGCCCACGCCCAGCCCGAGCGACTCTTGCGGGTTGCGCTTCACAAGCGTCACTTGGATCTCCCTCATGGCCGCCGCTTCCACGGCTGCTCCCGACTTGGCACCGGGAGACGCGTCCTCGGCACGCAAAATGGTGAGCGTCACAAAGATCCCTGCGCTCGCGAGCAGCTCGTGAAAGTCAATTCTTGGAGAGAGCTTCGTGCCGTTGACGGCGATGATCTCATCGCCGAGCTTGAGCGCGCCGCATCGCTCGGCTGGCGAGCCAGGTTTAATTGAGAGCAGGAAGGTCGAGTTTGGTCCGTCGTATCCGATGCCCAGCCCGAGCGTCTCGTCCGGCGTGCGCCGCACGAGCGTCACGTCCATCGATCTCATCTGTTTCGACATGAGACCTCCTCCAAGTATGAGCTTCTTGGCATTGACGATCGGCCCGAGGCGCACCATCGATAACGGCTGAGTCAGCTTTCGCATCAGTGTCGGCCGAGGCCCAACGCCTCTGGCCGGGTCGAATGGTTCGGCGCCTAGGCTCATATGGTCGCTATCGACGCGGACGCCCTCACTGTCAGCCGCGAGAGCGTCTACTTTGGCGAGGAGCGTCCGCAAGATCTCTCCGTCGGTCGCGCCCCCGTAGGGATTCCCGCGGTGCTCTGTGGGAGGGCAGCATCCGCGCTGGATAAGCGCGACGAGGATGGCGAGGGCGCATGTGCCGACGAAGATGATGAAGACGCCTGCCATCATCTGCGCGCGGATGGGCGTCGCCTCGGGCGCTTCCTCGGCGCACACCTCGCCATCGCCGAAGTAGCGAGATCGCACCTCGACGAATGCAGGCGAGCTCGCATACTCGGACATGGCCACGCTCAGATTGGCGAGCGTCTCACGGCGAGCCGGAAGCCCAACGAAGCCCCATTGGATGGGAGCAAGATGGAGGGAGGAGAGGAGCTCGCGGCTGGCGCAGTTGGCGAGGGCGAGGCGGTTGAGTGTCGCTCGGTCACCGAGAATGGCAGCGCAACGATTCGACTCGAGCATGTGGTCGACCCACAGCTGGCGCTTCGGCATGTTCAGCTGCTGTGCGGTGTCGCCGATCTCGTCAAAGCTCGCCGACAGGACGGTGCCCGCGAACTCGGCCGCGCGCATAAAGCGCCCCGGGACGGTGACCGGGACGGTGACGCATACGGTCGAAGTCCTTAACGAGCCAAGGTCTGTGGGGCCATGCACCCGCGTCGACGGCGCCGCTGCGAGAGAGAGGTGCGTGCGCGAGAGAGGCGAGTCGCGAGTGCAGCGTCAGCACACACACGGGGCGTCGGATAGGCTTGAGAATCGACTGGGCTATCGGACAGAGAATCGACTGGGCGGGCGTCGGCGTGTGCGGAACGCGTCACGGAGCGTGCAGCACTCTGTGCCCGCGACGCCCAAGACAGTGCGTCGATGGGACGAGAGTCAAGGAGGAGCGCGAGAGAGAGCCGCACAGCACTCACAGAGGAAAACCGTTAGGTTCGCCGTGTAGTGGGCATTGACGATGACCACGACCAGTAGCATCCCGATTCGGATGATGCGCGAAGGCCATGTGACGTACAAGTAGTCCTCGCCGTGGAAGAGAGCGGCGACGCTCGAGTAGACCGTCTTGACCACGCCCGGCCTTGGATAGGTCGGCACGACGATGTCAACGAGAATGTACATGGCGGCGCACACGAAGGCGAACCCGAATATCAGGACGTACAGGTCTGGTGAAAAGGGCTCCAGAAAGCGGAAGTACTCGACGGGCTTGCTCGTTTTCAGCGCGAGGCCGGAGTTGAACGAGTCGTGGAAGGGCGCCGAGGGCATCACGCGCAGGTCACCGTGCACCTGTGTGAGGTCAGCGAAGACCAGATCGCACCTGCCGGTGGCAAGGCAACCGTAGCCGGTTTGCCCTGTTTGGCCAGTCGCGGCCTCACCCGCCCAGAGCGGAGGAGAGACGACCAGCGTGAACGTGAAGCCGATCCGCTGCGCGAGAACCTCGATGACGAACGGCAGATAGCCTTGCCAACTCACGTTACCCAATTGAGGGCCCGCAGCCGATGCCTCAAACAGGAGTTCATATGCGACCGGCGGAAGACCAATCTTGAGGTGCGTCATGGCAGGCTCACCGGAGGATCGCCGTCGATGCACGGGCGAGGACTGACGCGCTGGGCTGCTGGCAGGCGATTACCTGACCCAAGTGACCCACAGCCGCGCCCGCCGAGCAGGCCCGATTCAAAACATAAATTCATCTTCTGTGCATGTGTCGACTACATGTACCGGTATCGCGTGTGTGTCCCGGCTCCCCCCGGTGTCTTTTTACCGTATCGCGCTAAATGTTTTATTTCACACGTCTCGTTATTCTCAAGGTTATGTTCGACCGAGTCACCACCGCTTGCGCGCTGGCCGCGACGGCTGCGGTGGTCGTGTGGTATTGGCGACGAGCCTCGCGGCACTGGCGCGAGCGTGATATCGCCTTTCGCCAGGGCACGCACCAGCAGCAGCGGCGGCTCGGTCAATCGTCTGTCTACGTGACGGTGCTCGGCCAGGGTGGGGCGCCGCTGGGCGATATGTACGTGAAGCTGGACGATGCGACGGCGACTGGCGCGTTGAGCGTGGCTCACGAAGCGGGCATCACGCTCTTTGACACTGCTCCGTGGTACGGAGTGGGCTTGAGTGAGGCACGTTTCGGCGTTGCGTTGCACCGAGTGCCTCGGGACAGCTTTTCTCTGCAAACCAAAGTGGGCCGTTTCCTAGTACCCGACCCGGCGGGTATGAATGGCAAGGCCGTCGGCTGGATCGGCGGCTTCCACAATCGCATCGCCTTCGATTACACTGCGGCAGGATTCGAGCGCCAGCTCGAGGACTCGCTGCAGCGTACTGGCTTGGGCAGGATCGACTCGGTGGTCATCCACGACCTCGAGCCAACGCCGCACCGCAACCCGGCGACCGGCGATACGGGGCTTGCCACAGCGCACGCGCACCTCGCCCAGCTGCGCAAGAGCGGCTTCGCCGCATTGCAGCGGCTACGCGCGGCGGGCAAGATCTCTGCGATCGGCGCGGGCCTCAACATCGATGAGGACGGCGAGGATCCGCAACTGAAGCGCGAATGGAACCAGCTGTATGTGGACGCGCTGCTCGGGCTGCACACGGGAGAGGGGGGGGCACAGCCCGAGCCCAACGATCGCGGCATCGACTTCTTGCTCGTGGCCAACATGCACTCGCTCGTGTGCTTTGAGGCGCTCGACTCGGGCATCCTTACCAAGTGCGGTCTGATTGCCATTGATTCCCACTGATGGCATCCTCACCAAGTGCATCCTTACCAAGTGCGGTCTGATTGCCATTGATACCCACTGATGGCATCCTCACCAAGTGCATCCTTACCAAGTGCGGTCTGATTGCCATTGATGACCGCTGAGTGCATCCTTACCAAGTGCGGTCTGATTGCCATTGATGACCGCTGAGTGCATCCTTACCAAGTGCGGTCTGATTGCCATTGATGACCGCTGATGGCATCCTCACCAAGTGCGCGCTCGCGGGAGTCTCGATCATCGTCGGTCTGATTGCCTTTGATGACCACTGAGTGCCTCCCTCATCAGGTGCACGCGCGCGGGAGTCTCGATCATCGTCGGTCTGATTGCCTTTGATGACCACTGAGTGCCTCCCTCATCAGGTGCACGCGCGCGGGAGTCTCGATCATCATCGGTCTGACTGCCTTTGATGACCACTGAGTGCCTCCCTCATCAGGTGCACGCGCGCGGGAGTCTCGATCATCATCGGTCTGACTGCCTTTGATGACCACTGAGTGCCTCCCTCATCAGGTGCACGCGCGCGGGAGTCTCGATCATCGTCGGAGGACCATACTCATCGGGCATCCTCGCGACGGGCGCCGACCCGGCCGACGGCACCATACCCAAGTTCAACTATGAGCCCGCGAGCGACGAGGTGCGAGCTCGCACGCGCCAGATCGAGGCCGTGTGCAAGCGCTTCAATGTGCCGCTCATCGCCTCGGCCCTCCAGTTCCCGCTGCTGCGCGACGACTGCGTCGCGTGCGTCATCCCGGGGGCGAAATCGCCTGCTGAGGTGCACAGCAACGTCGCCAACATGAATGTGTCCATCCCCGACGCGTTCTGGGAGGCTTTGATCATGGAGGGCTTGATCCCTGCAGCCTCCATCAGAACCACACACCGAAAGAGTAGTCTAAGAGTTAACCAACCTGAGTCCTGAAACTGTGCGTACTGAGTTACGTTTACTAGATCCTACTTTAAGTTAATTCTTTCCTTGCGTGCTTGTGATGTTGCTTGCGTGCTTGCTGAAAGGCTGCTTGCTAAAAGCACCCTTAGAACGTGACGTGACTGTTCATGCACTGTGAAGATTCAGTTGCAATTTGAGGAATTTTGAGATCGCGAGATGCGACGGTCGCGGCTCAGCTTCTGCACAGGATAAATGCAGGTCTTCACCCTCTTCCTTGCCTTCATCGCTCTCGGTGCGTCGACGCCTGAATTTCGCCCGCGCCGCCGCCCGCGTCTGCCTGAACCTTGCAGCCAGACCGCCTTGCCAAAGCCTCGCGTGCCTGGTCAACGCTTGGCTTGCCAAATGTCAAGTAGCACCTCCTGGGACGGACCTGCGTTGCATCTTTGATCGCGCTGATCGACGGCGGTTCATCGTGTGCTTCTGTGCGCAGCGTCCGCCTTCCAGGCGCCGGTGTCGCGCGTTGCCAGCAGCCGCACGTCGGCGGTGACGATGAAGGAGGAGAAGGAGGAGTGGTCGCTTGCGAACTTCCTCTCCAGCGGCCGCAAGTCTTTCTACGGCGAGAAGTCCAAGTTCGGCGAGAAGGAGCTGCTCTCCGGCGCCGCGCGCCCGACCGCCCTGGAGACGCTCTCCAAGCGCTTCGCCTTTGACTACGACACGCGCCCGAAGGGCAAGTCGGTCAAGCCCGTGAAGAAGTCGAACAGCAAGTTCAACCCGAAGGACGCCAAGACGTGGTAAGCAGCACTATGGTAGACGGACCAGCAGCCGGCTTATAGTTTTCTCATCCGAGGTTGAGGAGGAGAGACACGTTGGGCGGCGCCCACATCGACTGCGCCACCAAGTACACCTCCGACGAGTCTCTTTTTGTCGGTCGCGCTCACGTGTCCCCCGCCACAGTCAGCATCGGTACGATCTCGCACTAATTTTGAATGTTAAAATATCGTAGGAGAGTGAGCCAAGTTTCGAGGTTCAGCAAGGTCAGAGGCGATCAATGAAATTAAACACTGTGTCGCGAGCGCCGTGGCCGGTACGTAGAACGTACTGCTACTGGTGTCAGGTAGGCGCTCCGCGGGACGCGGGTCCGGTCGCGGGCTCGCGGGAGCGCGGCCCGGTCGCTCCTCGCCGGTCTGGTGCCGGGAGTGGGCGCCACACCGCGCCGCGTCCGCTCCACACCGCGCCGACAGCGCGCCACCTCGCCTGCACCACATTCGCGAGCGCGCGCGGCCACCGGTACCGGTAGCACCGATGGCGCGGGGTGCGGGGTGCGGGGTGCGGGGAGCCAGCGGCCTCGTCCCTCGAGCCAGACACGATCGCGCGGCGATCGCGGGGTCATCACTCGTCTCTCACGAAAGGAGCATCGACGCGGCCGCCGTGCGCCTGCGCGCCTTCTTCTTCTCCTTTGCCTGCCCTTTACGTATTGCTCTGTTGTGCTGGAAGTTGAAGCGCTCGTCATCGAGGATTTTCGTGGTCGACGCGCGTTTCGTGGGTGGGCGCACCTTCTTCGGCTTCGGCTTCTCGTCAGGCCCCCTCTCGTGCGCCTGCTGCCAGCCCGCGAGCAGCATCGGCGCTGTGGTGAGCATCGTCGGCTCCCTGCGCGACGCCTCGTCCTCTTCGTCGTCCTCGTCCATCTCGGCCGCGGCTCCTCCTCCAATCGCACTCCTCCCTACGGTCGCGGCGATGCGCGCATCCGCCGCGGCCGTCTCCTCTTGCGACTCGACGCGCGCCTCCGCGGCCGCGTGCCAATCAAACGTATCCGCGAGTTGCGTCACCAGCTCGACCCCACCCGTTGCCTCCGGCGGCTCGGTGTAGTACTTGAGCGCGCCAGAGTTCCAGTCATGTAAGACTGCACGCGCGGCCGCATCGTGGTCGGCCGCGCCACCCTTGCGCAAGAAGCCGCGCTTGGCACTCACGAGCGTGAGGAACTCCGTCGCGTCGGCGAAGCGGCCGACGTCGTACTGCTTCATCAGCTGCTCGGCAGTCACGCGACGCAGGATGGCCTCGATGGGCACCTCGGGGCTCTCCAGCTTTTCGAGCTTGACGCAGTTGCGCAGCACGACGTCAGCCTGCTCCTCAGCGGTCTTGGCACGAGCGAAGACGATGCCTGGGCAGTCCATCAGCTTGACCTTCGAGTCGAGCGTGATCGTCTGCGCGACGGTCGTCACGCCCGGCGTCGCGCCCACATTAACCGCACGAGCGCGCTTGAGCGAGTTGATGAGTGACGATTTGCCAACGTTTGGGTAGCCGACAATGCCCACAGTGATGGCCGTCTTCATGCCGCGCGAACGTGAGTAGTTCTTCAGGAGCTGCAGCAGCCCGTCGCCGCCGTACGCGTCCGCGCTGTACGAGCCCAGTTTACCCGCGGCGCCGGCGAGCTTAGCGGACCGAACAGGCTCCTTGCCGCCTTGCTGCGTCGCGGCTTTGAATGGGAGTGTCGGGAAGTACTGGCGCAGGTAGGCGAGCCAGCGCTGCACCACGTCGGCGGGGACGAGGTCGACCTTGTTCAAAATGAGCACCAGCCGCTTGCCCTTGCACTTCTCGAGCACTGCCGCCTCGAGTGGCAGGCAACGGCAACCCATGGGGTCACGCGCATCCAAAACCTCGAGCAACACGTCCGACGACTTGATCACCGTCGACAGCTCCTTGTGGAAGGATCGCTGGCTCGTCGGCGCGAAGGCGAGGGCACGCTTGGCGGCCTGGGTCGCTGCGGCCGCTTCGTCCATCTCGGCGCCGACTGCCTCCGCCATCGCCGCCGGGTCCTCCTCCACGGGCGTGCTGTAATTGGAGGGCACGATGCCGCGCCGCTTCGCGATGAGATCAAGCCGCGCCTGCTTGCTGAGGGCCGCGGACTGCTCAGCGCGTTTGGCCGTGCCCTCTGCGAGCGAGCCTTTCTTGGGAACGATCTCCATCGCATCCCCCGACGTGCCCTCGGCAAGTGAGATCTTCTTCTTGGCATGTTTACTCATCTCCCTGTGGCCCGGGTGCGCCGGCGGCTTCAGCTTGGCCTTCTTTCCCTTGACGCCTGGCACGCCCGAACGGCGCAGAAGCTTCTTTATCGAGTGCGACAACTTCTTCTGGCGTACTCCTCCGCGCCGGCCCATGATGGACTGTTCGCGACGGTCTACGTCGCTGTTTCGGGCCTGCCCGTGCACAGTCTTGAAGCCCCCTCCAAGCAAGCAAGCAAGCACCTCCAGCTTCGAGCCGTAACAGCCGGCTTTGGGACAGGCACTTCTGGTAAGTGGGACAGGCTTCTGGACAGTGGCACAGCTCTTCTGGACAAAATTTCAGCAATTTGTGCCGTGTTTCTCTCTTGTCGTATTACCATGTTTGGTGCATATGGTGCAGAATATGGAGGAGGCTCCGATTGAGCACCTTGTGTTGCTCGCCCATGGCATTGACGGAGCGCCGAGCGACATGCACGCCGTGCGAGACGCATTAATGGAGCTCCACGAGACCGGACTCGAAACGTGGGAGACGGAGGTAAATCAGGGCACCAAAACGCACGACGGCGTTGAATGTTGCGCAGAGCGCTACTGGGCGGCGCTTCAAGTAAAGCTTGGCGAGATTCTCATTCTTGCCAACAAGGCAAGTGAGACGCTGCGCATCAGCATGGTCGGACACTCTTTTGGCGGCCTCGTGCTCCGCTCTGTGGCCTCCAGACTTTTTGCGACACAACCTTTTGGTGAGCGCATGAAGTTGGATACGCTCGTTTGCATCGCTTCGCCGCATCTTGGGTGTCGCCTTCTCGGCCGCGGTGGCGCTGGCGGCCTCGCTCCGCTGATGACGGCGTTTGGCCTGTCGATCATGCGTGCTGGCCTCCGCATGATCAAAGGGAAAACAGGGCCCGACTTGTTGCTCGACAACGGCGCACTCGAAGCGCTATGCAACGGCACGCACGCCGAAGCTCTGCGTGCCTTTGAGCGGCGCATCATCTACTGCAACGGAACCATGGACTGGCTCGTCAACGTGGAAAGCGCCTCGCTGCTCACCGCCGAGGAGATGGCCATCGTGCTCCCCCTGTCGTTGGCAAGCTGCTCGGGAAAAGATGCGAGCGTGTTGTGGCAGCCCGATCGTGACTTCTTGGACCCGACCCTGCCAGGTAACTCAGACATTTGGGCCCGGCTCGGATATCTGGGCCCGACCCTCCGATGCAGGCCGACCGGCGAAGGGGCCTCGAGCTATTACCTAGAGCTGCAGCCGCTCGCTCGAGAATCTACAGCTGCAGTCTGGGATGCGTCCAGCCAGAGCTTGCAAAGGATGACTTACACTGATCGAATTTGGGACCCAGCCCAAACAGCCTGGGCCCACACGACGTGGGATGACGCGATGGGCTGGCGCATCGATGGTCGAGCGCATCCAGGCCGCGCCCGCCAAGCTACAGAGATGCTCGAGCGCATCCGAGCAGCAGGCCCTTGGGAGCTCCATCTGTGCCACTTTCTTGACGGCCGCGCCTCCTTCACTGGAGGCGTCTTCTCGCCGCACATTGACCTCGTGGATCTGCCCAGCAAGGGTAAGTCTTGCCAATCTGCATTCGAATCCACAGCACGCCCCTGCCTTGCACTCTTGGCGCCCCCGCTGTGCTCCTTGTGATGGCTCTCGTAATGGCCTCATAATGGCTCATAATGGCGCCCCACACCACTCCTTGTGATGGCTCTCGCTGTTGCAGTCACAAAGCGCTTCGGGGCACAGGTGGTTTCGCACCTGGCACGCAACACGGCACGGGCTTGGCCGGCGCAGGCCAACGCTCGGGACCACGCTCGTCCGGCGCAGTCCTCGCCGGAGAAGTTGAACAACGCTCGGGACAACGCTCAACTGGATGGAAGCACCGCTACGCTGATGGGAGGTGCTGCCGAGGAAGCGGTCGCCAGCGGCGGTGGTGACGGCGCGAGCGAAGGTGGCGGTGCCAAAGGCGGCGGAGATGACGGCGGAGATGGCGGCGGAGATGGCGGCGGCGGCGGCGAAGGAAATGGAGTTGGTGGGGGTGGTGGCGATGGCGGGGGAGGAGATGGAGGTGGCGGCGATAGTGCTGGTGGTGGCGACGGTGGCTGTGGCGACGGCGGTGGAGGAGATGGAGGCGGTGGAGCGGACTGACCGTGTTACCGCGATGGACGGGGGGAAGCGCAAGCCAGCACGGGGCGTCAGAGAATAAGCAAGATTTCGTTGTGCACGATGCTAACTGGACTTGCCTCTTAAGGCAAGGTGCTAACTGGACTGGAACCTAAATGGGTAAGGTGCGAGAGCCGCCCGGCTCCGTGAGCCCAAGCCTAGGGGGGCAAACGCGTCGTGTTGGGCACATATTCACGGCTCCGCGAGCCCGAGCCTCGTACGTCGTAGGGGGCATAAACGCGTCGTGTTGGGCACACCTTTTCACGGCTGCCTCCGCGAGCCCGAGCCCACGCCCGACCGCGCCCGCACTGACGGAGTCGCCCCGCTCGGCGGCAGCCTTTTGCGTTTTCGGCCCCCGCCGCCCGCCCGCGCCTTTTGCTTTTCGCCGTTTTCGGCCCCATGTCCCGCCGGCCCCCGCCGCGAGCGTCGACCCCGAGCGCGCCTTTAGGTTTAGCGCCCCTAAGCGCGCCCAGCGGCTTGTTTGCGGCCACGGCCAGTCAGTGGCGCGCAGCGGTGGTTCGCCGGGCGGGACGACGATGCTGGGGAGCTCCGGACCCGGCCGAGGACGAGAGGGGACTGCCGGTGCCGCTGATGACCTGAGGCGCCGGTTCTCGCGCGCACGGGCCGCGCAACTCGGACGCGCGGCGGGACGCGGACAGCTATAAGTAAAGCGTCTAAGCGTGTGTGAGGGTAAATCGCTAAATCCCGACCGTGACTGGTCCCGCGGGGAAGCGCCGAGAGGCTCGGTGGCCCGGCGTGGCCGAACCGTGGCCGCGGGACCCCCGGAGGCACACCGCCGCCGGACCGGCAGGCGGCCACGCGGGACGCCGGACCGAGCGGGGCCGCGCGCCGGCGGAGGCGGGCCCGGCGGCGCCGGCGGCCGCGCCCGCCGCGGGCCGCGGCCCCGCGGGGCCGGGAGGCCCGCGGCGCGGGCGGACGCGCGGACGCGCGGCACGCGGACGGACGCGCGCACGTGCGCGCGTAAATACTAGAAAACATACTGAAAACATGCCGTTCGCTGTTCGCCATATATTGATGACATGTATACGCCGTTGCCCATTGAGGAATTTAAGCTTTCACGAGGATCCTCACACGGAGGGAGCAGGTTCAGCAGGAGCAATCGTAGAAGCAATCTTAGATTGCCTCCCTCCTTGGTCATGCGATCCCGCAGCGTTGCATTCAATTGTAGCTAGGATCCCTCGGCTGTTGTCCGACTCACGCCAGGACTCGCGCCAGATCGGCGTTTGCACTATTCGAAATCGGCGCGACCTGTCCTCCCGCTCACTCCTGCCGAGAAATCGGTCGGCAGCTGCATCGTGCACAATAGCCAGGTTGACCGTGGCGCCCTCGCCGACGCCAAACGAGCCGAGAGTGCCCTTCTCTGTCACGCTGAGCAGCTTGGACCCGTAGACGAGCCGGATAGCATACCTCGGGCATTTCCTCGGTCCCAAAACCTCTGAGATCTCTGCGCTCATTTCGCCGATCGTCTGTTCTGCGTGACAGCGCATCTGAAAGGTGGTGCAGTTACCCTGCAGCAGCGTGATGGAGAACATTTCCGACTCATCATGAAGAGGGCTTCGGCCTCGGGCCTTCAGTGGGTTAAGCTCTGGATCGAGCATGCCATCAGCGCTCGGCGCTGCGGTCTTGCTGTGCATCATCTGAACCCCGTCGTCGGGTGCCACTCGCACTGGCGATGCGGGAATGACATCCTCCGCGGAGCACACCGGCAGCACCACTACCGGAAGTAACACGCCCTGCCCGCGTTTTCGACTCGTCGCCTGACCCATCGCTGCGCTCGCTCCTCGGGGCTGACTCCCCCGCTCGCGCGCCGGCTGGGTGTGCCGAAACCCTTGAACCCTATTACAAAGAACAGTTGGTCTTTATCCCTCAAGATCCCTTTTCGAGCAGCCACGTTGACATGTACCAGATGGATTGGAGCGTTTTGATTGAACCAAATTTCTTCTCTTCGCGAGCTGTGAGTAAACGCACCTCTCCTCTCCTTCATGTGAAAGAAACAAGCGGCATAGCCCTCGAGCGCCAAACAGCGTGCTGGAGTAACTTGCGTGCTTGCTTGCTTTCATGTAACAGTAGTAGGAATCCTTCAGCTCAATTTTTGTGTACTGGTCGAGATGATACTCACTAAAAGGGCACGTAGGATATGGATATCCCATAGCAGCGCAAGCAGCTACATGCTCACTAACTCACTCACGCACTCACTCGATACATTGTACAGTAGGTGCCACTGCCTCGCCGCCCCCTATGAGATCATCAACGTCATCAAAAACTCGCGACGCACGTGTGTGTCTTTACAGGACAGCGCTCATTGACGCACGGAGACCGGCGCTGCCGCATCAATGCCGCCGAAAAAGGGGAAGGAGCCAATCGCCGAGGTGTATGACTCCGTCACTGATGGCCTCAAGGCTTTGTATCGGACGAAGATCCGGCCAGTAGAGGAGCAGTTCAAATTTGGCGAGTTCTACTCGCCGATCATGAACGATGGCGACTTTGATGCGAAGCCCATGGTGCTGCTCGTCGGCCAGTACTCGGTCGGCAAGACCTCCTTCATCCGCTACCTGCTCGGCCGCGACTTCCCCGGGCAGCACATTGGGCCCGAGCCGACGACGGACCGCTTCATTGCGGTGATGCATGGCACTGATGACAAGACGACGCCGGGCAACGCGCTGGCCGTGTCGCCGAACATGCCGTTTCGTGGGCTCGAGATGTTCGGCAACGGCTTCCTGTCCAAGTTCCAGGGCGCACAGCTGGACGTGCCGCTGCTGCACCACGTGACGCTCATCGACACGCCCGGAATCCTCGCGGGCGAGAAGCAGCGGATCGGCCGTTCGTACGATTTCACTCAGGTGTGCGAGTGGTTCGCGTCGCGCTGCGACATCGTCCTGCTACTCTTCGACGCGCACAAGCTCGATATCTCGGACGAGTTCCAGCGCGCGATCGAGGCGCTCAAGGGCCACGACGACAAGATCCGCGTCGTGCTCAACAAGGCCGATCAGGTGGATGCGCAGAAGCTCGTACGCATCTACGGCGCCCTCATGTGGTCACTGGGCAAGGTGATCAAGACGCCCGAATGCGTGCGCGTGTACATCGGCTCGTTCTGGGACGAGCCGCTCAAGTGCAACGAGTGGTCGCGCCAGCTGCTGCAAAAGGAGATGGCCGACCTGCTCAACGACCTCAAGAACGTGCCAAAGAACGCAGCAATTCGAAAAGTGAACGAGCTCGTAAAGCGGGTGCGCCTGTGCAAGGCCCACGTGTACGTCATCGGGCACCTGAAAAAGGAGATGCCCTCGATGTTTGGCAAGGATAAGGCGCAGACGAAGCTGCTATCCAACCTCGAGGAGCACTTCCTCAAGGTGCACCGCACGCACGGCCTGCCGGTGGGCGACTTCCCAGATGTGGCGCGCTTCCGCGGCGTCATGGACGGGCACGACCTAGCCAAGTTCCCCAAGCTCGATCAGAAGATGATGGACAACATGGAGACGGTGCTCACCAAGGACATCCCCAAGCTCATGTCCATGTTCCCACAGGAGGGCTCGGCTAACTCGAGCTCAGGGGCCGTCTCCGATGCACTGAGCCACGTCGGCACGAACACGGCCGGGACGGCGGCGATCGAGTACCGCGCACCCGCGCCGGCACCCGCGCCCGCGCCGGCACCCGCACCGGCGAGATACGAGCCCGCGCCCACGCCGCCACCGCCTGGCCCGTCGCCCTTTGACGCGCCGGCGCCCTCTGCGGTCTGGGCGGTTGGGCGCGAGGACAAGGCCAAGTACGATGAGGTATTCCAATCACTCAACCCGACCAACGGGCTGGCGAGCGGCCAGGCGGTGCGCCCGGTCCTCGAGCGGTCAGGCCTGCCCGTCGACGTGCTGCGCACCGTGTGGACTCTTTCGGACGTTGATCGCGACGGCTGCCTCGACGCAGACGAGTTCGCGGTCGCTATGCACCTTGCTCGCGATGCCACCGCAGGCAAGACGCTGCCGTCCGTTCTGCCTTCCAATCTCATTCCGCCGAGCAAGCGCTGAGGGCGGGCGGGGCGATGGCTCCCATATGCCATCGGGCGCATCCCGGCGCGCGGCCGATGCGCAAAGGGGGGCAGGGATATGTGCGACGCGACACGGGGCGGTGGGAGGGGCCGTTTGATGAGAGCGCATCTGGAGCGATCTCGGAGCAATCTCGGAGGATATCTCAGTGGCCTGAGGGTTGCACGAGCGAATGCGCGGAGCCGCGCCACATCGCTCCCATTGGACGGACCACGCAGGGAGTGTAGTTCACCGGGTGTGCGCTAAGACCATGTTCGACAGTTCGAGGTTGTGCCTGCGGTCGGGTCTGGCTATAGTGGAACTCTGGAAGGGGTGGCTAGGGTCAAGGGACAGTGAGTGAACGTGCGTCGTACTCGAGAAGTGCGTCACTCCGCGAGAGTCGAAACCAGTACCGTACGCGCTCGGCAACTAATGGAATAACTGCCCGTTCGCGTTCCGTTCGAAATACAAAACGGTTACGACTTACGTACGCTCTGATGTACTACGTACAACGTAGCATGTACGAACAAGATCGAAGTCGTACGGCTACCGTACGCGCGACGTGCTTCGACGCGTCCTCGCGAACCGAACGGCGGGCGAAGGGACGAAAGGGAAAGCGCAATTTAACGTACACGGAACACGCGACCCGGAGGTGATCCGGACCGGCGACGCGTTTTCAATTTAACGTACGTTGCGGCGGCGGCGCGGCGGCAAACACGCGCACATGACGTACACACACCATGCCGGCGCGCGCGGTGGCATGCAATATATTGGGGGGCCGAAGGATGGCCGTGCACATGAAGCATGATGCTTGATGGCGACCGTGCCCCGGCCCGCGTGCACTCTATAACCCCCCCAGACGCGGAGCGGTCCTCTCACACACGACGTATTACCCTCCGCGCCCGCGCCCCACATGACCAACACATGACCTGCTTTCGTGACGCCTGCGATCAGACGCCCGTCGGCTGCACTTCGCGCGCCCCCAAGAAACAGAGGGACACACACGACTCCGCACCCTCTCCCGTGCCCTTTCCCCCGATCCCGAGGATCCAGGACCACCCCGGCTCCACGGCCCCCCTCCCGGTGTACGCATGGCGTAGAGCCGACGCTCCAATGAGCGGCACTTCCCCTGCTTCACGGGACGAGGCGCAGTGGCGGCGGTGGCGGCGGTGGCGGCGGCGGCGGCGGCGGCGGCGATGCGAGAGATGCGAGAGATGCGAGAACGGCGCCTTCATTGTGGCGGTGGCTTCTTCTTGCCGAAGGAGAGCTTGCGCACGAGCGTCGCTCCCATGCTCTCCTTCTTCACCTCGGGCGCCGGCGGCGGCTGGCCCGCCTCGGTCGCGCCATCCTCGACGGGCTTCTTCTTCGTCCGGCCGAACGAGAGGACGCGCGTGAGTGTGCTGACGGGCTTCTCGACTGGCTCGCCGGCCGCGGCACCCTCGGCCGCTTCCTTCTTGCGCCGTGTGAATGAGAGCTTCCGGCCGATGCTCGAGCGCGCCACTGCCGCGGGCGCCTCGGGCATCTCCTCACCATTTTCGGCCGCTTCGCGCCTGGCCAAGTTCTCCTGCCGCTTGGCGAGCTGCGCGGCCGCCTGCGCCCTCGCCTTCTTCGCGGTCTCGAGCTGCTGCAGCAGGCTCGCCCGGAACTTGTCCACCTCCTCCCTGCTCATCGTCTCCAACCGCTTCGAGAGCTCGAGCCGCATCGCATGGCCCTCGTGCTGCTGACGGGTAGCCATCGCCGCCGCGTGCAGAGCCCACGCCGAGCTCACTTCGGATTCGAGGGCCTTGCGCCGCTCACGCAGCGAGCGCACGTCGCGTGCGAGCATCAGAGTCTCGTCATCGAGCTGGAGCTTGCGTTGCAGCTCCTTCTTGATGACGTTCTTGTGCTCCTCAGACTTGGCCTCGGCCGCCTCGCCAGCAGCGGTGCACTCCTCCTCGGGAATGATGACGCACGAGCAGTACTCGCAGATAAAGTCGGACACGGGCATGAAGGGCGTCACATCGATAAGCGACTGGCGCATCACGCCCGAGTGCATGCACACAGCATTGCAGTCGTCGAACTGACCCGAGCCCGCCTCAAAAAACATCTCCTGCGACTTGTGCAGCAGGTCGATCATGTGCTGCGTCTTGAGGAGCGAGAGCTTCTTCTCGTGGCACAGCTGGCGCGCGAGCGAGAGCTTCGCCTGTTGGCGCGATCGGCGCACGGTCGCGACGCCGAGCGACATCGCCAGCGCGGCGCGCTCCATGGTTGGGTGGTCATCCGCCTGGAGGACGATCTCCCCCAGGTTGGTCGAGCGCGCGATGATCCGCATCGTGCCGCCGAGCACCTCCGGCTGCTTGCCGCCGGCGCCGACGAGCGTCGATTGGTTGAGGCAGATGACCTGTGCCGGCCACAGGCGCAGCGGCAGCGGCATCTCTGGCTGTGCGGCGAGCATGAAGAGCAGCAGCACGTCGCCCACGAGGAGAGCGAAGCGCTCCTGATGGCCCCCTTCGCCCGCGCGCTTCGAGACCTTGAGCATCGCGGCCGCGATCAGCGAGCCCTTGGCAGTCTTCGAGAGCAGCAGCTTGCGCCCGTCCTGCAGGGCACGCCCGCGCGAAGAGAAGAAGCCCGAGGCGCCAGAGCGAGGCGTCATCGAGCCGAGCACCGTCTTGCGCATCATCCACGACGCCTTGCCGCTCTTGATCGAGTTGCGCGCTGAGAGCGATTGCGACCGCTCGAGATCGTTCGCATCCTCGTCGTATTCCCCTGTGCCGAGGCCGCCGAGCCCAAGCTTTGGTATCGCGCCGTCCTTGCCTAGCGTCCGCGAAGCTCGCACGTCGAGTGCCGCCGTGGCCGCAAGCAGCGCACGTGGATCCTGAAGCCCCTTTTCGGCTCCCGCCGCGCCGCCGCCCGGGGCATCCTCGTCCGAGTCCTCTGCTTGCAAGTCCGAGCCCTCAGACAAGTCATCGCCGTCACCCACATCGGCCGTCGACGCGGCCGTCGAGGACGCGTCGGCGGCTGTGGACGACGCGGCGTCTGCGTCGTCGCCGCCGAGCTTCCGGCTGAACTTCATCGACTTGGCCTCGCCAGGACTCTTCGTCTCGATCCCCTCGGCCACCGACACCATGCTGCTGCCACCAGTGGCGCGCGCGGCCGCCAGCTTCATCTTCTGCTTGCGCGCCGCGTCGGCCGCCTCCTGCTCCGACTTGGCGGCCGCCTCCTGCCTCTCCATCGCCTCCTTACGCTCGCGAATCTTGCGCTCTCGGTCCTCCTTTTGCTTGCGCTTGAGCATGGCCTCGCGCTCCTGCCGGAGCTTGTCGCGGTACACGCGCGCCAAGTAGCCGCGCCCCATCTGCTGGATCCGGACGATGCCACGCGACTTGCGCTTTCGCAGCTGCCGCGCGCAGAAGCCACGCCCAAGCGCCTGCAGCACGTCGATGGCACGGCCATACCGGATCTCGCTCGCGCGACGCACCCACGAGCGGCCGACGAGATGGGCGATATTGGCCGATCGACGAAACTTCCAAAGCGCGCGCAACCGGCGCATCTTAGCCTCCAGGAAGAGGAGGCAGCGCACGGCGCTCACGCCTCGCCGGAAGCGCCATCGCGACAGCTGGCTCGACATCTTCTTGAAAAAGTTGGCGTCGAGCGCGCCGGCGCGCTCAGCGAGCGAGTCGACGAAGGCAAGCTTGCCGGACTTAAAAAAGGCCCGAGTGAGCCCAAGCAGGAAGTCCTTGTGCGACAGGTCGAAGGCTGTCAGCAGCGCGGCGGAGAACATCGAGGGGGGCAGGTGTTGCAGCTTGGGGGGGGCGAGAGGTTTGAATTGGCGCTCGAGCTGCTCAAACGAGACGCGCGTCGGGTAGCCGGCCGAGAGCAGGCGCACGGCGTCCACCATGCCCGAGTTGAGCAGCTGCTGCAGCACGAGCTCCGGGTTGAAAAGATTGGGCAGCTGCTCGTGGTTCGGCTTGATGCAGCGCACAAAGTGCGAGTGCGTCGCGCGCAGCGTGAGCATCAATATCTCGAGCTGGCGCGCGTACTTGTCGGCGACGAAGCCGGCGCGGCGCGAGCCGCCCGAGCGGCCGCCGCCGATGGCGTTCACGAGCGAGCCCTGCTGAAAGAGCTGCGAGAGGAGGAGGGACGATGCGGACGACATGCACAGCGAGAGATCCTCGTGCAAGTTATCCGTGTTCTTCGAGAGCCAGCCCTCGGTGCGATACACGACCTCACCGGCAAAGTGATTGACGACGAAAGCCTCCTTCTGCGTGAGCCGGTTGCCCTTATTGCGGCCCGTGCCGCTGGAGAGCTTCGGCGCGTCGATGACCTTCGACTTGCGGTTGGCGGTGAGCAGCCCTTCGGTCATCGCCTGATCTGACGAGTTGGGTAGGCGGGAGTGCTCGGTGAGGCTGTTGAAGATGGACGAGGGTGCCTTGCCGCTGATGACGTCGATCACCTCCGAGTTGTCTTCCCACTCCACGCCCGGCCACACGATGCCCTCGGCCGCGTAGATCTCCTGCTCCGTCTTGAAGAGGGAGATCGAGAAGTGCTGGTGCAGCTGCTCGTTGGTGAAGTTGATGAAGAGCTGCTCGAGCGAGTTGCGCTCAAAGTTCTCGAAGCCGTAGATGTCGAGGATGCCGAGGAAGCCGTGGTCGGTGGGCTGAACCTTCGAGTCGAGGAGCGCCGAGTTGACCTGCTGCACCACCCACCCAAAGAGCTTCAGGTACACTGCCTTCGTCAGCGCGTCACGCGAGGATCTGCTCTCGTCGGTCTTCAGCGGGATCTGCATCTCGGCGCCCTTGACCTTCATCGTGCGGAAGCTCAGCGCCTGCTGGAGCAGCGCGATGTTGGTGCACAGCAGCGACGAGGCGCGCTTGAGCTCCGCATGGTTCGTGACCATCGAGTCGCCGTTGGGGCTCTCGGCAAAGACCACCGAACCGAGCGCGAGCAGCCCCGAGAGGGTCTGGAAGAGCGCGGTGACCATCTCGGGCTTCACCTTGAGCATCGTCAGCACGCCGCACACCTCTCTGAAGTCGTTCGGGTCCTCGCCGCGACGCGCCGTCGCCTTGCCGCTTGCCGAGCGCAAGTACGTGTACTTGTTCAGGTCGCTGTCGAGCTGATACAACTTGCGCTGGTCGGCGGTGGAGCCCAGCACCATCTGGTAAAAGATGTGATAGTTGCACTCGTTGAGTGAGTGCTGCACGACTCGCGTCGTCTCGAGCAGGTAGGTCTGGATCGTGGCGCCAAGGATGGCGCCCTCACGCGACACGATCACCTGCGGGCAGACGCGCGAGTGCCGCCGGTCAGCGCGCTGCGCATGCCGAGGCGGCCAAGCTGGCGGCGGCCAAGGCGGCATGTGAAATGCTCTTCACACCGCCATGTGAAAATGCTTCCAAGGCGCATGTGAAATGCTCGCACGTGCGGCGGTGAAGCACACCTGCACAAACTTGCCGAATCGGCTCGAGTTTTTGTTGAGGACGGTCTCGGCGTTCCCGAACGCCTCGAGCAGCGGGTTGGTCTGCACGAGCAGTTGCCCGAGCTCCTGCGACGACTTGGTCACGCCGGACACCTTCGTGTCCTTGGACACATAAGCGAGGTGGCGTAGCACGTACTTGCACGTCTCCGTCTTGCCCGAGCCAGACGGGCCGGAGACGATGATGGCCTGCGACTCGCCTTGCGCGACGAGCAGCCGGTACATGCGGTCCGCCACCGCGAAAATGTGCGGCGGCTGTGTGCCGATGGCCTGGCTCAGGTAGCGCTTGTGCTCCGAATCATTGTAGATGCCGAGCTTGCGGAAGGGGTTGACCGCGATCAGGATGTGCCCCGTGTTGCTGTAGCAGCCCCCATCATCCTTGCCATTGTAACGGTGGCGCACATTGTGTAGGAGCGTCGCTTCGTTGAGCTCGCGCAGGTAGGTATTGTCCGGCAGGCCATCCTGCTTGTCGGAATTCACCTTGTGCACGTCATTCTCTTTGGCGTCTAGGAGGCCACCCTTTTGGAGTTTAATGTTGATCGTACCCTTGTGTGAATCAAAGCGCTCGATGGTTCCACGCTGGAAGCTCGCTTCCGTGCCAGTGTGGGCCCAGACCACCTCTCCCACAGCGAACTTGGGCTTTGTCGACATAGCCGCCAACCCGAGCCCTCAGCACAGCGCGGCCAGCGTGTGCGCGCACACGTACGACGGTGTGCCACGGGCGAAGCACCTGTCAGAGAAGCCACGTGCGCTGATGTCAGGGGATGGTCAGGCGCAGGGGGCTTCGGCGCAGGCGGCACTTGTCGCACCACCGCTGCGAGAGACGACAGACGTTTGGCTCTCTCTGTGAAGAGGCCGACACAAAAGGTCAGAACGCCCGGCGTCAGAACACCGCTAACATGAATTTCACACCACGCTGTTACCACCAACCTTGGCCGGGCTCCACCTGCTGAGCTCGTTCCGCAGCGCGCCACAGCGCATTTTTGGGCGGGCGTGGGCCGAGGACCTCCTGCCCCGCCGGGCGCGGTAGCGCTCGCTTGGGCTGCCCCGCTCGCGTCAGCAGCACCTTGGAAGCTCTGTCCCCTCGCCGCGTCTTCGACACCGCCCCCCGGGGGCTCAAGGGCTGCTGGCGGCGCGCTTCGAAGATCGGCGGGGGCGCCGTCCGTGTCGCTGGAGATGCGCGTAACGGACGAAAGCGCATTCCATCTGCCGAGCCCGGCGCGATGGTCGCCGACGGCGCGGGCGCCAGGTACGGCGCGGGCGCCTGCTGCGCATCCCTCCACTCCTGCTGCGCGGCCTCGGCGTATGGATCGGCGCGCGTTGGCGCCCCCGTCCCCTGCGGCGCCCCCCACTGCGGCGCCTGCTGCATGGCCCGCCACGCTTGCTGGGCTGCCTCCTGCGGCGACCACGACGGCGCCTCGTCCGACGACCAGCTCGCCACCGCTGCGGCTCGCACCGCTGCGGCTCGCGCCGCTGCGGCTCGCTCCGCCTCCCCTGCCGCTCGCTCCGCTGCAGCCTCGCGCGCCAACAGCCGTTCCGCGGACTCTCTTGCGGTGGCCCACGCGGCCGCGGACGCCGCCGAGCTCTGCTGCGGCGCGTAGCCGTCCTGCGGCGTCTGCTGCCCATATGTAACGGCCGCCGTCGGGGTGGTGCTCGTCAGCGGCGAGGGCAGGCCACGCCCCTGCCACCAGCCGAGAGGGTCCAGCTTGAGGTTCTCGAGGCCCTCGAAGAAGATGGTCAGCGCGTCGCGCTTGAGGGGGTCTGCGCGCAGGGACTTCCATTGCCCAGGTGCTTGAGCGGATGCCGGCCAGGCCTGGGCGGGTGCCTGGCCCACTGGAGCTGACCATGCAGGGGACACTGTAGGGCGTTCGGGACGGCGCTGCGCACTCGGCTGCCTACCCAGCTCCGTCCCGAGCGCCCATGCCCCGCGCGTGAGCTCGCCCGGTGGGGCACCCCCCCCGAGTGTCTCCTCGATCGCCTCGCGAATGTAGTTCGGATTCTCGCGTGGCGGCGGCTTGCCCTCGGTCGCCGAAGCTGCTGACCGGCCGGAGACGGCCATTGCCAAGGCTTGGCCAGCAGCGAGCACGGAGAGGGCTGTGATGATCTGTGTGCTCGTGTCTTTCCAGTCGACCGGACCCACCTTGGCCGCCGTCTTGACCACGCTCGACGCCGCCTGGACCGCTAGCCCCGCCTGCTGCCGCGCCGCCGCCGCCTGCTTGTGGGCCTCCTCGGCCAGCTGCCGTGCCGCCGCCTCCTGCTCTCTCGCCGTCGTCTCGGCTTGCTTGGCGTCGGCGAGGGCGGCTTCAAGAGGCGCGCGCGCCGTCTCGAGGCTCGCCGCCGACTCGGCGAGCAGCTTCTCCAGAGCGAGTCGCACATCGGCCAGCTCGGCCTCCTTTGCGTTCACTCGCCTCTCAAGGACAGCTTGGACCTCCGCCAGTTGCGCCTCCTTCTCCGCCACCTGCTCTAGCAACGCCGCCTGCGCCTGCGCCGAGTGCGCTTCGGTCGTGGCCACCCTCGCCTCTAGGGCCGTCTGAGCAGCGACCAGGCTCGCCTTCTCCTCCTTGATCTTCGTCAGCTCCTCCTGCGCCGCCGCCAGCTGCGCCTCCTTCTCCGCCACCTGCGAAAGGAGAGCCGCCTTCTCCTGGGACGAGTGCGCTTCGGTCGTGGCCACCCTCGCCTCGAGGGCCGTCTGAGCCGCGACCAGGCTCGCCTTCTCCTCCTGATTCTTGCGCAGCTCCTCCTGCGCCGCCGCCAGCTGCGCTTCCTTCTTGCCCACCGTCTTCTGCAGCGCCGCCTGCGCCTCCTGCGCCTCCTGCGACTGCACCTCCGGCGGCGAGAGCGCCTCCTTCTCGGCTTCCCTCGTCTCGAGAGACGCCTGTGCCGCCGACGCTCTTGCCTGTGCGAGCTGGGCCTTCTTCTCGGCCACCTTTCTCTCTAGGGCGCTCTGAGCCTCCGATCGCTGCGCTTCCTTCTCCGCCAGCTTCTCCGCCAGCTTCTGCTTCAAGGCCGCCTGCTCGGCCTCCAGGTCCTTGACCGTGCCGGACATCGAGCTGAGCTGTGTCGCATAGGCCGCCTCGTTTGATTTGAGCTTGGCGGCGTAGGCCACCTCCGCCGCGGCTAGTCTCTCGGCGGCCAGTTTCTCGGCCGCCTCCGCCGCGGCCACGTTGTCCAATGCAATCTTGGCAACCTGTTCGGCCTTCTCCGCCACCGTCTTTTGGGTCTTGCTAAGCTCGATCGCCTGGGTAACCACGTCTGCCCCGATAGTATTGACGTCGGCACTTGCAGGTATGCCGCTCATAGAGAGCAGCCCGATGACTCCCGCGCCGACAGCGCCGGCGACGAAGCCCGCAAAGGTCCGCTTAGCCACCCGCTTCTCGTACGCTTCCAGTTTGTTGAGCTTGTCCTCGCGAAACTCCTCGATCATGACGGGCGCGGTGGCGCGGGTGGCTGCGATGGCCGCCGGAGCCCGTGGTAGCCCCGGGCTGAACGGGTGAAAACTCTGGGCCACGAGGAGGACCATAGGCAGCATCTTGATGAGAGGCCTCAGATGATGACACACATGGAAGCTTTGCGGCGCTTCGCTACAGAAAATCTGAACCGAACGAGATTGGAGATCATGAACAACACGTGGGAGGTTTGGTGGTGCGTTTCCGGGTGAAATCTGTCTATAGTCGCCCTGCCGCCTGTGTCAGTCCATGCAGACCTTTTTCGTATGTTTTTGTGAAGCGGGATCCCACCCCTCGCCTTTACAGGGTCGTGAGGCGAACTGCCCTTTTGGCCCGGCGGCGAGCTGTGCGCCCGCTCCACGTCGAAGCTGACGCTGCGCCATGGACGGCGAGGAGGGCGACGACGAGGGGTCGCGTCCTCCTCCCCCGGTGGTCGTGCCTCGAACGACTGCGGCCGCACGGTTGAACCAGACGCTTGAAGAGCGCCGTGCATGGGTCTCTTCGACAGCCAGCAATTCAGGAGGGCTGTCGCCGACAGGGTCCCAAGGGCAGGAGCCCAGCGTGAACCGGCTGCCGCTCAGAGAGGTCGTCCAACGCTGTCTCGACGACTGGGGAATTCAGTCTGACTCGTCGGAAGATGACGACGACTTCTGCGGCTGGCGTGTTGGCAGCAGAGCACTGCCGCTGCCTGGCGAGCCTTGGCCCTTGCCCGGCGCTGGCCTACCACCTCCGCCCGCGCGCAGGCCGAGCTTAGGTGCTGGCGGCAGCGGCCGGCCACCCGGGAGGCTAAAAAGCTGCCTGCTGCAATAACCACGATCGTGCGCTGTTGCGCACTTGCTGCGTGAGGCCCGCAGCAGACGAGAGTCTGAACGCTTGAAGTTACTACGTGCATGCTCTAACCAGAACTATACCATACTGTACTGGGTGTCCGGGTGTTAACACCCACGATACTATTTCAGAGTATACTATTCAGGGCGGTCTTCTGCGCCGTGCGGCGAGGGCGCGGTAGGCAAGCCCGCGCGTTAGCCGCGCGGCCACGACCCGCGCCCACGTAAGCCGTCGCGCGCGCGCGCGCGCGAACGCCCCGACCGGCGACCGGACCGGCGGACGGGCCCGAGAGCGACCTCGCTCGACCGGTTCGCCCTACGCCATGTCCCTGGAGCCGAGAGAGACGCCACGCGAGATGTGATATGCGACGCACGCTCGGAGGCTCGCCGTTCGCGTCATCCGGTCTCTCCCCAGACACTGATGACACTCAGCACCGGGCACGCTCCATCGCGCGCATCGGCCCAATGACCGGCCCAGCGTCCCCACGAGAGTCTCCCCACACGCCAGACGCGGCTCGCGGGCACCCATACGCGCCCGGCATGCCGACCGTCTACGGGGAAACCCTACTATCTGGACTATCTGGTTCGGAGGCAAATTTGGTCTCAGTGGCGATGTTCGCGATGGACCGACAGTGGATCCGGCTTGTCACTGTCACTGGATCCAGGTTTGATCGCCGCTCGGCTATTGTGCCAGGACGGATGGTAGGCTCCGTCGAGCGATGAAGGATTCAATCCGGAGCGTGGCGGTTCACGAGATTCCACAGGCATCTGGCAATACTCGAGCGTGTAGGACGTCTCGCGCCCGTCGGCCGACCGGCTATTCTGCTGCATGCCAAAGGGCTGCCTCAACGTGCGCGTGTAGTAGGAGAGGACGAAAGGCTGCTTGTCCGCGCCGATGACATGTTGCGAAATCTTCGGATCGGGCTCGCGACCATCGTACATCGTGCACACATACGACTTGCCCTCGGCAGGTGCCCACGAGCCGTCCGCACGACGGGTTGGGCCCGCCGTTGCTGGGCGCCCAATACGACGCTCCGGCGGCGCGCTCGCCGGTGCGTATGGCTCCTTGGTGATAAGGGGCTGGCCCGGCGGGAAATGGCTGTATGGGTGGAAGAAACTCTTCGCCGGGCGGGCCGAGCTTGGGCGCTGCGGCGGCGGCTGGGGCTGGTGCTGCCGCGCCGCGCGAGCCGAGCACGGGCGCTTTGACGGCGGAGGATGGGGATGGGGATGCTGCAGCTGCAGCTGCTTCTGCTCAAGCTCGCGCCACTGCTGCTCGAGTCGCTCATCGAGCTGCTGCTGATGCTGATGATGATGATGATGGGCATCAGGCGCAATGGCGGCCGGAGCTTGGGTCGCTGGCGTCGCTGTTGGATCGGAAAATTGCACTGCCCTGCTCGCGGCTGCGTCGACGGCGGGGCGTGGGGACGTACTCGTAGGTGGTGATGCTGCTGCCGCCCGTTGCGAGTACAACTCCTTCTTCAGCTGAGTATATGCGTCGTACTTGCTACAGAGGTGCTCCCTCACGTCACGCCGCAGAGCTGCCGACGGAGGGGCTTGCTCCGGCGCGAGGAGTCCCTGCTCGAGGAGCAGTGCGCGCAGCTTTGCGATACGCTTCTCGTGCTTGGCGAGTTTCAGGAGCTGATCGCGTATCTCATACGTTGTGCTGTCGTCATAGACATGCGGGCGAGCCAGCTGCTGCACATCGAAAGCGTTGGGTTGGCCCCAAGGTGGCTGTGTGGTGGTTGCGGCGCGGCCGGTGCCTGGCTTCTTCTCGAAGAGGTGCCCTTCCTTGCCGCCCCGCATCATGAGCATGTCGGAATTACAAGCATCATATCCATTGACCCAGGTGCGAGCGGGCGTCGGCACGTAGGCGACAGTCACCGTGGGACTCCTTGCCCAGCCCGACCGTGGCCAAGGTATCCCTGGAGCCCCGCCTGGAAAAAATTCTCTGGAGTTTGGTGATACGCCTTCGACGAGTATCGCAGAGGCGGAGTCGGGGGCGGCAGCTTTTGCGGCTTGACTTCCTTGGGGTCCGGGGCCTTTTTTGCCTTCTCCCACACCCTGCGCTTGCGGCGCAGCGCGCGCAGCAGCTCTTCGACCAGCTCCTCCCTGGCCGTGATGTCCCATATGAAATCTGTTTTTGCACGTTTCTGTTTCTTCGAGAAGTCCGCAAACTTGAACCGAGTTTAGTCAAGTCCAGTCAAGTCAAGTCACTTGACTGGACTTAGCCGAGTTTAGATGGTTTGACTTTCTCGGTGCGGCGAAACACAATGGGGAAAACAAGGGGGGGATTCAACTGGATGTCAAGGGCTGGATGTTCGGTGGTCTACATGTACCTGCAGGAGCAGAGGAGCTCGTGTGCAGGACCACGGAGAGTTAGAGCGACCGCCGTTGACCACCGTGGTAGCGCTGCGTCCTGCGAGCGCCACGCGCTGACGCGTTGCCCAACCAGACCCGTCGTAGATAAGTCTGGTGGGACCGACAGCGCGACAGGCGCAGTGCAGCGCTCCCCGCTACATGTAGCCACGAACCATTGAGACCCTAGATGGATTTGCCTGGCACGTCAGCAGCCTAGCTTCAAGCTTGGAGCGTGCGGCACTTTCTACACATGTATATAAACAGTGAACACCTCCCTTGGACTAGAACTTCGAACGAGCCACCGACGGCCTCCCCCCCAGGCATTCAGTCACAAGGAGTAGAATGTTTTGGAGCTTGAAGTTTTTGCTCTAGCTACATGTACATACACGACGCACTCCCTTTTCTTCACGTTCACGTCCAATTTGTTCAGCCCCATCTCCCCTGGCCCAAAATCGCGTCCTGAATCGACCCCAGCGTGTGCGTGCGCCGTCCGTGCGTGCCGCTCGTCAGCGCCAGCGCCTCATGGCACTTCTTTCCAGGTCTGCTACCGCGAATGTCCCCAGCAGCCTGGGAGCGACGAGCAGCTCAGCGAATGCCACCAAGATCGCCAAGGTCTCCGTGCGTCGCGTGGCCGGCCAGCCTTTTGGCGTCATGCTGTCTGACCCTGAGAAGTCGATCACCGTGACCGGCGTCCAACTTGCCTACTTAGGAGCGGGTGTGTTCGCGAAGGCGGGCCTGCAAAAGAGGGATGTGCTCATGAGCATTAATGGTAAGCCGTGCGATCAAGGTCACGAGGCGGCCAGCAAGCAGCTCAGCGCGCTCGTTGGCGAGGTGATCGTTACCGTCTATCGGCCGCCACCCACTCGATCATTGACCAACAGCGTCTTGAGCGTCTTCTCGAGGAAATCCGACGACTCGGTCGGGTTTACGCCAACGGCGGTTTCGGCGGCGGAGGAGGAAGTGAGACGGGAGGAAGCGGCCAAGTTGCTGCAGGCACACATTCGTGGCCACAAAGCGCGGGCATCTATGCCCGACGGGGAGATGCCCGACGGGAAGATGCCCGCCTTCATCGGTGCGCCCGCCTCCGTGCCCGGCTGGCTTGCACGCTGTCTCGCGCCGTGCCTCGGCGGCGGCAAGAGGTGAAGGAGCGCCTATGACTTCCGAGTTCCCAATTTCAAATTTGAAGGACGGGCTCCTGCCTTCACCTTCCGGGGTCACGGTCGACGGTACACGGTGGCCGGTGGGCTCTGCTTATTTCAGTTTGCATGCCGTGGTGGTGTGGTGCTAAACGTGATGCTGCAATACTCGCTGCAATCATCGATGGTCATCGCATGCACAGCGTCGCATGAACGCGTTGCCTCTGAACGCGGGCGTGTGTACGGAACGGAATGACGCGGCTACCAAGTTACCATCGCGCATCGGCTACGCGGTAACTATGGCGGTCGTCGTGTCCCTGTGCTTAACCGCCGGTGCGAGCCGGCGCGGGTGCGTCGGGTGGGTGTGTTAACACTGAACATGGACTTAGCGTGTTGCTGGCGAGGCCGTTTTGCTTTTACGTTTTTGGCCGCGAGGTCGGAGGTCGTGGTCGAAACGACAAACGGAAACGTATCACCGTGACCATGTGAGAGTGAGAAAATTACAAGAGAATTACTAACATACCGGCGAGACACGCTGCACAGCGGTGACAGCTGCGCACTGGCCCGCACCCGGGGCCCGGGCTCGCGGTCCGGCGCGGCCCTGTCATGGCCCGTCCTGCGTGCGTACCACACAATGTAGTATGAAGTATAGTATCAAGTATGACAGCGTGCCTATCAGTGCTCGAATGAGCGCTAGCATCAACGAGGGAAAACGCTAGCCGGAGAAGTTGCTGCCTTCGCAGCTTGTCGCGCGGCAGCGGCCTCCTCATAGCCAGGCGGTTGCGGGTAGAAGGAACGCTGGGCTGCGCCAATCTTCTGTGCAGTTTCATCGTCTAGCCCGCCACCGAAAACGAGTGCTCCGATGACAACTGCCCAAATCACCTTCGACTCATTCTCCCCGATCCCAAGACTGCCACGCCGGTAACCATCCGTATCCGTTGAGCCGAGGCCGGCAAAGTCCAGGCTAGACGAGCTCAACTTCTTCTTTTGCACAGGCTTCTTGGCCATTGCGACTATGGCATGTGCGCGTGCCGTCGGTGCCATCGCCGCTCTTGTTAGTGCATAGGACGAAACCGTCGGGAAGAAGAGCAGGAGCGCTGCCGGCAGGACTGACAGGAATTGCATGAAATTCTTCAGAACGAGAGCTTTGCGCCCGTCCCTGCGTGTCACACTCGTAGTGGGCCCACGGGAGTGCGGTACGTTAGGAAATGACCTTTTTCACGCGAAGTACCGGGTACGTAAATGAACGGTCCGGCCGCAGGAACTGCGGCGTGCGTACGCTCGCGGCACGCAGTGCCGAGTAGCCGGATTCCCGGAATGGACCAAACTTATGTTCCGATAGTCTGAACCCGACAACATAACTTTTCCTCGCGGAACGGACCCACACTCGCGTCCAGCCAGCCACACTGCAAAGCGCGGTGCGTGCAGCACATGTTTCCTCAGCTTGCGGGATCACCTGCCGTTGCAGAGCACTCCGAGGATTCGCAGTCGCGACAGCGAACCCCGTCTGTGGCGCTACCTTTGGTTGTACCATATCCGCCGCCCTCGTCTCCCTTAGCACGTCGGTCGAGGACGCCCTTGTCCAGGAGTTATATGGGATCCCGAGGTCGAGCGGATGCCACTACACTACAGGGTCTGCCGCCGATGCGCGAGGGGCCCTATCTCGAAAGTTCCGAGATTCCGCCGTCATCCTCGGATTCAGTTACTGAGCAGCTTCTGGAGATGGACCGTCGCCACCGTGAGGAAGTCGCGGCGTTGAATGCAAAGCACGAGGAGGCTGTGCGGCACATACTTCGACAGAAGGCTTTAGAATCTCAAAAACAAAGCCTGAACGCTCCTTTGTCGGCGGTTCGATTTGCACCAGAGGAAGAGCTTCCGAGCCATACTGCCGACGCCTCCGCTGCACCGGCTGTGGCAATAGCACAGCAAGAGAGGATGGTACTGGCAAGGGATGAGGCGGTGTTGATGGCCCAGCTCGCGAATGGTTTGGCGGCGGCCGCCGCGGCGGAGGCCGCCGACGTGGAGGCCATCAAATTGGAGGCCATCAAATCGGAGGCCGCCGAGGCGGAGGCCATCAAGGCGGAGGCCACCGAGGCGGAGGCCATCAAGACGGAGGCTGCCAAGGCGGAGGCCATACAGGCGGAGGCCGCGGCAGTGGCCGAGATGGCGGCGTGGGACTCGGTAGCGGTCGAGAAGGCGGCGGCTCAGAAAGTGGCGGCTGAGAAGGCGGCCTCCGATGCCGCCGAGGCGGAGGCAACAACGACTCCATCGGCGGTGGCCATGACATCAGATGCTCTGAGATGGAGCCCAGAGATCGAGATGGCATCTGGCAAGGAGCTGGCGTCCTCGTGGACTCCACAGCAAGTTGCATCTGCGCGACGCACGAGTGTCTTGGCGGACAGGCTAGTGGCGGCATTCAACGACGCTGAAGACGATGACCTCCGCATTATCGCCCTCAACTCACTGTATGAGGCTGCACATGACGCCTACGGTGCCGATGCCGCCGCAACTGCCGCAGCTGTGCGCAAAGGTGGTGCGATCGATGGTCTGACCAAGTGCATCGAGTCAAACTCAGCCGAGCTGCAACAACTCTCCCTGGCGTTACTAGGCAACCTGCTAACCGATGCGTTTGATGCGAGTGCAAGACTCTCACTCGCGCTGTTTGTCGAGTCCGGCGGTCTGATTGTGTTGTTGCGCGTGCTGCATGCTGAACATCCGTTGGTCGTCTTCACATTGGCGGCGCTTCAGAATGTGACATCACTTGGTTCGCGACAGATTTGCCTGAAGGTACGAGAGCTAGGCTTTGAGAAGGAGTTGATAGTGCTCAAGAAGGCGTTGAAGGACGAGGACGAGACGGTCTCTGACTACATCACCGCTGTGCTGTCGAATCTGCGCCTCTTGGCACCCGATACAGCCACGGTCGATAGCGATCCCGCCCTCGAGGAGGCCATCCGCATGCGCCGCCTTAAGTCAGTTGCTAAGACGATCAAAAGTCTCAATGCTGCGACCATGATGCAGCGACTCGGGAGACGCTGGATTCGGCGCCATCGAGCAAAGCAGGCCAACAAGGCGAAGGCTGCCGAGGCGGCTGCCGCTGACGGGAAGGTGGCGGCGGGAGCAGAGGCGGCAGTAGAGGCTGAGACGATTGCGGAGCAGGACGCAGCCCAGCTTTCGAACGGTGAGGAGGCATTCGCCGAGGCGACGAGCGACGCGCCAGCGATGAGCGGAGCGTTGGCAGCGGTCGCCGCCGCCTTCGGGCTGCCCGCCCTGCTCGCAGTGCTTCGCAAGAAGAGCAGTAGCGATGAGGACCAGGGCGGTGCGCTGCGCCAGCTCGCGCAGGTCGTCAACGACAGCTATGACAGCGAGGCGGTCGCGCTTTGCGAGTACCTGCGCGCCGCGGGCGGCGTGAAGCTCATCGTCAGGCTGCTTCGTAGCCCCATTCCCACAGTCCACCAGATGGCGATAATGCTGGTAGGCAACCTCGCGTCCTTGGCTGTCGACCCTCACGCTACGAAATCCAAGGATGTGCTCAAGGCTGAGGGCGCCTTCAGCCTGCTGTTGCCGTACATGTTTTCCGAGGACGACATGACGCTCGCGTATACGTTGGGCGCGCTTCAGAACGTGTGCACTGAGATCGAGTACGTCGAGCAGCTGGAGAAGGCAGGCGGGCTCGAGCGACTTCAGGCACTTATTGAGCGCAAAGACCGGCAGCTCGAGTCATTTGTGCGCGGGTGCCTTAGCAACGTGCGGACGACCAAGGTGAGGACCACCGCCGCGACTCTGAGTGCCCCCTCTAAGTGCCCCATCCTTGTGCTCTCTGAGTACCTCATGTGCCCCTCTGATAGCCCCTATGATTGCCCCTCTGAGTGCAGGTGGTGGCGGCCCTCAAGCGGCGCGTCGCGGAGCGTGAACACTTCTCAGCCACTACCATGCAGGCGCATGCCCGCAGATGGGTGGCGCGTCACCGCGCGAGGAAGCAGCGCGAGGAACTGGATGAGGCACTGAGACGCAAACAGCAGGAGGCGCAAAAACCCTTGATACCGGAGCGCATTCCTGCCATGGGATCTCTCGGAAAGCCAGGTCGACGCGCAGCTTCCCCAAGCAGGCTCACCGATGCGTTCAACCTGGAGGCGCTGCTGTCTTCAGCAACTAGCCCCAACACCGTCACTGCACGGCCTCTCGTCAAGACAGTTCTAGGCCCATTGATCTTCGACGGCGAAAGTGTTCAGGAGCGTATTCGTCGAGCCCGTGGGAGAAGACCTCGAGAGAGATCTCGAGATAGGCTGGGTGCCTCTTTGCTTTTGATGGAGAACAATGCCGGTGAGATGACGATTCAGGAACGCATTCCAAGGCGATTGGAGAACGGCAACGCTCACCCATTACCGACCGCGACAAGGATCGCATCATTCACTAGCATAGCACAGCCATAGGGACACACTGAATACTCGTACATAAACATGTTACATCGAACATCCGATTTCCGAGTGCGATTCGGCCGTAGCCCATCTTTATCTTGTGGTTGTAGTTTCCGGCCAAGGCAAGCTCAAAAGAACTCAAAAGCCCCAAGGCCAAGCGATCGCTATCTGACGGTTTCTTCTGCTTCAGATTTGTCTTCTCGCCGAGGAGCGAGTTAACAGTGAAGGGCGGTTGGGCTGGGGTGAAGGTAACCCCGGCGAGTGAGGTATCAGAGCGGGCGAGGCTCGCTCCCGTAGCCA
>Ga0210248_100262_pt1 | contig 44904 bp, 55 predicted proteins | sample ChrtobMetP3_32mM_FD_155493 | JGI IMG/M metagenome (GOLD analysis project Ga0210248, IMG submission 155493) | Chrysochromulina tobin associated microbial communities from unialgal haptophyte culture, Seattle, Washington, United States - P3_32mM | ecosystem: Host-associated > Algae > Haptophytes >...
TTGTGCTCAAGGCCATCGCGTTCGACCAGCGCGGCGCGAACAAGGACGTGGGGGATCTCATCCACGTTTTGCAGTACGGCAGCGACTTGGAGGAGGGCGCTCGCGCGTTCGCGGCGCAGTTCAAACAAGGTACCCACCGTGCTGCGCTGGAGAGCGCGTTGGACTGCCTTCGACGCAGCTTCTGCGCCCGCGGTGACACGGAGGGCCATTTCATGAAGGGCTCGGTCGCGTACGGCCGATTTCACAAGCCCGACAACGTCGACGAACGCCTGCAGTTGCAACTTCAGGCCAGTGCTCTGGTGGATATGTATGTACAGCTGATCCAGGCGGAAATCGAAAAGGGCTGAGTCCGCGATGGCCCGCAAACGAAGCTTGGTACACGGCGAGGCTGGCCGCAGACTGCTCGAAAAGAGAAAGAGGGCACGATAGCCCCTCTGCACGAGATCAGCGCCGATTACAGAGCAGCGTCCTTGACCTTCTTGAAGAAGCGAGCCTTGACCTTGACCGATGCGGGCTTGGCGGCAAACATGCGCTCAACCTTGGTGAATGGGTCAATTCCCTTGCGGGCCTTCTTGGCTGGCACGTGGGTGGCAGCGACTTTGAAGACGCCTGGCCAAGTAAACTCCCCCGCGCCCTTCTTGGACAAAGACGCGAGGATGGCCGCCTCCAGTGAGCCCAGCACGGCCTTGACCGTTTTGGGCTCGGCACCGGAGGCTTGCACCAGGTGAGCGACCAGCGTGGTCTTGTTGAAAGTTTCCTTGATCGGCTTGAGCACGCTCACCTGTTTGGTGACGGTCTTCTTCGCGGCTGCCTTGGGGGCTGCCTTCTTTGCAGTGGCCATTCTTTTGTGACTCCACGGTTGGGTAAATAGGACGCTGCGCCATTCGCGCAGTACGTGGATTTTATGGCGGCAGGAGAGGCGCCTTTTTCTCGCATGGCATGAGTTGCTCAATCCATGTGCTGGTCTCGACACCGCAGCCGGTCTGTTGAGCGCCACAAGTGTGGCCTCTCAGTGGAACGTTGGCGGGCGGGTGTAGACGTTTTGCCGAGCGATTGATAACCTGTAGATGTTTTTCCAGTTTTAAAGATGTTTTGGCGATTGCAACGTCCTGCTGGTCGCTTAAACACACAAAACCCATGCCGCATCCCAATCCTCGTCTGTACCTGGGTTACGAGTCGCTGATTCGACGTTTCAGTTTGCGCGTGCCGCCTCTGCTGCGGATTTTTGTGGCGACCGAGCAGACGCTGGAGAAGCACACCTTCACCCCTGACGGCAGCGAGCGCATCGAGTTGCCTTTGAGGCGCTTGAGCGACACCGAGTCGTAAGCGGGCCAACTCACCTTTGCACTCAAGCGAGAGCACTTGAACCTGACGGTGCTGGGGGTGCTCTTTGAACATCAAGAGGCTCGTGACGACGTACAGGAATGGCTGCACGCCATGCCCAGCTCGCGTTACTCTCGAATGGCTGTGGGCGTCGCAAGGTCCACGGCACGCGGCACGCGGACATGCGATCACCAGCACCGCCAACGCGTTCAGGAGTGCCTGCTCCCTGTCACCGGTGCCCAGGCCTCAGCCCAACAGGGTGTGGTTAGCGATCAACAGCACCACCGAAACAAGGACGGCACTCACGCGGTCAACGCTACGCTGTATCGGCGCTTTCTCGGCCTGCGCCGACTCGACCATACGAACGATGCGCGAGAGCGTGGACTCCGCGCCCACCGCAGTGGTTTCCACCAGCAGCAGTAACCGGGCATTGACGGCGCCGCCGGTGACCTTGTCGCCCGCGTGCTTGGCCACCCGGCGGACTCTCGCCTGTGATCAGCGATTCGTCCACCCGGCTGGAGCCGATGGTGACTACACCGTCGACCGGAATACGCTCTCCCGGGCGCACCACCACGATGCCCCCGATCTTCACCTGCGAAATCGCAATATCCACATTGCCATAAGGCATACGTGCGCGTGCCACCTCGGGCTTGAGAATGTTGAGCGCCGCGATGATGGCGGTGGTATGGCGCTTGGCGCGCGACTTGAGCCATTTGCCTAGCAGAACCAGTGTGACGATCACCGCTGCGGCTTCGAAGTACGGGTGCGGCGTGCCGTGCTCCGCGTGCTTGAACAGCAGATAGACGCTCAGGCCGTATCCGGCGCTGGTACCCTGGGCCACCAACAGGTCCATGTTTCCGGCACCTGCTCGCACGGCATTCCAGCCCGCGCGGTAGAGGCGCGAGTCCAGCAAGTACTGCGCCGGTGTGGCCAGTGCCAGCCTTCCAGTCTGTTCGGTGGCGAACCGACCATGGTGATGAGCCGCCGCACACTTTATTGGCCGGGGACCGTCTTCTGGCCAGCTTTCTTGATTTGCATCAAGGCGGCTTGAGCCCACATGTTTAGCCTTGAATTGTTTCCACAGTTCGTCTGACAAAGATGCACATTCACCGCCGCTCGCTGCGCCATGCCACCAGAATCATCCTGGCGGTGTGGCTGTTTGCATTGGGCGCCGGGGTGGCCAATGCCTGCCTCTTGAGCGAGCCTGACCGCGGCGCTCACGACTCTTCAACGGCGTCACCAGACCATGAATCGGTTGCACAAGGCCATCACCGCGCACAAAGCGACCCTGTTGATGCGGGATGCTTGAAGTTTTGTGATGAGGCACCGCTGGCCATCACCAAGGTTGATCAGCCCCTCGCCGACGGCAGTTCGGGTTGGGTGGGCGTGCTTTCGCGGACTGCGGCGCCAACCATGGCTACACCCACCGCAGTTCAACTGCGGATACACGCTACCAGACCCCCGCACATGGCTTCGCCCTTCGCTGCGCGACCCCATCGTTTGACCTTGTAGACCGCTTCGCAGCCCATTGCGAAGAGCGCTCTTGCTGTCTGAGTCACCCAGATGGCGTCCCCATTTTGTTGCCGCCTGCGGCAGCTCCCCATTCCTTCGAGACCACCATCGTGAAAACCATCCACACCTTCCTCATGCTTTCCACCGCTGTTTTTCTGACTGCTTGCGCCAACCCGAACGCCCCGGGAGCAGGTCCCATGTCGGCGGCCAAAGTCGATGAACACGCTGCCCATCAAGCCGCTTCGGCACCATCTGGGGCACCGTCTGCCATGCACGACCATATGAAAAAAATGCAGGTCATGCGCGACAAGATGATGAATGCCAAGACGCCAGCAGAGCGCCAGGCCTTGATGGACGAGCACATGAAAACCATGCACGAAGGCATGACCATGATGAAAGGCATGAAGGACATGAAAGACATGAAGGAGATGGGCGGCATGCACGGCAAGCCGGGAATGCCGGGAATGGCGGGCATGAAGGACATGCCCATGGACATGTCCAAGCACCATCAGATGATGGAGATGCGCATGGACCTGATGCAGACCATGATGGAAATGATGATGCAGCGCATGCCAGGTGTAACCATCCCGCCCGCCGGAAAGTGAAGGAGATCACGATGAACATCATCGATCTCGATGTGCAGGGCATGACCTGCGGTGCCTGCGTCCAGCGCGTCACAACGGCCCTGGCTCCAATCGACGGTGTGCAAGACGTCGCTGTGGATCTGCGAGCTGGCCGTGTGAGGGTCACAGCTGAAGCGAACGTGGCGCCATCGCAGCTGATTTCTGCATTGGCGGCAAGGCGCTACGAAAGCGTGGTGGTCACCAATGGCGCCCCGTCAGGTCAGGTAACCGACAGTCCGCCACCGCCCGCTGCGCCCAAGGGCGGTTGCTGCTGCAGTTGACCTCACCATGGGCCTGGCAAAGCCAGCCCGAAGATCGGATCCACGCCATGGAGTCACATCGTCATCACGAACACCGTCACGCTGGAAGCCCGGGTACGCCGGCGTCTCCACCCGTGACATCTCCGCTGGAGGGCACGGTCTACACCTGTCCGATGCACCCGGAGATCCGCCAGGACCAGCCGGGCAACTGTCCCAAATGCGGCATGTCGCTGGAGCCGGTCATGCCGGCGCTGGACGAGACCGAAAACCCCGAGCTGCTGGATTTCCAGCACCGCTTCTGGTGGACCTTGCCGCTCACCGTGGTGGTGGCCGTGCTGGCGATGGTTGGCCACAACCTGGGCTGGTTCGAGATGGCCACGCAAAGCTGGATCGAACTTGTGCTCACGGCACCCGTCGTGCTGTGGGCCGGCTGGCCGTTTTTCGTGCGGGGCGCGCAGTCAGTGCTGAACCGCAGCCCCAACATGTGGACGCTGATCAGCCTGGGCACCGGCTCGGCGTTTGTCTACAGCGTCGTGGCCACGGCGGCGCCGCAGGTGTTCCCCGATTCGTTCGTCTCCATGGGGCGCGTGTCGGTGTACTTCGAAGCGGCGGCCGTGATCATCTCGCTGACCTTGCTGGGCCAACTGCTGGAGCTCAAGGCGCGTTCACAAACCTCGGCGGCCATCCGTTCGCTGCTGGGGTTGGCGCCCAAGACCGCGCGTCGCATCACAGCCGACGGGCAGGAAGAAGACATTCCGCTGGCCCACGTGCATGTGGGCGACCTGCTGCGCGTGCGCCCGGGCGAGAAAGTGCCCACCGACGGCACGGTGGTCGAAGGCAGCAGCGCGGTGGACGAATCGATGCTCACCGGCGAGCCACTGCCGGTGACCAAACGCGTGGGCGACAAGCTGATCGGTGCCACGCTGAACGCCAGCGGCGCTCTGGTGATGAAATCCGGGCATGTGGGATCGGCCACCGTGCTCTCGCAGATCGTGCAGATGGTGGCCATGGCGCAGCGCTCGCGCGCGCCCATGCAGCGCATGGCCGACCACGTGGCGGGCTACTTCGTGATGGGGGTCGTGGCGGCGGCATTGCTCACCTTTTTCGTCTGGGGCTGGTTCGGGCCCGAGCCGAGCTGGGTGCATGCGCTCATCAACGCCGTGGCGGTGCTGATCATCGCGTGTCCCTGCGCACTGGGGCTGGCCACGCCCATGTCGATCATGGTGGCCACCGGTCGTGGCGCCACCCACGGTGTGCTGTTTCGCGACGCCGCCGCCATCGAGAACCTGCGCAAGGTCGACACGCTGATCGTCGACAAGACCGGCACCCTGACCGAAGGGCGACCGACCTTCGAGCGAGCCATCGGCTTCGGGCGCTTTGCCGAAGATGAAGTCCTGCGCCTCGCTGCCAGCCTGGATCAGGGCAGCGAACACCCGCTGGCCGCCGCCCTCGTGGCCGCGGCGAAGCAACAGGGGCTTGCGCTGGACAAGCCCGAGCAGTTCGACTCGGCATCCGGCATCGGGGTGCGAGGCAGTGTGAGTGGCCTGGCCCTGGCCCTGGGCAACACGGCGCTGATGGAGCAGCTGGGCGTGGACGAATCACCGCTGGCCAGCGAGGCCGAAGCGCTGCGTGCACAAGGCGCCAGCGTCATGTACCTCGCGGCCGACAAGGTGCTGGCCGGTTTGCTGGCCGTGTCCGACCCGATCAAGGCCACCACGGCCGATGCGCTGGCGTCGCTGCGCGAGGCCAACATTCGCGTGATCATGGCCACAGGCGACGGCCTGACCACCGCGCGCTCAGTGGCCCAGCGCCTGGGCATCGACGAAGTGCACGGTGAAGTGAAACCGGCCGACAAACTCAAACTGGTGGAGAAGCTCCAGGCAGAGGGCCGCGTGGTGGCGATGGCGGGCGACGGCATCAACGACGCGCCGGCCCTGGCCTGCGCCGACGTGGGCATTGCCATGGGCACCGGCACCGACGTGGCCATGAACAGCGCGCAACTCACGCTGGTCAAAGGCGACCTGCGCGGCATTGCCACAGCCCGGGCGCTCTCGGTGGCCACTGTGGCCAACATGAAGCAGAACCTGGCCTTTGCCTTCGTCTACAACGCGCTGGGCATTCCGCTGGCCGCCGGCTTGCTGTATCCCTTCACGGGCTGGCTGCTCTCGCCCATGATCGCTGCCTTGGCCATGAGCCTGAGCTCGGCTTCGGTGATCGGCAATGCCCTGCGCCTACGGGCCGCTGCGATCCAGGGAGCGTGACGAGTAACAAACTCCGGGGTTCTCGTTGCCTCCAGGGGCAACAGGATCCTCATCTCCTGATTGAGAAAAGATGATGTGCAGTTCGTCCATAGCTGGTCATCTTCCATTTGCGCATGGCAACCTCCCTCTTAACTGGGGCAGGTCTCCTGACCTGCTTCGCCCGTAACCTCCTGGATAGGAGTGGTTGACACTGTAGCGGCTCCAGGGTTTCCAATGCAGGCATCGAAAGGAAAACCATGTCCGCCCATTGCTGTGACCACGACACCCCCAAGCCCGAGACGCTCGTCAACCTGCCCCGCTACCGCAAGATCCTGTGGATCGCGCTGATCGTCAACGCCGCCATGTTCCTCATCGAGATCGGCGCGGGCCTGCAGGCCGGATCGCTCTCGCTGCTGGCCGACGCGGTGGACTTTGCGGGTGACGCGCTGAATTACGCCGTGTCGCTCGCGGTGCTGGCGTCTGCGCTGGCCTGGCGCGCGCGCGCGGCCATGCTTAAGGCGGTGAGCATGATGGGCTTTGGCCTGTATGTGTTGGGCGCTGCAGTGTGGGCTCTGTGGCACGGTGGCGTGCCGCAGGCCACGACCATGGGCGCGGTGGCGCTGCTGGCGCTGCTGGCCAACGTGGCCGTGGCCTGGATGCTCTACGCGTTTCGCGAAGGCGACGCCAACATGCGCAGCGTGTGGCTGTGCTCGCGCAACGACGCCATCGGCAACGTGGCGGTGTTCATGGCCGCGCTCGGTGTGTTCGGCACCGGCTCGGCCTGGCCCGATCTGGCGGTGGCCAGCCTGATGGCGGCGCTGGCGCTGCATGGCGGGTGGACGGTGATGCGGCAGGCGTGGGGTGAACTCGGTGATGACAGCGCAAAGGACCACCATGGCCACGTCCACTGAGCCACCGTCCACTCGCCGGTTCGATGAGACGACCCATGCCCGATTGATGCACGAGGCGAATAAGGCTAGTTCGAGTGAACAAGCCTGGTTGTACCTAGAGGCAGCGCATGTGGTGGGGCAGCTCCACATCAGGCCGCACTTGCAGACGCACGTGCACATGCTGGGACTGGCCTGGCGCATGCGCGACTGGTCTGAGGCCGCAGGTCAGGTGCTCCGGCTTGCCTTGGTGCCCTTGGGCCACTTGAGCGGGCGCTTGCCGCTGGGCAACCCGGGTCGATCCACTGTGAGCGCCTTCGAGCCGCTTCCGGTACGCCCGGAGCTGGCCGGCTTGATCGCCCAGGCACGCACTGGTAGAACGCCTGCCGCATAAAATCTATTTATGCGTGTTCTCCTGTTCCTGCTGATGCTTGCGCTGCTGCCGCTGCAGTTCTCTGCGGCTGCGGCGACCGAGTGCTGCGGCCACGTTGCGGTGGCCCAAGAACTCCAAGCCCAACACCATCAGCCCACGCATCTGTTGCCGGTTCAGGGTACAGAAGATCTGACCGCCAACGGACTGGGGTTTGATCTTGACTGCGGAACCTGCCACGCCAACTGCGCTGCCGCTGTGTCGGCAACGGCAGCGATCATGGTTGACCCTGCTGGCATTGAGCGGGGCCAACACCTCGTCGAACTGATCCTGCCGCCCTGGCACGAGCGACCCTACCGTCCCCAATGGTCAGCCCCGAAACATTCGGGGCTGAACCGGTCCGTCTGACGCGCTGACGGGCACCTCTTCCCCGATCCCCTGGCTTCAAGTGGCCGCCGTCGCACACGGTGGCCATCCCCGGATCGTTTTGGAAGGACTCTCACATGAATGTTCGCTGGACCCAGCGATACCAGCGATGGACGTGGCTGGCCGCCGTCTCGGTGCTTTTGTTTGCTGATCAACTCAGCAAATCGTACTTCTCAACCACCCTTGACCTCGGTGAAGCCATCAAAGTGACCGAGTGGTTCAACTTTGTGCATGTGCTCAACACGGGTGCGGCCTTCTCGTTGCTGGCCGATGCAGGTGGCTGGCAACGCTGGTTTTTCATCGGCGTGACAGCGCTGGTGGTGGGAGTTGTCTCTGTGCTCTGCCTTGCACGGCAGGCCGAACCGCTGGATCGGTGGGTCGGCGCATTTGTGGCGGGCGGTGGCGGCGGCAACCTCGCGGATCGCGTCCAGATCGGCGCCGTGGTGGACTTCCTTGACTTTCACTGGCGCAGCATCCATTGGCCGGCTTTCAATCTGGCTGATATCTTCATCGTGTGCTCCACGCTGGTCTGGTGCTTCGCATCACTGAAATCGCCACCACGCAAAACGACTAGCAAGACGTCTGAGGAGCTGCCCTCATGAAGCGGGGTTGGTTCTGGATCATGGCCGCCTGGGCCTTGGCCCTGGTCTCAACGCTCGGCGCGCTCTTCATCGGTGAAGTCATGGGCATGACGCCCTGTCTGCTGTGCTGGTACCAGAGGATCTTCATGTTCCCGCTGGCACTCATCCTGGGCATGGCCGCCTTCGCTGAAGACCGGAGGGGTGCCGTCTATGCGCTGCCGTTGGCGCTGGGTGGCGCAGCCATGGCCGGCTACCACTCCTCGCTGATCGCCGGCTGGGTGCCGAAGTGGTGGGTTCCCTGTGGCACCGGACCCTCGTGCAGCGAACAAAGTCTGGAGATTCTGGGCGGCATCCAAATTCCCTGGTTGTCACTCGCAGCCTTCGTCGCCATCGTCATCCTGCTTTTTGCTTACTTGAGAAAGACCCGTTCATGAACGCCAAAAAATTCACCGTCATTGGCCTGGTGGCCATTGTTGCCCTGTTCTTCTACCTGGGCATGAACGCCTATCACAAGCGCGTTCAGAACGCACAGGAAGTGCAGGTCAAGGCCGAGCAGACCCGTTTGGTTCGCATGCACTCGCCGGTGTTTGGCCCCCAAGGTGCCCCGGTCACCATCGTCGAGTTCTTCGACCCCGCCTGTGAGACTTGCCGTGCCTTCTATCCCATCGTCAAGAACCTGATGGCGCAATACCCCAACGACGTGCGACTGGTGATCCGGTATGCACCTTTTCACCAAGGTTCGGACCAGGTGGTCAAGCTGCTGGAGTCGTCCAAGAGCCAGGGCAAGTACCAAACTGTTCTTGAGGCTGTGCTCGCCGCACAGCCCGCCTGGGCGGATCACGGCCAGCCAAACATCGAGACGGCATTCAAAGTGGCGGAGCAGGCCGGACTGGACCTCGTCAAGGCCCGCCAGGACATCGAGAAGCCCGGCATGCAGTCTTTGTTGCAACAGGACATTGAAGACCTCACCGCGCTGCAGGTCACCAAAACGCCCACCTTCTTTGTGAATGGTCGAAGCCTGCCGAGTTTTGGACCTGAGCAGTTGGCCGCTCTGGTGGCGGAAGAGGTTGCCAAGGCGAAGAAATGAAGTCCATGACACCCACTCTTCCCTTCAACCGACGCAAGGCTCTGGCGCTGGGTACCTTGTGGCTCGCCGCGGGCGGCATGCTTGCTGGTTGCTCGCCTGAGACACCCACGTTCAAGAGCACGGACATCACCGGCGCCGCTTTTGCACAAGACCTGAAACTGACCGACCACACTGGCCAGGTGAGGACCATGGCAGATTTCCGCGGCAAGGCGGTGGTGGTGTTTTTCGGCTTCACGCAGTGCCCGGATGTGTGCCCCACCTCCATGACCACCTTGGCCGAGGTCAAGCGTCTCATGGGTGATCGAGGCAACCAGTTGCAGATCCTCTTCATCACGGTGGACCCGGAGCGAGACACGTTGCCTCTGCTCAAGGAGTACATGACAAACTTCGATCCGACCTTCCTGGCTCTGCGCCCCGACCCAGCTGAACTCAAGGCGGTGGCAGACAGTTTCAAGATCTACTACCGCAAAGTCGACGGACCCACACCGACCTCCTACACGATGGACCATTCGGCGGGCAAGTATGTGTTCGACAACGAAGGCCGGGTCCGTCTGTTCTCATCCTATGGGACCGACGCTGCGACCATCGCGGCGGACATCAACACGCTGCTCTCCAGCCCGTGACTTCCGGATCGCTCACAAATCGACGAGCGCTGCTCGTCAAAGCCGTGCTGACAGGCGTGCCGCTTGTATTGCAGTCCGGGCAGGCCGGCGCCCAGCTCACAAAGAGCGCGATGGCCAATGGTGCTGGAACGGCGGCTGGAGCTGCGCTTACTGGCTCACTGCGTTCGTCTCCAGAGGCGCGACTGATCGAAATCTACCAGGCCATCGGATCGGGAGACCGGAATGCCTTGCCTCTGGCTGCATCGCTCGTGCGCGATGTTCCTCGATTTCAGTTGGGACAGCTTGTTTACGGAGACCTGTTGCTTGCGCGCAGTGGATCTTTGACAGGCTTTGCAGCGGTGCCCGATGGGTCGCCTGCGGCTCGCGAGCAGCTGCAGAAGTTGCGCGACGAAGCCACCAGGCGTCTCAGGTCACTCAGAGAAATGCCACCGCCCGGCACAGTACCTGAACAGGTGTTGGAGCTCTCTCGCAACGTTCGTCATGTCGTGGTCGTTGATGCCAGCCACTCACGGGTCTATGTCTTCGAGCATCAGCCCACCGGACTGCAGCCGATCCGCAGCTTTTATGCATCCATTGGGCGAGCAGGTTTCGACAAACAAGAGGAAGGTGACTTGCGCACGCCACTGGGCGTCTATCACATCACCAGCCGACTGGATGACAAACAGCTCGAAGAGCTGTACGGGATTGGCGCTCTGCCGCTGAACTATCCGAACGTACACGATCGCCGATTGGGTCGAACGGGGAGTGGCATCTGGCTGCATGGCGTTCCCCGGGAGTCCTACGCCCGCAGCCCGTATGCCACCGAAGGATGTGTGGCTTTGGCCAATGAAGATATGGCCTATCTGATGCGTTTGCTGGAGCCGCGCCGCACGCCAGTGATCATTGCCGACGAGGTGAAATGGGTCAAGCCCGACGCCCTCTCTGTCTACAAAAGAGAGTTCCGTGCTTTGCTCTCCAAATGGGCAGAGGCCCGATCCCAGGGCAACCAGGCGCTGCTTCGGACCATGTATTCCACTGGCTTCGAGACGGCTGATGAACCACTGGAGAGAGCAGCAAAAATCCAGGCGCCGGCTCGTCGTGCAGTGCCACAGAGACTGCAGATCTATCTCGAAGATGTGTCGATTTTTCGCTGGACGCGCGGCGCTGAGGTCACGGTAGTCAACTACTCTGAAGTTCCAGCCGGTGAAACGCGTTGGACGTCGAAGCGCCAGTATTGGACCAAAGAAAACGGGCGCTGGTTGTTGTTCTTTGATGGCAAAGTCGGCTGATCGGCCCTTCGGGCAAACGGACCCGCCACAAACATTACCTTGGTCCGCACCCGCATCCACCGGCGAACTCAGAAGCATTGTGGAACTGGAGCTCCAGTGCTGCCCCTTCTGACCTTTGACCTGAAGGCGGAGCAAGGCGCCATCGAACGCGCAACCACTGCTCCGACGGATGGACCTAGGGTCTCATTGCGATACTACGGCCTGCCGCGCAGGCTCCCACTCGGCAGCGGCACATTGCTTTGCCTGACCCGAGAACCACAGACTATGCAAAACACAAGAGATGCGCTGGAACGGCATCAGATTTCGATCTACTTTGTGGCGGTTGTGATCGCCACGGTTGTGGCCCTAGCCATTCGAGGCACCGCAGTGCTTGAAGGAGCCATCAATCCAGCCCTTGCGCTGATGCTGTACGTCACGTTCCTGCAGGTCCCGGTCGCGGAACTCAGGCACGCGTTTGGTCAGGTGCGGTTTCTTTCTGCACTGCTGGTCGCAAATTTCGTTGTCATTCCGCTGCTGGTCGCAGGTCTGATTCAGTTCCTGCCGGCTGATCCGATGCTCAGGCTGGGCGTGCTGCTGGTCCTGCTCACACCATGCATTGACTATGTGGTCACGTTCGCCCACCTTGGTCGCGCAGACGCGCGCCTGCTGCTGGCGGCGACGCCTGCCTTGCTCATCACTCAGATGATTCTGTTGCCTGGATACCTGGGTCTATTCCTCGGCGAAGATGCGGCCCGGTTGTTCAAGGCGGGACCTTTCATACATGCATTCCTGTGGCTGATCGCGGTGCCATTGGTGCTTGCGGCATTGACCCAACTGTGGGCTGCCAGGAGCGAGCAAGGAGCCCGTACTTCGGCTTTGCTGGGCCTGCTACCCGTCCCAGTAACAGCCATGGTGCTCTTCATCGTGGTCGCAGCGATGGTGCCGCAGCTTGGCCCGGCAGCGGGCTCCGCCTTGCGCGTGGTGCCGATCTACATAGCGTTTGCTGTCCTGGCGCCCCTGCTTGGCTGGTCGATGGGGCGCATGTTTGGACTGAAGGCGACGGCCGGACGTGCCGTCGCCTTCAGTTCCGGCACCCGCAACTCACTGGTCGTCCTGCCACTTGCGCTCTCGGTGCCAGGAGCAATACCCATCCTGCCGGCCGTCATCGTCACGCAGACACTGGTGGAACTCTTGAGTGAGCTGGCGTACGTTCGCTTGATTCAAAAATGGGGTGACAAGAAGGGGACGTAACGCGTGCACCTGCGGCTTCTGAAGTGTAGGCTCGTTGCCAGTCGCCGTACCCGCGAGGGCCAGTGACAGCCAATCCGGTCTCAAAGCATCGACGCGAAGTCCTGCGGTTCGGGGTGGCAGCCCGACACCATGGTGCGGCTCATCGTTGAGCGCTTCGACGCGCGCGCCTGACCTGCGCCGCTTCAGGGCACGACACGGTCGATCTTGATCTGCAGCTGAGCGCTGTTGCTGGCCACCGGGCCGCTGCTGCCTTGCAGGTCGCCGCTTTGGGGCATGGCCTGCCCAGTGCGGCTGATGCGCGCCTCCACCACCACCTGCTCGTGCATGGAGATGCGAAGCTCCGGCGCCATGGCCTGGCTGTCGTCAAGCGCAAACGGCAGGGGGCCGGCGGTCGCCGCCACCCGCATCACGGCCAGCGGCATGCGCGGGCCTTGCACTGGTCGCGCGAACACGAACAAGGTGTCACCCGGCGCCAGCTTCGCTTGCAGTTCGGGTGCAATGGTGATCTGCCCGCGCACACCGGGGTGGTTGGTGACGGCCGGCGTCGGGTCGGATGGCGCTGCGGCCAGGCGCGCGGCACCGCCGGGCTGCGACGCGATGCCCGCGCGCGCAGCTTCCAGGCTGCTTTCCAGCCCCTGGGCAAACGGACTGCCCGGCGCGGCCCGCTCGCGGGCGCGCTCCCAGAACGCTTCTGCCGCCACAAAGTCCTTGCGGCCATAGGCCGAGCTGCCGGCCAGCGCCAGTGCCTTTGGGTGACCGGGATCAATTTCCAGCGCCCGGTTGACCAGACGCATGGCTTCGCCTGCGGCGCTCTGGCCTTGCAAGAGCGCCAGCAGATCGGCCCGGTCGGCCAACAGGTTGGGGTTGTCGGGGGTGAGTTCGAGCGCGCGCTGGTAGGCCTTGTCGGCGTCGGCGAAACGTTGGCGGCTGGCGTGCGCGCGTGCCAGCATTTCCCAGGCGGGCGCGTCCACCGCCTGGCCGGGTGGCTTGCTCTCCAGTTGCTGGGTCATCTGGCGCACCATGGCGTCCAGCTCCTCGTTCGACACCTCGCCTTGTGCCTTGGCCAGCTCGGCCTCATAGCGCACTGCATCGGGTTCACCCAGCCATGCGTACAGGCCCACGGCCAACGCGGGCACGACCAGCAACAACGCGAACGAGGCCGCGCTGCGAGGCGACGCTGCTGCGCTGCGCTCGGCCGAGGCCGACTCCTGCAGCACCCGGCGCGCCAGTTCGGTCTGCGCCTGCGTGTGCTCGCCGGGCGAGAGCAGGCCGGCGGCCAGTTCGGCGTCCAGCTGGGTGCGCTGCTCGCGCAGCAGGGACAAGTTGTTGGGTGATGCGCTCTGGCGCTCCGGCGTGGCGGACGGACGCCTCAGCGCCGACATCAGCGGCCACAGCGCCAGAACGGTCAAGGCCAGCGCGAGTGCGATGAACAGGGTCATGTAGGGTCTCCGGCATCGTCGAGCAGGCGCTGGGCACGCTGCAGTTCTGCCGGGGTCAGCGGCGCGGGTTCGGTTGACGGATCGCGCCGTCGGATGTTCACCAGCAGCACACCGGCAGCCACCAGCAGCAACACGAACGGTCCGGCCCACAGCAGCACGGTGCTGAGTTGCAGCGGCGGTCGGTAGAGCACGAAATCGCCATAGCGCTGCGACATGAATTCCAGAATCTGCGGCTGGGTGCGGCCCTGCGTGAGCTGCTCGCGGATCTGCTGGCGCAAGTCTTTGGCCAGATCGGCCTGCGAGGCGGCGATGGTTTCGTTCTGGCACACCAGGCAGCGCAGCTCTTCGGCGATCTTGAGCACACGCGCTTCCAGCGCCGGGTCGGCCGACAAAGGCGCGGCCTTCGAATCCGCAGGAACCTGCGCGGCCACGCCGCCCGGCCCCAGGGCCCAGCACAGCATCATGGTCAGCAGCACAACACGCATGGGCTCAGGTACCGAGTTGGTTCATCAGCGGCAGCAGCTTGTCGCGCACCACCTCGGGCGTGACCGGCCCGGTGTATTTCAGGCGGATGACACCCTGTTTGTCGATCACATAGGTCTCGGGCACACCATAGACACCGAAGTCCAGACCGACGCGTCCGTCAGCGTCGAACAGCGTGGTCTTGTACGGGTTGCCGTGTTTGCCGAGCCAGGCCAGCGCCAGGTGGCGTTGGTCCTTGTAGTTCAAACCGATCAAGGGCACGGCGCTGGTTTTCGCCAGGTCCATGAGCACCGGATGCTCCTGCTGGCAGGCCACGCACCATGAGGCCCACACATTGAGCAGCCACACCCGGCCTCGCAGGTCGTCGGGCGCGACCACCGTGTCGGGCGCAGCGAGCGTGGGCAGGCGAAAGGACGGCACCGGTTTGTTGATCAGGGGCGACGGCACGTCGCGCGGGTTGAGCTGCAGGCCCATGCCCAGAAAACCCAGCATCACCACAAAGATGGCCAGCGGCCACAGGTAACGCTTCATGGGCGCGCGCTCCGCGCGGTCATCACCGGCCTGGCCGCGACACCTCCGCCCGCAGTGGGCGCCGCAGGTGCCACCGATGCGGTCTTGCGAACGCGGTAGCGCCGGTCCATCACGGCCATGAGTCCGCCCAGCGCCATCAACAAACAACCGCCCCAGATCCAGTTGACCATGGGCTTGTGGTGCAGGCGCACGCTCCAGGCGGTTTCGCTCACCGGCTCGCCGAGGGCCACGTACACATCGCGCATCACGCCGCGGTCGATGGCTACCTCGGTCATGGCCGTGCGGCTCACGGTGTAAATGCGCCGCTCGGGGTTCAGCACCGCCACCAACTCACCGTCACGGCTCACGGAGAGCGTGGCGCGTGCCGAGGTGTAGTTGGGCCCTTGCACCATCTCCATCTTGTCAAGCCGGATGCTGTGGCCGCCCACATCGGCTGTCTGGCCCACCTCCATGCGCACGTCATTCTCGGTCTGAAAGCTGCTCACCACCGTGACGCCGGCAATGAACACCGCCACACCGAAGTGAGCGAGCAGCATTCCAAAGTAGCTGCCGGGTTGGGCGCGAAACGCGACCCAGACCGACGAAGGATGGGAGCGCAAACGTTGCACGAGATTGAGCACCGCAGTGCTCGCCACCCACACCGCCAGCAGCAGGCCAAGGCCAGTCAGCGGCGTCCAGCGCTGCAGCACCAGCGGTGCGATCACGGCGCTGGCCACGCTCACACCGGCGGCCCAACGCAGCTGGTGCGCCAGATCGCCCAGCGAGACCTGCCGCCAGCGCGCCAGCGGCCCCACGCCCATGAGGAACAGGGCCGGTGCAATGAGGGGCACGAACACCGCGTTGAAGTACGGCGGGCCCACCGAGAGCTTGCCCATGCCGAGTGCGTCGATCACCAGCGGGTACAGCGTGCCCAGCAGCACCGCGGCCGCGGCCACCACCAGCAACACGTTGTTGGCCAGCAGCAGGCTCTCGCGCGAGAGCAATTCAAACTTGCCGCCACCGCCAACCTTGGGGCCGCGCCAGGCAAACAGCGTGAGCGAGCCGCCCACCACGATGGTGAAGAACACCAAAATGAACAAGCCGCGCGCCGGGTCGGTGGCAAACGCGTGCACCGAGCTGAGCACGCCCGAACGCACGAGGAAGGCGCCCAGCAGCGAGAGCGAAAACGCCAGGATGGCCAACAGCGCGGTCCAGAGCTTGAAGCCGCCGCGCTTCTCGGTGACCGAGAGCGAGTGGATCAGCGCCGTGCCCACCAGCCAGGGCATGAAGGACGCGTTTTCCACCGGGTCCCAGAACCACCAGCCGCCCCAGCCGAGTTCGTAGTAGGCCCAGAAGCTGCCCAGGGCAATGCCCACCGTTAGAAAGCACCAGGCCATGGTGGTCCAGGGGCGTGACCAATGCGCCCAGGCCGCGTCCACCCGACCCGCCAAGAGCGCGGATACGGCAAACGCGAAGGCCACCACAAACCCCACGTAACCCATGTAAAGCATCGGCGGGTGGATGGCCATGCCCAGGTCTTGCAGCAGGGGGTTGAGGTCGCGCCCGTCCAGCGGCACCGGGTACAAGCGCTCGAACGGGTTCGAGGTGAGCAGCGTGAATAACAGGAAGCCCACACTGATGAGACCCATGATGCCGAGCACGCGGGCGCGCATGGCATCGTCCAGCTGATCGGAGAACACGGCCACGGCCAGCGTCCAGCCCGCCAGGATCAGGCTCCACAACAAAATGGAGCCTTCGTGGTTGCCCCAGACGGCGGTGATGCGGTAGATCAGCGGTGAGCTGGTGTGCGAGTTTTCTGCGGCCAGCAGCACCGAGAAGTCGCTCGTGACGAAGGCGTGCATAAGGCAGCCGAACGACACCGCCAACAGCACAAACTGCGCAAAAGCCGCTGGCCGGGCGAGCGCCATCCAGTGGCGGCGACCTTGGTGCGCACCCAACAAAGGAAACACGCTTTGAACCAACGCCATCACCAGAGCGAGCACAGCAGCGAAATGACCGAGTTCGGGAATCATGGTTGGGCTCCTGCTGGCATCACCAGCGTCGTCTGACCGGGCATGGCTTTCGCGTCGCGCGCCTTGTTCAGGGCTTCGGCCGCTTCGGGTGCCATGTAGTTTTCGTCGTGCTTGGCCAGCACCTGCTCGGCGCGAAACACACCGTCCGAGCCGAGCTTGCCCTGCGCCACCACGCCCTTGCCTTCCTGAAACAGGTCGGGCAGCAGGCCGGTGTAGGTCACGGGAATGCTTTTGGCTGTGTCGGTGACCATGAAGCGGATGGTCAGGCCCTGGGGTTCACGCACCACGCTGCCCTGCTCCACCAGCCCACCCACGCGAAACGCGCGCTCGCGCGGCGCTTCGTTGGCCATCACCTGCGTGGGGCTGAAGAAGAACACGAGGTTGCTGTTGAAGGCGTTGAGCACCAGCGCGGTGGCCGCAGCCAATGTGGCCAGGCCCACGGTAAGGGCCACCAGGCGGCGGTTGCGGGGTTTCATGCGGTTGCTCATGCGGTGTGCTCCTCGGTAGCGCGCTCATCACCCGCTTCCTGTGCCAGCAAACGTCGGCGAAACCGGATGACCATGAGCTCGGCCACCACGGTTGCAGCACACATGCCCAGCGACCCCCACACGTAAAGGCCGTAGCCGCCCATCTCCAGAAAATCGCCAAAGTTAATCCAGTTCATGCAGTCCCCAATGCCTGTCGCGCCCACACGGTGTGGCGTTCGCGCTCCAGCATGATCAGGCGCACCCGGGCCAGTGCCACGGCGATGCAGTACATCCAGCAGGCCAGCGCCATCACCAGCATGCCCATCAGCATGGGCGTGGCCATGCTGGGGGCTTCCGTGAACGTCACCGACGCACCCTGGTGCAGTGTGTTCCACCACTGCACCGAGAAATAAATGATGGGCAGGTTGACCACCCCCACGATGGCCAGCAGGCCGGCGGCGCGGTCGGCGCGGCGCGTGTCGTCGATCGCGCTGTGCAGCGCCATGAAGCCGATGTAGAGGAAGAGCAGAACCAGCTCGGAGGTGAGCCGCGCATCCCACACCCACCAGGTGCCCCAGGTCGGTTTGCCCCAGAGCGCGCCGGTCCACAGCGCGAGAAAGGTCATGAGCGCACCGGTGGGCGCCAGGGCGGTGGCCATCATGGACGAGAGGCGCGAGTTGAACACCAGCCCGATGGCCGCCCAGGCGGCCATGGCGAGGTACACCACCATCGACATCCAGGCCGTGGGCACGTGCACGAAGATGATGCGGTAGGCCTCGCCCTGCTGTGCATCGGTGGGAGCCACCCACAGGCCGATGTAAAGGCCGATGGCGGTGAGCACCACGGCCAGCGTGCCGAACCACGGCACCAGCCGGCCCGCCAGCGGGTAGAAGCGCTGCGGCGCGGCGTAGTGGAACCAGTTGATCGACTTCATGGGATCACTCCATGGAAATGCGCAGGGCAGCGCTGGTCACCAGCGGCGCGGCAAACAGGCTGAGCAGCAGCAGCGCGCCGAGCAGCGAAAAATGGCCGGCCACGCCCAGGCCGGCGGTGTGCGCCTCAACGGCACCCGCGCCGAAGATCAGCACCGGGATCACCAGCGGCAGCGTGAGCAACGACATCAGCACCCCGCCGCCGCGCAGGCCCAGCGTGAGCGCCGCACCGATGGCGCCCACCAGGCTCAGCACGGGCGAGCCAACGAGCAAGGTGAGCAAGAGCACGCCGGTGCTTGATGCCGACAGGTCGAACTGCAGGGCCAGCAGCGGCGAGACCAGCACCAGCAGCAGCACCGAGCCGCACCAGTGCGCGGCGATCTTGCCCAGCACCAGCAAAGGCAGCGGGTGGGACGAGAGCAGCAGTTGTTCGAGCGTGCCGTCCTGCAGATCGTCGGCAAACAGCCGCGCCAGCGGCAGCGTGCAGGCCAACAGGGCCGCCACCCACACCACGCCCGGGGCCATGGTGCGCAGCAGCGCGGGCTCCGGGCCCACACCGAGCGGAAACAAACTGACCACCATCACGAAAAACACCACCGCGGCCAGCGAGTCGGTGCGCCGGCGCAGGGCAATGCGCAGGTCGCGCTGGAACACACAGCGAAAACCTTCCAGCCAGCCCTGCGGTGCGGCGGGAGGCAGGGGTTGGGTGGCCACGTGGGTGTTCACAGGCTGAGCACCTGGTGCGGCGTGTCGTCGAGCGCCACACCCTGGTGGCTGGTGAGCACCACCGAGCCGCCGCGCAGCAGTTGCGCACGGATCAGGCCTTCGAGCCATGCGGTGGCGGCGGTGTCGAGCGCATTGAAAGGTTCGTCGAGCACCCACAGCGGTGAGGAGCGCGCAAGCACCAGGCGGGCCAGGCCGCATCGGCGGCGCTGACCTTGCGAGAGGCGGCGCGCGGGCGTGCGTTCAAAGCCGCGCAAGCCAGCGTCGGCCAGCGCCTGCAACGCGCCCGCGCGGTGGGCGACCTGACCGCCCAGGGTGCAAGCGGTGAGCAGGTTGTCCAGCGGCGACAGGTCGTCTTTGAGCGCAGCGGCGTGCCCCAGGTACACCAGATCGCGGCCCCACTGCTCGCGCTGCGCCGCCAGCGGCTGGCCGCGCCACAGCACCTGGCCTTCGGTGGGGCCGAGCAGGCCGCACATCAGGCGCAGCAAGCTGGTCTTGCCGGCGCCGTTGGCACCCGCCACCCGCAACAGCTGACCGGCAGGCAACTGCAGGTTCAGTCCACTGAACAGGGTGCGTCCACCACGAACGCAGGCCACTTGGCTCAAAGCCAGAGCCGCGTTCATGCGCAAACCTCGGGGCAGGACGTCGTGTGCTTCACCGGTGTGTCTCGAAATTCGTATGTGAACTCGCTGTGACGCACACGGCGCCAGAAGTTTTGTGGGACAAGCATGTTCAGCGAAGGTTCAGCGCTGTATTGGGCGCCGCAGGTTCGACTTGGCCCGTTTTGACGCGGCGAAGAAGACGCAAGCCGTTTGCGACCACGAGCAGACTCGCGCCCATGTCCGCGAAAACCGCCATCCACATCGTTGCACTCCCTGCCACGGCCAGCACGAAGAACACCGCCTTGATGGCCAGAGCGAGGCTGATGTCCTGCCACAGGGATCGCGTGCGTCCTGCGGCTCAACTCGATGGTTTCGGCGATCCGGCCCAGGTTGTCGTTCATGATGACGATGTCGGCCGCCTCCAGGGCTGTGTCCGTGCCCGCCCCACCCATCGCGAAGCCGATGTCCGCCTGGGCCAGCGCTGGCGCGTCGTTGATTCCGTCACCCGCCATAGCAGTGGGGCCGTAGCGCTTGCGCATGTCTTGGATGGCAGTCAGTTTGTCCTCGGGCAGGAGTCCGCCACGGGCATCGGCAATGTTCGCCTCCTGGGCCACTGCTTGCGCGGTGGCCGTGTTGTCGCCTGTGAGCATGACTGGGGTGACACCCAGTTGCTTCAGATGCGCAACCGCCGCCACGGACGTGAGCTTGATCGTGTCGGCTACGGCGAACAAGCCCAAGACTCCAGTGTCGTCCGCCAGAAGGGTGACAGTACGACCTTGCTCTTCATGGGCGATCAACTCGGCATCCAGTTGGGCATCGGACTGGTTGCGTTCCCGGATGAGGCGGTGGTTGCCCAGAACCATGGCCTTGCCGTCGACCATGCCCTCGACGCCGCGCCCCAGCAATGCTGCGAATCGATCAACATCTCCTGCCGCGCCATCGATACCCGCCGCAATGGCCTTGGACACGGGGTGGTCGGATCGAGCGGCGAGGCTCTTGGCCCAACGCTGCGCCCGGGCTTCTTCAGCTTGCCCCCACGCCCTGGACGCCACCAGTTTCGGCTTGCCTTCGGTCAGGGTTCCAGTCTTGTCCACCGCCACGGCCTTGATGAGGCGGGCATCTTCCAGGTAGGTGCCTCCCTTGATGAGAATGCCTCGGCGCGCCGCAGCTGCCAGGCCGCTCACCACGGTGACAGCCCGGGCAACTGCGCCATGATCAGTCCCGCAACAGGCTTCGAGATCGTGTTGCGCAGTGCGCATCGGCGCATTTTCGTGGTGCTGGTGTTTTGCCATGGCTCTTGCTTGAGACCAGCATTTCACACCCTGTACCGACTACAGTGTCAAGCTCTTTGTGAGGTACTCGGTCAAACTGGCGGGTGTATTCGCGATGGAGATTGACGATGCTGGCCCTGAGAACCCGTGCGCACCGGACAGATCGAAGGTCTGGCGGCTTTCAACGCAGCCGGCACTATTCTTCTCGCCTATCGACAGCAAGGTTGCCATCTGGTGCAGGGGATGGGAACTTCGGCTGCCGCTGTCTGTCTCCAAGAACTCCCATAGCTCCGAGGATTCCACATGACCCGCCGCCACATCGTTTTTTTATCGGCGTTGATCGCCCTTGCTGTGTTTGCAGCCGCTGTCTTTCTCTATCAGCGCCATACCCTGCAGGCTGCGGCGTTGCAGGCTTCAGAGCAAGCCGGTGCGATGGTGCGACCACACTCGCCAGTCATAGGTCCCGTGAACGCGCCGGTCACCATCGTCGAGTTTTTCGACCCAGCATGCGAGGCCTGCAAAGCCTTTCATCCCCGAGTCAAGCAGATCCTTGCTGCGTTTCCGCGTGAGACGCGCCTGGTGATTCGGTACACGCCATTTCACCGTGAAGCGTCTGTTGAAGCGGTGAAGATACTTGAAGCGGCACGCGCGCAGGGAAAGTTCGGAACGACGCTTGAGGCGTTGCTGGACGGACAGCGTGCATGGGCGGGGCAAGGCGCGAATGCCTCAGCGCGCGTGTTGTCTATTGCCCAGTCCGCTGGCCTCGACCTTGATCTGGCGCGCAAGCATGTTGCCGCAGGCTCGGCGGAGGCGTTGCTGGCTCAGGACGTGCTAGACCTCAAGGCGATCGGGGTTCGAGCCACCCCAACCTTCTTCGTCAATGGAAAACCACTGGCTTCTACCGACCCCGACCTCCTCTACGACATGGTCAAGAACGAAGTGGAGCGGGTTCGAAAGTAGCGATGGCTCTGGGTGCTCCAGTCCTGTTCGATGTCTCGTTAATCTGACACAAAAGCCCCGGCCAATGAGGGCCGTGGCTTTAAACCTCAGTTGCTGTGTCCTTTGTTCAGCAGGGAGCTCAGACGCGCAACTTCGTTGCCGATCGTCGTGATGCTCTTTCCGTCGGCAGTCTGGACCACTTGACCCTTGCTCAGGTGAGTCACGCTTCCAAACATGCTTTCCTTGGCCACCAGTCCGGCATTGGAGACGTGGAGCGTTTCACCGTTTTACAAAGCGATGGCCTGCTTGGCGACCGGGCGGCATCCATGGCAAAGGCCGGGACCACCGCAGCCATTGAAAGGACGAGGAAGTTGAGTTTGCGAATCATGCAGGTCTCCTTGGATGACAGTCACAGCGTCCGAATGAATCGATGCGGTACAGCGTACGAATCCAATGTAGCGATACACCCATGAGGGCTGGCTGTATGCGGCAGCGATGATGGACATGTACCCACGCCGCACCGTTGGGTGTCCTTGCATTTTCCAAGGCGGGTCATCTTGTTTTCGCGTAGATTTGCAACGCTGCGGGTCCGGGAAACCCGGATGCCGAGCTGCTTCGGTTTCTAGGCGACCTTCACAAAGCCCGACAACGCTGGTGGCGGGACGGCCGACAGAAAGATCGCACAGGTGACCAACACGCCACCGTCCATCGTCTTTACTTCGGTGCAATGACATCGACAGAAGCCGCGCGCTTGAGCGGATGCAGCAGCTGGCCCCAGTAGTCCCTCGGATAATCCTTTTCTCGCAGACCCACAGCCGCGTCGCCTAAATGGTCCCTGCTGTCAAAGTAAGTTCCCAGCGCCCGATCCCAGATCATGAAGAACTCGCCGAAGTTCACTTGCGCGTCTTCGAAGTCCCGCTTGTGGTGCCAACGATGCGTCTCGGCGACCCCAATCAAATGCCGTATGGGTCCCAGGCTGTAGTCCAGGTTGGAGTGCTGGAATGTCAGGTGAACGACCAGGATAGCCAGCCAAGCCGCTACCAGCTCCGAAGGAGTTCCCATCGCGAACAAGATCGTCAAGCCTGGCGCCGCCATCAGCGCGGCATGCAAGGGATGCCGCCGCTCGCCATTGAGCCAGTACAGGCGTTCGGCACTGTGGTGCGGCGCATGCAGGCGCCAAAGCCAGGACACCGCATGACTGAGGCGGTGCACGGCATAGAGCCCGAGGTCGAATACGGCAGCCACGAGCAGCAACTGGCTCCACAAGGGCCACTGCACGGGGAACAGGCGCCATTGCGGCGGCACGAAGTCACCCAGTCTGGCGATCCACACGGCGGTCAGCTGGATGACCGCAAGATTGACAACAGTGTGCGCGATGTCGGTGTTGGTGTCGCCGTGGTCTGTTAGCCAAGCCGCGCGGAAGGGCCGGCCTCGTTCCAGGACCGCAACGGCCAGCACGCCTGCAAGCGAGATCGCGGGCACCACCGGCCAGTACGACATGCCAGCATAGAGCTTGTAGACGATGGCTAGAGTCGAACCGCCGAATACCAGCGGATAGCTACCCCAGCGGAGGATTGATTGTGCGAGTTGCTTCATGTCGGCACCTTGGTGTTGATGTGTGCCGACGATAGAGGCGCGCCGAGCTTGCGGCTTGAACGAATCAGTCGATTGCGCCGGAAAGCGCAACTTGTCTCAGCAGGTTTGCAGGGCTGCCGCCCAACATGGCCCGGAACGTCCGGCTCAGATGGGCGGAGTCGGAGAACCCGCCCAGATGGGCGGCCTCGGTGAGAGTGCCTCCCGCCGCGAGATGTCGCAGTGTCTCGATCAGGCGCACCCACTTGAGGTAGCTGCGAAGGGGCAAGCCAGTCTGCTCCACGAACCAGTGTGAAAAGCGCTCCGGCGACACATGAACGATTGCAGCCAGGCTATGCCTGTTGGTTTCTCCCCTGCAGGCTCGAAGTTCTCGCACAACCGCTTGGAGTCGATTGTCGGCTGCAGGCGGCGGGTCCGAACGGAGGATGCCTTGAACGGTCGCCAGATCGTCTGTGTTTGCGAGAACCAGCAGCTGCCGCGCCAGGTCGAGATCGAGTGCCAGAGCGGGTTGATGCGGGCGCAATCGCAGCGCCGTCGCTTCAGGCGCGAGCGCATCGACGTAGATCGAGAGAACCGCGCCGCCGCTCAGCCTGTGGCGCATCCCCGCCGGAATCACCAGTGCTCGGCCTCGCAGGCTACGGGCCGGTGTCTCCACCTCCACGGCCCCTTTCAGGCCCACCGTGATCTGGTGGGCAAGGTGCTGGTGCCAGTCGTGCGCGCCGACGCTTCCACGGAACACGGCCATTCCTGGGGCGATCCAGGCGCGTCCAGCCCAGGCGATGCCGACCGAATTCAACGGCTTCAATGCGCTGGCTTCGGGCTTCGCGGTCCTTGCGGAGGCCGCCGGTGCCCGACCGAATGCACCCCTTGGCCCGTGGGCTTGCGAAGGTTGACTTTCTTCAGGCCATCCAGAATGCCGCACTCGGCCGCCACTCCATCGCATTCCGCCCGAAGCGACTTGAGCTCCTTCTGCAGTTCTCTCAGGTCGCGGATGCGTTGAGCCACGTGCTCAATGTGCTCGTCCAGAACGTCGTTGACGGCATGGCAGTTCTCCCGGGGCGCATCCTGGAATCGCAGCAGCGCGCGGATTTCATCGAGCGTCATATCAAGCGAACGGCAGTGCCGGATGAAGGCGAGCCGCTCCAGATGCTCTTGGCCGTAGAGGCGGTAGTTTGCGTCACTGCGAGGAGGCTCCTTCAGCAAACCTTCGCGCTCATAGTAGCGGATGGTTTCCGTTTGGGTCTGGGTCACTTTCGCGAGTTCGCCGATCTTCATGGGCAGGTCCTTTCAAGCCCGCAGTGTAGCGCCAAACCTTGAAGTACTTGTAGAGTTTGGCGTTGCCAGTGGCAACGCGATGCACCCGGCTTGTTCATCGCAAGACGTGTGCAATCACCGCGCCAGCCGCCACGACAAAGGCCACCACGCTCGGAAGGGCAGTCAGGGCCATGCCGAACGCGCGTGTCCCCGCGCCGCCCGGATATCCGCGCAGGAACGCCACGCGGCCCACGGCGAAGAAAACCACGGATGCAACAACAAACGGCATTGCCTGGCCTCTCAACAGCAGTACAACGGCCGACAGCAAGATGATCGTGACAGTGGCCTGCTCCAGCGTGTTCTGCAGGAAGGCCGCATACACCGCGATTCGCGGGCTCGGAGGACCGTAGGCGGATCCGCGAATGTCCCGCGCGGAAAGCCGCCTGGCACGCGAGACCAGGCCGATGCCGACCATGACCCAAAAGACAATGAAGAGGATGGCACCGGCCCAGAATGTCAATGCCGAATCAAGGTCGTCCGGGAAGTGCAGCATGCGCGGCATGAACAGGTAGGCAAGCCCGTACACCACAGCACAAACGGCCGCCGCGGCGCCACTGCCCCTTCGCACCTTGCGCTGCTCCTGTCGAAGTTCGTCTTCCGTCAATTGGTAGGGTGTCATTGCCAGCTCCCGCGGTTGGTTGCATCAGCCGCTGCGCTCGGGCCACGAAAAGGTCCCGCAGTAGCCGGGCGGCAATCGCTGAGGTGGCCGCTTACGCGGCGCCAGTTGGACGATCACCTGGCCTGCGCGCCCAGTAGCTCCCGCAGAGCCTTGACGATCCGCGGGCTGTCCCATTCCGCCGTTCCGCTCATGCGACCCAGTTCGCGACCTTGCCTGTCCAGCAGCAAGGTCGTGGGCACGCTGACCGCTTTGAGGGTGAAGATCGCGGCCGCATCCGCGTCGAGGAAGACGGCCAGATGCTTGATCCCCACCGACGCATAAAAGGACTTGACCTGATCCAATGCCTTGGCACCTGCGTCCATGGAGAGCGCGACGACTTGGAATTCGTCACCGCCAAGTTGCGCCTGCAGCCGATCCAACGAAGGCATTTCCTCACGGCACGGGGGGCACCATGTTGCCCAGATGTTCAGCAGGACCATTTTTCCTCTGAAACTCGAAAGATCGACCGGCCGCCCCTTGCCATCCAGCACTCTCAGGTCCGGAAGCGGGAGGGGCTGCGCGCGCATCACAAGCGGCAAATCGCTTGAGCCGGAGCCTCTGGCCGGCCGATTCGAGTGGAGGTATGTAAACAGGCCGAGACCCGCCGCTGCCGGCAGGCCCAGCGCAACCATCCAGCGCCGGCGGCGATTGGGCGTGGATTCATTCGAACTCGCCTGCATCACGCTTCCCCCAAAAGGCAGTTTGGCATCTGAGGCAGATGCTTCGGCCCCAGCGCCATACCGCGCATAGAGCCGCGGCCTGCCCTGCGGGTCATTGAAAAAGCTGGCCGCCGTATGGTCCAGCGTGTACGAGGTGGTCGCCTGCCCCTGGTTCGTGAGGGTGTGGATCTTGAAATCTTTTGCCAACTCTTGAAGCTGGCCCGGGTCTGGCCGCAATGCACAAGAAGCACGGTCGGCGCGGCGAGCAGCAAGAAGATTGCGAACACCAGCACGATGCGCCGGCGCTCCACCTTCACGTGCTGCGGTACGTTCGACATCCTGCGAAGTCCGCAGGCACTGGTGTCGCTCATGCCTTCTCTCGAGCTTGCGGTTGCCCCGACGCGGTAAAGGACGCCAGCACCAGGCAAACCGCACCCAAGGTGATGGCGATGTCTGCCACATTGAACGCTGGCCAGTGCCACCCGGCGATGTGAAAATCCAGGTAGTCGATGACGTGACCGCGCAGGGCACGATCGAAGGCGTTTCCCAGTGCGCCTCCCAGGATCAGGCTGAAGGCCAGCGATTCGCTGCGTGGCCGAGGTTGCCGCAACATCCAGATCAACCAGATGGAAACCGCGATCGCGATGGCCAGAAAGAACCAGCGCTGCCACCCGCCGGCGCCGGCAAGGAAACTGAAGGCTGCGCCGGGGTTCAGCACGTGAACCAAGTTGAAAAATGGCGTGACCGGATGAGACCAGCCCAAGGGTGTCGTGGCGTCGACAACACTTTTGGCGGCCTGGTCGGCGGCGAGGATGACGAAGGCGAGCGAAAACCAAAGAGCTTGTCGATGTGGATGCATGTTCACTTGGTGGGAATGGGGTCCGTGGGCAGTTCCGGCGTCAGTTCGGGCGGCGCTTTCAACGCCTCCTCGACCTGCTTGTCGGTCAAAGTGGCCGCCAGTGGCGGCGTGCTGGCGATCTCGGGAAGCGCCACGAGGATGGCCACCATCGTCATCTGCAGCACCAGGAACGGGGGTAGCGCCCCAGTAGCTGCCGATCGTGGAGAGAGACGAGCAAGGCCGACCCAGTCAGCCAACATGGATCGGTTGGTCCACAGCACCAGTTGGGGTTTGAGGCCGCCCCAGTAGACCACCCAGTGCCGCAGGAGTCCCGCGTCGGCAGTGCCCATATCGGTCAGGCGCTGCGCGTTTTCAGCAGCCGCAGGCCGTTGAACACCACCAGCAGGCTCGCTCCCATGTCAGCGAACACCGCCATCCACAGCGTCGCGGTGCCCGTCATTGCCAGCACCAGGAACACTGCCTTGATGCCCAGTGCCAGTGCGATGTTCTGCTTCAGGATCGCCCCCGTCTTTCGGCTCAGGCGGATGAACTGCGGGATCTTGCGCAAGTCGTCGTCCATCAACGCGACGTCGGCCGTCTCGATCGCAGTGTCGGTACCTGCTGCCCCCATCGCGAACCCGATGCTGGACTTGGCGAGCGCCGGTGCGTCGTTGATGCCGTCTCCGACCATGCCCACCGTGCCGTGGGCGGCAAGTTCGGCATCGATGGCCTTGAGTTTGTCTTGCGGCAGCAAGCCGCCGCGCGCATCGTCGATACCCACATCGCGGGCGATCACGCTGGCCGTCTGCTGGTTGTCGCCGGTCAGCATGACCGTGCGCACGCCCAGAGCGTGCAACTCGCCGATCGCCTCACGGCTGGAGTCGCGGACGGTGTCCGCCACCCCGATGACGGCCAATGCCTCGTTCTGACTGGCGATGGCGATGGCAGTCTTTCCCTCCCCCTCAAGCTTCTTCAGCGCGGTTTCCGCGGGCGCACTGCCGATTCCCAGTTCCTGCAGCAGCCTGTGGCTGCCGAGGTAGTACCACTGCCCGGCCACGCGGCCCTTGACACCGCGTCCGGTGAGCGACTCGAAATCGTCCACCTCCGCCAGCGCCTGACCGCGCTTGTCACGCCAGTGCGCGGCTACAGCGCCCGAAACCGGATGGTCGGAACGGGCGGCCAAGCTGGCCGCCAGGCGCAGTGCCTCGCCCTCATCTGACGCGATGCGCACGACGTCGGTGACGACCGGCTTGCCTTGCGTGATGGTGCCGGTCTTGTCCAGAGCGAGCGATCGGAGCTGGCGGCCTTGCTCCAGATAGGCGCCACCCTTGATCAGGATCCCGCGGCGCGCCGCCGCGGCAAGGCCGCTCACCACCGTCACCGGCGTGGAGATGACCAAGGCGCAGGGGCAGGCGATCACCAGCAGCACCAGCGCCTTGTAGACCCAATCCATCCAGGCGCCCCCGAAGAAAAGGGGCGGCACCAACATGACCGCCAACGCCACCGCAAAGACCGCCGGGGTATATACCTTGGCGAACTGGTCGATGAAGCGCTGGGTGGGCGCGCGGCTACCCTGGGCCTCTTCGACTGCCTTGATGATGCGCGCCAGCGTGGAGTGCGTGGCCTCGGCCGTCACCCGATAGACGAAGGAGCCGGTTTCGTTGATCGTTCCGGCGAACACGGTGTCGCCAGCGGCTTTCGCCACCGGGATGCTCTCACCAGTGATGGGCGCCTGGTTGACCGCCGACTGGCCACTCTCCAGGATGCCGTCCAGCGGGATGCGTTCGCCCGGCCGGACGCGAACGGGCTGGCCCACTGCCACTGTTTTAGCGGGCACCTCCAGCCAACTGCCATCAGGTTGTTGCACGGTCGCTTGCTCCGGCGCCATCGCCAGGAGGCCCCGGATCGCGTTGCGGGCGCGGTCCAGCGAAAGCACTTCGATGACTTCGGCCAGCGCGAACAGGAACATCACCATCGCCGCTTCGGGCCACTGGCCGATGAGGATCGCACCAGTAACCGCGATCGACATCAGCGCGTTGATATTGAGAATGCCGCTCCTGAGCGCCAGCCAGCCCTTCTTGTAGGTGGGCCAGCCGCCGGTGGCGATGGATACCAACGCGAGGGCAATCACCGGCCAGGCGGAGTCATTCCCCGTGCTGAATGCAATGACTTCGGCCACGGTGGCGCTCACGCCGGCTATGGCCATCAAGCCCCACTGGCGCTTGCTCACCGAGGGTTTGGGTGATTCCTCGATGTCGGCGCCTGCATCCGGCACGGCCTTCATCCCTATCGAGTGCAAGGCGGACTCCAGGTCGGCGACCGGGACCGTGTGCGACACCGTCAGTTTGCGCTGCATCAGATTGAAGTCCAGGGACTGGACCCCCGGCATGTGCTGCAGCTTCTCACGGATCAGGCCCTCTTCCGTCGGGCAGTCCATGTTCTCGATTCGATAGACGCTGAGCTGCGCGCCGCCAGGGGAAGAGACAACTGCCTCCGCTGCCGGCAAGCCGATGTCTTTCAGCGCGTTGACGATCGTCTCGCTCGACGGCAATGTGTGCCGCACGGTCAGCTTTCGCTGCATCAAATTGAAATCGAGGCCGTCGATCCCCTCGAGCGAGCCCAGCCGCTTGCGGATCAGGCCTTCTTCCGTGGGGCAGTCCATCTTTTCGATGCGGAAGTTGTCGGAGCGCACAGGCGCGCCGACGGATGCACCGGGCGTTGGCGCCGGCAGCTGTGCGTCCGCCGGCGGCATGCCAATCTCCGTCAGGGCCCGCACAACTGCGTCCGTATCCGGTAGCCGGTGGACGACAGTCAGGCGGCGCTGCGGCAAATCGAATTCCAGCTCCTCGATGCCAGCCATCCCTTGCAAGCGCTCGCGCACTTGCCGCTCCTGGTTGCGGCAATCCATCTTCGGCACATGGAGGGTGGATCGAATTGGCAATTCAACTGGCTGGTGCTGCGTCCCGGGCATTCCCAAGGCAGCGAGCGCATCGATGACCGCAACCGAATCGGGCAAGCGGTGCTCAACCGTCAGGACACGCTGCGCGAGGTCGAAGCGCAAGTCCTCGACGCCGGCGATCTGTCCCAAGCGCTCACGGATCTGCGCGACTTCGTTCTTGCAGTCCATGCGCGGAACGTGGAACGCTTCCGTGCGCACTTCCTGCAGTCCGGGTGGCAATCCGAGCTCGACGAGCGCCGCAGTCACGGGTGACACGTCGTCCAGCCGGTGCGTCACCGTCAGTCGATGCTGCTGCAGGTCGAACCCGAGCGCCTCGACCCCCGCGATCTGGCCCACGCGCTGGCGGATCTGGCGCTCTTCGCTCGGGCAATCCATCTTCTCGATGTAGAAGATGGTGTCGATCGCTGGCCGCGCTGAGCCCACCAGGGGCTGGCTGGCCAGCGATTCACATGCGGCGGTACCGCACGATTTTGTGCTGCTGGAATCCATCGCTCGACTCTCCATTTTTCTTGATGAGGGCACGATACACCTTATAGTCGCTTCAGGGTCAAACTGGCTCCGCAGCCAGTCACCCCTCAATGCGGCCTCGCGAGGTTCAGTCGGAACTGGAAGCGGGCGATTCGCGTGAAGCCTTGCGGGCGTGCCCGAGGATTTCTCTTCCGCCGTTGGCCGCAAACAGGGCCGAGACGATGCCCAGGATGAGGTCCGGCACGTTCGATCCCAGCCACAGCACGAGGACTCCGCTTGCAAGGATCGCCATGTTCACGATCGAGTCGTTGCTGGTGAAGATGGCGGATGCCTTGAAGTTGACGTCTTCGCCTTTGTGGCGCTTGAGCAGGCGCAGGCAGTACACATTGATCACCGCGTTCACCCCGGCCATCACCATCATGGCCGGCCCGATCGGCGCTTCTGAGCCCAGGAACCTGCGAATGACCTCGCCGACCAGCAGGATCGACAGGCCGATCAGGAGCCACCCGGACAGCCGCGCCGCCGCGACCTTGGCGCGCACGCTGCGGCCGACTGCGTAGATGCCCACAGCGTACACGGACGCGTCTGCCAGATTGTCCAGCGCCGCGCCGATCAGCGCCGTCGATGACGCCCACATACCCACGCCCATTCCGAGCGCACTTTGTGCCAGATTGATCAGCAGCACGTACCAGAGGATCCTGCGGTCCTGCGCGTTGCTGGACGCAAGGTCCATGGGGGCGTCGTCATCGTCCACTATCCGCCCTTTCGCGCCAGGTCCAGCAGGTACTCGGCCACCGACAGAGATTTGGAGTTCGATCCGGCCAGCGAGCCGGATGTGAGCCAGCGGCCGTTCACGCCGATCGACGGCGTGCCTTCAATCGCATAGCCGGTCGCCAGAGCGGTGGCCTGCCTCACCTTCGCCATCACGCCGAAGGAGTCCAGCACCTGAAGGAGCCGCACATGGTCTCCGCCATTGGCCGCAACGAAGCTCCCGATCTGATCGGGCGTATCGAGCTTCCTGCGTTCGTTGTGAAGGGCTGTGAACACCTTGTGGTGCAACTGCTCCACGAGACCCATCGTCTCGATCGCGAAGTACAGCTTCTGGTGGATGATGAGGTCCTCTCGAAACGCGACGGGGATGCGGCGGAAGAGAATCTCGCGCGGCAGCTTTTTCTGCCACGCGTCGATCACGGGTTCGAAGGCGTTGCAGTGCCCGCAGCTATAAGCGAAAAATTCCAGAACCTCCACCTTGCTCGCGTCGCGCGTTGGCTGCCGCGACTGCAGGACAAGATAGTTGCGGCCTTCCACGGGACGATCCTGCGCAAACGCAGACCCCTTCCATGCGACCAAGGGACCAAAGAGAGATCCGGCAAAAAGTCTTCGTTTCATGAGGCTACCAAAGGCAGAGGACCATCGATTAGAAACCATATAGTCGCTATAAGGTCAAGCGGGAGCAGCGCAAGCCGCGTGAGCATGGGGGAATTGGATCGGCGAGACCTGGGCGCTGCCTAGAATGGCGCTTCGAAAGATCTCCCAGATGACCCAACAACAACCCTTCGACGTGCTCGTCATCGGCGCGGGCTCCGGCGGCTACATCGCATCGATCCGGGCTGGTCAGCTCGGCCTGAAAGTCGCATGCGCGGAGGCCAACCCCCTAGGCGGATCCGAAAGGAGAACCTCGTCCGGGCGGAACCTGCCTGAACGTCGGCTGCATCCCGTCGAAAGCACTGCTGTCGTCGAGCGAAGAATTCGAGAAGATCCAGAAGCACGTCCTCGCGCACGGCATCCACGTGGCGGGCGCCACGATGGACGTGCCGGCCATGATCGCGCGCAAGGACGCGATCGTCACCAAGATGGCGCAAGGCATCGAATACCTGTTCCGCAAGAACAAGGTTGCCAATCTGAAGGGCCGGGCGATGATCGTTGGACGCAAGGATGGCGTCTTCAGGGTGGCCGTCACGCGATCCGTTTCCACCCAAGAGGTGACCGCCCGCAACATCGTGATCGCAACGGGACCCCGCGCCAGTTGCCCGGCGTCGACGTGGATAACGCGGACGTCTGCGACAACGCGGGCGCACTGGACTTGCGTTCTGTTCCGCGCCGCATGCGTGGATGCCGCCAGCACGCTGTGTTTTGCCGGGCTGGTCACGCCCCAGCCGGGCATGCTGCCGCGCCTGTGCCAAGCCGCGCAGCAAGGTTCACTTCAGGCCACCACCCTCGAGGCCGCGACCTGGTAGCCATTGCTGCATTCCCAGCGACTTCGAGACGAATAATCGCCAATTCTCAGGAATCGTTGACCAGACGCCACGCCTGTCGACGTGACCTGGTCTCACCCAGCGTCGACACCCCCACCTGATCCGCAGCGGATCGGCTCAGGTGCCCGGCGCGAGGCGGAGGCGGTTCGAGTTGACGCAACCTGCGCTGATGTTCCTGCCCCGCCAGGATCAGCACTGGCTGGTGGTCGCTTCAGCAAAGCTCGCCGGTGAGCGTGCGAGGTGAGTCAAGTTCCAACGCCACGGCCGGTCATGTTCACAGGCAGAATCACGCCATGCGCCTATTGCCTGAAATCGACCACATCTCACGCCTGCCTGAATTCAACGTGATCGTGTTTGCTTTGCTGCTCAACTATCCTTGGGAATTCTTGCAAGTTCCGTTGTTCGCAGACATGCCCCAGGCTGCACACTGGGATGCGATCAGGACTTGCACGAGAGCGACGTTGGGAGATGGCGTGATCATGCTCATCGCCTATTGGACAGTTGGCTTGGTGGCTTGCAACCGGTGGTGGGTGCTGGCGCCAAGCGCGGCACGCATCTTGATGTTTGCTGCGACGGGTGTCGTGATCACGATAGCCATCGAGAGGCTGGCTGTTGCAGGACTATGGCTCGGCGGTTGGCGATACTCGTCGTTGATGCCGGTGGTCCCCGGTATCGGAGTCGGTCTGTCACCTCTGCTTCAGTGGGTGGTGCTGCCCCCACTTGTGGTCTGGTTTTCACGCCGGCAAATTCTGGGCTCAGGCCGTTGAACGACTGCCTAACGAACCCTTCTGCAGGAATTTTCGCGAGCAAGCCTCGCGACGACCCGAGGCATGATCAAAGAAAGTAATTGGAGAACGACTGCCAGCGGTTGCGCAAACGCTCAAGCGTCTAGGGCGTGTTAACACTAATAGCGATCGTGTCGTTTGCGCCGGACAATATTGGGCATGGAGATCACGCCCGCACAATTCGCCACCATTGAGCACTGCCTGCCCAAGCAGCGTGGCAACGTCAGCCTGAGTAACCTGCAGGTGGTCAATGCGATCCTCTATGTGGCCGAGCATGGCTGCAAGTGGCGCGGACTGCCCAAACGCTTCGGCAACTGGCACACGATTTATACGCGTATGAACCGCTGGACCAAAGCCGGCGTTCTGGATCGCATGTTCGAGGAGTTGCAGCGTGCACAGGTCGTGCGAATCAAGATCGAAGCGGTCTCTCTGGACTCCACAAGCATCAAGGTCCACCCCGACGGCACGGGGGCACTAAAAAAAACGGCCCACAAGCCATCGGAAAATCCCGAGGCGGATGGAACACCAAGATTCATATGGTTGCCGCGGATGCTCGAACGGCCGTGACGTTCTGCCTCTCGCCTGGACAGGCGCACGACGCGCCTGAAGGCCGGCGCCTGATCAGCAGTCTTGGGCCGACCAGTAGACCAGTGCACTTGTTGATGGACCGTGCCTACGAGGGCAATGAGACACGGCAGTTGGCATTGGATCTGGGTTTCATTCCAGTGGTGCCACCAATGAAGACGCGCATTGAGCCTTGGGAGTACGACCGCGAGATGTACAAGCGTCGCAATGAGGTCGAGCGTTTGTTCCGTCGGCTCAAGGGCTATCGCCGCATCTTCTCGCGGTTCGAGAAACTCGACCTCATGTTCCTGGGCTTCATCAGTTTCGTGCTCGTCGCTGATGGTCTGCGGTTGTGTTAACAGGCCCTAGTCCACGGTCTCGGGCCGTAGACCTGGGTTGTTCCATGCCTCCGGCATGGAGCAGATGTGTGAAGTTCAACTGAGGTACCGCCAAGTGGGTGAAGAATGAGCGAGCCTTGCCGGCTCCGTCACTCAGTCACTCGCTATCGTTGTTGAGCGGGCTTCAAAGTGGGGATCAACACCACCGCAATGTCATCTGGCCTTGTAATTTGCGTGTGTGAGCGAAGAAACCGATTGAGTCTCCCGTTCTTGCGGGATGCGCCAATCAGGCCGATGACTGCTCTCGCAACATTCGACCACGTACTGTACGTGCCCAATTTCCTGCAGCGCGACTACTTCGTCGTCCCTGAAGAATCCCCGGAGCCCCCGTAGGCACTGGACTGTGTGGTGATCTCGGATGGCCGGAACTCTCAGTTTGAATTCCACTAGGGGCAGATTTCTGGGAGTTCTGCCGTGCTGTTTGCCTGTCCCGCCACCGATGATTTCTTCCGTTCGCGCATCAATCACATGATCGACCTGCGCCATCCGTTGGCGGTGCTGACCTCGCGCATGCCCTGGCAGGAGATCGAAGCGCGGGTGGCCCAGGTCTTCTCTCGCAGAGGCCGCGCCGGTGTAGCCATGCCCCACCTGGATCTCTTCGGCGAACAGGTGCAGCGTGCCGCTGTTCCCAGCAATGCAGGACGCCCTCGTGTGCCGCTGCGCATCATGATTGCGCTGCTGTACCTCAAGCACGCCTTCAAATAGTCCGACGAGGGCGTCGTTGAGCGCTGGGGCGAGACGCCAACGTGGCAGTTCTTCTCGGGCCAGGCGTACTTTGAACACCGCCGCCCCTGCGATGCCACCACCCTGATCAAGTTCCGCCAGTTCTTGGCTGAGGAAGGCGTGGAGGAACTGTTGGCGCAAACCATCAACGTGGCCGTGGACCTCAAGCTGATCAAATCGCAGGAGCTCGCCCGCGTGATCGTGGACAGCACGGTACAACACAAGGCGATTGCCCACACCACCGACAGCCGCTTGCTGGAGACTGCGCGCGCCAAGCTGGTGGCGGCGGCCAAGGACGCCGGGGTCGATCTGAAACAGAACTTTTCCAAGGAGGGCAAGGAGCTGGGCCGCAAGGGCGCTGGTCCCTTGCGGAGAAGTCCGCGCTGGTCAGGCGTACCTACGAGCCGGGCTTGAGTGTCTCGCTCGTGGTCAGGCAGGAGGGCGTTGCGGCAAGCCTGCTGTTCCAGTGGCGCAAGCTTGAACGCTAGGGCGCACTGATGGCGGTGTCCGCCGGCGAATCCGTGGTTCCGGCCTCGGAGCTTGCCGCTGCGCGCGCCGAGATTGCCAAACTGCAGCGCGTGCTGGGCAAGAAGACGCTGGAGAACGAAATCCTCAAAGAGGCAGTGGAGTACGCCGCCGAATAAAAGTGGATTGCGCGCTCACCCTTGTTGCCCGGGGACGGCCAATGATGGCCGTCTGCCAGGCGCTGGGGTTGGCGCGCTCGAACATTCATATCCACCTGCGCCGCTCGGCCTCGTGGCTCGATGGCCGCACCGGGCCCACGCCCATTGGTGACGAACAACTTCTGTCGGACATCCGCGAGCAGATCACGGACTTGCCAAGCTACGGCTACCGGCGCGCGTGCGCGCTGCTCAATCGCCAACGCGCGAGCGTGGACGCTGCGCGGGTCAGTCCCAAGCGGGTGTATCGGGTCAGTTCAATCCCGGGGCGTTTCATTGCGAACAATCCTGCTTGGCCAAGAGGGGCAATTCCGCATGCCCATTGACCTTCCCACAGAGGCAAGCCTCACAGTGAGTGCACTACGAGGAGTTCCCCATGTTTGAATTCACAGGTCCAACCGTTCGAGTGGAAGTCGACTTGAACGCCCGACACATCACGGTGGAAGCCTTGCGACAACGCGACGATTTCGTCGAAGCATCCGCGCTTGCAGCCTATCCGACGGTTTGACGTCGCCGCTCAAACAGTCTGCTGTTCAGTATCGAACTTTCTCCCGCTTCCTCGCTCTGATCACCACATGGCTCGCCTGCTCCGAATCGCACTGTTGTCGCTGCTGCTAGTTGGACTCTCGTTCCAAGGTGCTTGGGCGGGTGCGTACCAATGTCCTGAGGGTCAAGACATGCTGCAGATCGCCCTTGAGGACATCTCCTCTGCGGTTGCTGACACGCAGCACGAGCCAGAGACTGGGGAAATGGCTCTTATTCAGGACTGTGGTGCTGCCGCTGCAGCCAGCTGCAATGCCATGGCGCTCCTGCCGCCTCAGCCCTCCGCGCCGCTCAAGCTTGGTTCTGCGGGTCCCGAGCCCACGTCCCCAGTTGCGGCCGTCCTCTTTCTCACCGATGGCCAGGACAGGCCGCCCCGCATCCACCACGGCTGACTTTTCGCCTGGCGCCGCTTGGCTGTTGTGACTGCGCGAACCGCGCAGGCAATCTCTTCTCCCCTTTTTCGCCGACGCAGCGGGTTCGAACTCGCGCGTTGGTCCAATTTTCCTCTGGAGTTCAAAATGAAATGCAATCTGAAAGTCATGCTGTCTGTTGCCGCGCTCATCGCCGCAGCGGCCGGATTCGCCTACCTCACCTTCGAGGAGGCGCGGGCCGGGATCCTCGCCAGCTTGCCCATCCTTGTTGTACTGCTGTGTCCCATCTCCATGCTGGTGATGATGAAGTTCATGCATTCGAGTTCCGATGGAGATCAGAGCACGAGCGGTACGTCCAAGCCACGTGCGCCCGCCGCGGAGTCAATCACCCCGACCAAGGAGGTGTCATGAAGCGCAACACCTTCCGTGCGATAGCGCTGGCAATCACGATGACTCCACTGGCATGGTGGAGCACCAATGCCGCAGCTGGCGTCGCACTGACGCATGTGCATGGACTCACCTATGCTGCCGACGGAGCCACGCTGTTGGTCCCGAGCCACCACGGACTGGCGGTCTACTCATCGGGACAGTGGAGCAAAGCGCCAGGCCCTGAGCACGACTACATGGGCTTTACCGGTACCCGCAACGCGCTGTACAGCAGCGGACATCCTGCGCCTGGTTCGGGCCTTAAAAATCCCTTTGGCTTGATCAAAAGCACGGATGGCGGCAAGAGCTGGAAGCAGCTCGTCTTACAAGGGGAGTCCGATTTTCATACGCTGGCCGCAAGCTACGGAACAAATGCCGTGTATGTGGTGAACCCACATCCGAACTCGCAGATGGGAACGCAAGGTGTCTACTTCACGACCAACGATGGTGAGAAATGGCAGCGCGCTGAAGCCGCCGGTCTCGCAGGACGGATCCACGGATTGGCCGTGCACCCTTCGGACTCCACCACCGTGGTGGCGGCGGCCGATCAGGGGCTGTTTCTCTCAAAGGACGCAGGCGTGAGTTTCAAGCCCGTTGCCAGCGGCAAGCGGGTGTTGGCCGCGACGTTCACGTTCAACGGCAACGAGATCTGGTGGAGCGGTTATGACGGTGGACCCACGCTGTCAGTGCTCGACTTGCGCTCCGGGGAGAAGCCACGTACGGTGAATTTGCCTGACTTGGGAGAAGATGCCGTCAGTTTCATCGCGCAGAACCCCGTGCGGACGAGCGAGATGGCGATCGCTACGTTCAAGAAGAGCATCTTCATCAGCCAGAACGCTGGCAAAAGTTGGTCGCGCATTGCAGATCAAGGAGCAACAGTGGCGGACCCGGCCGTAGCAGGCATGAAAGGTCGTCCATGAGCACACTGACAAAGGTCACGACTGCCGTGCTCGCTGTGTTCGGTGTGATCGCGATCGTCGGCTTTGCCGTCATGGTCGTAACGCATTTCTCCATGATGGGCAACTGGGCCTGCTGATGCAGTGAAGCACGTGAGGAGTCCATCATGAACAGAAACCGACGACGCGTCCTTCAAGCAGGCTCTGCGTTGGCCGCCGTCGCGCTGGCGGGCCCTGGCATGGCGGCCGGTCGCACACCCAGCTCGCGGTTGCCAGACGTGCACATCGAGCTGCGGGCGATCCGCGACGAGGTGACACTGCGGCCAGGCAAACCGACAGCCGTGTGGCGCTACATGGGCCGGCTCATCGCCGGCGACGCTGCGGCGCTGCAGATGGAAGGCGGAACTTACCTAGGTCCCACCATCCGCTTGAGTCGCGGACAGCGCGTGCGAATCGAACTGTCGAACGAGCTTCCTGAGGCGACCACCATCCACTGGCATGGGCTGCACGTGCCTGACGACATGGATGGACACCCGCGGCATGCGGTTGCGCCTGGAGGGCGCTACATCTACGAGTTCACCGTGCTCAATGGCGCTGGGACATACTGGTATCACGCTCATCCCCACGGCCGCACGGGATCTCAGGTGTACCGCGGCCTCGCCGGCGTACTGCTGGTGTCCGATGACGAGGAGTCGACTTTGGCTCTGCCCCGCGGCGGGTATGACTTGCCACTGGTCCTTCAGGATCGGACATTCGATGCTGACCAGCAACTGGTCTACCCCGCGTCCAATGAGTCGAACGCCATGATGAACGGAGGCGGCATGCATGGCGGCGCAATGATGAGCGGAAGTGCAATGGCCGGCATGATGGCCCGAATGATGGGCGTTCTGGGCGACGAGTTGCTCGTCAACGGACGATCGTCGAAAGACTTGGAAGTCCTGCCCCGGGCGTACCGGCTGCGCATGGTCAATGGAGCGAACACCCGTACATTCAAGTTGGCGTGGAGCGACGGCTCTCCCTTGACGGTGATTGGCACGGATGGCGGCCTGCTCGACAGGCCTCAGGAACGCGAATACCTGATGCTCGCGCCTGCCGAGCGTATCGATATCTGGGCCGATTTTGGGCGCTGGGATCCCGGCGCACCAGTCGTACTGAGGAGCTTGGAATTTGATGGGGGAATGACGAGGGGAGGCTCCAGGCTGCCTGACGGGTCGGGATTCGATGTGCTCAAGTTTGCAGTGCTGAGGGGAGATCGAAGCGCGGCCCTAGAACCGCCACAGCGACTTGCACATCTGCCCGACGCGCAGCCACAGAGTGCCATCAATGCAGGGTTACCAAAGGTGTTCGACCTCACAATGCGAATGATGGCGTGGGGTGTCAACGGCCGTTCGTTCAACATGCTGCAGGCAAGCCCTGAAGAGACCGTCAAACTGGGAACCCACGAGGTCTGGGAATTTCGCAATGAAGGTCAAGGCAGCATGATGGGCATGGTGATGGCCCACTCCATGCACATCCACGGCGTACAGTTCCGCGTGCTCAAACGCCAGGTCTCAAGCTCGTTTGCTGCTGCCTACCAAACGGTGAGCGCGGGATTGGTCGACGAAGGCTGGAAAGACACCGTGCTGGTCATGCCTGGCGAACGAGTTCAAGTGCTGGTAGGTTTTTCGGACTACGCTGGGCTGTTCCTGTATCACTGCCATATGCTGGAGCACGAAGATGCTGGACTGATGCGCAACTACCTCGTCCAGGCTTGACGTGCACGTGCATGATCCAGTTGAGACATCGTGCGCGAGAGTGTTCTTGCGGGGTAGCAGCCATGTGAGCTTTGGCGGGCATTCGCCAGAGCCCGGACGTCTACACAACGACAGGACATAGCAAGATGAACATGAAGGCACACCCAAATCACGGCAACAGTGCACCATCCAAGACGGCCTCGCCAACGGAGCTGAAGGACCCCGTGTGTGGCATGACCGTCACGGCGCAGTCGGGTCACAAGTTGACCCACGAGGGCCGCACCTTCTATTTCTGCAGTGCCAAGTGCCAAGGCAAGTTCGCTGCGAACCCGCTTCTATACCTCGCGCCCAAGCCACCCGCGGAGGCCTCTTCAGCGGTGGCAGGCGCGATCTACACCTGTCCGATGCACCCTGAGATTCGCCAGGACCATCCGGGCAACTGTCCCAAGTGCGGCATGACGCTCGAGCCCTTGCTGCCTGACCTTGAGGACGATGACAACCCCGAGTTGCGCGATTTCCAGCGCCGCTTCTGGTGGACGCTGCCGCTGACCGTGGTGGTCACGGTCTTGGCCATGTTTGGTCATCGGCTGCAGTGGTTCGACATGGGTACCCAAAGCTGGATTGAACTCGTGCTGGCGGTACCCATCGTGCTCTGGGCCGGGTGGCCATTCTTTGTGCGCGGCGCGCAGTCGGTGGTGAACCGCAGCCCGAACATGTGGACCCTGATCGGCCTGGGCACCGGCGCCGCTTTCGTCTACAGCGTGGTGGCCACCGTCGCCCCGCAGGTGTTCCCGGACTCGTTCATCTCCATGGGCCGCGTGGCCGTTTACTTTGAAGCCGCCGCCGTGATCATCTCGCTTACGCTGCTGGGGCAGGTGCTCGAACTAAAGGCCCGTTCTCAGACCTCGGCGGCCATCAAGTCGCTGCTTCGTCTGGCGCCAAAGACCGCCCGGCGCATCCGGGAAGACGGCACCGAAGAGGATGTGCCACTGACCCATGTGCATGTAGGCGACTTGCTGCGCGTGCGCCCAGGCGAAAAAGTACCGGTGGACGGCGAGGTGACGGAGGGCGGCAGCTCGATCGATGAATCCATGCTCACGGGCGAGCCGATGCCCGTCACCAAACGCGTGGGCGACAAGGTGATCGGCGCTACGCTCAATACCAGCGGCGCGCTGGTGATGCGATCTGAGCGCGTCGGCGCGTCCACCATGCTGTCGCAGATCGTGCAGATGGTGGCCCAGGCACAGCGTTCCCGTGCGCCCATGCAACGCATGGCCGATGTGGTGGCGGGTTACTTCGTCCTCGCTGTGGTGGGCATTGCGTTGTTGACCTTCTTTGGCTGGGGTCTGTTCGGTCCCGAGCCAAGCTGGGTGTTCGGCCTGATCAACGCGGTGGCCGTGCTGATCATTGCCTGTCCTTGCGCGCTGGGCCTGGCCACGCCCATGTCCATCATGGTCGCCACCGGTCGCGGCGCCACACACGGCGTGTTGTTCCGGGACGCAGCGGCCATAGAGAACATGCGCAAGATCGACACCCTCATCATCGACAAGACCGGAACGCTTACCGAAGGCCGTCCCACGTTTGAGCGCGCCGTTCCCGCGCCAGGCTTTGACGCCGATGAGGTGCTGCGCCTAGCCGCCAGCCTGGACCAGGGCAGCGAACACCCTTTGGCCGAGACCATCGTGCGCGCCGCCCGCGAGCGCAGCATGTCTTTGGACAAACCCGAGAACTTTGAATCTGGCTCGGGCATTGGCGTGCGTGGGCAAGTGGGAGGTCGTCAGCTGGCTCTGGGCAACACCACGCTGATGGAGCAGATCGGTGTAGCGGTTGGTGCGCTGGTGCCGCAGGCCGAGGCCTTGCGCGCAGAAGGTGCCAGCGTGATGCACCTGGCTGTTGATGGACAGCTGATGGGCCTGTTGGCAGTGTCCGATCCGGTCAAGGCCAGCACACCGGAGGCCTTAGCCACCCTCAAGGCATCCGGTCTGCGCATCGTGATGGCAACTGGCGACGGACTGACCACGGCCAAGGCTGTTGCAGCCCGCCTGGGCATCGACGAAGTGCACGGCGAGGTCAAGCCGGCCGACAAGCTGCTGCTGGTGGAAAGGTTGCAAAAGGAAGGCCGCATGGTGGCCATGGCAGGTGACGGCATCAATGATGCACCGGCCCTGGCCAAGGCCGATGTGGGAGTGGCCATGGGTACCGGGACTGACGTGGCGATGAACAGTGCGCAGATCACTTTGGTCAAGGGCGATCTGCGCGGAATTGCGATTGCGCGCGCGTTGTCGGAAGCCACGGTAGGCAACATGAAGCAAAACCTGGTGTTTGCCTTTTTGTACAACGCGCTGGGCATTCCGATTGCGGCCGGCGTGCTGTATCCACTGACGGGGTGGCTGCTGTCGCCGTTGATTGCCGCGCTGGCCATGAGCTTGAGCTCGGTGTCGGTAATTGGCAATGCGCTGCGTTTGCGGCGCGGCAAGCCATAACGGGTCGGTTCTGCGAGCCTCGGCCAACTCCACTTGACCGGTTTCTTCCGTGATTACAGGCCGTAGCAATTGAGTGGCGTTTTGCTCAGACGAAGGGGTTGCAGTGCGACCTGCGTCCAGATCGCTGACCAAAAAAAGCAGCCCTCGCACCGATGTCGGCGGGAGGGCTGCGTGGTCAGAGACTTTTCGATCGTCCCCGTTTGGATAAATCGCCTGAAGGTCAGTTCCCGTGCCCCTTGTTCAACAGGGAACTCAGACGCGCAACTTCGTTACCCATCGTCGTGATGCTTTTGCCATCGACGGTCTGGACGACTTGACCCTTGCTAAGGTGAGTCACGCTTCCAAACTTGCTTTCCTTGGCCATCAGTCCGTCTTTGAAGACGTAGAGCGTTTCACCGTTCTGCAGTGCGATGACCTGCTTGGCCTCGGACCTGGCTGCGTCCATCGCGAATGCCGGGGCCAATGCTGCCAATGAGAGGACGAGGATGCTGAGCTTGCGAATCATGGGGTGTCTCCTTCAAGAACAAATCACATTGTTCGACTGAATCAATGCGGTACGAGGTACAAGTTCAATGTAGTGAGATCCCCATGACCGGCAGCTTGCGAATGCATTACATCTCGGTCAGCGCAAAGTCAGCAGGCCCTCTCGCAACCCGATTGGCCTCCTCCTTGAATCGGTGGACACGGCAACGTTCCGTAGCTGCAAAACACGCAGCAGTCACCCGTCTTCGGCCGAAGGATCGCGTGACAGTCTTCGCATTCATAGAACCATTGGCAAGCATCGGTGGGCATGACTTCAGTCCTTGCTTGTCCACACTCAGGACAGGTCAACACCGACGTCAGGAGCACTTCGGTCAAGGCTCAACTCCCGTGACGGTTGACGGGAAGCCAGCGTCCTTGGTCGCCCGGGTCAGAGCGTCCAATGAAACCTGGGTGTCGTCGTAAACCACCGAGGTCTCCCGCCTGCCGAGATTGGACTCCACGTCGACCACGCCAACCAGTTTCGTCAACGCCTTCTTGACCGTGATCGGGCAGGTGGCGCAGGACATACCGGGGACGGAAAGAGTGACGGTTCTCTGCGCTGCCCATGCAAGCGGACTCAGCACAAATCCGACAGCAATCAAGATGTGTTTCACAGCCAGGCCTTTCATCAATAGAACCAGTGAGCTATCAGCGGGAATGCCATTGCGGTGGTGAGCAGCAGCACCACGACACCGAACAGCAGTTTGTAGATGCGGTTGATGCGGGGAATCGCACACACCTGACCTGGTTCGCAGGCAGCCGCTGGCCTCCAGATGCTTCTTGCCGCAAAGAACAGCGCCGCCAGCGATACACCCATGAACAGCGGTTGATAGGGCTCCAAGGCCGTGAGATGGCTGATCCAGGCGCCCGAGATGCCCACCAGGATCAACACCAGTGGGCCCAGGCAGCAGGCCGATGCAAAGAGGGCTGCAAGACCACCGGCCAGCAGGGCTTTGCCGCCCTGTTCGGTAGCGGGACTGGAGATGGGTGTGTTCGGGGTGGTGGAGTGCGCTGGCATGAGATAACCTTAAAGCCGTACCCAAGTACGGAGTCAAGCGACATGAGCGATATCCACACACCTTCCGCCTCCAACATGACGATTGGCGGATTGGCCAAGGCAGCCGAAGTCAATGTGGAGACCATTCGCTTCTACCAGCGGAGGGGATTGATGCCTGAGCCGCTCCGCCCATCCGGCGGGATTCGCCGCTACGCAGAAGCTGACCGTTCTCGCCTTCATTTCATCAAGTCGGCGCAGCGCCTCGGATTCAGCCTGGACGAGATAGCCGAGCTGCTGCAACTCGACGATGGCGCCAGCTGTGTTCAAGCCCGAACCAAAGCACAGGCCAAGCTTGCGGATGTGAAGAGCAGGCTTGAGGACCTGCACCGGATTGAAGGAGTGCTTGAGGGATTGATTCGACTCTGCGGAGCATCCAGTGGCAAGGTGCGATGCCCGCTGATTGCAGCCTTGAAGACCGACGCTTCGTTGAGTGCCTGAGCCAGCGCTTATGCGTATGTCAGCAGCACCGCCGCTTTGCCCTTGCCACACAGATCACTTCTGCTTGGCGAGCCACTTGTCGAACTGAGCGATCTCTTTCTTTTGCGCCACGATGATCTGTTTTGCCATGGCCTTCATCTCGGGTGACTTACCGGTCTTGAGCTGCATCTCGGCCATGTTCAAAGCTTGCTGGTGATGAATTTTCATCATCATCGCGAAGTCCTTGTCGGTGTTGCCCGACATGGGCATCTTTTGCATTTCCTCCATGCCCATCATCATGGATCCTTTCATATCGTGTGCACCTGTGGCGCCTTTGTGCATATCGGACAAGGGCATCGTCGCTGGGCCTGTGGCTGGCGTGGACTGAGCATGCGCCGACACCGACATGAGCACAGTCAGCGCAACGGCGCACAGAGCCTTGACAGGGACAGAGGTGAAGTGTTTTGTGGTGGATTGATGGTTCATGTGACTTCTTAAAAGTTACCCGAGGGCGGGCTCACCATCATCGACAACGATGCTCGGATCGACTGTGCGCCAACGTACCCCTGCCCATGGGTTGCGAGGCTGTGTCGGACCGGTTTCACACAGCAGGGAGGACGTCACCCATGCAAAAAAGGGATCGGTCATCACAACCGATCCCTTCACCACAACCGACCCATTGGGTCGGATTGGTGAAATCACTTCATCGCTTTGATGTCGGTGACGACCATCT
>Ga0210248_100263_pt1 | contig 44890 bp, 17 predicted proteins | sample ChrtobMetP3_32mM_FD_155493 | JGI IMG/M metagenome (GOLD analysis project Ga0210248, IMG submission 155493) | Chrysochromulina tobin associated microbial communities from unialgal haptophyte culture, Seattle, Washington, United States - P3_32mM | ecosystem: Host-associated > Algae > Haptophytes >...
TAGACATGATGGCGAAGAGGGTTGTGGATCGGGACAGTCCACCGTATACCACGTCGATGAGCGTGCGAAGCGCACACCAGGGGACACCGGACCGGGTCGGTGTAGGAGAAGGAAGCCTTCGTACCCTAAATAACGACTACCAACTCAACGCCGGAAACTAGAGCCGTTTTGGGAACCTATACACTCGAGGACCGCGCTCAGACGAACAAATCAAAATCTACAATGTACATCGGACGTAACAAGACACCGCGGGAGCAGGGACACGCATTGTTTCGACTAATTAGCTTGCTTGCTTGCACTGATGCGGCGAACCCTCATCGGAGGCAGACCGCGCGCGCTAGGAGCGCAGGGTCTCGGCCGATGTTGATCGCCGCGTTCGGATCGCCGCCTATGTTATGCTGACTGTGAGCATGTCGTCATCGTCAATTGATACATTTACCACCATGGGCCCCATTGCAGTAGGAGTCCTGCTGGCAGGAGCTGCCTGGACGTTAGTAAGGTCCGCTTGCTGAGCCCTTAGTAGCCTGAGCTCCGCAGCCATACGCTCTGTGTTCTGGCCCATCGCCTCTATCTCCGCATCGCTTTTCCTAAGCTGAGCTGTCAGACTCGAGATCATTCTGCCCGAGTTGGCAACCTCTGTCTGCAGGATTTTCAGCTCGCTTACCACAGCAGTCGACGCAGCTGCAATCTCTCCGACCTCGACAGGAAACGCAGCCGTCCGCAGCATGGACCGCTGCTGCCGCTGTCGAGCGAGGCGTGATGACATACTATCGCCGCCCGACCTCGAAGCACTGTGAGGACTTACAAGGTCTTCGTATCCATACTCCTTCATGGTCTCCATGAAAGTGTCTGCGGCGACCAGCGGCCTGCCACCAGCGCCAACAAAGTCGCGTCAACAAGAATCGCGCGAGGGCCCCAAAACTACTGTACCATAGGGAACGGAGCGTTTTCGTGGGCTATGCACACACACACTAGAGGCCCTCGTTATGCCAATTTCACGAAGCAAATGGCCGAACTTGCATAACTTTCGTGTTCCCCCCGCGATGCTACTCCTCGTCTCCAAGGCAGCCATCATGTCTGTCGTCGGAAGAGATGGCATGGTTTCGACTGGCAACTCGTACGCCACCGAGGCTGGCGTTGCCGTGCTCAGGGGTGGTGGCAACGCCATCGACGCCATGTTTGCCGTGCAGGCGATGCTTAACGTCGTCCAGCCACAGTGGACGGGCTTTGGAGGTCATGATGAAGCAGGGGAGGTCATGATGAAGCACCTCCCTTCATCATTGTAGGGAGGTGCTTCAGGCGCGCCTGCCGCCATGTTCCGTGCACTTCAGGAGCATGGCACGATGAATGCGTCACAGCTGGTCGCAAGCGCCGCGCATGCATCCAGAGCGGGCATACCGATGCCAGCGGGGCTGTACAACGACATAAAAGAAAATGTGGCGCGTCTCGCACTCTTCAACGCAAGTGCGAAGCTCTTTCTCAATGCCGCCCGCACGGCGCCCATCGTGAGCATCGGCGAGCCCTTTTACAATCCCGAGCTGGCGGCTACCCTGGAGCTTCTAGCTGTGGAAGGGCCATCCGTTCTCTACTCAGAGGCTGGAGTGCTGGCTGCGGAGCTGGTGGCCACTGCCAGGACTGCAGTCAACCCACGCACAGGCAAGTATGGCCTCCTGAGCACGGCAGATCTCGCCGGCTATCGCGCCGTGCGCCGTAAGCCTGTGTGGGCTGAGTTCAATGGGACCTTTGCACTCGCCAGCATGGCGCCTCCCTCCTCTGGGGGTGTGGCCACGTTGCTCGCGCTCAATACGCTCGACGCGGCGCGCAAGCTCGAGGGCGGCCCGTCAGACGTGGCGTCGTGGGCACGGATGATCGATGCGCAGAACTTGGCCTTTGCGGACCGGAACGAGTACCTCGGCGACGCTGACTTTGTCGACGTGCCGATCGATGGCCTGCTGAGCCCAGCTTATGCGGCAGAGCGCGCACGGGCCATCTTCCGCACCGACGGCCGCGCAGCACCAACCCCAATCCCTTTTGGCGTCCCTCCAGGCGCGGAGCATTCGGGGGGTCGCTACGCATCGAGCCGTGCTCCGGAACACGGCACGATGCATTACTCGATCGTCACGGAGCGTCATCTGGTCGCGGTGACAACGACGGTGCAGTCTGGCATGGGCTCCGGTGTGGTCCTGCCCGGTCGCGGGCTACTCCTCAACGATGAGCTTGATGACTTTGACGCCCTTGGGGTAGACCCTACGACGCGAAAGCCATACGCCAACGGTCCCGAGGGGGGCAAGAAGCCTCGTCGGACGGCGCTCGATCCCGCGGATGCTCAGTCCCTCGGCGGCAAGCGCCCTCGCTCGTCGATGTCACCCATGCTCGTCTTCAACCGGACGCTCGATGGCTCACTCACACCGTGGATGGCGATCGGCGCCATGGGCGGTGCGACCATTATCGGCTCTGTGCTCCACGGCCTCATCAACACCCTCGCGTGGCAGATGGACGCGCAGGCCGCCATCGACGCGCCACGAGCCTACCCTCAGAACGAGGTAGATCAGCCTCTCGAGCCCGCGCTGTACGCGCGATTCGGCGCTCAGCTCCGCGCGCTCGGTTACAATGCAACCCGCGGAGATTTGTTGGACCACTACTTGTACATCGCCCAGATTTGCGCCGATGGGCTGTACCGCGGCGCGGCGGACACAACACGACTGCCCGAGAGCTCAGCCATGGCGGTCTCGCCCGCGTCCGTGAAGGGTGACGAAACTTGACGGAACTTGACGGAACCACTTCATTGCCCAAGAGCTCAGCCATGGCAGTCTCGCCCGCGTCCGTGAAGGGTGATGCAATCTCGTTGGGCATAACACCCTTGCGAGGGGCGTTTGATGAAACCTTGAGATTGGTGATGAAATTGGTGATGAAACGGCGTCTACGGCGATCGGCGACCGTGCAGAGCCGCGGCCGTTCACTCGGACTACCGACCCCCAACACCGCGGGACCGCGGCCGGGACGCCGGGCTGAGCCCCCGGCCGGCGCGCGCGCGGGGCAGGACCGCTCGTGCCTCGTCTCGCGGGTCGTCGCTCGTCGGCCGCGAAACTTAGCCTAAGCCGGAGCCGAAGACGCTCGGTATGAATACTTACCCGTACGCGTACCGCTTAGCTGTTAGTTCATAGTTACGTCTTACGATACGCGCACCGGTCCGGCAGACTGCGAGCGAATCCGGGGCGCGCCGGTCGCGCGCGCGCACGAGCCACGACCGCCCGTGTGCTTGAGCAGTGCCGAGGAAACCCGTACCTTATCCGGTTCGCACCGATGTACCCACCCGTCGCCCATGTGCCATGACCGTAGCCCACAAGACCGACACGCGACACCCCGCCCAGGTCCCAGTACGCATCAACACATAACAAGAAAGATTTAACAAGACCCGAGATGCCAAAAGTTCATCGCCAACGGCAGTCCATCAGACCCCGTGACCCGCGAGACCGAGACGCACCCACATGTATGCATGCAACAACAGCTCTCTGCGCCCCTTCCAGACAGAAACGAGATAGGCGAGTGAGAGGGCGATGGCGCGTTGCACATGCCCAGGAAGCCGTACAGGGCCACAACAAACGTGCGGCCTCGTCGAGGAACTCCTTGTAACCTCATGCGGGGGGGACGGCTACCGGTGCAACGGCCGCCGGCGCACCTTCCGCAGCCGGCTTCTTGGTACCCTCCGCCATGGCCTTGACTAGCGAGACGCTCGTCATGTTTGCCATCTGGACCCCTCGGAAGGCCTTCCGGCTCTTGCGCTGGATCGATCCGCCGACCATGTCGAGGATATCCTGACGGTCGGAATCCTTGTCGAGGGACTTGAGGGCATGGTGGAAGTTGGCCTGATCGGTCGTCCGCGGGTGGAGGAGCACTGCCGCCTCGATCTTGCCCTTGCGATAGCTGACCGTGTCGATGAGCGCTTTCACCTGTGTTGAGGAAAAGTAGTTTCGCATCGAGGCCTGCTTGATCAGATTGACCTTGTCGAAGTCAGAGCACTTGTGAGTGCCTTGGACGGAGAGCGTCTGGATCAGGATCTCGAAGCTCTTCGGCTTCATCGGAGCAGAGAAGAAGACGCCGCGGTCGTACGGCTTGATCGCCAGGCGCACGCAGTAGGTGAGTGCGAGCGTCCCCGATTCAGGCACCACCGGGTAATACCAATCCTGGTACGTCGTGTCGCTCCCGTTGTGCGCGCACGCGGCCCAGAAGTCCGTAGGCGTGGTGAGCACGCGCTCCCACAACCTGAGCAAGATCGCCCGGGCGCTCGCCTGCCCAAGGTCGAGGTCGATGGCGAACGAGATCGCATCCTGTTGCAACGTCGAGAAGTAGACGACATGCAGCGTGCCTGAGCTTGGCAACGGAGACGAGGTGTCGAACGGCTCATCATTCAGCTTGCACTCTCGCAGCTCCTCCACACCATCTCCGTCGCCAGCCCCTTCGCTCGCCTGGGCGCGCTGCATGAGCTTCTCGGCGATGAAGAGGTCACACGGGTTCGCAAGGTCCAGCTTGAAAGTCGCCTCGAGGCCCCGTTTCCATGTGACGTAGTCGAGCTCCAGCGTGCCCTTCGGAGGCATCTGGAACGAATCGAGCGTCACGTCAATCGGCGACGTCTTGCCGCCGCTGCCGCCGACCGCGAGCGTCGTGTTGATCCAAGACTCTCCTTTCTCGTGCGTCATACGCTCGTAGAGCGTCTCCGCAATGAACCTGTCCCACGGCTGGGACAGGTCGAGGGCGTAGTGGCCGTCGGGATTTTTGGGATCAAAGCGCGAGGCACGGCCACGAGCATACGAGCCGCCCGACTGCACATTGGACAGGCCGACCGCCTCAATGTTCTCCGAGGCGCGCAACGCTTCGATCAGGGCGGTGATCCCGCTCTTCTGGCTGGTCAGCACGCCTTTCTCGGAGGACGCGACGCCCATCGGATTGAAGCCGAGCTCGAGGGACAGCAGGTTGTGGTTGTTCTTGATGCCCTCGGCGAGCTTCTCGCAACCCGCAGGGTTGACCCGGTTGTGTGACACATCCAGGTGCGTGAGCGCCGCGTTCGCACCGAGCATGTCCGCGATGGCCGCAATGCCAGCATCCTCAAGCCCGTTCCAGCCAAGATCTACCCGATTGAGCACCGAATTCTGCTTCAGGCCCTCGGCAATGGCAGTAGCGCCCTTTGCTTTGAGCGCATTCCACTTCAGATTGACGTCGAGTAAATGCGAGTGCCCGTTGAGCATGTCGCCGAAGACTTTGCCGGCCTCCTCGCCGAAGGCGTTGTACGAGAGGTCCACTTTGGTCAGGGAAGAGGACGCCTTGAAAGCCTCGGCCAAGGGCGCTGCAGCCCGGTCGTTCAGTTCGTTGCCCCTCAAGGAGAGCTCAGCAAGCGTCGAGTTCTGCTGCATGTGCTTGCAGATCGACATGATGCCCGGCAGCCCGATGCGATTGTCTGCGAGGTTGAGCGAGGTCAAGCTCGCGTTGGTCACAAGCACCTTGGCGATGGCATGTGTTCCGTCGTCGCGCAACCAATTGTCGCCGAGGTTGAGGGAGCGAATCTGCGTATTGACCGTTAGGGCCGCCGCGACAGAAAGTGCGCCCTTGACCCCCATTCCATGGTGGCGCAGATTGATGTGCTCGCAGTCGAGCTTGGCAATAAAGATGGCGATCGGCACGATCTTGAGCTCAGAGCACTTGGCAAGATACTCCTTCTTGCCGGAGCTCGTGCCGTCATCGCCAAGGTCCAGCTGCATGAGCTCGGCGATCTCGACCTCGGAGTCTCCCGAGGACTCCGAACCATAATCGTCGTCGTCCATGACGACCTCCGTTGAGGGAACGGCTGAGCAAAAACACTGCGTGTGCTCATGACGGCGCCTTCGGTGTGAATGGTTTTTCGCGGTTTCCCTGTAGTTGTCTTCTCGGGCTCAAGCTGAGGTTGATTGAGTTACATCGAACGAATGCCGCCCCCCACGTGGACAAAATGCAGCGGCGTCGTTCTCTCTCCATCTCTATCCATACATGCGGCCCACCGCCCTCGGCCGCAGCCCTGGATGCTGCGGGCGGTTCACCTCGGCGTGCGCGCCGCGCGGAGCAAGTAGCGCCGCGTTGGCGGCGGCTCGCAGCATCTCGGCGGCTCCATTCTCCTTCTCGCGTCCGTTCGGCAGTCGGCCTTCCTTTTTTGGTATGAACGCAGGCCGTTGCGACGCTGCCGACGACGAAGCCGACGGGGGCGCCGCCGCCGCGGCCACGCTCTTGGCGTGCGCCGACAGTTGGGCCTTTGCGTCCGCCGACCAGCTGGCGGGCGGCTGCTCCATCGACGCGTTGACGTGCGCCTCGGCCACCGACGGCCGGGGCGGCGGCGGCACCGCTAGCTCGCGCGCGCGCACCTCGGACGGACCCTCGATCTCGGCGCCTCCGAGCTCTCCTCCTGGAGGGCCTCCGAGACGCAGACCTGACCCAATCGTCCCCAATGAGAAGAGCGTCGAGCGCGTGGGCGGCGTCATCGAGCGCGCCGGCGTCGCCGAGCGCGGCGCGTGCACAGTGCGAGGGGGCACCGCGAGCCCCGTGGGCGCCGTATCGGGCACGCTTCTCATCGACGGCCCGGGCAGCGCCGCGGCTGAAGCCGCCGCTGCCGTCGGCGGCGGCGCACTCATGTAGGGCGCTGGGGCGGGCACGGGGGCCGCGAGCGCGTCGCCGCCTGCGCTGGTGCTGAGCAGGGTCAACCTGGCATGCAGCCGCGCATTGATGCGCATCTGGGCGTCGAGCGCTGACGCATCGGCCGCGTGGTGAGCGCGGCTCTGCTCGAGAGCGTGGCGCGTGGCGCGGAGCTCCTCGCTCACCTGCCGCACAGCCGCCGAGGGCGAGGCGGCCGCGAAGGCGGGGGAGCCGGGCGAGGCGGCGGCCGCGGCCTCGGCGTGCACGGCGGCGAGTTCGTCGCGCAGCTCGAGCAGCAGCCCGGCTGACTCGCGGCGCTCCTCCGCTTCTCTCTGCCGGACGGTCTGCACACGCGCGCTCGAGGCCCGGCGCGCCGCCTCGAGCTCGAGCTGCGCGCTCGTCGCCTCCTCGTGCGCGTGCACCGCCGCCGCCTCGGCCGCCTCTGCACGATCGAGAGCTGCGCGCAGCTCTTCCCGCTGGATGGACGTGGCGCCGTCCGAAAGGCGCCAGCCGCGCTGGCGCTCCTGATCGAGCTCGGCCCGGAGATGATCGAGCTCCCCCCGGAGATGATCGACCGTCGCGCGCATCTCGGTGCGCGACGCCGTCGCGTCGGCCTCGGCCTGTCGGTGCGCATCGGCGGCGGCGGCGGCCGCGGCGGCCGCGCGTCGCTGCTGCTCGCGCCACGCCTCGAGCGCGACACGGAGACTGGCGTCGGCTGCGCACGCCTCGGCGACCATGGCGGCTTCGATGGCTCCGCGCGTCGTCGCCGCCGCCTCCACGAACGTCTCGCGTTGGCGCGCGGCGGCTGCAGCAATGGCGGTCTCGGCCCTCCTCGATGCGGCCGTGGCCGCCGCCTCGGCGCTCATGCGTGCCGCCTCGGCGGTGCGGGCTGCTGACTCGGCCTCGGCCTTGCGCGCGCGCAGGTCCATCTGCGCCCGTGCCGCGGTCTCCAGCGTCGCGTCGGCGCTCTGCTGGCGAGCGTCCGCGTCAGCCTCCGCCTCGCGCAGTCCAGCTGCCAGGGCCGCGACCATCGCCGTCGCCTCGCGATGACGTCGCTCATCAGCGCGCGCGGCGTGCTCTTCAACGGCGGCCACGGCCTCGGCGTGCCGCGCCTCCGCCGCCGCCACCGCCTGCACGAGCTCCGCGGCGTGGCGCTCGACGGCCGCCGCCTCACGCTGCGCGTACTCGGCGTTCGTCTGATCGAGGCGCTGGGCAAGAGTCCGCTCGAGCGCCTGCAATGCGACGCCCGACTCGGCGCGCGCCTGCTCGAGCGCGGCCGCCGCGAGCCTCTCCCGCGCTGCGAGCGTAGCCGCCGCCTCGTCCTCGTGCTTGCGCAGCGCCGCCGCGGCCTCCTCTGCCAACTGGGCCGCCTCTGCCTTTTGACTCACATGGGCCACCTGCAGCGCCTCGAGCGCCGCGTGCGCCGCCGCAAGCCTCTCTGAGTGCTCGCGACGCCATTTCTCGCCCTGCCGCACCTCGTCGGCGGCGGCGGCCAGATCGCGTGCATGTCGCATCGTCTGCGCGACCATCTGCTCTTCGAGCCTCGCCGCGCGCGCCTCGGCCTCTCTGTGATGCTCCTCACGCGCCGCAACGCGCGCCTCGCGCTCGGTCATGGCCGCTTGCAATTGACGAAGCTCGCCAAAGAAGGTGGTGAGCGCGCCAATATTGGTGGCGCCCCCCGCCCCCTTTGCGGCCGCCCGACGTGCCATGGCCAACGCCTCCCAGCGGCGCAATGCGCGACGCAGCTGCAGTTGGGGCACAAGCCGAAGCAATCGCGCCGTGGCCGAGAGCAGCTGCGCCTTGGTGCTCATCTCAGCGCGACGGCGCTGCGCCCAGGTGCGCAGCGCAGATCGAGCATGGAGCGATTCGCGCACCGCCACCGCCCGCGCGACTCGCGCTGCCAACGCCGTGTCCGCACGCCACTGCTCTGCACGCATGCGCAGCGGCCGCCAGCCGGCAGAATAACGGCCTGCGTCACACTCGCGTGCCCCGCGCTCGAGGCAGCGCCTCGATGCCAGACGATCGGCCGTTGAGGCGTCCCACGTGGCGAGTGCGCGACGGGCTGCGACACGAAAGGTGAGCGCAGCCGCACGCTGCAGCACTCGGCTACCGCGCAGTGCGATCGCAGCCCGGGCGGCGTGCGACCAGCGACCAAAGGCCAGCCGCTGCCGACGCGCGCCCAGTCGTCGAGCCGTTGCCGACGCCGCGAGGCTCCGTGCGCGGGAGGCGAGCGCGGTGCGCACCCACATCCTCATGGCGGCGACCGTCGCCTGCAGCAGCACGTGCGAGAGCTTCTGGTCAGCTCGGTGCAGCTGCTTGCGAGCCTCGGTGGCACGAGTGCCCTTGACAACGGCCCACCGATGCCAGCTGCGCATCGCCGCGCGCGACGCCACGTGTGCAGCGCTGCCGTGCCCCCGAGCCTCCGTGGCGGCGCGTGCGCTGAGGCTCGCGCTCGTCGCGGCCCAGTGCCGGAGCGTCGAGCGCGTCGTCACGAGCTCAACGGCCTTGCATGCAGCCACTGCAGCCCGGCGCCACCCGGCAGCTGAGACCGTCGCGCTGTGCCACCGGCGGAGGGCAGTTGCGTGGGCGAGCGCCTCGGCACTTCGCAAAGCGAGCGCCCCTTGGGCCGCCAGGACACGACGGCGCGCCGCCTCCCTGAGCCACTGCGACAGCGCCCACGCCGTCGTCGCCCCGATGGGCGAGCGGTCGAGCGGCGCCGCGGCCAGGCGCGTGGCGGCGGCGGCCTTCGCCCTGGCTGCCCAGATAGAGTAGCCGGTGCGCATCGTGCAGAAGCCAAGGCACCAGCTCGCTGCAGCCAGGAGCGCCGCCTCGGCCTTGGCGGTGGCTGCCACGCGTACCCACACGCGCCAGGCAGTGAGCCGCGGCAGCGCACGCGCCGCCCGCGACGCCGCCGCTCGGCCGTTACCCGCGGACCAACGCCGCCACAGCCGCTGCCGATCGTACGTGCGCAGCTGATGGCGCAACCGCTCACCGAGCATGGCGGCCGTTACTCCGAAGGCCGTCGTGTGGTGCGTGCGCGCGGCGAGCCGCCGCCACTGCCGCAGGGCGCCCAGCCGCGACGCGCGCCACTCGTGCCCTTCTGCGAGGCGGGCGTGGCGCGCGGTGGTGCGTGCGACGGCGGCGTGGCGGCACCATCGGTTAATGAGGGCCTGGGTGCGAAGGGTCACCGTCATTGCGGCGGCGGCCGTGCTGACCGAATGGAGTCGGCACGTGCGCCGCCAGTCAGCGAGCGCGTCGGAAGCATATCGGCTCCAGCGCGCGTCGCACACCACGTCGGCCTTGGTCTTGAGCGAGTCGGCCGTGACAGAGGAGACAAAGGCGCGGCGCCACGCTGCATAGGCGGCCACATGGCATGCGCGTTGGCGTGCGGCGACCGCGCGATCGGCGCGATCGGCGCGCGTGAGCCCCGCAATGGCCACGCGTCGACACGTGACGAGCGCGCGCCAGCCGCGCCGCAGCTCTGCCGCCGTCAGGGCGAGCGCGCTGCGCCGCAGGATGGCCGACGGAGCCCACCGGTGCGCCGCCAACGCGCGTACGCCTCGCCGCGCGTAGCTCCGGCGCACGTTGGCCCTCGCCCTCTGGACGCACGCGGCGACGTGGCTGAACAACTGCCAGCGCTGCACACTTTGCTGCAGGCTGCGCAGAATCGCCGCCGTGCCGCGGGCGTGCCGCGTCGCCCGGACGCGCAGCGCGAGAGGCACGGATGCCCGGGCGTGCCAACGGCCAAGGTACTGTCCGAGCCAAGCGCGTGCCGAGGTGCGCTCGAGCTGCGCACGAGATTGGCCACGGGTCTGCGCACCAGCCGTTGCGGCCCGCAGCCGCAGCCAGCACCGAGTGAGGCGTGCCATGCCCGCCACGGCGCCGAGCCACGTGGAGCGTGCGCGTGCTCTGCCAACGGCCGTCAAGCGCGTGAGCGCCGCGGTGGCCGCACGCGCCCGCCTGGATGCCTGGGCTTGGTGCGCGCGCGAGCGTCGCGCGGCGGACGTTGCCCAAGGACCCAAGGCGGCGCACAGCTGAAGGTGAAGATGATGGAAGGAGGCGAGATGCGCTCGGCGCAGCGCCGTCTCGCGACGCGCCCCATTGCGCCGCCACGCGTCCAAGGCCGCAAGGGTGGCGGCCCGTGCCCAGTACGACGCCGCCGCTGCCGCACGGAGCTGCAGCTGCTGCCACGTGGAGCGCCCGGGCTGAGACACGAACCGTTGCCATCGGCGGAACGCCCAGCGCGCGCCGGCGCCCAGCGCTGTCCTGGGCACAAGGAGCCGGCGGCCCGCCTCTAGGCGCGCGAGGCGTGCGAGCGAGCGCAGCGCACGGCGCATCTGGGCGTGAGCTCGGCGCTGGAGTATCACCTCACCCATCCAGTCCATCGCCGCCTCGGACTGCTGCTCCAGACGGAGGGCCGCCGCCTCGCGCTCAGCGCGCAGCTCGGCGCCGGCGCGCTCAGCCGCGCGGCGCATCTCCTTCTCGCCGACGCTCTGTGCCGCGAGCACCGCCGCGCGCAGCTTGGCCGCCGCCGCCGCTTCGATGTCACGGGCTGCCGCCGCTGCGAGGGCCGCCGCCTCCGCCGCCGCCTCGGCCGCCGCCTCGGCCGCCGCTTGCTGCGCCGCTGACGCCGCCGCGGCGGCGGCCGCTTCGCAGCGCTCCCTCAGCTCGCACTCCAGCCGCGCCTCCGTCGCCTCGTGCTCGAGACGGCGCTGCTCCAGCTGCCGCTCGAGGCGCGCCTCCGTCGCCTCGTGCTCGAGACGGCGCTCCTCCAGCTGCCGCTCGAGGCGCGCCTCTGCAGCCGCATGTAGCGCCGCGCCGTCCGCGAGCTGTGCTTGCAGCTGGCCAATCGAGTGGCGCGCGGCTGCAACCTCCGCCGCGGCTGCGCGTCGCGCTTTTTCGAGCTCGACGCTCAGCTCCGATGAGAGCGCCGCCAAGCGCAGGGCTTGCTCGCTCTGTGCGTGCAGCTGGCTCGCCAGATCGCTCTCATGGTCCTCAGCGGTCCGTCGGAGGAGCTCCGCGTCGGCCCTCGTGCGGGCCACCGCCTGTCGCTCCGCACCCAGCTGCGCGAGCGCCGTCTCGAGCGTCACCTCGGCGCTGGCGAGCTGCGCGTCGGCGAGCGCGAGCGCCGCGTTGAGCGTCGCCTCGCGCGTGCTCGCCTCGCGCAGCGCCTCGGCATGCGCGCTCGCCTCGAGCTGACGAAGTTGACGAACCTCGCGCAGCGCCTCGGCGTGCGCGCTCGCCTCGAGCTGCCGCTCCCCTTCGAGAAGTTGACGAACCTCGCGCAGCGCCTCGGCATGCGCGCTCGCCTCGAGCTGCCGCTCCCCTTCGAGCTCAACACAGCGCATGGCGGACGAAGCGGCGGCCCGTGTGGCAACGTCAAGCTCGCCCGCCACGGTCGCCGCCGCCGCGCGGGCGGCGCCTAATTCGTGCATCGCAGCGCGGTACTCGTCGTGGGCATGCTCGCAGTTGCGCTCGGCCACCTCTGCTCGCTGTAGCTCCATCTCCGCCTGCCCCTCCGCCGCGGCCGCCCGCTGCTCCGCTGCCGCCGCTGTCTGCTCCACCGCTGCGGCATGCTGCTCCGCCGCTTTCGCCCGTTGCTCCGCCGCTGCGGCATGCTGCTCTGCCGCCTTCGCCCGTTCTTCCGCCGCCGCGGCACGTTGCTCGAGATCGAGGAGGCTCTCACCCGCGTCGCTCAGCCGCGCGCTCAGCGCACGCTCGAGTGCACGCGCGCGTTCCGCCGCCGCGGCGGCCGCCGCGCGGTGTGCCTCGTCCGCCGCCCGGTGCGTCTCCTCTGCTGCGCGTGCCGCCAACTCGAGCTCGGCCAATGACGCACGCAGAGCGCAGGCCGTCGCCTCGGTCGCCCGTCGCGCCTCATCGGCGGCGGCGAGGGCATCCTGTTCAGCGATGCGTGCGCGCTTCGACTCGGCGACCGCCGCGGCCGCCTCGGCCGAAGCCCCGACGGCGGCAGCTGCCGCCGCGTCGAAATCCGCCTCGTGCTCGTCACGGAGCGCGGTAGCGAGCGCCTCGGCCTCAGCCAGCTTCATCTCCGCGGCAGCAGTCAGCTCGCTCCGTTGCTTCCACATTGCAGCGGCCAACTGCGCGGCCGCAGCCGCCTCGGCTTCAGCCAGCTGGAGTGCGAGCCGCGTGACTGAGTGCGCCGAGTGCCGAGCCAGCATCGCCTCAGCCTCGCCCCGCTGTGCCTCCAGCATCGCCTCTGCCTCGCGTCGCCGTGCCTCCAGCATCGCCTCTGCCTCGCGTCGCCGTGCCTCCAGCATCGCCTCTGCCTCGCGTCGCCGTGCCTCGAGGGTGGCCTCGGCCTCGGCCTCGAACTGCGCCAGAGTTGCCTCCGCCTCACTCCGCAGGGCGTCCAGCTTCGCCTCTGCGTCTAACTGCTGTACCTCGAGCATCGCCTCCGCCTCCGCCCGCTGTGCGGACAGATTCGCTTCGGCCTCAAGCCGATTCGAATCGAGCGCCTCACGAAGCTCCTGCTGCGTGGCGGCCGCCTGTGCCGCCTCGAGTGCCGCCGTTTCGGACACGTGCTGCAACGCCGCCCGCGCGTCGCTCAGCTCGGCCTCGTAGGCATGCAGCCGCTGCTCGCTTTCCGCCCGCGCGTCGCTCAGCTCGGCCTCGTAGGCATGCAGCCGCTGCTCGTTTTCCGCCTCGCGCTCTGTCAGGGCCGCCGCGTAGCGTACCTCAAGGGCGGCGAGGGCGGCGCGGCTCTCGTCCGCTGCCTCCGTCGCCGCCGCCTCCGCTGCCCTCGCCTCCGCCTCCGCTGCCCTCGCCGCCGCCTCCGCTGCCTTCGCCGCCGCCTCCGCTGCCCTCGCCTCCGCCTGCGCCACACTCGCCTCCATCGCAGCTTGGCGCGCCGCCTCCGCCTCATGCGCGCTGTCCTGGGCGGTGGCGCGCGCGGCTGCCACCTCCCTCCGGGCAAGCTCGGCGGCGGCGGCACGCTCGGCGGCCACCGCCTCCGCCTTGTCGGCCCGGCTATTCGCAAGCGCCGCCGCGAGCGCCGCCGCCTCCTCCGCCGTCGCAAGCGCGACCTCTGCCTCGGTGAGCGCCGAGATGAGCACCCGCAGGCTCGCGCTCGCCACGCCCGAGCGTGCCGCCTCGGCGTGCGCGCGCTCGCCTGCCTCCTCAGCGGCACGGCCGAGCTCCGCCAGGCGCGCATCGCTCGCCGTCTGTTGCTCTTCGAGACGTTGGTTGAATTCGGCCATAGCGGCCGCCATACCCTCCTGTCTCATCTGAGCGGCCTGGGCGGCTTGCGATGCTGCAAGCGCTGTCGCGTGCTGTACGGCTGCCTCCTTGGCGGCTTCGCGCGCCTCAGCCGCCGCCTGCGCTGCGACCAGCTCGGCCGCGAGCTCCTCACGCCCTGCCACCGCCAGGTCGCGCGCCGCCGTGGCCTGCATGGTCGTGGCGGCCATGCCATCCGCCTCCGCCTCCGCCTCTGCCAATGCGATGCACACCGCCTGCAGACTGACTACATAGTCCAGCTCTGACGCCGCATGCGCCGCCGCCGCCGTCTCCGCCGCCGCGGACGCCGCCCGCTCCGCCGCCTCCGCGATCGCGACGGCCTCCGCCGCCGCGCTCAGCTCGTCCTCCAGGCTCGACCCTCTCCACAGCTCCGATGCGAGCCGCGTCTCCATGTGCTCCACGTCGACGATGAGCGCGCTGCGCTGGCTGAGCACCGCCTGCACCTCGGCCACTGAGGCGACGAGCAAGGCCTCCAGACCGCCCACTTCACGGCCGAGCACCTGTTGCGCCGCCGCCGCCGCGCGTGCCGCGTCGGCGCTCGAGACGGCGCGCCCAGCCTCGGCAGCGGCGGCGGAGGCGCGCTCGTGCTCGAGCGCCGTGCACGCCTCGTTGGCCGCCTCGCGCGCGCCCGCGAGCGCCGTCGCGAGCACCTCCAGCTGCGCCGCCGTGTGCTCCGCCTCGACGCGCATCCGCCCAGCATGCTCCTCCGCCGCGCGCGCCGTATCGAGCACCTCCTCCTCGAGCACCGCGAGCTCGGCAAGCGCCGTGGCGGCGTCCACCTGCGCGCTCCTCGCGGCCTCGGCGGAACGCGCCGCCTCCGCCGCCGCCGCCACCCGACCGAGCTCCGCCTGCCGGTACGCTCCACGCAGCTCATCCGCCGCCGCGCTCGCCTGCGACGCCGCGAGCTCAAGGGATCGACGCTCGAGAGACCGTTGCGCGACGCTCGCCTCGGCGACACGGAGTGAGACGCGCAGCGTGTCCGCCTCCGCCGCCGCGCGCATCGACGTCTCGTCGGCGCGCGCTGCTGTTGCGGCGAGCGCCGCGCGTGCAGCCGCACGCTCGAGTGAACTGCTCGCGTCCGCGTCGCGCAATGTGTTCACGAGGACGCGTCGCTCGGCGGAAGCGATGAGAGCTTCCACAGCCGCGGACTGCACCACCTCGGCGGTGGCCGATGCGCTGGCGTGCTCGCCTTCCTCGCGCGCCGCGGAGGCCGCCGCCCTCACCGCCGCTCGTAACTCAGCCTCATGCGAGGCCGCCGCCGCCGCCGCCGCCGCCGCCGCCGCCGCCACCGCCGTCGCCTCGGCCGCCACCGCCGCCTCGGCCGCCGCGCGCGCCTCGGCTGCCTCGTGCATGGCCGCCTGCATGGCCGCCTCCGCCTCGGCGATGGCCTCCTCGGCGGCTCGCTGCGCGGTCAGCGCCTCGAGGAGCGCCTCCCTCTCGCTCGAGAGCTCTGTTCGAAGGAGCTCAGCTTCGTCAATCCTGCGCTGCGCCTCGCATGCAAACGCCGCCGCGGCCGCCGCCTGCTCCTGCTGCTGCTGCTGCTGCTGCTGCTCGGCCGCTTCGAGCCGTCGGCGCCACGCCCCCTCGGCGTGGTCGCGCTCCGCCAATCTCGCCAATCTCGCGCGCTCCTCCCGTGCCTCGCAGTTTCGGACGCTCCCCAGACGCACCGCCTCCTCCCGCCAGGCGCGCAGAGCGGCTCGCTGCTGTGCTGCCATCCCGATGCGTGCTGCACGCAGCAGTGCGGCGCCGCGCCCGCGGTCGGCGGCACGCGCCTCGCGCGCCTCACCCCGCCACGCGCGCAGCCCGCGGTGGAGCCGCCGGCGGCGCAGACGCAGGCTCACGAGCGAGTGCGCCTTGAGGAGCGCTCGCGTCTGTCCGGTCGCCGCCGCCCACTGCTGAAAGGCACGCGCCGTGGTGGGCAGATCGGCAAGGTCGTCGTCGACGGCGCCGGCGGCGACGCTGCGCCGTGCGCCGAGCACGCTCGCGGCCGCCCAGCGCCGGCGCCAGCGCCGATAGCTGCGGTAGAGTGCCGAGCGCATCGCGAGACGACGCGAAAGTCGCATGAGCTCAACCTCGCGCGTGGCGCGCGCCCACTGCGCGAGAGCGTGCGCGCGCGTGCGCCGTCGGAAGAGCGCCTCGGCGAGCTCGTCGTTCATCGTGTCGGCGCCCGCGCTCGATCCCGCGGGCGAGGGCGGCGTGCTGCTGCTGCTGCTGCTGCTGCCGCCGCCGCCGCCGCCGAGCAGCAGCAGAGCAGCAGCAGCGTCTGAGGAAGCAGCAGCAGAGGCGACGGCACGTCGCGCCTCGGGGCCCGGTGTGGGTGCGGGCGACGATGGGATGCGCAGCGCCGGCCGCTGCAGCTGCGCGACGCGGAGCGCCTGCCGGAGCGCGGCAGAGCGCTGCTCACCCACGGCCGCGAATCCGTCGCGCTTGGCCAGCTCGGCCTTGAGCTTCTGCTCGCGCTCGCGTGCGAGCTGCAGCTGCTGACGGCCCGCCGAGCGGGCAAGGTCGAGGCGCGTGAGCGAGCTGCGCACCTGGCTGGTACTGGATGGCGGCCTCTCGAGCAGCGCGCTGCCGAACCGCCTGCTGACGTCCCGATTGAGCTGCGCAGCGAGGGAGGCGCCGCTGTCGTCGCCGGCGGATGCGGCTGCTGGTACGCGCGAGCGCCGCATGGGAACTTTGGGAGAGCTGCTGTTGGTGTTGGGGCTCGCCTCGGAGCTGCTGCTGCCTCCAATCGGGAAGAGCGCACGGGCTCGCCGGGCCGCATCATTAGAGGCAATGGTCGCGGCTGCATTGGCAGCGAGGCGGTTCGCGGGCACGAGCACGCGCCGCGGGCCGTCGCCGTACTGGCGCTGTGGCGGAGAGGCCGCATCCTCTGACGAGGAGGGCGACGAGAACGGCATTGGCGGCATATGCAAAAGGCTCGAGCCGCGACGCGGAGTGGTTCGCGCCGGACGCGAGCGCGCGAAGAGAGCGCTCGTCTCGCGCCAAATGAGAGAACTTGTAATGGGGTGGAAAGGTCGTTGTCATTTTTCTCATCTTCAGATTGTGCCTCTGTTTACACCGGGTTCGATTGAGCGCTGTGAACTTCTCCCCCGCGCGTCGCCATGTCGGGCAAGCGGGGCGCCGATGTGCAGATCAACAATGAGATGACCGAGGAGGAGCTGAACGGGGGCAGCGGGGAGCCTGTCGGTACGTGGGAAAGGGCAGACGATGTACGCGCATACACACGCACGCACAAACACCACAGCATCAGTTCAACCCTCACTGACACCCTCGCGAATCTCTCCACGCATGCAGGCGGTGCTCGCGCAGCGCCAAATCCGTAAGGCCAAACGTCCCACCCGTGGAGACAGCGCCGACTCGTCCTCCAGCGCCACCTCCCATTCGAATCCGTTTGCCTCCGTTAACCTGGTTGCTGGCGGCGCACCGGCAGCCGCAGCCGGCGGCTTCTCATTCGGCGCACCAGCTGCCACCGGCGGATTCGGCGGATTCGGCGCCGCGGCTGCTCCTGCTCCTGCGCCGGCGGCCACATACGGTGCACCAGCTGCCGTCGCCGGCAGCTTTGGTGGTTTCGGCGGCTTCGGTGCCGGAGCAGCTGCCGCGCCTGCTCCTGCCTTGGGCGGCTTTTCCTTCGGCGGCGCCGCTGCCAGCACGCCCGCGCCCGCGCCCGCAGCGTCGGGCGGCTTCGGCTGTGGTGCCGCAGCCGCCCCCGCTCCCGCGCCGCTCGGCGGCTTCGGCTTTGGTGCCGCGGCCGCCCCCGCACCAACGGCCGCGCCCGCCGCCGCCGCGCCCGCCGCCAAGCCCGCCGACGCCGCCGCTCCGAAGCGCGCCGCTCCCCCCGCGTCGGTCGAGGACCTCAAGGCGCTCAACGCCGAGTTTCTCGAGCACCTGGAGAACGAGTGGCAGCGAGGGTCGCGTTGCACGGACTGGAGTGAGGCGGTGCAGCAGTACCTTGACCAACGCGACGCGCTCGCCACAGTCAGTGGTCGCAGCTCCACTGCCAACGGAGCCTCGATCCCCGCCGCAACGGCGCCCGCGCCGATTTTGGGGACGGCGGCGCCCGCGCCCGCCGCGCCAATGTTTGGGACGGCGGCGCCCGCGCCCGCGCCAATGTTTGGGACGGCGGCGCCCGCGCCCGCGCCAATGTTTGGGACGGCGGCGCCCGCGCCAATGTTTGGGACGGCGGCGCCCGCGTCTGCTCCGGGTGGCTTTGCCTTCGGAGGCAGCGCCGCCGCGCCGCCCGCATTCGGCACCGCTGCGCCGCCCGCATTCGGTGGTTTCTCCTTCGGCGCGGGCGTCGCGGCGCCGCCCGTTCTGCCGACGCTGGGCGGCTTCGGCGCACCCGCGCCCGCTGCGCCGGCGCCTGCCCCCGCTGCCAAGCCGGTGATGGCATCCGCGCCACTGCCGACCGCAGGCGGCGAGGGTGACGCGGTCGCAAAGCACAAGTGCGTGTGCAAGGTCTCCGTCTTTCGGCAGGAGAAGAAGAATGATCAGGGGGAACTGATTCAAGAGAAGGGATGGAAGCCGATCGGCACAGGACAGCTGCGCCTTCTCTTCGACGACGGCGTGCATTTCGTGGAGTTCCGCCCGGTTGTGCAGGATGGAACGGCGGCTGAGGACGCAGAGGGCGGAGGGAGTGATGAGATGATCGGGCAGAAAAAGTACGGCCGCCCCGTGCTCACCGCGCGCCTTGCCGCCACGACCAAGTTTGAGGTCAACAACAAGGCCGTGCAGGTCAATCTGAGCTCAACCGACGCCGCCGGACAACCTGTCTACGCGCGCTACAACATCAACATCGGCGGTGTGGCAGAGGCAGCCGAATTCGGAGCCCTCGCCAACAGTCTGTGCCCGAAGGCGTAAGCAGCAGCAGCAGCAGGCGACGCAGCAGACGAAGTAGCCGAAGGGGTAGCGAAGGGGGCGAGAGGCCGGGGGAGCGAGGGCAGAGAGACGAGGCAACGCTGCGCTCTATTGCGTGTCGCCGTCGTATGCGACCGTTATGTGCCACATGCTCATGTGCCGATGTCCGACGGCGCTGTGGCGCGATGTGGCTCGCCCCAAGGAAGAGGGCGAAAGGGCCAAGAGGCGTTGGCCGTTGGCGACTGCCCGAGCGTGCATGTGTCACCCGAAACATGTCTAAGAGTGCCGACATCCCAGGTTGTCGTTTCGCCCTCATTTCAGATGCGCCGCCTTTTGAGTGATCCTTGGCTCCAAACTGAGAGCGCCAAACTTGCCGGTCCGTTTCGTAAAGGCGGCGACGACGGGACGCACGCACGCTCCAGGACGTGCGGCGGTAGCCGAACGAACCTTGGTTCGATGGAGGTCAGGCCCCCGCTGGAGGTCTCAAGCGGCTGGGACCCAGAGCTGGGAGCCCTGAGCCCCAATACAACCGTGATTTACCTGCCAGGCGCGAGTGAGTCGAGAACCATTACAGGCTCCCTACCGGCTTCTAAGTCATTGTCGGCGTTAGTGCCTCCACCAAAGCTTCGCGGCAAGCCGAAGTCACCGATTAACCTGTGGCCTGGTGGGCGCCCACCATCGAGTCCGGTGAGCCATCTTTTCCCCGGGCGGTCCCCGAGGACGCCATCGCCAACTGGCAACCCAGCCATGCTTTCGACAATGGCGGCCTCGCCGCCAGAGAGGTGGATGAGCTGGCAGAGTCCAAGTCTTGCTACGGCGGCCCAGCCCCTGCTCGGGCAGTCGCCCGAACAGCAGAGGATCATGGTTGCAGGTCTGCGCGGGTGCATCGATCAGCTGCAGGCCAAGCTCCTCGAGCAGCGCGAGGCGCTCAAGTCCGAGCGAAACAGCATGCGGCGTACGATCGAACAGCAGCAAAGAGAGCTGACCGCTGCAAATCGGACGAACGCTGAGTTCAACGAAGAGCTGTCGCAGCTTATGGATGAGCACCTAGCAGCGAAAGCGACCATCGACAGGTTCAACAGCCTACCACCGGACTACAAGAACCTGAGGAAGATCGAGAAGTTGACTGCGGAAGTTGCTGCCCTGCAGGCAAGGCTTGACGAGGCACACAAGGCAGCTTCAGCGGCCGCGACCAGTCACGAGGAGTTGCGCCGTGCAGAGCAGGTAGCGGCCAACGCCGAGCACAAGAAGCTTCGCAAGGAGCTCCGCAGCGAGCATCAGACTGTGTCCCGCTTGTATCAGGAGGGCAAGGTCATGATGTCGGAGCTCAGCGAGCTCCGGCCTATGCGTGAAGAGCTTGCCAGATGGCGTCCCGCCTTCGCAATGCGCAATACGACATGGAAGGCGGAAGTGAAGGGCTTGGAGGCGGAAGTGACAGCAATGATGGAGTTCATGGCGGTGGCGGCAGCAGAAAATCGGACCACCAGGAACCTCTACGCCGGAGAGTGCCATTTGGCGGAGCGGGAAGTGAGTGCCTTGGAATCGCTGCTCGCAAGTACACAAGCCGCCCTCAGTGACTCACAGAGCGAGTGCGCGCAGTACCACTTTGAGAACCAAGGCATGCGAGCAGAGATCCAACGGTTGCAGAGCGAGCTGAATGTAGCCAATGGGCAGATCTCTGACCAGCGTACCCACATCGATGAGATGACTCTGCTGCTCGATCAGGCGGCCAAGGCTGCCACCGAGAAAAACAAGTCGTCCATTATGCAAAAGTGGACAGGTGCGGCTGCCTCGGGCAAACTGCTGGAAAAGAATACAGAGCTGCGGAGCGAGATGGAACGGTTGCAGAACGAGCTGAATGCAGCGACTGCGCAACTCGCCGAGAAGAGTGAGACCATCGAAAAGATGTCTCTGATGCAAGCAGAGGCAGCGGCAGCTGCCACTGAGGCGGCGGCTGCCTTTGCTCGTCTGCAAGGCACGAACGGAGAGCTGCAAAGCGCGAATCAGCGGTTGCAGACTGAGCTGAATGCAGTGACTGGGCAACTCGCCGAAAAGCGTACGAAACTCGAAGCGATGACCGAGCGACTTCTCCAGATGGCTCAGACGCAAGCAGAGACGGCGGCGTCTATCGTACGGATGCAAGCAGAGCAGGCGGCATCTGTCGCAACAGTAACGGCGGCCTCGGCTAAACTGCAAGACAAGAATGAGGAGCTCCAAAGCGAGAAGCAACAGTTGCAGAGGGAGCTGGATGCAACGATCGGGCAGCTGGCCGAGCAGCGTGCAATTGCCGAGGCCATGTCTCAGATGCATGCAGAGGCGATGGCAGCTGCGGCAGAGGCGGAGGCTGCCTTGGCTCGACTGGAGGACAGGTATACAGATGCTCCACCACCTGCGACCAAAGAGGACGCCAAGCTGGAAGCAACTGCGCGCGTGCAAGCCTTAGCCACTAAGTTCCAGTCTGCCGTCCGCGGCTTGTTTGCACGCATGGAGCGTGACAGACGACTTATGACCGTCAGCGTGAAGGTCGACGAGTCGGGCCAAACATCCTTGAATTCGCTCTTTGGAGGCATCGACCTCTCTGAGCCCACGCCCAGAGCCCCCGAAGCCACCGAGACACCGAAGAGGATCGTGGACGCGCCCGTTATGGTCGCGGACGGACCAGATCTCCCAGATCTCCCGCAATTTGTGGCCATCAGTCTCGATATCGAAGAGTCGAGCCACACGTTCATTGAGGTGAATGCACTCTCGGCGCCTGAAGCACTCGTGGCCGTCGCCATCGACATCGAAGAATCATGCCACGCGTCATTTGAGATCAACGCTCTCCCAGAAGGGCTCGTTAGCATCGAGTTGCCCGTGCGTCCATCGAGTCGCGCGTCCATGAGGCTTGACACTGTCTCTGTCCCTGATGCGCTCGTGAGCCATGTGAGCGTCGATTATCTCGTGCGTCCTTCAAGTCGCGCGTCCGTGAGGCTCGAGACTCTCCCTGACGTCGATGTCGATGCCGAGGAGTCCATCCAAGCACCCTCTGAGATAGATGCTTTCCCTCAAGCGACGGGCGGCGCCGTCTGTGACGATGCCGGGCTTAAAGACAGCCTCGCTGAGGGAAGCGCTTGGGCCGCAGCCAAGCGACGGGCACGGCTGCGGATCCTCCACTATGTGACGCGCCTGCAAGCCCGTTCGCGAGGCATGAAGGCTCGGGCTGAGCGCGATCGCGAGCTTGGGCTCCTCAACATCCAGATTGCCCATGCACTCGTCGAGCTGAATCTTGATGTTGATGAGTCGGGGAATGTGTCAATGATTGCGTCTTGGTTTGCGAATCTTGGCGACCGTAGCACCAGGGAACGCATCAGAAATGAGCCAGCTGGTTGGCCGGCCGCAAAGCGATGGGCAAAGCTGCGGGTCATCAAAGCTTTGACGTGGGTCCAAGCGCATGCGCGAGGCATGAAGGGCCGGGCTCGGGCTCAGGCTCAGCGCGACCGCCAGCTCATCTCGGCAACAACGCCTGCTGCAAATGGACGGCCCAAAACCCCTGCGGAGGTTTTGGTGGAGGGGGTGATCGCCGCGAGTGTCCTGGCTGTTACCGAGCCTTGGGGGATGACCGCTGAAAGGCCCAAGACCCCTGGGGAGTTTGTGGCAGAGGGAGCGATCGCTGCGAGCATCCTGGCCGTTACCGAGCCTTGGGGGATGACCGCTGAGAGGCCCAAGACCCCTGGGGAGTTTGTGGCAGAGGGAGCGATCGCTGCGAGCATCCTGGCCGTTACGGAGCCTCGGGGGATGACCGCTGAGAGGCCCAAGACCCCTGGGGAGTTTGTGGCAGAGGGAGCGATCGCTGCGAGCATCCTGGCCGTTACGGAGCATCGGGGGATGACCGCTGAAAGGCCCAAGACCCCTGGGGAGTTTGTGGCAGAGGGAGCGATCGCTGCGAGCATCCTGGCCGTTACGGAGCCTTGGGGGATGACCGCTGAAAGGCCCAAGACCCCTGGGGAGTTTGTGGCAGAGGGAGCGATCGCTGCGAGCATCCTGGCCGTTACCGAGCCTTGGGGGATGACCGCTGAAAGGCCCAAGACCCCTGGAGAGAAGATGGTCGAGGACGTGATCACTGGTGTACTGGCTCATGCCAGCGAGTAGGCGGCATTGTGCATGTGAGCTGGCCTTTCGTCAGCTCATCTGACAGCTCATCTGACAGCTCATCTGACAGCTCATCGCGCTGGCTGATCGTCAACTCATCGCTCTGAGTATGGATGTCGAGCAAGGCGTCGATGGCTTCTTCAAGAACGGGTTCTTCGTGGCATGTCATTCCAAGCATGCATGGTCCACATGCCCCAGGCCTTCAGTAGGCCTTTTCAGTGGCCACGCCCACAGCGAGCATGTTGCACGGTGAGATGGTGATGCAAACGGAGAGGGGTCAATGGGCTACTGGTGTGCACAGAGTGTGCTTCATGATGGACCTACAGTTGGCGCGAGGGTCGCGGGTGGCGGGTAAAGTAACGTAACCGGTCTACAGCTGTATGCGGTTCAACGCGCGGGAACCGTAACGCATAACGCATGTGTAAAAGCCGGGGGCCGGCGGAGAGCCGGGAGGCCGGTGCCGGTATGGTGCATGCTAAAAGCAATTGGCTAAATGATCTCACTAAAAATTGTGCATGGTACATGGACGATGGAGCGCTGCTCGTGTGGCTCGTCCGCGGCGCGTTCGCACAGTGCAATTGCCAATTCCAGATTCCATGCAGCATGTACGTTCGCCTTCTATGTTGTGCCACTCGAGCCGAACTTGTGTACCGCTATATTTTACGGAGCAAATATGAAGCGTTCGATGGATAGCTCCGTAAAAATGAAGCTATCATATTTACGGACCTATCAAGCTTACTGACACAATGTATTAATATCATGTTTCTGGTTAGGTGAAGGGCGGGGCTTCACAGCTGTCTCCTGCGGATCGCCCAACTCTGTGTGAAACGGCTGTGCGCCGGAGCTGCTGCGGACGATTGAGAAGGCTCCTCTCACAGCACTACTGTACTCACAGTGAAAAGGTCGTGCATTGTTCGTGCTGCTTTCATGGGAGTCGTCACTCTTGGGTTGAACTCTTGGGCTGGGGTGTGTGTGCGAGCGAAGCAGCAGAATGTTCTGGCACTGGCTCGCTGTCACCACTATCGGCGCTGTCACCACTATCGACTCTAAGGCTGCCGTCGTCGATCCGGCCAGCTACCACGCAGCAGTGGATGCGTTCCGCCAAGCCATCGAGGCCGCACCGGCCGAGGCCGCGTCAAAGATGCAGCTGGCCGAGCTGCTCTTGGGGCACGTCACCGGCTGGGGCCATGCGCCGAGCGATGCACTCGATGCCACGTGCGCCGAAATAGGGTCGCTCATGCGCCAGGTGCTTGATTCGCCCGCGAGCATGGGCTCTTCATCCAGCGCGGGCCGCCTGCGGCACTCAGCCGCGCTCTTCCACGCTCGAGCACTTCGGGTGCATACGAAGAGTCGCGACAAGGCGGCTGCCTTCCTGCAGGAGGAGCTCGCGCGCGACGGTCTCACTCAAAAGCGCCGTATCGAGCTGATGATCGAGCAGGCGCACCAGTACCTGCAGCATTACGATCTTGCCGAGGCACTCAAGCTCTACCAGGCCGCCTACGACGCCGCACCGCAGCATGCACCGGCATTCGCTAGCGTGCGGCATGCGGCCAAGCAAGGCGGCGCGATGGTGCTGGCGGTGCAGGCGCGCTGCATGATGCCCGCGCACACGGGCAGCGTAGAGGCGTGCCAAGAGGCCCTCGCCATCTTCCTTGAGGTGCCTGATGAGCACATGGAGCCGACGAGCTGGATGATGCGAGGTTACATCCTACGGTGATTGCATCTCGAGTACACCCTGTAAATGGATTGCATCTTGATTGCATCTTGTAAATGGATTGCATCTCGAGTGCACCCTGGTTGTAAATGGATTGCATCTTGATTGCATATTGATTGCATATTGATTGCATATTGATTGCATCTGATGGTTCAATCTGATCACATCTGACTGAGTCCCTCATCAGGTACCACGCGCTGCCTCCCTAATGACCTCTGATGGCCTCTCATGACCTCTGATTGCCTCCTTCCTCAGGTACCACGCGCTGCCTCCCGACCCCGTGGGCGCGCTGCATGCGGCGCAGAAGGCGGTGGCGCGCGCGCCGAGTGACAGGGATTGGTGGATCCGTCTTTCGAACTGGGCTCGAGAGGCGCACGCGCGCAGCAGCAGTACCTCGACGCAGCAGTACATCGAGGCGGCCCGCACAGCCATGCAGCATGCACGGACGCTCGAGGCGAGCGCCCCAGGCTCGTGGGTGCAAAGGCTTGATGTGGAGCTCCAAACAGCGCTCGAAACGGCGCTCCAAACGGCGCTCGAAACGGCGCTCGTAACGGCGCTCGAAACGGAGCTCCAAACAGCGCTCGAAACGGCGCTCGTAACGGCGGGCGCGACGGCGGGTGCGACGGCGGGTAAGGCGCAGGAGGCGTGCGATGCTCAGCCCACCACCGCGGAAAGTGCCTTCCCCAGCATCGGAGGCGAGGGCGGCGGCACGGCTGCCCAGTTGGAGAGATGCACCGTGATTGAGGCTTCGGATCTCGCCGCAGCCTTGCCGCGGCTTGTGGGCGCCCGGCACGGCGCCCGAAGGCCATTCATCGTACGCAACTCGACCCGCGAGCTCACCGACGTCGCGCACTGGACCACAGCGAGCTTGCAATCTCTCGTCGGCGAGGTGCTCGTGGAGGCGGCCTTCACGACGCCCGAAGGCGAGTTGAACACATTCGAGCCACTGAGCGCGTGGCAGGATTGGTTCGCGGCGAACCAATTCGCCTTCGCGCAAGGTGTCGAGGGGGTGCTTGTGCGCCCTATCCAGAAGGTGCTGCGGATGCGCCAACTGTTCGCTCTCTGGCGCAGCGGTGCGACGTCCGCGGCAGGCGTGAACGGCCGGCCGTACCTCCATCAGTCCGAGCTGCACCTCAATCTGCCCTCTCTGCTAGCACTCATCTCGGCGCCCGCGTGGGCGAGCCGGCAGCCCAACTGGCTGCCCAAGGAGACGAACCTGTGGCTCTCGGCCGGCGATACTATGACCTCTCTGCATCAGGACACGACCGAGAATATCATGGCGCAGGTGAGGGGCACAAAGGAGTTTCTACTTTTCGCGCCCGAGGAGAAGGGTCACTTGTACTACCAGCGCGTGATGGAGGTGGCGCGCAACTCGCGCGAGACGGGCAACATCTTCGTGGGCAAGACGGGTCGGGGCGATTCGGCCAACCACGGCCTCGTCAACGTGCGCGAGCCCGACCTAGTCAAGCATCCCTTGTACGCAAGCGCGCGGGGGCTGCGCTGCCGCATCGGCCCGGGCGATGCGCTGTACGTGCCCGGCGAGTGGCACCACGCGGTCTACTCGTCGTGCTCCAAAGCCGAGCGCGCGGCCGAGGCGGCGTGCAACGTGGGGCTCAACTACTGGTATGTGGACGTGACGCGGAAGGGCGCACTTCAAACAGGATGATATTGACCGGAGTGCGTCTAGTTCGGTGATGTGATTGAAGAAGATAGTTTCAAGTTTGACATAATTGGTTTTGCAAGTTTACAAGTCGCAATTGTAAAACCAATTACAATGTCGGTTTGAGAAGACTCACACGCGGATTTGAGAAGACTGTAGACTCGCACACGCAAATCGTGTCGCAATTGCGCCCGAAACCCGACGCAATTGCGCCCGAAATCCGAAGCAATTGCGTCCGAAAACAGCCGCAATTGCGCGAAAAACGCGCGCTCTGCGCTTCCAACGCAAATCGCACGTAAATCGCACGCGGCTTGATCGACGCGATTGCGGATGAGTTTCGCGCAATTGCGGCTGATTTCGGACGCAATCTGATTTCGGACGCAATTGCTTCGGATTTCGGGCGCAATTCGGGGGCAATTGCGAAACGATTTGCGTGGAGTCTTCTCAAACCCGTGAGTCTTCTCAAACCGACCCTTCCTATGAACGCGTAGCGTGCGAAACTCCGAGGAACTCACCCCCCACGAGCGACTATGCTACTGCTCGCCGGCTTTGCGATCGGCCAGCCCCAGGGGCTCACTTGTCCGTCGGGCTCAAATTACGTGGGCCTTACCTCTCGCATCGGAACTGCACCTGCGCTGCGCGGCTCTATCGGATGCGTTGACACAGGCGCAATCTCTTACCGACAGACGCTCTCATCGACAATTGCGGGTACTCAGACTACCACAGTCAACATCTATGGCCCCTTCGAGGCAGGCTTCACTTCTAACCAGCCCGGCATGAGCTGCCTCGGTACCCAGTCCGTCGTTGATGGCATAGACACGTACACGGCCGAGCTCATGATCCGCAACTTGTGCAGCGACAATTCAATCTCGCTGCTCGACACTTGTGGCGACCACGCCAACCCGCGCCACTTTCACGAGATGCTGACCAACTGCCTGAGCTACCAGGCAGCCTCGGGCCACTCGACGCGCCTCGGTACGTCGGGAGATAACCGTGGCATCTACGGCTACTTCGAGGCCAGCAACACCTACCCAGTGCTCGACGTCTGCGGCGCTCACGTCGGCATCACGCCAGATTCGAATGGGCAGCCGGTCGTTCACTACCATTCGCAAGTGTATCCGCCCTTCTTCGTTGGGTGCTACACGAATGCCGATGCGACGATGACCCTTGCTCAGTGCCGCGCCCTCTTCGCAGGCTGCTCAAGCGCAGCCTATTCCATCACAACTGCCCACGGCTCAGGCACCTACCAGAGAGACTGCCCTTGCTGGGACCCGACGACCCGATCCAACGTCCCAGGCGCCACCGGCACGCCCGGATATTGGCCAGCCTCTCTGCGTCTCCCGCCGCCACCGCCGCCGCCGCCTCCGCCCCCCTCGCCATTCGGCATCGCGGCATGCGCGGGTGCGAGCGCGTGCTGCGTGGTCATCTTCCGCGGCGCATCGGGCGCTCAGTGCAATAACGTCCCTGTATGGGACCTCAGCGGCTGGTCACATCCGGGTGGCAGCGACGTCACGGCCTCGTCGCTCTGTGGCACGGTTCGCTTCGGCTGGCTCTCGCGTACCTCCAGCCACGCCAGCTCCCAAGATCCGGAAACCGACGCCGCCAGCCTCACTGGTGGTGGCCAGCGCGTCGGCTCTTACCGTGACCCAGCCTGCCCTGCGTCGTCGCCGCCGCCCTTTTCGTTCCTGCCCTCTCCCTCACCGCCGCCACCCTCTCCCTCACCGCCGCCACCCTCACCCTCACCGCCGCCACCCCGGCCCCCGCCGCCCCCGTTGTCGCCGCCCCCGCTGGCGTACGTCCATGCCGCCTTCACTGCGAGCGGCGACGTGAGTGACTACGGCCCCGACAAGCAGCAAGCGATCCGTAATCTCTTCGCCACCGCGGCCTCCAGTGTCACCACCGTCTCCCCATCGGCCGTCACGCTCACCATCACACCCGCCTCGGTCGCCATCACCGTCACGATCGTGCTCCCCAGCGCAACGGCTGCAAACAGTGCGAGCAGTGCGCTCAGCACGGGCATCATGGCGAGCCCGGCGGCCCTCGGGTCGGCTCTGAGCACAGCAGGCGTCCCTGCGACCGTTGCCGCCATCGTGGCTCCCAGCACCTCATTATCCTCGACCCCCTCGACCACTTCCAATGCCGCCACTAGTGCGGACGACCCTTGCTTCCCGTCGCACGCCTTCGTCACGAGGGCCGATGGCACGCACGTGCTCATCGCGTCCCTTCGGGAAGGTGACGCCATCGTTGCCGCGACCAGCGAAGGTGCACTCACCACCGACACCGTCTCGCTCCTCTCGATTGCCAAGCCAGAGGCAAATGCGGACTTTCTCACCCTCACGATCGCAGACGGGCGGAGCCTCAGCCTCACCGCGGCTCACCACGTGCCCACCGGCCCACGCTGCTGTGGAGTTCTCGAGCAGGCCAAGGATCTCATCGTGGGTACGACTATCTGGACGGTGCCCGCAACGGGCGGCGGCGGACTGGTGGCTCAGCCCATTACCAAGATTGGTCGTACGGCCGCAGCGGGGCTCCATTCACCCGTCCTCAGCAATGGAGGCTTCCCCGTCGTCGACGGCATCGTCACCTCCTTCGACTCGATGGGCAAGGTCAGGCTCGCCACGTACGGTCTCAAGCCCCTTCTCAGCGTGTGCAAGCTCACCGACACGTGCGGGCACCTCCGGACGCTCCTGCTCGGCGCCGAGATGGCATACATCGTGTAATCTGCAAAGGTCTCGCGGGGCTTGCGAGCTGCCCAGCTGCGTTTGTCATCGCGCGTCCCCGTGCAACTCGAGGGGCTTCCTCTTTTGACGCCGCCGATTCTGGATTCTTGCTCGGCTCCTAAGATAAGCGATAAAGAAGGGTCAGTGCTGAGGGGTAGTCCCTGTCGACTGACCGCCCACGAGAAGCGGTGAGCCGATGCATATGGGAGTCAGAGGATATCGACGCTCGAGGCGCGCGTCAGTGTGCAGAGAGAGAGAGAGAGAGAGCATGATGGAGGCGTCTGACCCCATTTCGAAAAGGCTCCGAAAATAGGCTGGTTGGCCGTGTCGAGACAGTACGAAGTTGTGTGCGGGTTCGTGAGCGACCCGAGCGTACCACGTGCGCCACAGAGATACGTGCCTCAGTGAGCTTCAGCTTTTGGCGGTCGGGAGTATGGCGCTATCGGGTATGTGCCCATTACACAAGGCGCGTCATTACGGTCATGGACCGTCGTATACCGTACATATTTATCCTGGACGGGCGTGTGCTCGGACTCAGTGCCGGGGACTCGCTCGCGACGGTTCCGGGTTTACGGAAGTATCGGAAGTTTTCGGTAGTCGTATGACGCGATCCGAGAAAATAGTCGAATGCCTGCATGCGAATTGGCCTGGACGAGCTGAAAGCCGACATCCGGTTGCGGGTTTGGCACCGAATTCAATTCCCAATCCCGAATCCGCGCGTCCCTGAAGATCACGATCCCGCACTGGAGCACTGTGCCGCTGTGGGTGTTTTTCGGTTCTTGCCGTGGCCCTTGTCAGATTAGAATCAGCTGCTCAGAATTCCTACTGTAAGAAAGGGAATTCTTATCGTAGTAGTAATGAGATTCATACGGGGCTACCGCGTTACCGCCAGGCGCAACGTGTACTCCAATGTACTCCAATGACCAATGGACACCGTACTCCGATGGTCCACCGTCTCCGTAAGCATAGCCTGACAAGCCTGGTGTGTATTGGGGAGACTTCGCGTTTTCAAGATTCAACTGAGCAGCGTGCTTGAATTCGCAGAGCCGTTTTGTAGAACATCTGCATCGGCAGCATACGGGTCCTCTTCTGGAACTGTGCATGGCGCTCCCGGCATCGAGTCGTCGAGCCTATTGTTGACGCAAGCAGGGCAACGCTCACCCCCCTCCTGGGCGCGCTTCGCGGCCCAAAGCGCAGATGCGACCTGATTCAAGTGACGCGCTCTCGCCTCACCTGTGTGAAATTTGTGAACAACTCGCTGACCTCGTGCGGTTATATTGCGCAGTGCCTCACGCTGCTCCGGGGCAAGCCAGTAACGTAACGTCTCGTTGAGCATTGACGGGGTGCTCTCGATGTAATGAATTCCGGGCAGTAAACCAAGTGGACGAAGGAGGTGAGCTGCGGCCGTGTCAGTCAGCATCGCCGTCCCTGCCGCGGCAATCTCAAAATGTTTGGCGACGAGCCACAGGGTGGATGCCGGTCGTCCCTTGAAGTTATGCTGCCGGCAGCCAGCAATAGCGATGTAGTAACGCGAGATGGCCTCGGCGTAATCACTCGCCTCCTGCTGCGGATTCGTAAACGCGTGTGTTCTTGTGGTGACAGTGCGCCTTTGCACCATGCCCGTGCTTAACAGTGCCTGTGCGCGAACTCGGAGTGGGTAGTGCGCATGAATCTCGCCCGAGAGAAGGACGGGCTCAGTTTTCGCATCGAATGCGAGGGGGCGCAAGAAGCCTTCGCTGGCTGCGTGAGGAAAGTGGATGACACGATGCTTCGGCTCGATGTGAAAGTGGCCCTGTAGTAATGATATCGTTGACTCTGGGTACCTTGCGAGCACCCCATCAAACCAAGCCCCAGCTTGGCGAAGCACGTAGCCGGTATCTATCAGACCTAAGTCTTCAGTAATCAAAAGCCAGGCTGCACCAGCAATCTGATCGCCACGCAGTGATTCGTTGAGCAGCTTGTTGCGCCAAGCGTTCACTAAGTCATAGCCGCTGGCATTGAGAATATAGAATGCGAGTACATCTGGAACACAGCCGAGGTGCATCGCGAGCTCGCCTACATCCATCACATGCCAACCAGAAGCTCCCATTCGCGTCGAAAGATCATTCATGAACGGTGAGAAGCTTGTGGCGAATCGAGTTGGAATAACAAAAGCTCTGCAGGTTGCATTTGCAGCAGCACATCTGTCTGTGCATTCAAAAAGAGATGATGGCTCGCAAATGAGCTGCGTGCTGTTGCTATAGCGGGTGTCATTCGCGTACATTCGGACGCCGTTGTACTTCAAATTGGTGGGTTGCAACGGCATCGTATAACACACGACGCACTCGGCGCGTTGTCCAATGGGTTCAGTACCGGGTATACCGGTACAGAACAGCGTCGGGTTATACCCGGTACCTGGCCCCTGTTGTTCTTATGTTAATTACTTTCTTCCAAAAATGACATGTTTTTAGATGTTTGGCTTCGCTTTGACACGTCACACTTCCATTTACTTGTTTGTCTGTTGACCTCCAGTGGTCCATCTGCTGTGCATTATGCACCTGCGTACGGTATAATGATTAATGAAGTGGAGGTGAGACCTCGAGATGGATGTGCATTTTGTGCCACGAGCAAACGAGGCACGAGACCCACACACGAGAGACGGGCAAACATCGAGGGCAAACACGCCACACGCACCTGAAGAATTCACTCGAGGGGCGGCGGCTCGTCGTCCGTGAGTGGTGGCGGCGCGTCGGCGTCTGGTACGCCTGCGAGGCAGACCTCCCCCGCGAGAATGCGCTTGACAAGCGCCGCCTCTGCCTTCGCCTTATGCACGAGGGCCACAGACTTGGGTGAGCCGACGAAGTGAATCGTCGACCACGCGAACGCGTCCGTCTGCATTTGATGAACGAGCACGCGCAGGTCCATGATGCTAAGGTTGTCGGGAACGGTCTCGCGCGGTCGGCCGCTCGCCACCCATGCCTGCACTAGGTCGTGCCGATTGAGGAAGACGGGCGTCACTGTCGACGACGATAGCTCATCACAGCAGAAGACGGGCAACGTCCAAGTGCCCAGCTCAAGCCCCTGCGCAACCACTTGCTGCGCGACCGCCTCCTTAGTGGCCTCGACGGTCGACGATTGCCCCTGCAGCCGAAGATTGCCCACAAAGTGCGACTCAGCCCAGCCCATGGCCAAGGCAAAGGCCAGCCCCAGCGGCGTTACCCCGAGGTGCAGCAGGGGCACATCGGGGTTAGATTCCCGCGCGCTTGCGAGCATGCCCATGGCATCGTCAGCATCGGTGAACCAGCAGCACACCTCGCCCTCGCCTTCGGGATCTTGCATGCCGACAATGTTTGAGTCACCATTGAGGATGCAAAACGTAGGCACTGAATTCAGTTTCTGCATGATCTCCGTCTGAGAGAGCGCCGCCGCACTTGGTGCTGGTTGCAGTGGCTTTGGAGGCGACTCTGGCTTCTTCTGCTCAACATTGCGCTTTGGGGACGGTGGCGTAGCTTCAATCGCCGGAGTATTGGCTGCTGCTGCCTTCTTCCCCATTCCGTCTCCCGTGCCGCACGAGAGAACTCGGGAGCTCGCCGAAATCCGAAAATCCACATGAGCTCGCCTGGATCTCCCCGTTTCCATCCGTTGGTTCATTCGAGGTCATGCGTCTTGCGCGCCGCGCCGCACGCGCGCTCAACAAGTAATTTTTAGTCACACCCCTCCATAGGTGGATGCACACGCTCAGAGATGCTCGCTTTGTACAGGGTCACCGCCCTGGGTGATCCTCTCTGTTCCTGGCCCTCTCAGACATGGCGACACCGCTCACGTATGGACTATGCTCTGGTGCTACTGTGGCCGAAGAACAAGGCGTTCGGCTCCGCTCGGCAGCCCCTACGCCGCTGGATTGTGCCGCAACCACCGGGCGACCTTGAGCACATCTTCCACCCCTATGTCGACCTCGTTGGCAGCCACCACCTTGGTGTACCAGGAACGTGCCAGCTCAAAGTCCTGGGGGAAGCCGTGCGAGCCGTCCGCAAAGTAGTTCCCGAGCAAGTACGCCGCGGCCTGGCTGCCCTGGTCTGCGGCGATGCCGAGCAGCATGCTTGCACGCACCTTGCACTGTCGCACCCCGACGCTCTCGGCATAGCATTGGCCCAGGGCTGCCGTGCCCGACAAGTCGCCCGCATCGCGACTCTTGCCGTACCACTCGACGGCCAATGCCAGGTTCTGATCGAACCCCTTCCCACCATGGTGGTAGGCGGCACCCAACTCGTACATGGCGAAACCGTCGCCCGCGTCCGCCTTGCGTCGCATCTGCGCCATGCGCTCCTCGTTCGCCAGCCTCGTCGTCCACGCGCCGAGCTTCTCGCCCGTCAGCGCGCCCGACTCGACCATCCCGCGGATCATGTCCCGGATCGAGTGCGCCGTCACGAGGTACGCACCCATCGCGCGACCGGTCGTGGGCGACTTGAGCTGCTGTGTCAGAAACTGCGTGATGGCGCTGCGCTCGTAGACCCTTCCATCCTCGGCCATCACCGGGTCGATCGGCAGCGACTTCGTCAAGGGGCAGATGAGCTTAGCAATCGCCTCGTCCATCATTCTCAGTCGAGTGGCCTCCAAGGTCGACGCGTCCTCGGGGATCGCGGCCTCGGGGGTCACGACCTCGGGGGCCGCAGCCTCGGGGGTCATGGCCTCGGGGGGCACCGCCTCGGGGGTCGCGTCATTCAAGTTCACATCATCCTCGGTCACGTCGAGCAGATCGGACGTTTCCATGCCCAGCATGGCATTCTGCAGGCGCTCCTTGTCGATGCGGTCCTGCTCGCTGAGCTCGATGGGTTCCGCCTTCCCGAGGAAGGCGACCTCGTCCTGCTCCTTGAGGGACTTGACCTCTTTGATCAAGCCTTCGCTCAAAGGGCCCTTGGTAGTGTACTCGCCGGTGGTGTACGCGTACCACGAGGGCACCATGAGGACGTTGGCGCGGGCGCGCCCCACGTGCGGGACTCCCACGTTGAGGCCGCTGGCGGCGAGGCAGAGAGCGAGCATGGGCGGGTTGTGGAGGCAATCTGAGAATACTTCGCGAGCTTCTAACGACCACGAAAGAAACGAAGCGCGCGGGAGGTTGCACGAGCTCCACATCTGACGATTTCTCGATCCGAATTCAACCACAAAAGCAAGAGAAACGGTTTGCCCACCCGAGCGCAAGCTTGGAGCGTGCTGTGGGGAATGCGAGTGTTCGTCAAGTCAACACAGACACACAGAGCGGTCGTCAAGTCAACAATCAAGCACAATCAAGTGGTGGAAGGGGGAAAGAATTGTCTTGATGCGACTTCCTTGTCAAGCGGCCTTGTGTGTTTCACAGCAGCAGCAGCAGTCAACAAACTTGAGAACTTACCGTAAACCTGACTTGACACGTGGCAGTATCTGGATTCTTGGAGGAAATGGCGGGCGCCAACTTCTCATCCGTGGTAAACAGCCCTCGTCAGACCTGGGCCACCTTTCTTGGTTTGCCTGATGATCTGGACGAGTATACTCTCGAGGATGTTCGCCTTTCTGTCTCTAGCTACATGGTAAAGTCCAGCAACTTGGCACCTTCAGTGCCACACGAGCGCACACTCACGCTCAGCGACTTCACCGAGTACATGCGCCGGGTGGGCCAACCATACGCTTTCATGGCAGCCCATAGATCGCAGCTTACTGTGGGCGAAGGCTGTGACAGCACCTCATTCGCCGCTGTGACTGAGTGTTCTGCTGGATTGAAACAAGTGCCCGCGGTCTGTTTTGAGGAGGACTTCAAGCTATCCCGCCCGCAGACGTTCGACCAATTCTCACCTCCAGATCAACCATATTCGTCAATGGTGGCCCTGGAGAAGCTGGCTGGCCACCTCGATACGATCGAGCTCAAACTGCTTTCCGAGGTCTCATCGCGCCAACATTGCTTCTTCACTGTCCTGGCCTCGTACCAACAGCTGCAACAACAGGTGGCAGCCAGTTGTGATCAAATCGAGCAATTGCGTACGAAGATGCGCTCACTCGAGGCGAACCTGGTCAACAAGTCTCTGCTCTTGCCTGTCCTCGTCCGGCGCCGTGCTCATTCGGCGGCGCTGCTCGAAAAGCTGCGGCTCATGCATGCTGCATGGGCGACACAGCCAACCATCCAACAGCTTCTTGCTGCGCGCGACTTTGCTGGTGCCCTCGACCTAATCTCGTCCTCTCAGAGGTTACTCGCGACCGAGCTGACCGGGATCTGTGCACTGAAAACGCTCGGTCTCTCGCTGGCGACGACAAAGCGACAAATATCGCATATCATGAGCAAGGACTTTTTGCAGCTCGCTCTGGGCCACGAGGTGGACAGCGAGGTGGCCTCTGCTCCCAAGGAGGTGCTGGCCTCGGAGCTGGAGTCACGCCTTGTGCCAGTAGGTGTAGGGCTGCTGCGGTTGCGCTTGTTAGGTGAGGCACTGGGAGAGCTCGAGGAGCACCTCTTGCGCACCATACGCGCCCTCGTAAAACGAAGGCTGCAGGAGGAGTTGACTGTGATGGGACACGAGGATATGGTCAAGGAGGCAGCCATGAGGCTTGATGACACCAGTGGCAAGTCTGGGAGTCCATCCCCGGCGGTGGATGGAGATGCGCGGCCGCATCCTGAAGCGGCGGAATTCACGGCATCGGCTTCTGTAAGCAGGCAGCTGCAGAAGCTGCCAACGGAAAGGTTCGAGGCCGTGATGGCGGGCGTAGTGGCATCGGTGATGGTACTGCTGCGCCGTTCCGCTGCTATTCACCAGGCTGTACTCAAGGCTCTTGCGTCGCCGGACGGCCTTGCTGCGGCCGCGGGAGACGAGGGGCAAGAGTACTCTGCGCAGATGGAAGCGCGCAGCCTCGAGTTGCTCGTCCATGCCTGCGAGCTTGCGCAGGAGCGCTATATGAAGCTGCTCAACAAGCGGAAGGAAGTACACGCGCGGATGCGCCTTGTCGATTTTGTGCGTGTCAGCAAGTTCGTGCTGGAGTTCATTCGTGACGTGGCTCACCTGTGTCCAACAGCGCGTTCCGTCCTAGCCACAGAGCTGGAACAGCACACTGCTGAGTTCCTTCGCGCCACGCATGATGCAGCCAAGAGTCAGCTGACCGCAGTCGTCGAAGCAGAACAGTGGAAGGAGGTCGAGGTGCCGCCTGAATTCCAACGAATTGCTGACGCGCTGGTTCGACATCAGATTCCCATGCTCGCTGAGTCCGAACTGTTGCTGCTACGCGAGCCGCAGCACCTTGACACGAGCGCCGCGCCACGCGAACTGATCATCGACGGCGTAGGTCACAAAGTGGTAGGATCGACCCTCATGCTACTGTTGAACGCTGTCTACTATATGCAGTGCGTGGCAGCGATACCAACGGTGGGCCCACAGGTGGCGCAACTCCTACCCGCCCTGCTCAAGCTGTTCCACGAAATCACATATAAGCAAGTGCTGCATGGTGGCGCGATGCGAGCCGATGCGGCTGCGGGTCTCAAAGTAATCACAGCAAAGCACCTGGCGCTGGCATCGCAGGCGCTCGCCGTCGTGCTGGCATTCCTGCCGCATCTCAAAGCAATCCTCGCAGCATACGTGCCCGAGAGCCAACGTTCTCTCCTCAAGTCCACCGACGACGCAGCCACCGACTACGCCAGTCACCAGGACCAGCTGTTCGCAAAGTTGGTAACTATGCTTGAGGATCGGCGTAGGGGTCACATGGGTGTGCTGGCGATGCAGCTGACACCCTCAGAGGAGAAGCGAAGGCCGGAACCCACAGAGAGCGTGAAGCTGGTGATTAAGGATATGATGCACATGTACAAGGTCCTGGAGCCTCTGCTCTGTCGCCAGCAGCTGCACACTGTTTTCGAGCGGCTACTCGCTACTTTCGATGTCGGGCTGCTGGCCGCTTATCGGAAAGTCGACACCTCCATCCTCTTCACACGCCAGTGTATTGTCGCGGATGTACTATACCTCAAGCAGGAGGTCTCCAAGCTCCATCTCACGCTGCCTAACGGCTGCTGCCCCGAGCTTGTCGCCTTCGCCAAGTCCCTCAATGTTGCCTGATGAACGGACGAGATGGGGCGCAAGGAACAATCACAGTAGCCGTATTCATCCAAACAGCTACGATGCTACTGCATGTCTCTAGGCTCCACTGCTCCTACTGCATTCCCCTAGGCGAGGCGCGAGGGAGCCAACCTGAATCGTCTATCTCACAGAGCCGCCGGGTGGCGCCGATTTGCTGATCCACGCGAGCCCCATGCCCTTCTCGCCAATGGCTCCCATGGCCATGCTGCAAAGGTGACGACTATATCTTACTATATTTTACGCTGTGCCGTCTAGGCCCGGTCTGCTTGCCCCGTCTTCGACAGCTTCATGGTTCATGCAGCTCATCGACGTGCAACTGTGTGCAACCATGATCGTGCATTTTTTGGTGGGTAACGTCACGGCGGTCGACCTGACCTTAGTCAGAAAGAATCCGTCAATGTGACTGGGAGTGTGACGGCGTTGTATCCTATCGAGCAAGACGCGGCAGAACTATACAAAAACCAAAACGAAAGGCCTAAAGCGTATAAAACCACCATTTTCACAGCTTGGACGTCGGCGCTTCTCGCGCCGCCTGACTGAGTGGCTTCGCATGCTTGACATGCTTCTCGAGCCACGCGTCCTGCTCCGCAAGTGCATGCAAGATGCTCTCCCTCGCACGGTACCAGTGCCCCTCATTAGGTAAGAGCACGAGGCGCGCAGTGCCCCCGAGCCCCTTGATGGCGGCAAAGAGTCGTTCGGACTGCATCGGATATGTGCCCGGGTTGGGATCAGCCTCGCCATGGACGATGAGCAAGGGGGTTTTGATCTTGTCCGCGTGATGAAATGGAGACATGTTCGCGTACGTCTCGGCCGCTTCCCAGAAGCTTCGCTCCTCCGACTGGAACCCAAACGGCGTGAGCGTGCGATTGTACGCGCCGCTCCGAGCGATGCCTGCGCAGAAGAGCTCGGGGCAGCGCGCGAGGACGTTCGCCGTCATGAACGCGCCGTATGAGTGTCCTCCAATGGCAAGACGATGGTCCGCGACTCCACGTCGTTGGAGCTCCTGCACCGCCGCTCTCGCATTCATCTGTATCTGCTCCACGTATGAGTCATTCTCATGGCTCTGCCCTTCGCCGATGATGGGCATGGCAAACCCATCGAGCACCGCGTAGCCCCTCGTGAGCCAGAACAGAGGCGACCCCCAACTGACGGTCGTAAACATGTGCGGAGAGCCCCGCACCTGCCCGGCGCTCTTCTTCGACTTGTACTCACGAGGGTACGCCCACAGGATTGTCGGTAGCGGCCCGTCCTTCTCGGCATCGTACCCGGCGGGCAGGTAGAGGTTGCCGGAGAGCGGCACGCCGTCTGATCGCTCGTACGTGATCAGGGACTTGCGGATGCCTATAAGCCCAGGCTGAGGGTGAGTCGGCTCAGAGAGGGTCGCGAGCAATCGCGACTCATCCGTCTTCGCATCCGCATTCGCGCTCGCACTCGAGGCCTCATCCACAGCCTTGAGGAGCATCTGTGGAGGCTGCGATTGCGTCTGCCGTTGCGTGACCAAGAGAAAAAGCTCCTCCCCACCTCCAGCATCATCCCCCACTACCGCCGACGCCCTCGCAAGCTTGGCTGCGTGCGAGTGGAGCACGACATACGGCTCGTCGTAGCAGCCAGCCGCCCCTCGCCACAACCGGCGCATTTTGGTGCCGTCGACCACACGGCGCGTGTCCAAAAATGGGCGGAGCCCCTCTTCAGACGCGCCGGAACCCTCCCAAATAAGGCAAGCCCCATCTCCGTCCCCAACGCGAGCATCAGATGCAGTGTGGACCTTATGCAGCCGCAGCACGTTGCGCCCGTGTGGACCAGGCTCGAGGAGCGGTGAGCCGGGATGTTCATACGCATCGCTGAAGTCGTACTCCATGTAGGGCGAGGTCACGTCTCCCCGGCACGAGATGCGGGAGATCGTTGTGCGCCGATCGTGGTACCAACGCTCCCACAGCAGCGCAGAGCCATCCGAGGCCCACCGGATCGATTGGAAACGCGTCTTGGTGCGCATGAGCTCCGCCGGCGGCCCCTCAAATGGGGCCGCCAGCAGAAGGACACGATCACGAAAGTCCACCTTCGCCTTGGGATCGCCACCGTCTAGAGCCTCACAGTATTGCAGCATGCACGCCTGGTCGGCTCTCCATCCGAAGCCTCGAGGACCAGGCCGGCAGGCGTCGTGTCCAATCGGCATTGACTCAAGCGCGTCCGTCGCCTGCAACACCACACTCTTGTTGCTCGCCGTCGCCTCACCACCGCCGTGCAGCCGCGGTACAAGAGGCCGCACCTCGATCATGCGTCCGAAGCGTGACCACGGCACTGCGTAACTCAGCTTGTCTGGCCTCAGACTGGATGTGAGGGCGTGCGTGCCGTCCGGCGACGGGTCGACAGAGTAATAGATGGCAGGAGAGCCGAGGGAGCACTCATGGGCATGGGGTTTGCCGTCCAAGCTGGTGAGCTCGAGGAGCACAAGCTGAACCGTCGCGTAGTGACGAAACATCTCGGCGTCCTGCTCGGAAGTCAACAGGTTGGGATACGTACGAACCGCCGATTTTGAACCGCCAGCAGAGCACTGCTGGACAGAAGGCGACGACGGGAGCGTGGTCGGTGCGGGCGCATTGGCACGCGTGCCGACGGGGCGCTTGATGATGAGCGACATCGAATCGGGTAGCCAACTGATACCCGAGCCTAAGACGGAGTTGAGGCGCTGCTCTGGGCAGACCGGCGCTGCCTTCGCACTTGCGACGTCCATGATCCAGAGCCGGCACGCGGAGTCGTCGCCGACCTCAGATGTGCGCAGGCTGAATGCCAGCTTCTGCCCATCGGGGCTCCAGGCCAGGTGCTCCATGCGGGCGCCTTCGGGGAGACCGGTGACCATCCTCTTCTCTCTGGTCGCGAGGCTCTGCAGCTCAAAGGCAGTGTAGTACAGGTTGACTCCATTCGTGCCGTGCGAGTTAAGTGTGCAAGGGTTGAAGCTTGCACCAGCAAGCCTGAGGGTCGGGCAGCTGACGTCCTCGAGCGAAAGCGTCGGTTGGTAGTGGCAATACAGTAACTGCTCTTGAATGCGAGGCTGCACGGAGACAGACGGAATCGGCTTGTAATCCACAAGCGCGGTGATGGACTCGGGCGGAATTGCGTAACCTGGCTGTTCCTGTGATGATTTGCAGTGGATGGTACGACTCGTGCACAGCAGCGCACCAGGCATACAGCCAAGGGCGATGCGGCCAAGCCGTCTGCCCGCGAACATCCCGCGAGGCTCCTCGCCCGCCACAGGGCGCCGGAGCGGGAGCCCACAGAAATGGATTTTCACGTGAACGAGAAAATTCAAGTTTGGTTTAACAAGCAAGATTAGGTACAGTACCGGGTACTTGTGTCGTTTCGACTAATAAGCTTGCTTGCTTGCTACACACGCGCGGTATGGCTCATGGGACATCATGCAGTGATTGGGTTTCAAAATACGCTCACATCAGCACTCGTAATACATGTGGCTAAACGGGTTCAACGTCAACGCCTCGATGCTATGTCGCAGCTCCGCACGAGCAGCGTCCGGACTGTGCACCTTCGGGTTGAACTTCTGAGCCATCTTGGAAGCGTGGCTCTCTTCAACCTGCCTCGAGTGCTCCATCTCGCGCATCTTTCGGCGCTCGTTCTCCGCGCTAAGCTGCTGCCGCACCTCTTCGGCGGCCTGCTGATTCTTGCGCGCGGTCTTTTCCCGTGCACGACGTACCCCAGCGCCCCTTAGCTCCTTTGTTTCCATCACTGACCCGGTCATCTTTTCCATGAAGGCCTGGGTGTCCTGCTCTCGGATCATCCGTCCCTCCTGCTGCAGAGCCCGCTCCTTTTCTGCAAGGGCATCACGTTTCGCTTGGAAGAAGTCTCGCGTTGCTTCTCGAACCTCGGGGCGCGTCTCGTGCTTGACCCTAGCGGCGAAGTCCTGCGTTGCCTTTGTCTGCTTACGCACAGTTGCGAGAGCCTCTTCCTTCCGCTTTCGGCGCTCCTCGGCGGCTGCAAGGGCAATCATGTGCCCGTGCTTCAAATGCTCTTCGTGCCTCTTCTCAGTCTCGGCCTTTTTCTCCTGACGCACTTGTAGCGTATGAGCGGCCGTAAGGGTGGCGCGCTCCTGGGCCTTGTTCTGCAGTTCCTGGTATTGCGACTTTAGCTGGAGCCGCATCTGCACGCCAACTTCACGCTTTTCCGCGGCCAGCGCTTCTGCGTTGGCGATCCTATCGACCTTGGCCTGCTGGAACATCTGATACTTACTCCTGGTGTACGCTCTGTACTTGTCCTGTTGGCTCTCTTTGAATCTGGCCATCTTTTTCTCAGCCAGGCGCTGCTCCTCCGCCATGATTGAGTTGCGCTCTCTGACGATGGCTTCGGACAGCATGTGCCTTTGTGTACGAACCCGATAGGCCTTCATTTCGCTGCTAGACGATGCTGCGGATGAAACGCCGAATGAGACCGGCCCTGCCTCCTCCTCTTCATCCTCTTCCTCCTCCTTCTCCTCGGGTTCTTGGACTTCGTCGTCGGCTGCAGGTGGACCTTCTTCGGTCGCAATGACACCCTGACCTTCCGCCTTCACCTTGAACCATGCCATCGGGTTGAGCCAGCCGTTCGTGACGCTCGCTTCCTCCACAATGTCTATTAGCCCACCAATCCTTCCCGAGTGGAACTCCTCCTGCAGCTGATTCATGAACTCGTCAAAGTTGATCTCACCATCTTTGTCCGTGTCGGCGGTGCCCAGAAGCGTCTCGAGATCCCCGGGGCTCAACGCAAGCTTCGCGGCTGAAAGGACATTTTGCAGCTCGGACATGGAAATTGTGCCAGACTTGTCCGTGTCGAAATCTTCAAAGGCGAGACGCAGCCTGCCTTGTAGACGCTCCTCAGCCTCGGCCATCGCAGCGGCCGCACGCTCCGACTCGGCCTTTGCAGCAGCCATAGCGGCTTCACGGGCCAGGCGCTTAGCTTTCGCGGCTTCGTGCCGTTTCAGTGTTTCACGTTGGCGCTCTTTCTTCCTTTTGAGCTCGTCTTGCTCGCGCTGCAGCCGCTGTTGTTCGAGCTCTTCCTCCCTTTTGAGCACATCTAGCTCGCGTTGCATTTCCTCATATTTCCCACGCTCTTCTTCCCAGCGATTGAGCACCTCGTCTCCCAGCGAACTGACCCGCCGCCGCAGTTGCACCTTACGTTGATCCACATTCCACACGATGAAGCCACGTTGAGACGAGTACTGCATCAAGTTCAAGCGACTGTCAAGCGACATTTCAGATGCAGATTCGTTTGACTCGGTGCTTCGGTGGCGGACGTGGTGGTATTGCTGTGTTTCGCGCTGCCATTCATCGAGAGTTTTTGGAGCCGCCGGCGACGCCTTTGACGGCGTTTGTTGCGCCTCAGTCATCTCGGGAGTCCTTGGCAGCTCTTCGGTCGCCACTTCCGCTGCCGGTGTTGCCTGTCGCAAGAGCGCCGTAACCGTTCCCTGAACCCCCTTGCTGAGAGGACTCGGGACAAGAGGACAAGCAAGAATGCAACAGCCACTCTCCGACACGCGACCTACCGGAATCCTATGCACGCATTCCGATACAGTACTAATAACAGTACCACTTCTGTCCAATTCACACACACAAAAGGAATCCCACCGAATCTCTTCCTAATAAGGAAAGGGGTTTCATGCAATGAGATCTTGCTGGACCTCTAGCGAGCTCATAGAGCAGGTATCGTCGGATTACCTGACTCATCTCGCGACACACCCCCGCAGCAAGACAGGCATATTAGCATGGGAAGTGAAAAGGAGCGTCGGCGCGCGCTAGTATCAAGCGATGGTCGGCTGTATGTACTGTATGCGCTGCTCAGGGTCACGATCTGGAGCTGTTGTGCGGTAGTCGAGCTGGTTTCACCCCTGTCCACCCCCGTAATCGATTCACCCCCGTAATCGATTAGGATCCAAGCAACATGCGGCGAAATTTGGTGAAAGTCAGGTAAGGAAGAGGCTTTGTAAAGATATCGGCCGGCATCTCATCGGTACTAAGGTGAGTTACCGTAATGATCTTCCGCTGAAACAGGTCCCGAACATAGGTGATCCAGCGTTCAAAATGCTTGGTGCGACCCGAGGCGCCATGGGATTTGACGATCGCGATAGCGGCGGTGTTGTCGATGAATCCATTGATCACGATTTGCGGGGTAGATCGCGGTCTGATCTCGGCAAGAAGCTGTTTGACAAACATTGCATCCTTGCACCCATGCGAGAAAATTGCCGTTTCGGCTTCAGCACTCGAAAGGGGGACGATCTTGAGAGCCTTAGCTGCCCAGCTGAGGGCTGCACCCCCGTAGCACGTGGCATAACCAGCCATGGGACGAGGGTTGTCGTTTCCCCACGAGCTATCTGTGTAAAGCTTGAGATTCTCTTCGGGGCCATAGGTGATGCCGAGTTTGGACGTTTTCTTGAGGTAGCTCACAACCCCGAGGGCAGCGTCGAGGGCAGCCGGTGAAGGTACCATCATGAGCTTCGCCAGGAATGCTGTGTGGAATGCGATGTCAGGGCGAGTCATCGCGGAGGCATACAAGATACTACCCACGATTGACATGAAGCCCTCGTTGATGAGTTTCCGCTGCTCTTCTTCGGTGCCTGGGCTGAGCTTCGAAAACGCCAAGAGGCTCTCCTCGTCGTCCTTGATCGGCGTGTTCCAGAGCTTCGTCCACAGCTTAGAGTCTGCGCCATGCATGAATTTGTCAAACATGGCGTTAATATACCCTGTCTGCGTCAACGTGATCGTCCTGTTCTTCCGGTCCCGCGTGATCTCAATGTTGATGTAGGTTTGCGGGTTTTCGACTAGTTCCTTGCATCTGAACCGCGATCTGTAATCTGACCAGAACTTGTCGGCCAGGTCTCGTCGGCCGCGAGGAACACAGATGAGAAAGTCGTCTACCCAGATGCCCACCTTGATTGGGATGGTTATCGAGCCGATCGTCATGGGCACAATCCATATGTTCGGGTCGATCGTTTGCTTCCCACCCTGTTTGATGAGCTGCGTGTGACTTTCGTTCTGGAATAGCCAACCCGATTGGGGCAGCCCCTCGACTGACATTAGAGCCTTGAGGATCTTCCCGTCCATGTTCGGCAGCCCTACTGGGGGTTCGAGGTAGATGAGATGATCAATCGGTGCCTGGGTGAACGCCTTTTCGACATCCCCGCTGAAGATATCGTCGTCGTCGATGGCTGCACAGCACAGGAGGGCACGAACACTGCTTCCGCGCATGGTCCCGTTCGCTTTCTCGGTGTACTCGATCCCCTCACGTAAGGTGAAGCCCTGTGCGACTATTCTCGCCCTTCGTTCAATCAGGTCCTTGGTGATCGGATCGACCTTGTTAACGTAGGCAAACTTCAGCTTGTGGGTCATGGTGCCCGGCGGAATCTTTGATGCATCCAAGATTTCGAAGGCTCCGTTGCGCATCTTCGCCGCGAAATCTAGCTGCTCGGCTTTCAGCCATTCAGCTTCGTCGGGTCGACCGAGGATGTCACGGTGACGAACTGGAGCGTCCATCACGCGGGAGACGAGAGCATCGGCGTTGACGGCGAAGCAGTCTCCGGCGAGGCTAGAGCTGTAGACACTGGCGTTGGCCGGGAGTGAGAGGTTAAGGAACTCCGTCGGGTCTGCCATCGCTGCCTGATTGGGTCCTATGTTAACCGGTATCGCTGTGACCGTTGGTAGTTGAAGATTGATTCCCGGGGCAAGGATGGCAGGTACGACAGGGTGGTTGCCGATGGTCGAGCTCAGGGCTATCCTAGGCGGTGTGGGAGCATTCACTATCGGTGTGAACTGCGTGGGAAAGTATTGATAGGCTCGTACCACTGAGACCACTTTGTTGAGAATGG
>Ga0210248_100264_pt1 | contig 44769 bp, 20 predicted proteins | sample ChrtobMetP3_32mM_FD_155493 | JGI IMG/M metagenome (GOLD analysis project Ga0210248, IMG submission 155493) | Chrysochromulina tobin associated microbial communities from unialgal haptophyte culture, Seattle, Washington, United States - P3_32mM | ecosystem: Host-associated > Algae > Haptophytes >...
ACTCGGCCCCTTCACTAGAAGACGTGCTCGAAGGGGGCGCATGCGCACGTGAGGGTGACACGTGGCACGGAGGGAGCGGTGGATCTCGGTCTCTCGTCGGACCAACCGATTGTCCCGCTGATTGTGACTAACCTGACTGTGACTCGCCTGATGCCCCCCTGGAGGCCGGCTCGACATCGTGCAAAACCTTGCGCAAAAACGCGTGCCATCTGGGTGCGGCCGCTCGCCGGTGTGATCGACGCGGTATGCAGGGTGTCGGCCGCAGCGGAGGTCCGCACAGCCACGTATTGCAGCGCCAGGAGACGGAGCTTGCCAATCGTGGTCAGCGTCGGCTAAACGCTCGCTATACGCCCTCGATCAAAGCCGCTGCTCTCGCTCTCCGAGGTTTGAGTCCGAGGTTTGAGTGACACAGCTGCTGCTCTCGCTCTCTCCGAAGCTTGAGGGGCACAGGTCGCTCGCTGCTCGGCGCGCGCACCGCTGATCGCCCTGTCGGGTGTGACACTCGCCGCACAGCTGCGTCTGCTAGGCTTTCGATCAAAGATGATCAAAGCGGCTGCTCTCGCTCTAAGAGGCTTGAGCGGCGCAGGCCCTTCGCTGTTACCGCTGATAGCCCTGTCGGTCAGGTGTGATAGGGTGTGACGCTCGCCGCCGGGTACAGGCTTCGTGAGTGGCACAGGCCGCTTGCTGCTCGGCACAGGCTTCTCGAGTGGCACAGGCCGCTTGCTGCTCGGCGCGGGCACCGCTGATCGCCCTATCGGGTGTGACGCTCGCCGCACACTTGCGTCGGCAACACTCTCGATCAAAGCTGCTCTTGCTCTTTCGGAAGCTTGAGTGGCACTGGCCGCTGATCGCTCTGCCGGGTGTGATGCTTGCGGCCGCGACGGCTATGTGCTCTCGGTCCAAGCTGCTGCTCTCGCTCTCTCGGAAGCTTGAGTGGCACAGGCCGCTCACTGCTCGGCGCGTGCTGCCCTCGCTCTCTCGGAAGCTTGAGTGGCATAGGCCGCTTGCTGCTCGGCGCAGGCACCGCCGACCGCCCTGCCGGCTGTGACGCTTGCAGCTGCGACGGCTATGTGCTCTCGGTCAAAGCTGTTGCTCTCGCTCTCTCGGAAGCTTGAGTGGCACAGGCCGCTCGCTGGCCGCTGATCGCCCTGCCGGGTGTGACGCTTGCGGCTGCGACGGCTATATGTGCTCTCGGTCAAAGCTGCTGCTCTCGCTCTCTCGGAAGCTTGAGTGGCACAGGCCGCTCGCTGGCCGCTGATCGCCCTGCCGGGTGTGACGCTTGCGGCTGCGACGGCTATGCGCTCTCGGTCAAAGCTGCTGTGCTCTCGCTCTCTCGGAAGCTTGAGTGGCATAGGCCGCTTGCTGCTCGGCGCGGGCACCGCTGACCGCCCTGTCAGTTGTGTGACACCGCTGATCGCCTTGGGAAGCTTGAGTGGCATAGGCCGCTTGCTGCTCGGCACAGGCACCGCTGACCGCCCTGTCGGGTGTGACGCTCGCCGCCGCAGCTGCGTCGGCTATACGCTCTCGATCAAAGCAGCTGCTCTCGCTCTAAGAGGCTTGAGCGGCGCAGGCCCTTCGCTGTACCTTCGCTGGCACCGCTGATCGCCCTGTTCGTCGGGTGTGACGCTCGCCGCCGCAGCTGCGTCGGCTATACGCTCTCGATCAAAGCTGCTGCTCTCGCTCTCTCCGAAGCTTGAGGGGCACAGGTCGCTCGCTGCTCGGCGCGCGCACCGCTGATCGCCCTGTCGGGTGTGACGCTCGCTGCCACAGCTGCGTCGGCTAGGCTTTCGATCAAAGATGATCAAAGCAGTTGCTCTTGCTCTAGGCTTGAGCGGCGCAAGCCCTTCGCTGGCACCGCTGATAGCCCTGTCGGGTGTTACGCTCGCCGCCGCGGCTGCGTCGGCAACACTCTCAACACTCTCGATCTAAGCTGTCGCTCTCCGGTCTCCGCTCTCTCGGAAGCTTGAGTGGCACAGGCAGCTGATTGCCCTGCCGGGTGTGATGCTCGCGGCCGCTCTTGGAAGCTTGAGTGGCAAAGGCCGCTAGCTGCTTCAGCGATCGCCGCTGATCGCCCTGTCGGGACAGCTCTCTGCCCGCCTCCATCTACGCAAACGCAACGGACGGACGCGACGACGCGTCCACACGTGCCAGCCAAATTTGCAACAGCGAAGGGAACATAGCCCTCATGCACGCCTACGGTGGCACCATTCCCGCGCGCGCACGTAAAGTGTTGGACAACATGGACGTGACCGCAGAAGACGTACAGAAGACGCCGCAGAGACGCCGCCGCCGCCTGACAGCTCCCCGCTCACCTCCGCAAATGCGATGGGCCGACGCGTCCGCGTGCCAGCCGTGTGCTGGCCCACATACCCGTGCCTCGAGCACAACGGACACGGCTGGACGGCTTGCATCATCGCCCTCAACCGCGGCGATGCCGCTACCGTCCGCTTCTCCGAAGCCGCGGACGCCCGGGGACTGCCATTCGCAGACGTCCAGCTCAATCTTGCCATCCTAATACCCTTCTAGGTGACACCGTCACCGTTTCGTCGCAGAAACAGATAGTATCTCAATCCGGCAGCCAACATGAAGCATCTATGATGCTGAGACATGGCCACCAAAAATAACCCACCCTTCCCTCCCAAGGGACCTATCCAGAACAATGCACAATCACGACCTTAACCTGCCTACCGACCGCCTCGTCACCGACCGCACCACCGCCTCGCCGTTTCACCACCCGCCTCCTCGCGCACGCATCTCACAGGGACTAGGAGCCCGGCCCATAGCCGGCTCCCGTGGGGGGCTGTTTGATAACCTCAACATCCCTATTCACAGATGCGCAGCACAGAGAAGACGGTTGTTTCTAACGCTGAGGCGTTAGATTGGTTGTCTTCAGGGGCAAGCAACTAAGGGGCGGTAGGGCGCTCGCTCCGGCGCTGAGCGGCGCGCACACAGCGGGCGGGCAGAAGCATGCATGCATACGAGAATATCCATCCATTTAGTGACATCATGCCATTTTGACGAACGGACTGACCCAATGAACGAACCAGTCCGTCCCACAAAAGTGTGTCACATCGCCCTTGTGTCCTGTCAAGAGTGAGCGGAGCGCGCACTCTGATCGTGCCCCACCCTCCCGTACCCTGTACTGGTATAGGGGGACTAGGAGCCCGGCCCATAGCCGGCTCCCGGGGACTAGGAGCCCGGCCCATAGCCGGCTCCCGTGGGGGGCTGTTTGATAACCTCAACATCCCTATTCACAGATGCGCAGCACAGAGAAGACGAGAGTCTCCGCGAGAGGACGGTTTCGGCATTCGATGAGGAGGCGCGCGGTCCGCGCGCGGTCCGCGCGGTCCCCCCCGCGCGCGCGCACTTACTTTAAAATTCTGACTGCAGTTCGTACGAGACGATGGCGTGTCGGTATTACATGTACATAGTTGAGTAGGTCTTTAGAGTGCAGCCAGCATTGAGTCCCAGTCAGCCTCGCTGGGTGGCGCGCGAGCTGCAGCTGAGGAGACGGTGATGCTGATGGCCGTGGGGTGGCGCAGGCAAGCGAGCAAGGCGCTCGCCGCATTGATACGCGAGGCTTCGTCAGCGACAGGGTCGAAGCTGCCGCGCGTGACCATCCGCATGAACATGTTGCGGGCATCGACGGTGTCGCCTGGACTCAACGAGCCCCCCAGCGTGAACTTGTCATAGGCTTGCGTGCACAATGCCTCCTCGAGTTCGAATAGGCTGTTGTAGTATGCGGCGTCAAGGCCGACGTCCAGCGGCCCGTTGTAATCCTCCATGAAACCTCCTGCGACGCCGCCGCCTTTCAGGACGCCAACGCGGACGACGCTCAAGTCGATGCCGCGGGCTGCAACTGTCTTGAGAAGCGCTTCCTCGCCTGTCTTGATTGCGTTTTCGCCGCCACCAAAGAAGCTTTTCGCGTCCTTGGTCCCGCCGACGGCTGAGAGGAGCACCACCCGCTGGAGCGCTGGGGCATTGTCAATGGCCGCCTCGCACCGATTTGCTCCCCCTTTATCTGCACACATGATGATTGCCTCGCTCGTGCTGAGTGCTGCGGCGATCTCGCTGCTTGTGGTGATCAGCTTAGCTCGGCCGTCCGTGTCCACGCCCTGTGCTGCATATTGCTCTCCGTAAATCCACTTCCGCGCAATTTCGCGATCGCGGTCGGAGTCTCTCGCGATGAACGATGCGGAGTACCCGAGCCGTGCGGCTTGTTTTGCTGCAAGAAGGCCCACCACGTTGTTATCGCCGAGAACGACGATGCCTGCGGGTGGCGAAACCACGAGTGCGAGAGGCAAGACACTCGTGAGCAGCATATCCCTTACATGTACCGCACTTCGCCCTGTTGACTTCGCCGAAACCCCGAAAGCAAGCGCGAGCGTCCGTTACAGGCCTGTCGTTACAATGTATTCCTGCCTACGCGCGCTCATGTGTGAATGTGAATGATTGTCTGAAACTCTGCCCCGAACTCCACAGTAAACTCGCGATTTCACATTGTAAGATTTTGCTTAAAAAGACGGAGGGTGTACAAAGACGCAAACACGGAAACAGCCGTGTATGTGCGTGTCCCGTGTGCGCAGCTGCGCACGTGTGCGCGACACAGCTGTGACAGCTTGCCCAGGACACCCCTACTGTGTGAGCTGAAGTTGCAAGGGCCCAGGTGTGGCGGCGGGTATCACGCGGCCTTCTGCCGCTTCCCCTCGCCCCCCTTAGGCTCCTTGGGCTCTTTGAAGTCGACGCCCTGGTAGCGCTCGATACCACAGCGTCTACGAGGTCCATCTGGCGGCCGATAGTCCGGATCGAGAAGCGCGGGTTTCGCCTCCACTTCTTCATTCTTCTCATAGTAAAACCGCTTTCTCCCGCCGCCACGTCCCGCTGCCTTGCCTCGACGGCCTGCGCCTGCACTGGCCGTGGTGCCGTAATTGGCCTTCGCTTCCTTGGCGAGCTCCAACACCTTTTCATCGGTGACGAGCACGGGATTGCCTACGGGGCCTCCAAACCCGGCAGAGATCCACTGGGGGAAACGCTGCCACACCGGGAAGCCTTTCTCGTCGCATCCGCGGTCATCGATGTGTTCGGCCGGGGCGCCTTCCGCCGCCGTTGGCGCACCGGCCGTCGACGCACCGCCCTCGGCGGTGGCACTCGGCACCGTCGCCCTGGTAGCAGCACCTGGCGAGAACTCAGCCGGGGTGACGCTGGCAACGGCGGCCGCAGCGCCAGCGCCGAAGGAGCCACCCAGAGTGGAGCTGGCGGCGAGGGATGCGGCGCCGTCGGGAGCTGTGGAAGCCAAGCTGACGTGGGTCTGAGGCAGCTGAGATGGGCAAGGTGCCTCGACCGCGGGGCCCGCCGCGGCCAGAACTTCGTGCGCCGCGGGGCCAGAGGAGACGCTCGGCTTCATCGGCGCCTGAGCCGTGGCGGCCGTTTGTGTAGAGACGCTCCACGTCCCAGCGAGGTAGCGTCGGAGAGCGTGCGCGATGTCATCCTCCCCGATCGCCTCCGCTTGCTCCACGAGCGCCGGGCCCACGAATTGGCCCAACTGTGCGCGGTGTACTGCCGCCGTCGTCGGAGGCGGCGGCGGCGCCGCTGCCGCGGGCGCCGCAACAGCCGACGACGCCGCCGCTGCCGGTCGGGCGCGCGGCGCACTGCGCGCCGCGCCTGCGCCGCGGCCGCTGCCGCTGCCACTGCCACTGCCACTTCCGCTGCTGCTTCCGCTTCCGCTGCCGGTGCCAGTGCCGGTGCCAGTGCCATCACCGGTAGCCCGATCGAGGAGGAGCTGGACTATGCCATCATGCCCGCCAGCGACGGCCGCAGCGAAGGGCGAGACGCCAAGCATGGCGCCCTGCCCATTGACGATCGGCGGTCCGCCAAGCACCTCGAGCATAGCCCGCCACGAGCCATCCGTGCCCGTGGGTGGCAAGGGTGGCAGAGCGGCAGAGGCGCCGGCGTCGAGCAGGAGCGCCGCCGACTCCGTGTGCCCGCGCGCGCATGCCCACCAGAGAGCAGAGTGATCGTCGTTGTCGACCTCATCGAGCGGAGCTGGGTCGTCCACTGTCACGGGCCGGCGCTCGATGAGCGTGCCCACGAGCCTCGTGTGGCCCGCGGCCGCAGCCGCAATCAGCGGCGTTATGCCGTTGGGCCCCGTGATTTCGCGTAGCTCGCGCACCTCGAGCTCGGCATCGTCAAGCAATTGGACCACCTCGTCTTCTCTTCCCGCGGCGCACGCCTCGAGCACGTACCGGCAGAGCTCCTCCTCGCAGTAGGCCGCCAGGAGCTCCTCCTCCTCGGCGGGCAGCTCCGACGGCTCCGGCGGTCGGTACGCGCTGCCCACAACCGCGGAAGCATCGCTGTTCCCGTCGCTGCCGCCGCCGCCACCGTGGCTGCCACCGCGGCCGCCACCGCGGCCGCCACCACGGCCGCCACCGAGGCCCTTGGAGTCACCCGCCTTGCCCTTGCGCTTGCTCGCCACAGCCTCGTCGCGGCTGAGCCGCGCAACCTCGGCAGCCAGAGCTGCGAGCTGCTGCCTCGGCAGGTCCGGCGCCGTGCGCCGCTCCTGGCGGAAGAACCCAGCCTCGACTGCACCTGAGCTCCTGGCCAGCCCGAGCTTTGCCGAGGGCTGCGCACCGATTTCGGAGGTGGCAGCGGCGGCAGCGACCTCCCTCGCACATGCCGCCACAGCTTCGCTGGCACAGCCTCGCGTGCTGGTGGGCGCTGCACCCCGGCCGTTGCTGCTGCTGCTCGATGCTGCAGTACCAGCAGCAGACCGTTTGTCGGCATGGTTTCCGCCGTGGCTGCAGTCCGCAGCGTCGGTGACGCCTGTGCCTTCGTATGGCTCCGGGACCTCGAAGCCGCACACGCATACCGATAGACCGCAGATGCACCGCTGTGGGTCGATGGAGAGCCCAAGCTGCTGGAACTCCATGGGTGCTCCCGCCTCGCGAGCCTTCTACTCAAGTAGTTCGCGGCTCTCTTTTGCGACGTCGACGCACAACTCGTCGCTCGCGTCAAAAAGCGCTGACCTTTGTTCTGTAAGTCGGTTTCGTCGCGGCCCCCGCGCTGCGCGCACCACACCGTTTCAAACGTCTCAAAGGACGGCTGATTACCTTCAGATGACTCTTACTCACGCTCATGCGGGAGGTTGTACCTGATCGTTTCTGGGGCAGCGGTATTCTTTCGGCATGACGTTCGGGCATAGGTTAGCCAAGAGGTTAGCATAGGGCCGCCCTAAGTCTACCTACCTACATCCCGAAAAAGTGACGCCACAGGTATCTTGTCTTGTCTTGTCGCCACTGGGGGCAGCTAACTCGCATCTGGGCTCTAGCTGTCAGGGCTAGCTGTCAGACGATCAGAAATCAGGTGGAGAGAACATGGGAGAGAACCGCGAGCGAAGGGCCGATGGCCTTGCCTCCGCGCGCATCCGTTTGGCTTTGGGAGCAGGGCAGTGCACCAGCATGTTTTGAGCCTCGAAGGCTCCTGGAGCAGAGGGAGGAGTGTCGACAGCCCCACGACGGGAGTTTGATCCCTGTGATGATAGCGAGCCCTCGAGCGATTGAAGCGATGACATGCTTTGCGTGCTGAACTGATTGCTCAGGGAATCGTTGTCATTTGCGTCAAGTGCGGGCTGCTCGGTAGATACGGCCACGGTTGTGATGGGCATGTCGTCGATGAACGAGAAGGGCGCGAAGCCTACGCTCGAAGAGGACAGTTCTCGGAACAGCGGGATGTTGCGCAACAATGAAGGAGACTCGGACTGCCTCTGAGCCCAAAGATCACGGTCGTGTTGCGCAACGCGCTCGGAGGTGAGCGCTGGCGGAGGCGAACGAAATAGAGAAGCTTTGGTTGAGAGCGGCCTCACGCCGGGGCTGTTCAGCCTGACCGCGCGCATATCCGTGGATGGGCTGCCAACTAGGCTCCGAAAGCCGATGCTCAAATTATCATCCTCGTTGTTGATTTGTCTCGCAAGAGGGGTCGAGGTCAGAAGCGGCGACGTGGGGCAGCCCTCATGGGACCTTGGCTTCGGCTCGTGGGGCGTCGTACACGGCGTAGACATCGGTCCACTTGGGCCGAACATCGCTAAACGAATGGGATCGCAGAGAACCTATTCGCCTCGGGAAAGGGTCCCCTTCCTTTTTTGGACACAATAATCAAGGAGGATAGTTTGCACCACAGTTCGAAATCCCAACATGTCCCAATGGATCGACGAAATCCCAAGACGCAGGACGCAATCACACCTTCTCATCATCCGTGCTTACTTGAACCCAGCTACCCTGCACCCGCAGGCACGCAGGCTGGTGCGCCTTAGCTGTGCCGGCCGTGAAGAGTGTTCTTGTGTTCCGCGACCGCGGGCCGCGCAGTACCGTGTCGCGCTCTCGGGCGTGTAATGTGCCCGACAGACCCCCCCTAGCAGCCTCCTGCGGCGAGAGACCGGCGCAGTGGTGGCTCTTTACATGTAAGTGGCTCTTCTACTCGGACAGTGTTCAGAAGTGTCACAGTGACTCAGTGTACACAAAATGATTCGTCGATCGTCCATTCTGGCGAAGTACAAGTACTTAGTCGGGGCTCAGGTCTTGGAGAATGGAGCTGAATTGATCGAAGCTGAAATTGGCGCACATTCGCCACATTGGGTTCACATTGGTAGGTTAGGGAGGATTCCATCCTGGGGTCTTGCTCTTGGGAGGGCTCCCGGTCTCCCCTCACTCTCCCGCTCAGGTTGGATGGAGACGTGCTGAATGGAGAGCCGTAATACGGAATGGAGGGTGGAGAACTATAGAGCCGAGCTGAGGCCCTCAAGCTAAGAAGGCCTCATTGAGAGGTTCTTTCAGAGTTTCAATCCGTTCACAGGCGCGTCTCTGATTGTCGAAAAAAACGCTCCTGCAAGGTGTCAGCATTCATGTGTGGTTATCATGTGGTTATTAATCCTGGAGCTTCCGTTCCCTTAAAGCTTCCCTGAAAAGATTTAGTGGAAACGAAGATCAGGCTAACCCTTCCCGTCACTCGGTGGACGCGGTGCGAGATGTCGGACGATCTTCAAAATTCAGTTAGTCATTCAGATTTAAGTTTCAACATATCGTATCGATATCGTGAGTTCGTGACCTATGACGGCATGAGGGGATCTTCATCTTCGATCTTGAGCGCTTGAGTCTCCTCGTACGTCGTAGACTAAGCGCTTCTTCATTTTATAAGGGTCCATCCCTACCGTACACCTGTTTGGGAACATTCAAAATGAATCTTCAAACAAGCCCGGCCGCGCCATCGCTAACAGCGCAGCACGACCTAACTTTTGCTCGCACATCACCTTGATTGTCGTCCAGGCTTGTTCCCCGTGCCCGCAGCTAATGCAGCCGACCAGCTGCCGTACGCGGCCCAACTACCGACGGCATTGGCCCTGGCGGGGGTGCTCGCAAAGGCGGGACCGCGCCCAGTAGTGGCGGCTGCACCAACGGCCGGCAAGGGCACCGTCCGAGCCAACGCGCCGGGTCGCAATGGCGTCGCTCCAAAACCTTGCGGAAGGGAAGCGCTCAGACAGCCGCCGTGGCTGCCACCACCGTGGCCACCACCGCCGCCCTTGGGGACCAAATCAATGAACCGCCGCTTCGCCTCCGCGCGAGCCTCTAGCTGGATCAGGCAGCGTGCCTGGCGCACCTTGTCTGCTTGGACTTGCTCGCGCACCTCGATGCGGCGCATAACGGGGAGTAGTGCGACGATCTCACGTTGCTTGGGCGGCAGCGGCCACTGCAGCGCGAGCCCCCGGTCTGCCTCCTTGCATGCCTCGAGTTGCTTCTGCTTGGCCTCGGAGTGGCAATGGTCGACGTCGCACAGCCTCGGGTGCTCGCAGCCACAAGGTTGCACGCACCAGCCACACGCGACCAGTGAGAAGTTGCCGTCCTCGGCGACAGGACACGAGTCCGCTACGGCCGCGTCTGCATCTGGCTTCGAGTTCCAGTGGAGAAACTGGCTGTGGCGACACGAGTCCGCCACGGCCGCGTCTGCGCGCGATACTGCCGCGCCATCCGCCTCCGCCGTGCTATCCGCCTTCGCGCCGGTTGCCGAGGGTGGCAACAAGGCGGTCAGCATGCCATTACCCGACAGGAGCTTGGCGAGCAAGTCGGGCGCCCCCGAGGCCTCCACACTCGCAGCTCGCGCAGAGAGTGCCGGACCATACGGAGAGGCCGCTGGTGCCGCTGGTGGTGCTGGCGGTGCTGGCGGTGCTGGCGGTGCTGGCGGTGCTGGCGGTGCTGGTGGTGCTGGCGGTGCTGGGGGCGATGGCGCGTGGTGCAAAGGCCGTGCCAGCTCCTGCGAAGCCGCCACCGCACCCATTTGTTCGCGAGGCGGCGGCGGGTGCGGCTCCCGGAGCTGCTGCTCCCGAAGCTGCTGCGTCTGCTGCAGGGCGAGGAGCTGCTGCTGAAGCTTCCTGAGACGCCGCGCCTGCTTCCCCAGCCTCTTCTTAACCGGCGGCTCGCCCTCCTTCTCTGGCTCGGGCGGGGGCGTGAACCACTGTGGCAGCACCGCGGCCGCCTGCTCGAAGACAGGACCATGCGCGCGGTACGTGTGATCCATCAAGGCGGCGACGGCGACCAGCGATGCGTGATAGCGGCTGTACAGGTCCGCTTCGCCCTTGCACACCCAGCCGCCGTCGGCCACCGACTGGCGCGCGATGAGAAACTTCTCAGCCGCAGTCGTGCTCGCGTCGCCGCCCTGGCCGAGGCACTTGAGGCAGTCCAGCAGCTCGCCCGCGAGATCAGGGTCGTCGGCCTTCATCGCCGCGCGGAGCTGCTCGCGCAAGAAGGCAGGCACCATTGGCGGGAAGAGCGAGGGTTCCAACGAGCGCTCGTCAAAGTTGTTGAGAGCGTAGATGACGTGCGTGAGCGCGTACGTCAGATAATGCCGATCCTTCTCGCTCAGCTTGTGGCGGCGTGGGTACAGCCGACCGAAGGCGTTGCACACTTGGCGCAGCACGTCGAAGAAGCACGCGCCAAGGCCGATGCGCATCCGGCATCCATGAAAGGTCCATATGAGAGCTTCGAGCCACGTGTCGAACGGGCTCATCGGCACTGCCAGTCGCCGGCAGCTCGGACACTCGGCGGCGCCCTCGGGCACAAGGCTGCTGCACACGCACCTTTCGCGCACCGAGCTCGGCGGGTCTCCCGCGGCGGGGTCGTACTTGAGGAAGTCGGCGGTGCGCCACGCGCCCGCTCGCTCGTGCAGCTGCGCGTGCAGCACCGGGTCGCCCATCCCAAGCATCTCGAGCGAGTACAGGCCCTGCATCAGGTTGAGCAGCTCGGCGGCAGGCACGCGCGGTGGCATGTAGCGCGAGATGCCGCTGACACGCTTTCGCCACTCCTGCGCCAGCGATGTGGCCACGCGAAGGGCGTGGCGCTCCTCGGTCGAAGCAAACTTGGCGCTCGCAGGTGGGATGTAAAATGGCAGCATCAGGTCCGGACCGTGCTTGGCGGCGAGCGGCTCATTCCTGAAGAGCTGCTCGCCCATGGACTGCAGGAAGTCAAGGCCGCGCATGATCGACTGCCGCTTAACCCCCGGCCAATTTTCTGCAGCCACCCTTTCAGCCTCTACCCGCGCCTCCTCCTCCGCAGCCACTCTGGTAGCTTCAGCCCGCGCCACCTCCTCCGCAGCCCGCGCTAGGGTCGTGGCGACGACATGTGAATTACTCGTCGCCATCCCCTGGCCCCAACGGCGCCCTGAAACGCGAGTGTGAACGTATACACGACAGACGGGTGCTACATGCCCGCTCGAGTGTGAAGAGAGGCGGAACAGGGACAGTAATAATAGGACACCAAGCATCATTAGTAGAAATTTCAACAAGGTTTTCGCGGGATCGGGCGAGAAGGGGCGCATGCGTACGGTAACGGCTTGCAGCCAATGCCTGCAGCTCTTGAGCCGCAATCGCGCAATCAGGTGTTGACTGATGGCTTTCTTCAGCTCCAACACTCGCGTTGCTGAACATTGCACGCGCTTAGTATGCCTGGGGGTTACCCCCCTCGCCACGTGTACGCTGCCTGTTGGCGTGTACACTTTCACTTAAGTCGATATAAAAAATAGTCTGCCCTTCACTGCGTTTCGAACTGCTTGATTTCCTGCATCTCCCATGCCATTGCCACCAAGCCACAGCTTGGTCAGGACAGCGTTGACCTTCAGCGCCTCCGCGATCGCGATGGCACCCTCGTCCCCGATGTTGTTGTCGCTGAGGGAGAGGGTGGTCACCACCGCGTTCACCTTCAGCGCCTCCGCAATCGCGATGGCACCCTCGTCCCCGATGCTATTGTCCCAGAGGGATAGGGTGGTCACCACCGCGTTGACCTTCAGCGCCTCTGCGATCGCTTTGGCACCGTCGTCGCCGATGTTGTTGCGATAGAGGTGCAGCTCATTCAGGACCGTGTTGACCTTCAGCGCCTCCGCGATTGCCTTGGCACCGTCGTGACCGATGCTGTTCAACTGGAGGTTGAGCTCGGTCAGGACAGCGTTGACCTTCAGCGCCTCCGCGATCGCGATGGCACCCTCGTCCCGATGTTGTTGCCGCTGAGGTAGAGGGTGGTCACCACCTGCAGGTCAGACGCGATCAGGATGGCGTCGGCGGGTTGTAGGCCCTCATTCATGAAGTTGGCTGCCGTCCGGTCGCATGTCAAGCCCGAAAGCATGATGCTCTTCTCCATGCCCATCTTGGTGAGCTTCTTGGCTGACTCAACATCGAACCTGTTCTTGAGCAATTTGCAGTTCTTGAGCACCGACGTAGCAGGAATGAGATAGGCGACAAGCATGGCCGCAGGCGCGTGGAGCCCCCTATCGAACAAGTTGAGCACCTCGACGCTGTCCTCGCGCAGTTGCTGCACCGGAATGCCGCAAATGACTCCTGAGCCCGCACAGGCAACGGCTGCAATCGTCAGCCTCAACGGTGGCTCTCCCTCGCCTGTGATGCAGCTGTTGAGAGCATCCTTAGCAGCACCATGTAGCAATGAAGGGCGGCGCCAGTCGCCTACCATCTCGCATTGCAGATCCGCGGCCCGAACGGCGGCCACGTCCACCACATGGCCGTAGCCATGGAGGCGCGCAAGCCCAGGCAGCATCCGCCCCGCTACGGCCGCGTCCCCGGGCCGGCCGGCCTCGATGAGCTGCTCCACGTCAAGGTCGGTGATCTCATCCAGACGTGTGGGTACTGGCTGCCCGTCGCGGCGGCACAGGCGCGAGCAGAGGACACGTTGCGCCAGCGCCCACCAAGATCGAGTCACGCCCTTGAGCTCCGCCAACGTGGCCACGTCCACCAGGTCCAGAGCAGCCTCCATGGCATCCGCCGAGAACGAGGGCTGCTGCAGCGGCTCGGGCGGTAACGTGGAGCTGGCCGGCTGCTGCGGCGCCTCATCGACGTCTTCCGGTACAAATGCCGGCTCGGCGTCTGACGCCGCTGCATCCGCCATCTCGATGAGGCGCCCGATGAGCACGGGCTTGGTGCCGTCGGTCGTGAGGCCAAGCTTGCGCAGCTTACAGCGCAGCTCCTCAACGCGCATCCGACTGTAACGCTTACGAAGCTCGTCAGCACGCTGCCCGTCGACGGGCGCAGCGTGCGACGCGTGCTCCTCCGCGCTGCCAAAGTCACCACCCGCGCTGAGCAGCGCGCCTAGTTCGGGAGCGCGCTTGCTGTTGAGTCGGGAGGCGATCACGCGCTGGATGTGCTTGAGCGCGATGGGGGCGTCGAGAAAGAGGGTGTCCTCGATGAGCTGGATGAGCTGGTAGAGCAAAGGCTCGTCAGAGCTCGGCCACGTGTAGTCTGGGGCATTCAGCTTGCACACCATCTGAAGCGTCGAGGCCATGATCGTGGGCATGGGATAGATGCCATCCTCGGAGGTGGCGAGGTCCATCAGATCCCTCAAGGTGCCCATGAGTCGGGCTGCATCGCGCGACAACGTGGCCACCTCTCCGTCTCGCGCTCGCACGTGGCTCCTCGTCTTTGGCCTTCTTTGCCGTGGGCGCCTCCTCCTGCTTCTCGGCCGACGTCGCTCGCATTTCTCGATCGCAGAATGCGTTTTCGAATGCAATCACTTCAAACGTCAACATCAAATTTCACGCGTCTCACGCGACATCTGCCAGGTGTCAGTGCAGGTTGGTACCCTTGGAAAGAACTATGACAAAAAAGGAAATCCCTCTTGGCGGCCCCGCCGCATGGCGCTGCGAGCCCTCACCCTCACCCCTACCATCGACAATTCGTGGTGGGTGGGCGTGCTGCTCGAGGGCTTTGGCGCGGGCCTGTCCGCATCGGGCAAGCTGATGTGGCGGTATGCCGCCATGAGCCGTGATCCGGTCAAGTGGTACGCCATGGGCAGCCTGCTCTCGATGGTGTTCTACCCGGTTCTCGACACGACCGCGTACATCTTCACCTCACAGCAGATCTTATCTGCATCGTCAGGCTACATCATCTCGTTCAACGTGCTCGGTGCCACGATCCTGCTGCATGAGACGCTCACTGTGAGCCGCGCGTGTGGAGTGCTCGTAATCGTGATGGGCTCGGCGGCGTCTGTGGCCTTTGGCAACCACCTGCAGTACAACTACAGCGCGGCCGACTACTGGAACCTGCTGCTGCAGCCGTCGGCAATCGTGTACTACGCGGGGCTCGGAGGTTGGCTCTCCTTCTCGGCGTGGGCGCTGCTCACGCGGCGCGGCAGCCAGGTGCTGGACGTGTCACTCCGGCCGGTTCTGATGGCCGCGCTCGGAGGCAGCTGCTCGGGCAACATGTGGGTCACGAAGGTCGCCATGGAGCTGCTCGAGTGCACCACGCGCGCCACGGGCTGCGCGCTCAGCGTCCTCATGTCCACAGCAGGGCTGCTGCTCGTGACAGTGTCCATCCACCTCGTCTCGCTCGCGCTGCTCGCGTACGCGCTCCGCACGGGCTCGGCGCTCCAGCTGGTAACCACCTACGAGGCGTTCTCGCTGCTCACCTCGGCCCTCTCGTCGGCCCTAGTGCTCTCCGAGTATACGGGCATGAGCGCCAACCGATTGTTCATCTTCTACGCGACGGGCGTGCTGCCCATCATGGTCGGGCTCTTGCTGCTCGCTGCGTGGCCGACTCGCATCTTCGGTGACGGCGAGCGCGTGTGCCTCGATATGTCGAACAGCGGAATCGACATGGCCTGCATCGAGGCGCGCCTCGACGGCACTGGCGCGGACGCCGAGCGGTGCTGTCCGGCGCTGATGGGCTGCCTGCGCAAGGCCCGCCGACTCGTCGGCGGATGGAGCTTCTGGCAGCGCTTCGCCGCAGCCGTGGCCGAACACGGCGGTGGTGGCGGCGGCGGCACCGGCGGCGGCCTTGGCGGCGGCCTTGGCGGAGGCTCGGGCGTGGAGCGGCTTCCGTCGGAGTCGACGAAGTTGCTCTACGGCGCGGCACCCGAGCAGCCAACGTACCGTATACAACGGTCGACGACGTCGCACTCGGCACTGTCGTGGGCGGAGGGCATCAGCGGGGGGGCGCCATCAGCCGCGCCGGCTGCGCCGCCCAATCTTGACGCGACGGGCACGACCTATAGCACTACGGTGTAGAGACTCGTGCACTGTCTCTTAGAGTGAAGTGCGCGATTGTGTAGAAATGTAGGAACTAGACTGACTTGCAATTTAGACATTGCGGCGCACTAGAACTCCCTGAAATGGTCCGCCCAAAATGCGACGACCACCGCTCCTCAATTTGGTAAGTGGCACGCCAATTTCACAATGAGAAAAAAGGGGGAACGGTTTTGGGGGAGCCCCTTCTCTCCTCAACGGGTCCAGCTCCTCTTCACTACAAAAGCAGCCCATGACCGCACTTCACAACCCCGATGCGGAGGACGAGCCTTCGGCCAAGCGCCAAGCGACGCTGCCCATGTTGTCACAAGTGGAGTCACTCACCTCGGCCAAGGTGGCTACCGCCAAGGACGAGTGCCCGTCCACGCCGGTCGACCCGAACATTTCACAGTTCACAGACGGTGCTCATGCCGCGGCCCCAGCCCAATACGCGGCTGAGGAGCGCATGCGCAGCCTGGGCCTCGTCGCCTTTTGCGATGCGCTCGCGTTTGCGGGCCTGCGCGAGGAGCTGCTTCGATACTCGGCGGCCGGGGTGACGATCCTCGCACCTACCGACGATGCGTTCGCGCAAGTGCCTGAGGAAGTGCGTACCGATGTGCGGCTGGTGCGATCGCTGCTGCTTGGGCACCTGTGCACGGGGACATTCACCCTCGAGGGCCTCAAGGACAAGGAGTGCGCCGTCGCCATTGCCGGCCAGACGCACGCCGTGTACGAGGAGGACAGCCACACCTGCGTGGGAACTGCATGCTTTGGGCGCACCGACCTCGCCTTTGAGGGCGGCATGATCCAGGAGCTCACCTCGGTCATGATGGTACTCTGGCTCGTGCGTGACTCTCACACAGAGCAGGTCTGGAAAAAGTCGCTGCAGCCTTCGCCCGTCGTCTCGACTGTCGGCGGCAACTCCAACACCGGTACGCACACCCCCCCCACGAACGCCCGTTTTCCCCCTCTGAGCAAACGTCGCCGCCCCCGCCTCCCGCCACGCCCAGCCCGGCGCCGCCGCTCGCCCGGCACCTCCGCTCGCGGGCGCACACGTTTTGCGTGGCCACCGGCCGCGCCGGCCACCTCCAAGTCGTCCCCACGGACCGCGTGAACGACGTTCACACGCCCATCCCCACCCTGCCGTTGCGCTCGCAGGCAACGAGTACGAGGTCCACGGCTGCCTTTTGCACGCGGCGACGGGCTCGCTGATCCCGGACGGGCTGCGAGGCCATACACGCTCTATCAAGCCCCTCGAGGGCGAGCAGCGGCTCGCGTTCACTGAGATCACCGTGCTCACCAAGCCACCGTCGCTCGCAAAGCGGCGCGGTGTAGACGCTGAGATTGGCAACAATCGATACCGACTGCTCTTCTCCGTGTGGAACACGGCGACGCAGTCGTACGTGACGTGGCAGCACATGGCCACGCCGCTTGTCGTGCGCAACTCCTTCCACATGCTTCCTATTGAGGAGAAGGTGCCGCACCCTCGCCGCTGCCCTGTGCCTGCCTCGCCTCCCTTGGAGCCACCGATCGACATTGCGCCCCGATCGACCCCTTGCTGACCCCGTGCCGTCCTCGCGTCGCAGAACTATCGGCGTACGCAGTACGCTCGCTCGCGCGGCCGGCCGATGCCGCTCACCGCGCGCGAGGAGGCCACCGCCGCAGGGTGCAGCGGCGACTCGGGCCGTTCAGAGGATGGAGAGGGGACGCAGCACGAGCAGGCGCTCAACATGCCGCGTCTCGCGTTCGAGCCAAGGCCGGCCAAGGGGGGGGGCGAGGAGACCGACACGGCAGCGCTCCTGTGCGCGATGGCGTCGGGCTTTTCGTAGGCAGTGGTGCGAGCGTACGGGACGGTTCGACGGCATGCATCAGGGGTCCAGGGATGAGGTCGATGGTGCCGCAGCCGCCCAAAGCGAACGCGCAGGCGGCGCCACCGTTTCAAGTGCATGTGCCACGTGAGGGCTGAGGGGCGTGGCCCGACTGGCAGCGCGCCGCCGGGCGAGTCCACAATGAAAAGGTTGAATTTGTGAGAGCCGCAGCGTCTGCGCGGCGTGCGCTGTGTTTTGCGTGTTTTGGCGACTTGGCGTCGCGATCGAGGTGCCGGACAGTGGAGGATTGACACGACGGCTGTATTCCGGTTTATATAGACACTGCCGGAAGAGGGTGTCAACCGCGAGAGCGGGTGCGACCGTTACTTAGATGTCGTTATAAGACGTATTGATAAGAACGTATTGATCGTGGATCATATAATAGTTAATAGTTAATAGAAAGATGTCTCTTGTCGATTTCCGAACCGCGGCGGTGCGAGTCGACCCAGGGACCCGACAGCGGACCGTGCGGTGCGTCTGCGGACCCGCCGCAGGCCGCAGCCTCACTTAAAGCCTCACGCCGCAGGCACCCAGCCGCCAGAGCCCGCCAGCCCGCCACCCGCACGGAGTCAGAGCGTCAAGCGTGCCGTAGTCCGTACTCTGTCCTAAGTCAAGTCAAGTCAAGTCATGTCAGGCTTCCGTATGGTTGTCTGTTGTGTATGTATAGAGACTTGACTTGACTAGTCTGTACACGTACATGTACAGGAGTCAGAGGTGAGTGAGCCTGAGCCCTGAGCCTGAGCGGTGCAGCCAGGACCCTTTGGGGCACTCTGGGGATTAGGGCCCCATTCCTTTGAACTTCACACCTGAGGAATCCTGGGAAACGATACAAACTGCGATGGTGCTTCGTCGGGCTTCTTTGCTTCAGCTGCTGCGCGCGGCGAGCACCGCCGGCGCGAGCGTGACAACCGGCCTGCCGGCTAGCTCAGACGCGCTCGCTTTCGTGCGCACGCTGTACGAGGCGCCACAGCCGCCGCAGCTTGTCGCGTTCGTCACCGGCGGCGGCACGCAGCTCGTGCCATGGCTACTCGCAACTGCAGGGGCTTCGCGCTCGGTGCTCGATGTACAGGTCCCGTACTCGCGGCACAGCCTCGCCGAGCTGCTCGGCCACGAGCCAGCCAAATTTTGCTCGCCTCAGGTCGCGTCCGATCTTGCGGCAGCCGCCTTTGAGAGGGCTCTCAAGCTGACGGCGAGCGAAGGCGGAGCCCAAGGGCTGCCGATTGTTGGAATGGGTTGCACGGCCGCGCTGCGCAGTGAACCGATGAAGCGCGGCCGACACCGGGCCTTCATCGCTGTGCGTACGGCGACGGGCACCCACGAGCTCGCGCTTACGCTCGCCAAGGGCGCGCGCAGCCGCATTCTCGAGGATGCCGTCGTCAGCCGCGTGGCGCTGCTCGCCATCGCGCACGCGTGCAAACTTCCGATGCCCGGTGGCGTCCTAGCTGACGCGACACCATTTTGGAGGCTAGAGGGCGACGATGATCAGGGTCTCGGCTCTGCTGTGGTAGCCGAGGTGCTGCACCATCGCTTTGTGGCATCTTCAGGGGACGAAGGGGGCCCAATAAATGGGGCAGAAGGTGCACGGCCCAGTGTCTTCAACGACAGCATGACTGATGACTAGCTCGAGGTGTGGGTTGCAGCGGGCGCGAGTCTGCCACTACATTGCAATTTGAACAGAGAGTAGAAATCCGATGTCTTGTTAATGTCTCTGACCGGGGTCAATTGGATAAACCCCAAGAACCCGCAACCATTGTGCATTGACCTTAAAGTCGGGTTGGGTCTGAGGCGATATTTCCGAGAAAACTCCCGACCATGTGAGATCTGAGTTGATCTCCAGTTCTGAGATACTGAAGAAGACCCAGTGAGCACAGTGACCATAGAACGGAACTTTTGATGAAAATTGAGCGACCATCGGCGTTTTTAGGTAGCGAGATACGCATCTCTGCGCGTCATCCTCGACTCTCACCTCAAACTATCTCGAACTCGCTTCTCCTTCGAGAAGTTTGACCAAGTTGAAACTACGCTCACATCGATCGCTCTCTGGGGTTGCTGACCCTACGCGGCGGCGCACCCTCACACCGCGCTCATCAATCTCGATGGCACCCAAGAAGGAGCCCCTCGCAGCAAAGGTCAGCACCAGCAAAAACATGTTGGCCAGCTCGAGAGTTGTGGCCAGCTCTCGAGTTTTGGAACCCCCGGTGGCCAAGGTCACCCATAAGCCTGTGCACTATCTGCGGCAAATCAAGGCGGCTTTCTCGCTCACCGGGCCCGTGAACTTTGCTCTTTTCTTCCCGGCGTTTCTACCGCACGCGATCCATCACCACTCGCACTGGCTGCCGCAGTCACCACTCTTTGGGCATAGCATAGTCTCCATCACTGGCCTCTCCGTGCTTGGCGCTGGTGTGCTTTTCATGCTACTGGGCTTCTGGCTTCTCACGGCCTCCGCGGCCAAGCTTTCTGAGGCGGACGGAACGATCTCATCACACGACCCACCGAAGGCGCTCGTGACTAGTGGTCCCTACGCATACATTCGTAATCCAGTCACATATTCCATAGTCCTGCTCATCGTTGGTGAGGGCGTCCTCAGCGGCGAAATCGGAATCCTCGTGTTCGGCGGCATCTATTGGGTCTCGATGATAATGGTGATGGGCTGGGAGGAGACGGATCTGAAGCGGCGCTTTGGTGGGCCGTATGGGGCCTACTGGGCCGGCGTGGGTGCCTGGATCCCGCGGTGCACGCCGTGGGAGCCGGGCGTCACCTCGATTCTGTGAGCCGGGAACGCGCACGGGTCCGCGTCCGGCCATTCGTCCGGTCCGGGGAGTTGTGAGCTTGTGAGCCGCCGAGAGAGACTGCCAGAGCTCTGGACCGCGTGTCACTGTGGGCCGACCGCCGGGGCAGAGGTGTGCGCGACGGATGTGCGTGATGGCCCCGTGCGGGGAATTAAAGTGCCGGTGGGTTGCTTCGCGGTACGCGGATGACACTCTCGAATCCGACTTCCATTCTAACCCCGTAGAAGTCATCAAACGGTCAAATGGAAACGCTCAATTTCCCCGCTACAGGTGGACGCAACACGAAATTCGATCCGCCATCTGTGGAGTGTGGACAGACCCAGAATACCCGCTCAAGTCCTTGAGCCACGATCGATCCTTCGTAGTGGGCGATACATACTCAATGACGCGGGGCACGTGAGTCGTACCCTGGCGCTTCTCCGGCTCTTCCTTCGCGTCGGCTTCTATTTCGGCTTCTATTTCGGCTTCTCCTCCTCCTCCTCCTCCTCCTCCTCCTCCTCGGCTGCTCGACTGTTGCTCGACGCGCTGACTCCATCCGCTCCCGCTCCGCCTGCGCCTCCCGCTCGAGATATGTGGAGGCCTGCGCCTCCGACGCCTCCGCCGGCAGCGGCCACGGCGACGGCGGTGGCAGCCTCCTCCCTGACGCGCAGCTCCTCCTCGGCTCTCTGATCTTCGTGTAGGGCCCACACGAGGAGGTTGAAATCGCCGCCGGAGCTGCACAGCTTATCGCCCGCGGCGGTGAAGCAGAGCGCTCGCACGGTACTAGCGTGGCCGGTCAGCGTGTGGAGCAGTGTGCGCTCCGTCAAGTCAAACATGTGCACGCGGTAGTCTGCACCGCCCGAGAAGAGCACGGTGCCCGTCGGGCTCACTGCGAGAGCGTAGATAGCCAAGTTCGACGAGGCGGCGCGGGATCCGTGGGGGCGTACGCTCAGCGTGCCGGCGCAAGTGGCCGTCGTCGCGCCTACATGCCAGAGGCAGATGCGCCCGTCCTCGGCGCCCGAGCAGAGCAACTGCAGCCGCTCAGCCGCCGCGAGGCATGTAATCGAGTGCGCGTGCGCCTCCCATGAGATCGTGACCCGATGCGTGTCGAGCGCGTATCGCTTGATGGTCTTGTCGGCGCTCGACGAGAAGAGAGAGCCAAAGGCGAGGCGCACCGCGTACACCACGTCCGTGTGCGCGGTGAGCCGTCCCTTGAGGGTCGCGATGCCGCGCTGCGCATCGGCCATCGACCAGACGAGGATGGTCTTGTCAGCCGAGCACGAGTAGATGAACTCGTCCGTGGCGAGCACGCACCAGACGCGTGCCTCGTGGCCGGTCAGCGTGACGACACAGCAGCCCTCGCCCGCAGCGGAAGTGGTCGTGCGCCATAGCTTGACCGTGTAGTCATCCGAGCCAGACAGAAGGTGGTCACGGTGCAGCGCGAGGCAGTTGGTGTCGTCGGCATGCCCTTCGAAGCGGCCGAGCTCCTTCCATTCAGTGAGCGACACCTTAATGATGGGTCCCGAGCCGTGCGCCATGTAGATGGCATGCTCGCTCGCGACGGCGCTGTACACGCACTTGTCCACGCCCACGAAGACGCGTTCACACAGCGGCTTCTGGAAGGCGGCCACGAGAGTGCACAGCCCGCCAACCTCGGCGAGTCGCGCGGACGAGAGCGAGTTGGTCGAGAGGTCGAGCGACAGGCGCGCGCAGCCCGCGCCCTCTCGCTCCGAGAGAGCTGTGCAGAGCAGCGTGGCCTCGGCGTCGCGCATCAGGTTGCCTGCGAGACGGAGCGAGGCGAGCGGCGCACGCGAGCGACGCAGCGCGGACGCGAGCAGCGCGATGCCCTCGCCCACGTAGCTCGTGTCGCCATCGCGCCCGCACAGCTGCGTGGCAGAAAGGCCCAGGGTCGTGAGCACACATCCCGGCGCGACCAGCAGCGCTTCGAGGGCGCCGATCGCGCGTGTGTCGTATGCGGCGGCGCCCTCGGTCAGTGGGTTGTCCGACAAGTCGAGCGCCGTCAGCGTGGGCGGCTGGATGGCCGCGAGTCCGTCGACGAGGGCCGCGGCGGCGCTCGCGCCCAGCCGATTCGCGGAGAGGACGAGGGACTCCAAGGGCGTTCCAGAGGCGGCGATCGCCCTGGCGAGGGCGGCCACTCCGCTGGTGCCCAGACGGTTGTCGTGCAGGTCGAGCCGCGTCAGCTGCGAGCGGCTCTCGAGCAGCCGCGCGAGGAGCGCCGCGTCCTCGTCCGACATCCCCTGACCGCGCAGGTCGAGCGCCGTATCGGCGGCGAGCTGCTTGACAGGTACAAGCCACAGGTGCACCTTGAGCAGCAGGATGGACGCGGACGGTCGCATGGCGACCGCGAGCATAGCGGCCGCGTCCTCGGCTGAGAAGCCGTTGCCGCTCACATCGAGATGCGTGAGCGCGCATGCCTCGCTCCCAAAAGCGGCAATGAGCCGATGCAGCCCTCGCTCGTTGCGCCTACCGCCATGGAACTTGGAGACGCCGATGAGCTGGTTGCTCGCCACGCGCAGCTCGCGCATCCGATTGCCCGGCGCGTGCACGAACGTACACAGCCGCTCGAGGGCCGAGTAGTCCATGTCCTCGTTGCCGCCCTGCTGGTGCACGTAGAGGCAGCGCACGACGTAGGAGCCGTAGTAGCGCCCGACGGCAAAGTACATGCCACCGTCCATTGAGACCGTGTACCGCTGCTCGAAGGCTTTGCCATTCTTGAGGAACGTGAGCTCGCACGTGTGTGTGTCAAGCATGAGCCCCACCCTGTCACCTTGCCCCCAGCCCGCGATGGCGCCCCCCATGTCTACGGCGTTGTGTAGGTGGCGCACGTCACCTTTGGCACGCCAGCCGACGCCCTTGTCATCCGAGCCCGGGTACGACGACTTGTTCGCGTCAGGCTTGATGACGCCAACGTACGCGCCATCGCCGTCGGTCGCCTGGAGCACTTCGAACTCAATGCGGTAGCATCCCGAGAAGGGCTCCATGCGCGGCCCAGCGGAGCAGAGTCCATCAGACTCGAGCCGGCAGAGCTGCCCGTGCTCGGAGAGGCGAGCGGCCGACCCCTTGAGCAGCCCAAACGAATGATCCTCGGCTACCGTGCCGCCGCACAGCTCGTTGGCGGAGAGGTCGAGGCACTCGAGGCGGCAACGCGCCGCGTCGAGCGCGTCGAGCAGTGCGTGCGCGCCCGAGACGCGTAGCCGGTTGTCCGGCAGGCGTAACTCGGTCAGGCCACGTGGCATCGAGGTGCTCAGCGCGCGAGCGATTGCGAGCGTGCCCGCCTCGGTCATGCGACACTGCGAGAGGTCGAGCGAGCCGAGCACCTGATGAGGGAGGCGATCAGAGGTCATCAGCGAGCCGAGCACCTGATGAGGGAGGCAATCAGAGGTCATCAGCGAGCCGAGCACCGTGTTGAGTGCGAGCAGCTCAGAGAGCAGCACCGCGTCACGGTCGTACACGCGCAGCCCCGCAAGCGAGAGTCGCGTCGCGCGCCCCGCCCAGTCGAGCACGGGCAGCGGCGTCGATGAGAGCGTGAGCAGGCGCAGCCTCGCGTGCGGCCGCCCGCGGTGCACTGCTTGCGCGAGCTGCATCGAGGCGGATTCGGGTGGCGGCGGCGGCGTCATCGCCGCGTGCAGCGTCTCCCCCGCGCCGATTCGGCGATCCACGGCCATCAGCAGCGCGGCGCTGTCGAAGACCAGCTGAGCGAGCTGCACCTCCGTCCGCCCGATGCATGGGCGGTTGCTCAACTCCCACAACTCGGGGCCGGCTGCAGGCGCGGCGGTGGGAGCGGCGCTGGCGGCGACGGCGGCGCTGGTGGCGACAGCGGCGCTGGCGGCGACAGTAGCGCTGGCGGCGGCAGCAGCGCTGGTGGCGGTGCTGGTCGCCGACGTGTCGGAGAGCGGCGCCAACGGCTCTTCCCGGCCGGAGCGACCATCGAGCTGCATCCGCAGATTGGAGGAGATCGGCTCAGATTGGAGGAGATCGGAGCGACCATCGAACTGCATCCGTCTCGATGGTGCTCGGAACCTTCCCCGAAGCTTCGCGACCGAGTTCTCGCGCCCGGCGCCCCCCTCGCCGCCGTCGGCGTCGCCCCGCGGCAGGCCCACGTTGGGCGGGAATGTGCCCGGCACGACGCGCGACGCGCGCAATGAGAACTCGCTCGCGACCTCCTCGAGGGAGCCTGGCGGGAGCTGTGCGAGCCGCGGCAACGGCAGTCGGATGGCCACCTGCTGCGCTGTACCGAGCACGGACGGGCACGAGCCCACGTACCCGAGCCGCCGATGCAGCGCGAACGTCTTGTTCGACTCGCGAATCGTCTTCTCCACAGAGGCGAGTGCGCTGTGCACCAGCTCAAACACGGTCCGCACGAGGGACTGGGAGGCGGCGGCTGCGGTGGCGGCGGCGGCACCTGCGCCGTCCACGCCCACACCCACTCGTTGCACGGCTAGGAGCTGAAGGTGATCGGGGCCGTTGATCCACGCGGCGAGTTCGCCGCGTGGAGTACGGAATAGGCCGCGATGCCTCTCCGCGTCTCGGCTCGCGGCGACCATCGGGTCCACCGGCTCGACGAGCAGACCCTCAGCATGCAGCTGCGCCATCGCGGCCTCGTCGAGGCTGCTGAAGGGCGTGTACGTGCCCGCGCCGCCTTCACACTGAGGCAGAGCACGCAGTGCGATAAGGAGCACCCTCTCGACCTCCGCAAAGTCTTCACTCGACATGGCCGGTGTGAATGCATGCTCGGCGAGGTTGCGGCTCACGGCCACGCGCACAAGCACCCCCTCGAGGAGGGACCCCGCCCGACCGGCGCCGCCGCCACTCGCCTCGGCGCTGCCGCTGCTCACGGTCACAATTGGAGCCTTAATTGCGGTCACAATTGGAACCTTCGCCGATCCGCCGCCTTCGCTACCTTCCCCGTCGTCGACGCTGCTGCTGCTGCTTCTGCCCGCGGCACTGCCCGCAGCGTTGAGCTCGGCATTCAAGAAGGCGTTGAGCTCGGCATTGAGCTCGGCGTTGAGCTCGAGTTTGTTCGCGTCGATCTCCGAGTTGTGCGCGAGCTTGCCCGGCCGAGAGCCCGGAAGCAAATGCCACTCCTCGATGATCTTGTCGAAAAGTGCGACGAAACGGTCGTAGCAGTCGACGTCGGCGGCAACGGCGCCAATGACCGCGTGCGGGCGCAGCCGGCCGGGCGAGATCGATTGATCGAGTGTGAAGGCAGCCATCCCGCTGCGCACCTCGCACATGGATAAATACGCGTCGCGTGTCAGGTGCTTGGCCATGAGTGACGTGTGGGCGGCTGAGAACTCGGGATAGTGCGCCGTGTGCGCGCCCATTTCCGTTGATGGCACACGTACGCGTGCGCTCGCCGTGCCCACGCTGCCGCTGCCCTCGGCAAAGTTCACATTCACATTCACACCGCTGCCCTCGGTGAAGTTCATCAGAACGGGCGAGGGCGCCGAGGGCATCGACGGGATCGGGGGCGATGGCGTGCTCGGCGCATGCTCGCGGCTCATCGCGGCTGCGGCGGCGGCGGCGGCGGCAGAGGCGGCGGCGGCCACGGCCGAGCCCAGCGTGGCCAACGGCACCACGATCCCTTCTGCCAGCACGCTGCTGCTCCTGCTGCTGCCGCTGCTGTGACTCTGCAGGTGGCCCACCTCATCGTTTCCTGCGCCAGGTGCTCCCGGGACGGCGCAGGTTGGCGGCCCCGCGCGGGCGGGCGCGGCGCTGGCTGGGCTCCCGGCGAGTCGCTCGGCCTCGTTGGCCTGTCCCCACAGCTCGAGGAAGGCACTTGCCTCGAGGTTCGCCACCGTCTCGAGCGGAGGCAGTTCAAAGCCTCGCGCGCTCGCACGGGCGAAAATGGCTGGGTACGGCAGCTCGCGCAGCACTCGCGCGCGCACCGCAGGTACAAGAGCGCTTAGCTGCGGCCCGTCCTGGCGCGTGAGCCCGTACAGGCGAGCGGGCAGGCGCGAGGGCGGTTGGGGCTCGCGCTCCGCCCGGAGACCATTGTCGGAGACGTCGAGCTCCTCGAGCATGCAGTGTTCCGAGCACAGCGCCGCACACAAGAGGGCGATGCCCTCCAGATTGTACTTGTCGCCCACATCGCTCCCGGGTGGCAGGCCGCACAGGTGCGTGCCGCGCAGCCCGAGCCGACGCAGCGTGCTCCCTGCGCGCGTGATGAGTGCACAGACGATCCGGAGAGCATCCAGGCAGAAACGCCCCGGCGCCGAGAGGCAGAGCTCAGTTCCACAGAGCTCGAGGTCCTCCACAGCGCAGCCCCCGTCGAGCAGCGCCCGCAGCAGCTGCTCGAGCTGCGCCTTCTTCAACGAGGTGTCCTTGAGGATCACGCTGCACAGGTGCGGCAGCTGCCCCTTGCGGATGACACTCGCTATCGCGGACAGCCCCGCGCTCCCAACATTGGCTCCGATCTCAGAGAGGTCGAGGCAGCGCACAATGCCGTCGCTCGCGGCGCCGCCCGCGCCACCGCCGCCCTCGAGCGCATCGTCGCTGCTGCTGCCGCCGCCGCCGCCACCGCCGCCGTCACCACCACTGCCTTTGAACGCGGCACGATCGGCCCTGCCAGCCGCGTCGACGCTGGGCACCGAGAAGGGCAACTCCGGATTGGCTCTGGGCCTGCGCGCTGTGTTGGGCACCATCGCTGTGAAGGACGGCGCGGCGGGGGCGCCGACGAGTGGCAGGATGGCGCCAAGAGGGCTCGTCGAGGGCGCGTTCGGGCTCGACGAGTGGGAAAGGAGCGAGGCGCGGCGCATGTCGGAGCCGAGCAGGTGTGAGACAAGCACCACATCCTCCTGGCAGCCGTTGGCGCCCCCAAACGTGAGACGTCCAGCCTCGACCCCGAGTCGGCGAACAGGCACCGCCCAGCGTGCGAGCACCAGGGTCTCGAGCGGCGTAGGGCATCGGAGGAGCGCCTCGGCAAGCAGCGTGACCGATGCGGGCTTGAAGCCAAAGCCGTGCACATTGAGCTCACGCAGCACGCAGTGCTCATGCCCGACCGCGGCGCAGAGCATGGTGAGCGCGGCTTGGTGGATCTCCGCGGGCAGCTCCTCCTTCATCACCTCGCGCAGGTTGAGCACGCTCAGCTGATTGCCCGGAGAAGTGATCCAGTCGCATACCTCGGCAAGGGCTCGCAAGCAGCGCTGCTCGTCGGGCGCGCCACCGTGCTGGGTGCCGCTGCTGCCCGGCGGCGGCGCGCTGGCGGTGGCGCCGCCCTCGGCGACGCACAGCGGGTTGCCGTGGATGTCGAGAACGCGCAGCGGCGCGCCGCCCTCGCGCAGCGCACGCAAGAAGACATAGATCTCCTCGCAAGAGGAGATGCCCAGATTGCCCATGAAGACTTCTTCGAGTGGGGGGCGGGCGTGGCGCACCGCGTCGGCGAGAGCGAGTAGGCCGTGGGGTCCCATGCAGTTGTCGGTGAGCTTGAGCGTGCGCAGCGTGCCGTTCGAGCGCAAGATCTGTGCGGCGATGCCCATCTCGGTGCGCCCGAGTCCCTTGCCCTCGAGATCGAGTGAGATTGAGCCGTGTAGCAGCTCGGTCATCGGCAGCTCGGCGCGCGTGACCGAGAGCTTGATGAGGCTCGCGCATGCCTGCACCGCCGTGCCGAGCACCATGCCGTCCTCCTCGCGCAGGCCGCTGCTCTTGTTGACAAGACCGAGCTGGAGCTCCTCGAGCCGACAGCGCGGCGATCGCAGCGCCTCCGAGAAAAGGAACACCGCCTCGCTGGTGTACACGTCGTTGCCGATCATATGGTTGCCCTTGAGGCGTAACCGGCGCAGCGCGCACCCCTCCTTGATGATGAGTGCGCACACCATCTTGAGCACGAACGGGTTGAACGGGTCGGTGCCAGTGGCCTTGATGCCGCAGATCTCGTTGCCGGTCAAGTCGAGCACCTCGAGTGGGCAATCCTTGAGCGCGTCGAGGAGCGAGGCCGAACCCTCGAGCCCGAGACAACGGCCGCTCACCTGTGGGGAAAGGGTGGGGGCGCCGTGGTGAGCACTTGCATGCAGCCACGTGCAGGGCCTCGAGCCCGAGACAACGGCCGCTCACCGAGAGCTCGCGGACCGAGGCGCGCCCATGCAGCCGTGCAAACGCGTCGGAGAGCACCTTGATCTCCTTGGGTAACGGCTTGGCGCCGCCCAGGTCGATGCATGTGAGCGCCAGATCTTGCTGCAGCAGCTGCGCCATCAGTGTCGCGTCCACCTCGCTGAAGTCGACTGAATGCAAGCTGAGCCGCTCGCCACGCAGGAGCTGCTGCACCATGAGAGGCGTCTTGTCGAGCACGAGTTTCTCGAGCGTCCGGTTGCGCGAGAGCCCCTTGCCCAGATGGTGCGCGTCGTCTTCGCGAATCTTGCAGCCGGAGATATTGAGCGACTTGAGCGAGATATGCTTCTGGGCGGCGCGGCCGGAGGAGAGCGTCTCGTTGAGCACCGCAATGCCCCGCGACTGGTAAGAGCCGTTGCCATCGCGCGCGAGTCCGCAGAGGGCCACGTCGACGAGCGAGAGCGAGAGCAGCGCCGCGCCATCGGCGATCCAGCTGCAGAGCGTCTCGATCGCTTCGGTCGAGTACTCATCCTTGCCGCCCTCTTCGACACCGCAGAGCGGGTTGCCCGATAAGTCGAGGTCCGTCAATTGTGGCGCGCCTGTGCGCAGCGCGTGCACGAGCTCGATCGTGTGCGCGGCCGAAAGCCCATTCTCGCCGAGGTGTAGTGCGGTGAGCGGCATCGCGCGAGCGGCGATGGCGCTCGCAATCTCGGAGAGCCCGCCGCTGAGGCCACTCGAGTTGAGATCGAGCAGCTCTAGGCTCGTGTTCTCGGAGAGGAGCTGTGCGATGAGCGTCACCTCCGACCCATGCAATTTGGAGCACTCGGACGAGAAGCGCTTGTGCAGCCCCTGCGAGAGCTCACGCAGGCCGAGCAGCTGCGGCACGGGTAGTGACGAACCCTCCAGCACGAGCGTCTGCACCATTGGCCCGTGGGCGGAGCAAGCTTTGACGGCCAGCGCGAGCGCCGCCGCCTCCGCCGTGCGCATCTGGCACTTGGTCAGCTTAAGAGTGGTCAATCGACAGTGCTCGGAGCGCAACGCGAAGCAGAGCCGCTCCACTGCTTCGGACGTATACTCGCACCCGAGCAGTGGTTTCCCCGTCGCATCGACGCCGCAGAGCGCTGTGGCACTCAGGTCGAGATACGCGAGCTTCGAAGTCGGCTCCTCGAGAAGTTCGCACAGTGCCTCGATGGCCGTGTTGCGGTACACGTGGCGCTCATCGGGGGGCACCTCAGCCGTCACCAGACCCCACAGGTGCACCAACTGATCTTCACTCAGCTTGGCGAGCTGCCGGGGCGTCGGTGGGAGAGGCTCGGCTCCAGCGGGCGGTGCAGCGGCCGGTGCGGCAGCGGCGCTGGCGCTGGCGCCGGCGCCGGCGCCGCTGCTGCCGCCGTTGCCGCCGCCGTTGCCGCCGCTGCCGCTGCCGCCCGCTGCCGCAGCGGAGCTGCCGCTGCCGCCGCTGCCGCCGCTGCCGCCGCTGCCGCCCGCTTCCGCTGCGGAGCTGCCGATCCCCTCCCAGCTCCCTTCGCGAACGAGAGAGGGTGCGCGGCGGGCGTCCGAACTGCGTCGGTAGCCATAGAGCCCGCCGAGCTCCTCCCAGCGGTCCTCGCGCAGCTCTTTCGGGAGGCCGAGGACCGATTGGAAGTCGGCCTGAGTCAATCTGGTGAGCGGGAGCCGCTGCTGGCGCCACTCGGCGATAGTCGTGCGCACCTGCAGCTGCGCACGCGCCCATTCGGACACAGGGGTGCTCGTGCGCGTGCTATTCGCCACCTTCTTGAGCTCGGACTCGCGCTCCGAGTCGTCGCGCTTGCGGCGCACGGCGGCGCCGCACTGGGTGATCGCATTATCGGCCAGTGTGAGCTCAACGAGCGGGCACTTGCCGTGGCGCAGCCCACGGGCGAGCAGGCTGGCGCCTTCGGCCGAGAAGAGATTACTCTCGAGGAGGAGCACCTTGATGGGCAGGTTGCCCATGCGCACCGCGCGCGCGAGCGCCTGCACGCCGTCGTCGCCAAGCTTCTGCTTCTTCAGCTCAATCGTGTGCAGCGCCGTGTTGAGTAGCAGCACTTCGGAGAGGATCATCATCTCGGGGTCGGCGAGGAAGTCGATGCGCATCTCGGACATGGTCTTGATGTCGGCGACGAGCACGCAGTTGTGCTCCTCCGACTTGCTCACACGGCTCTGACTCGTCTTCTTCTCTTTGAACTGCGTCGAGACCGCAAACTCGACCAGCGAGCAGCGCGGGTGCCGGATGGCCGCACCAACGGCCGCGTACCCATCGGCGCCGATTGCGTTCCCGTGCAGCACGAGCTTGCGCAGCGGCAGCAGCGGCGTGCCCTCGGGCGCTGCGAGCAACTGCGCGACGAGCTGCGCGCCGATCGAGGTCATGCCCGTCTTTGAGAGGTCGAGGGTCTCGAGCGGAGCGGTCGTCTTCTGGAGTACCGAGACGAGCTTGCCGATGCCCTCGTCGTACAAGCAGTTGTTCGAGACGGAGAGCGAGACCCACTTGGCCGCCTCGCCTCGCAACTGCTTCTCAAGCCGGTCGACGTCCTCGGCGACCATGCCCGCGGTCGTCAGGTCCAGCTCACGCAACCCGTGCCACTCCTCGCCCCAGCTGCCTGGCGGCTTCCACACCTTGACCATCTTGTCGATGCCGCTCGAGAAGAGCGTTCCTTCGGGCGTGAGGCACAGGTTGGCCACCGTCTCGCGGTGGCCGTGCATCGTGCCCAGGCACGTGCCATCCTTCCAATCCCACACCTTGATGATGTTGTCCACGGCGCACGAGTAGAAGACGTCCGCCTGCACGGAGAAGGAGCACACGGACTGGTTGTGACGGTAGAGCTGCCGGACGAGCTCTCGCGTGCGTGGATTCCACAGCTTGACCATCCCGTCCAGCCCGCCCGAGATGAGGGCGAAGCTCGCCATGAGCATGCCCCACACCGAGCCCTCGTGCGCCTTCCACGAGTGCGAGAGCTCCCTGCGCTGGATGTCCCACTCATACACAGTACCCGTCGAGTCGCCAGCGAAGAGGATGCCGCCTTCGAGGCTCTCGCGCCCCTCCAGGTACAGCGCCTCGCGGTACACCTTGTCCTTGTGCCCGTCAAACGCTTTGATCTGCTTGAGCTGCTGTACGTCCCACGAGATCACCTTCTTGTCGTCGCAGCACGAGTAGAGCCGCCCGATCTCCTCGTCGTACTGGAGCATCCAGATGGCCCCCTTATGTCCGACCAGAGTCCCCTTGCACTGATGCTGGTCCTCGCCCGGACCCACCTGATCAGGGATGCAATCAACGGCAATCAACAGCAATCAACGACCATCAACGACCATCAACGGCACCTTCCACAGCTTAATCTCGCCCGTACGGCAATCAACAGCAATCAACGACCATCAACGGCAATCAACGGCACCTTCCACAGCTTGATCTCGCCCTTGCGGTCGCCCGCGTAGAGCATATCGCCGAGCAGCTTGAGCGAGAGTACGCCCTTCTCGTGCCCCTTGAGTACTGCCTCACAGTGCAGGTCGGAGCGGCGCCACTTGCGGATCGTCTGGTCCTGCGAGCCCGAGTACATGTACATCTCATCGTGTTGCAGCGTCTCGACCCAATTCGTGTGCGCGTTGAGCGTCGCGCCGCAGCGCAGCCGTTGCGGCATGTGCTCCACCCTGCATGCATCGGTGGCCGCCGCAAGCAGCGCCTCGGTCGCATCGCTCCCCATCTCATTCCAGCGCATGTCGACGCACTCGAGCGGCGTCGTGCGCTGGCGCAGCGCATCCGCCAGCTTCAGGGTATCTCGATTGCCCCAGCAGTTGCCAAAGATCTTGAGCGAGCGAAGCGAGCACGAGGGGCGCACCAGCGCATCACAGAGCGCCTCGACAGCCACAGAGGTGTAGTGACCTCTGCCCTCCCAGTTGACGCCGCACAGCTGGTTCTGCCCGAGCTTGAGCTCGCGCAGCGGGTTGCCGTCGGTCTTGAGCCACGCGCACACTGCGTACACCGCCTCGGCCGCGTAACGACCAGATCCGTCGGCCGACAGGCCGCAGATCCCATTGTCTGACAAGTCCAACACCTTGAGAGGACAGCCGCCGCGCATCATGGCCTCGATGAGTGCGACGGCACCGTCGACGCCCACCTTGTTCCCGCGCAGGTTGAGCTGCTGGACGCGCATCGCGCCCGTACCGAGCGCTTTAGCGAGCATGGATGCGCCCTTCTCCGTCAGGCCATTGTACCCTAGCGAGATGCACAGATCCTCACCCGACGGCTGGCGCGGCGCGGCCGAGAGGACCTCAGCCATGAACTGCAGGTCAAAGTCGGTGAGCTTCTGCCCGTCCATGTTCACGCTTTTACCCGTCTTCAGCTCCTGGATGGGGAGGGCGTGGTTGGCGAGCTTGACGGTTTTTAGGCCGGAGGAGGCCGAGAGGGCTTTGGCAATGGCTGCGACGCCGCCCTCCTCGAGCGCATTGCCTGAGATGTCGAGCATCTCGAGCGTCACGCCGTCGACCTCGAAGATCTGTGCGAGGGCAACCAAGCCCCCATCCGCGATCTTGTTGCCCGACAGGTCCAGCTCGCGCAGCCGGATGGGTGAGGCGCGCAGCTCGGAGCACAGCGGGAGCACGTGGCGCGACTCGAGCCCGCATGACTGGAGCTGCAGCACCTCGAGCACCGTCGACGCGCGCAGCACCGCGGAGAGTGCGCCGAGCCCCGCGTCAGCCATGGCGGCGGGCAGCGCGTTGATCATCATGCGCCGCAGCGTCAGCCGCCGAAGCGTCGGGTGGCCGTTGAGCGCATGGCACAGCTGCGGGAGCCACTCGGCGTTCAGCTCGGACTTACCATCGCCGAGCTCAAGCGCGCTCGCTTTGTACGTGTGCCGGAGCAGCACGGCAAATGCGGACATGGAGTCGAATGAGTGCAGCTCCTTTGCGGTGAGCTTGAGGACGCCCTCCTTATGGATGACCTCCTCGAGCATGCATTCGGCGAAACGGTTGGCGAGCTCCTCGCCGCGCTCTCCCTCGGCCATCAACCCCTCGAGGCAGAACTGCGTGACGGTGAGCCACCAGGAGCCCTGGAGCATCTTGCGGATGCCCCCCGAGGCGGTCATGATGTTCTTGACGCGTTCCATCTCATCGGTGAGCATCCGGTTGATGACCATCGAGCACAGGTGCTCCTGGAAGGTCAGGTGGCCGAAGCGGTAGATGGTCTCGTCATTCTCCACAAAGAAGGTGAGCACAGCGAACTGACCGCGTGCAACGCTCTCCTTGACATCTTCCCACAGCGCCGCCGTCTGCTCAGTGATGGCGGATCGCAGCACCTCGCTGTTCAGGTCCTTCATCTGCTTGCAATGCGCCTTGAAGGCAATCTCCTGCAGCATGAGCATGTACTCGCCCGAGTCGCGACCCGCCTGCCCCTTGCGCGCCTCGAGCGTCTTGGCGTCGAGGCGCGTGATGATGGTCGACATCGCCGTGTGATACAGCTTCCAACGATTGAGTGGGCCGCTCGTCTGCGCTTGTGCTGACGAGCGGATGTAGGAGAGCACCATCGAGAGGATCAGAGGGTTGGAAGCGAGCTGCTGCAAGTCAGGGCGCGCCATGAGCTGCTTGAACATCGCGAGGTGCTCAGGCGCGCTCAGCCTCGCCTGCGCGACAGCCTGCTGCTGCTCCTGATCGAGGGGTAGGATCTTCATCGAGATGCACTGCTCAAGCCACGCGGGCGAGAAGCCACCCGGGCGCGAAGTCATCACGACGCGCGCCGACATGCGCACCGCCGTCATGATGTGCGCCTCCACCACACTCTTGAGCCCTGTGGGTACCTCATCCATGCCATCGAGGAAGAGGACGAGCCGGCGCTCGAGCATCGCCTGCTTGAGGAAGAGGTAGCGGCGCGAGCGTGGGCCGTAGACGGAGCGCAGGAAGCCATCGAGGTAGTCGCCCGCGAGCGAGTTCTGCTTGATGATGCGCATCAGGTCAATGGTGGTCAGCAAAAAGGGCACTAGCTGTAGCTCCGGCCGTTGATGCAGGCACTTGACCATAAAGAGGCGCGCAAATGTCGACTTGCCCGATGCCGCCTCGCCGGTGACGAGCACTGGCTTGGACTGCGCATCGCCGCTGGCCACCTCGTCCATGACCACATCAAAGGGATCGCGCTGCTGCCCCGGTGCGCCGCCCTCCACACGCAGCTTGACGCACTGGAGCACGATGTCGAGCCGCTCGCCCGAGAGAGCGTCGACAACGAACGAGAAGGTCGAGCGCACCCACGCGACGTACTTGAGATGCTCGGGCCCCATGTCCACTGACGGATCGAGCACGGGGGCGTGGTTGGAGCGGGTCAGCGTGAGGCTCAACCGCTCGCCGTCCTCGAACACGCCAGTGTATACGTTGGGTAGGGTCGGGTGGCGCTCGCCGGCACTCATGCGGCACCAGCCGTCGGCGCGCAGCACGCGCAGCTGCGCGTGTGGCGGGTACATATACACTGGGAGCACGTCCACCTCGATGTCCATGCAGTGCTCCCATCGGAACGCACTGCCCTCGCCATCGTGCATCCGCAGACTGTCGCCCTCGACAGCCGCACGCACCCACGGGCCCCATGCCGTCGGCTGCGCCCGCGTACCCTCGCCGCCCTCGTCCGCAACGGGCACGTCGTCGGGCTTGGTGCTATCGATGGCGTTGGCCGCCGCGGCCGCGCCTTCTGCCGCGCCTGCGGCCGTCGCGTTGGCAGCGCTCGCGGCCCCCGCCGCGACGTTCGAGACGGCGCCGGTGCTGCCCAAGACGTTGCTACCAGGCCGCCCGATGCCGCCGACGCTGCTTCTGCTGCTGCCGCTGCTGCTGCTGCCGGTGCCTACGCGGAAGAGCTCCGGGCTGTCCGAGAGGCTGCTGCTGTCTACGCCGCCCGCGCCCTGCTCCAGCCCGGAGTCGTGGCGCACGGCGAGCGCTGCCACACCGTCGGCGTCAGCGCCCTCGGCACCCAACGCTAAGCTAGCCGACGCCTCGTCTACTAAGGCCGAGCTTGACGAGATTGACGAGACCGTGATTGACGACGCCTCGTCTACTAAGGCCGAGCGGATGCGTCGTCGCACGAGCAGCGGCTCGTGCTCGTTCTTCCAGCGCGCGCAGAAGCGATACGCGCCCGCTATCACGTCGCACGTCTTCCCTATAATCCCCAGACCCGGCTTGAGCACCGCCGTCCCGAACTGACGCTTGTGGATCGCGACGACCTTGCCCGGGCACCAGAGCGAGACGGCGCGCCCGCGCTGTGCGGAGCGGATATTGAGGACGAACTCGACGCCAATGTCGCGCTCGATCTGCATGGAGGCCGTCTCGTCAAGCTCGTCCTCGTCGGCCCGATCCCGGCCCGCTCCGTCGTCCGCGTCGCCGCCGATGCCCTCGAGCGACGCGTCGTCTGTCCATCTCGAGGGGACGAGGGAACGTACGGCGAAGAGCGGTACGAACGAATGCGACGAGAGCGTGCGATGGTTCCACGGCACGAGCAACGTCCAAAAGGGGTGGCCAGTTGGGCCCATCCGCACGACGTACTGGTTGCACCCGGGCGCGCGGTTGACGACGACGCACTCCTTCCAGTGGCCGCGACTCTCGAGAATCTCGAGCGGATGGCCCACATCGTACGCATAGAGCGGCACCACCGAGTGCGAGTGCATCGTCAGGTCGACCTGGCGCTCGACGCGATCCCTCCCGGAGTGAATCGCGAGCCGGTGCGTCACTCCCTCCTCGGGCGGAGCGAGCACGACCGCCTCGCGCCACACGCCTTCGTGCACGTACGCGAGCCGCTGGCCAGGCGCGTACTCGAGCCGATACGCACGCGCCGCGAGTCCGTGCTGCGACGCGAGCGACGCGAGCGAGGGCGGTAGCTCGACGGGTAGACCTTGCATCCACCGGATGAGGTAGCCGCTCAGCCGCTCGAGGGCGTGCGAGGCGAGCCGGCGCGCGTATGGGTTGGGCTCCTTGTACTGCACCGCCATCTTGAGCGTGAAGTGGAAGAGGGCCACGCCGTGCTGCATCGGGTGCGAGTCGTACGGGTGCGTGTCCGCCTTGTGCGGCCGGCAGCTCGACTGCGGTAGCACGCCTCGGATCTGGAGAACTTGCTCCCAACACAGCCGGAGCCGCTCGCGTGTGAGGAAGCGCGGTGTGAACGTGCACGGCAGCGGCAGGTTCAGGTCGCGGAACGGCAGCAGCAAGTCCATCATCGCGCATGCCTGCGCGAGGTACTCGTCGCACTCGTCTGGAGGCGCAAAGCGCAGGAGCACCTCCTCGACGTCGACCCGCTTGCCCGGTGGCCCAGCGCGCTCGCATGCAGCATGCAGCACGTCGGGCAGTGTGCTCATGGAGAGACCGCCCACTGCATCGCGGCGCGTCGCCTCTGCTATCGCCGCCTCCGCCACGTCAAAAGGCACCGAGAGCCAAGATCGCACCTCGTGGGGCGAAGCGCCGAGCAGCGCCTCGGGCGGGATGGGGAGCGCCGTGTAAATGTAACAGATGGACGCCTCGAGCTTGGCTGGGTCCTTGAACACGTGCGCGTCCTCGACCTCACCGTAGTCGATCAGCCATGCGTACGAGCGCGAGTCCACCATGATGTTGCCGCCGTGCAGGTCGCCGTGCACGATGGCACACCATGGGCCGGGGTAGTCGGCGGGCTGCTCAGGAGGCAGAAACAGCTCGCCGCCCGCGTCGGCCTCGCGCTGGGTCGCCTCTGCGCGCTCGGCCGCCTCTTGCAGCACCATCTGCAGCTGCTGCAACGCCGCGTACGTGGACGGGGAGAGCAGCCGGTCGTGCGCGGGCCGGGCCGGCAGGTAGAGGGCCGCGGGCGCCCCCCCTATGTCTGGACACGTGGCCCCCCCTAAGTCCCCTAGGTCCCGCGGCACGCCGCCCGTGTCCAGCCCGCCGCCGCCATCGAGCAACAAACCGCCGGAGGTCGACGCGATCGACGAGGGCGTGGGCGGCGCCGGGGTGAGCGGGTCGGCCCTCGAGCCAGTGGCCATAGGCACGGGCGAGGGGGGATCGGTGCGAGCTCGGGGCAGTGGGGGCAGGCTGGCCGGCGCGGGCGAGGCGACGCCCGTGGCACGCTCCCATGCACCGACTGGCGATGGTAGTGACTCGTCCGACGAAGGGATGCGCGCCTTGGCCGACCCGTGTGGGAGCATCCGAAGGCTCCTCTCTCGATCTTCGGCCAGGATGCGAGTGATCTTGGGCAGGAGAGCGTAGTGCTCGATGAGCGACTCGCCCGGCTCGCGATGCGCGCTCTGCATCAGGACTGTGTTCAGTTGGCCGAGGAGGACCTCATCGATCACGATGCGCACCTCGCCAAAGACTGGGCGGTCGCGCACCCGCTCGTCCACGGTGGAGGCAGGCACGGGCGGCACGGGCGGGCGTGATTCCGTCGTGGGCGCCGCGGTGGGCGCCGCGCCCGCAAGTGCAGCCTCGCGCGCGGCCTCCGCGTAGTCACGCGCGGCAAGGTCCGCCGCGTGATCCGAATCATACCGGCACGTCTCCGCAAAGGTGTTGGAGAGGTTGGCCTGCGTGTGCGCGAGCTCGGGCACGCGCCAGCACGCCCCGACGAGCTCGAGCACCATCCCACCGATCTCGTCCATGTACACGGGCTCGCCTATGCGTTGCGGCACCGACTCGCCTATGTAGCGCGCGAACGCTGCGTGCGCGTCCGCTTCTGCGCGGAGAAGGTCGATGGGGGCGAGCTTGCAGATCGTCGGGTCCTGCCACTGCCCGTTGGCATCGACAGCCTGCACGTGCAGAATCTTGGCGCGGCTCTGCCCGCCCGCGATCCCGTGGTACCACACCGTATGGCATCCCAAATAGAGCTGGGCCACCACCTTGAGCTGCGTAGCGGCCGGCCCGAGATCGTCGTCGCGAAGCAGCTGCTCGCCGATGCTGTCGAAGCGCACGTCGGGGATGCCCTCACCTGTGGGGAGAGGGAACGCGGCGCCGTGGTGAGCACTTGCATGCGGGGCGCATGGAGAGGATGCCCTCGACACTCGAAACTCACCCGGCGCGTCCGTAGCGCGACGCGACGCCTCCGCCTTGCGCGCGCGCGCCTCATTCTCCTTTTTCCGGAGGATCGTCTCCCATTCACGCAGTGGGTACCATGCCCAATGCAGCTTGCGGCGGCTGGCCGGGGCGCCGCCGGCGCCACACGCCGACGAGATTGGCGAGATTGGCGAGATTGGCGAGATTGGCGCATGAGAGCTCCCAGCCCCCGACGACGACGATGATGACGACGACGCCGACGACGCCGACGACGACGCTGCCGACGCGCGGGCCTGCTCGGCGCCACGCTGTGAAGAAACGCGGGCCTGCTCGGCGCCACGCTGTGGTGGCAGGGCGGCTCGCGTGAAGAAACGCTCGGGCGCGGCGCCTCCAAGTTTCGATGGTGGCTGGGCGGGCATCGACGCCTCGACGTACTCGCACGTGTACTCGCACGTGAGGCCCGGGTACGAGGCCGAGAGCGCCTCGCCGCGCTCCGTGCGACGCGTCTCTTCGTGCCAGCGGAGCGCGCTCAGGGCCGCTGCGCCCGACGGCTCTGCCGCCCGGAGAAGGGTGGAGACGGCAAGCTGGGCCGCGCGCCGCCAGCCGTCCTCGTCGACGCGCAGCACGGCGCGCAGCAGCTCGAACTTGCGGCGCGCGTGCCCGTCGACCTCCTCGTGAGTGAGCACCAGCAGCCGCCCGCGGTGGCGAAGCGCCACCTCGACGTACTTGATTACGAGGCGCAGGGTGCCGCCCTTCTCGAGGCGGCACAGCACCGACTCGCCCTTGCGCAGCTCGGCGAGCAGCTGCGTGACGCTGTGGGCGCCCGCCACGCCCCAGCTCGACAGGTCGACGCCGTTGCTGGCCAGCACCTCGCGCAGCTGCTCCTCGGTGTGCACATCGCTAATCCGGTTGAGGCGGCTGCCGTCGGAGGTTGTCAGTGGCTGCTGATTTGCGACTGCTGTGTCATACGCCTCGGTTGGTTCAGCCGCCGCGTCTGCTGTACGCGGCAGCTGCTCTTTTCTGCTGGCCGCCGCGCGCCGCGATGTGGCGCGGCTGCGCAGCGTCCGTGCCATGTGCAGCAGCGGGTTGGTGGCCTGGGCTCTCACGGCAGTGTTGAGAGATTGGTGGATCAAGGGCAGCACGTTGTGCTCAGCCATATAGGCGCGCATCTCCTCGGGCGTCATCCCGTCTTTCACGGGCGCATCCATGGCGGTTGGCTCGCTGCTTGCCATTCTCTCGGCTGCAGGCCCGCCCAAGTGCTTGCTGTGTACGCCGCGAGGGTCGCAAATGCTTCAACTTTGTGATCCATATTTGGGAGGCAGCGGGGGGAGTGGAACCCACCTGTTAGACATACAGTTGTGTCACCGCCCCACCCCCGCGCTCATCAACCACCGCCCCGAAGCACGGTTCCACAAGATCCAAGAAAGACACAAGTAACCAAAATATGAGTGTGACTGTGAATGGACGAGTGGAGGCTCGCCGAGCCAGGTCGGGAACGTGGGAGGAGTCGTTTCGACCGCACGAAGTTGGGGTGACGAGTCAAATCAAGTCAAGACAAGTCAAGTCAAGTCAAGTCACAGGGTGAAAAAGGAGGAATGCGTGCGACGTCGGCCGAGGAGCAGGAGGAGGCGCCCGCGGCGAAGAAGGCCAAACACGAGGAGCCAATACGCGTGCGAGCGCGAGACGGAGAGGAGGTCACGTTGTCGCGCGATGCAGCCCGACTCATGGGCACCTTGAAGGATCTGATGGACCTCGCCACCTCCGAGGATGGCATCTATCCCATGCCCACGATCATGGCCTCGACGCTTCAGATGGTGTGCAAGCTGAACGACCCAGACTACACGTGGCCGAGCTCTGACGAGCCTTCGCTCTACCAGCTCATCCAGCTCATCGAGGACGCCCTCTATCTCGACGCCCCCATCGCGCTCAAGCACCTCCAGTGTGTGATCGCCTCCCAACTCAACAGCAAGCGCGCTCCCGAACTAGGCGCGCTGCTCAGCGCGGGTGGTGACTTTGGCAGCGCGGAGGAGCACGCGTCGCATCACGCTGCGCCCGTCGACGGGCAGCGTGCTGACGAGCTTCGTAAGCGTTACAGTCGGATGCGCGTTCAGGAGCTGCGCTGGAAGCTGCGCAAGCTTGGCCTCACGACCGACGGCACCAAGCCCGTGCTCATCGGGCGCCTCATCGAGATGGCGAATGCAGCGGCGTCAATCGCCGAGCCGGCTTTTGTACCGGAAGACGTTCTGGAGGCGCCGCAGCAGCCGGCCAGCTCCACGTTACCGCCCGAGCCGCTGCAGCAGCCCTCGTTCTCGGCGGACGCCATGGAGGCTGCTCTGGGCCTGGTGGACGTGGCCACGTTGGTGGAGCTCAAGGGCGTGAGTCGATCTTGGCGGGCGCTGGCGCAAGGTGTCCTCTGCTCGCGCCTGTGCCGCCGCGACGGGCAGCCAGTACCCACACGTCTGGATGAGATCACCGACCTTGACGTGGAGCAGCTCATCGAGGCCGGCCGCCCCGGGGACGCGTCCGTAGCGGGGCGGATGCTGCCTGGGCTTGCGCGCCTCCATGGCTACGGTCATGTGGTGGACGTGGCCGCCGTTCGGGCCGCGGATCTGCAATGCGGGATGGGCGACTGGCGCCGCCCTTCCTTGCTACATGGTGCTGCTAAGGATGCTCTCAACAGCTGCATCTCAGGCGAGGGAGAGCCACCGTTGAGGCTGACGATCGCAGCCGTTGCCTGTGCGGGCTCAGGAGTCATTTGCGGCATTCCTGTGCAGCAACTGCGCGAGGACAGCGTCACGGAGCTCAACTTGTCCGATAGGGGGCTCCATGTGCCTGCGGCCATGCTTGTCGCCTATCTCATTCCTGCTACGTCGGTGCTCAAGAGCTGCAACTTGCTCAAGAACAGGTTCGACGTTGAGTTGGCCAAGAATCTCGCCAAGATGGGTGCGGAGATGGGCATCATGCTCTCGGGCATGACGCGCAACCAGACGGCGGCCGACTTCTGGGGCCAGAGCCTACAACCCGCCGACGCCATCCTGATCGCGTCTGACCTGCAGTTCATGGCGGTGGTGACCACCCTGCACCTGGGCGTGAACCAGATCCGTGCAGAGGGAGCCATCGCGATTGCGGAGGCGCTGAAGGTCAACGCAGTCTTGACCCGCTTGGACTTGGCCTCCGACAACATCGGGGTCGAGGGTGCCAAGGCGATCGCGGAGGCGCTGAAGGTCAACGCCGTTGTGACCACCCTCGAACTCGAGAACAACAAGATCGGGGATGAGGGTGCCATCGCAATCGCGGAGGCGCTGAAGGTCAACGCGGCCGTGACCGAGCTATTGCTCGACGTCAACGAGATCGGTGACGAGGGAGCCATCGCGATCGCGGAGGCGCTGAAGGTCAACGCGGTGGTGACCACCCTCTCCCTCAGCGGCAACAAGATCGGCGATGAGGGTGCCATTGCGATCGCGGAGGCGCTGAAGGTCAACGCGGTCCTTACCGTTCTCTGGCTTTCGGGCAACGAGATCGGGGACGAGGGCGCTAAGGCAATCGCGGAGGCGCTGAAGGTCAACGCGGTCCTGACCAAATTGGACATCCGGTACAACAGCATGGGAGATGCAGGTGGAAAAGCGGTGCGAGATGCGGTGAAGGGCCGGAGTGGATTTGTGTTGGAGCTGTAGGAAATGATTGTGCGAGCATTGTGAACATGTGTGGATCGCTGCTGTGGGTGCTGTGTAGTTATCTCCTAATTTGGCAGTAGGCGTTTTCAGATAATATGGTGCGGCTGAATTTTTTGCAACGCTTAAGCAGGCAGTCTAACGCGTTTTGGGTGGTCGGGGTAGGGTCGGTGAATCCATGCGTCCAAATTAGCGCACGCTCTCACATACCCGACCCACCTCAATGTACCTCAATGACCCACGACCCGAGCGACCTGTGACTGCTACAAACGCGCTCACGGGCAGCTCCTCGAGAAGACGGACGCTCGCAGCACCTGCTCCTTTGTCGGTTGCACCCCTGTGTACAGCTCGAACTGCTTCGCTGCCTGCAGCGCAATCACCTCGGCTCCCGTCACCAGCGCCTTGCCGAACGCGCGCGCCCGGCGGACCAGAGGTGTCTCCGACGGGAAGGCGACCACGTCGAAGATGACACGCGCACGCTCGATCGCATCATCCCGGAAGGCGATCTCGCTCTCCTCGGGCGAGCCGGCCATTCCGATTGGAGTCACATTAACCAGGATCTCAGCAGCGATGCCATCCACCGACGCCGTCCAGACATAGCCGAGCTCGGCCGCCAGCGCCGGGCCGCTGGTCGTGTTGCGAGCAATGACAGTGCCCTTCATGAATCCGGCGTCTCGAAAGGCCGCCCCCACCGCCTTGGCCATTCCGCCGCTACCTCGAATCGCCACCGATTCAGACGAGCGCAGACCGTGGCTCGCGATCAAGGCGACTATGGCGCCGTAGTCCGTGTTGTACGCCCTGAGGGTGCCGCCCGTATTGACTATCGTGTTCACCGATTGGATGGCCAACGCCGATGCGTCCATCTCGTCGACCAACGCAATGACCGCCTCTTTGAAGGGCATTGATACCGAGCAACCTCGCAAGCCAAGTGCTCGTACTCCTCCGATGGCTGCTTTGATGTCCGAGGTCGTGCACGCCTTGTAAATGAAGTCAATGCCGAGCTCTTCGTACAGATAATTGTGGAAGCGCGTGCCGATGTTGCTGGGACGCTTGGCGAGCGAGATGCAAATCTGCGTGTCTTTGTTGAGCAGCGGCCGTTTCGGCCGCTTGCGTCGGCTCATGTATGCGATGCCCAGCCCGACGCCAAGCATGGCCAGAAGAGTGATCCTTGGAGGAACGGCCATCTTCGCGCCGTGAGGGGTTTCCGCGGGCTGTGAAGGATTCCTATTGCGTTTATCAGCTTTTAATCGACGTGATGTTTTGCTCATGAATTCATATCTCCTGGCAGATCTCGCTCCTCCGTGGCCCCGGGGGTGGATGGTGAGGCCCAACATAGCACTGCGGTGGGCGTGCTATGTTGGGGTGGATTGGCACCCTGCTCATCACCTCGGCACGCTGCTATAACATTGGTACGCTTGCCTCGCCGTTTCACAGCACGCAGCCAACACGGCTGCGTCCGCCTCAGCTCTTTGGAGAAGGGCGGCCGCAGCTAGTGCAGGAAGAAATTCAGGCGCTTGCTGGCTTGTGGAAAGTGGACCTTGGTTTTGAGAAACGATACGCAGCAGCAATATCACTGTACCTCGAGGCTAGTGGCCGCGTCATCCCCATGGACGAAAAGCTCCCCTACAACCTTGGCGAAGATTGCCGCGCATGGGCCTGGTGGAGCGCCGACAGAGCAGTCGTTGCAGGTGCCGTCGGCGATGACGAGCTGTCCTTCACGCTGCAGCTAGGCAATTTGAGGCTCGAAGGTCAAGGCAAAAGAAAGGACTTTCGGTGCAACAAGTTTGTTGGCAAGGCAATCTACGAGGGCGCCAACGATGATCCGGTCGGTAGCTTTACCATGCGGCTCGCCTTGCCGGCGAAGACGAACGTGGCCGCTCTTAAGGAGAAGTACCAGAAGCGCATCGCTGAGCGTCCCCCGCCCAGGCCCGAATTCGCCTTCTCCGACTTTGTCGGCCGATGGATCATGGGGCTCTCTGAAGACACGACTCCGAGGAATGCCGTCTTCTTTCCAGCGGTGCTGGCTGCCAACGGCACCTGGTCGAGTGAGAAGGCCTTGCCCCAGCTGAGCGGCACCTGGGGCATGTGCTCAGGCGATGACTCGCACGGCGCCGGCCCAGACGCGCATCCGACCGGTTCGAATGTGTGGCTCATTATTCAGAGTACGATCGGGATGCCGAACGTCCACCTGCAAGGCCGCCCCGGGCAGCTGGCGGCGCTCACGTCGCCCCTGCTCGAGGGTTACAACTCGGGTTCGGGTCGCCTCGCGCCCAACAGGACGAAACCCTCTGTCGCCGACCAGGTCGACGGGAAGATGTGGGAGCCCTCCCACAAAGGCAAAGCAGGGCGAGAATACTTTGGCGAATTTCGGCTGCTGCGAGAGAGTGCCCTCGTCGAGATCATCGAAGCGGCCAAGAAGGAGGCCCGCGCACAGCTGCAGAAGGCGATGAAGGAGCGAGCCGAGCGAGCCGCGGCGATGAGGGAGCAAGCGGTGGCGGAAGCGGCCGCGGGCATGCACGGTGTGGATGAGTCCATGCGACGCGAGGCACAGCAGCGCGCGGAGGCGGAGGCTCGCGGCAGACGTGCAGCTGCAGACACGGAGGCTACGAGAGACGCGTCTCCCACGAGGGATGCGTCGCCCACGAGGGACGCTTCTCCACCTGCCACTCCACCTGATATTCCGCCTGATGATCAGCTTGAAGGCCCTTTCAGCTAACTGTGAATTTAACTTGACTCTGCTGTTACATGTAGAGACATCCCGAGTGAGAGGGTCCCGCCCTGGACCCTCTAGACCCCTTTTCTGGACCCTCTGGACCCCTGGACCCCTGGACCCTCTGGGACCCTCTGGACCCTCGGGACCCCCAGGCTGGACCCCTG
>Ga0210248_100266_pt1 | contig 44475 bp, 27 predicted proteins | sample ChrtobMetP3_32mM_FD_155493 | JGI IMG/M metagenome (GOLD analysis project Ga0210248, IMG submission 155493) | Chrysochromulina tobin associated microbial communities from unialgal haptophyte culture, Seattle, Washington, United States - P3_32mM | ecosystem: Host-associated > Algae > Haptophytes >...
AGCTCTCGTCCCTCGTCACCAACCACCTGCTCACGCACGAGTCCCTCGAGCCTGTCCAGCGTGTTGAGCTCTCCGAGCAGCTCAAGCGCTCACTGGCCGTCGTGCAGCACAGCAACCTCGGCCTCCTGCGCATGTGGCGCTAGGAAGCGCCTAGAGGTGGTTCGTGCACGGTGGTTCACACCCGAAAGGAAATCGAATTGGGCGACCTTTTAGCTTTTTGAGTGCTCGTGTGCTGTGGGAGCTATTGGGTGCTGTGGGAGCTATTGTGTGCTTCGGAGCCCCTCGTTTCCAGGTCGAATGGCCGATCTGTGTTGTATGACAGTGTTACAGCAAGGTGGAACCGTGTGTGCTGAGCCAGGCTGTGCTGGGACACAGCACGCCGGCCCCGCGAGGGGTACGAGTTTACCCGGCCCGACACGCGACAGGTGGACACGGGACCATGCTGCATCGCACGGGACGGACGCTCCCTCCTCCCACACGCTCCGTCTGCGCGGGTGCAGTCTCTCCTACCCGCTCCGGCCTCCGCATGCCGCTCCGAGTCCGACGAACAAGGTCGAAGCTTAGTCGAAGCGCGCGACGGTTGACGAGGCGACGCGATCGCAGATGATGGGAGTTCTTTTATCGACACTTATACACAGGTGCTGGAGGACCATATATCCTAGTACGCTCAGAATTCATAATTGACGAGATCACGAGAACTCTTTTGTTCCCTGCCTCGTGCCCGCAGTTGCCAGTCCAGAGTCTTCGACTCAGTCTTGGGCTCGTCTTCAGCCGGCAGGCGGCGGGGTCGGGTCGGCCAGGCATGTCTGCCAGGGTTCGGGTTTGGGCTGACTGGCCTATGAGCTACTTGTAGGCAGCTGGAGCCAGGTACGGAGGTCGGTCCGCGGGTCCGGGGGTCAGGGGTCAGGGTCGCGGCTCGCGGGTGGGTCGGATCTCATCATCGTGTTCATCACATATTCTTCATCATCGTGTTCATCATAAGGAGGAGAACTACGGCTATAGCGTTGGCTAGCCGGGTAGCGCAGGAGGGGGAACGGGCAGCGCCAGGTGTGGGCCATCGATACCGGTAGGATTCCTACCGGTAGAAGCATAGAAAAGCCCGTGTCGATGTCGTGCAGTCAAACATGCGCGCGAGGAGCGATGGCACGGCTTCCCAGGGACCCTCGAGCATCCCTGCATCGGCTCCAGCACGCTCCCGACGCGTGCTCGAATTCTTCTCGGGTATTGGCGGACTGCACTACGCGCTCGCTCTGAGCGGCGTGTCGTGTTTCGAGGTGCTGCGCGCCTTCGACCTTGACGATGCAGCCGTGCGCACTTACAGGCACAACCATCCGGGAACGCCGGTATCGACTGCCAACATCGGCTCGCTCAAATCTGCAGAGCTCGTCGCCCTCGCCGGCGACTGCTGGCTGCTCTCGCCACCGTGCCAGCCGTACACGCGGCAAGGGTTGCAGCTGGGTATTGCAGATGGCAGGTCTTCTGCACTTACGCACCTGGTTGATTTGCTTGAGCGCGCTGGTGGCGAGGGCGAAGGCGAGGGCAAAGGCGAGGGCGAAGGCGTGGCGGCAGCGGACGGGGCGCCCTTGCTGCCCGACTCACTGCTGCTTGAGAACGTCGTTGGCTTCGAGTCGAGCCCAATGCGCCAGCGGTTGCATGCAGTGCTCGTCGCGCGCGGATATCACGTGCGAGAGGTGTGGGCCTCGCCCGCACACTTTGGCGTGCCCAACCAGCGCACGCGCTACTTTTTGCTCGCTTCGCGCGTGGGCGAGCTGCAGGCTCCACCGCCGCCGCCCATCGCGGCGCTGCTGCTCGACCCTGCTACTCTGGAGAAGGCGTGTGCGATGGGCATACCGCTCGAGCCGCCGCACGGTGAGGTGGACGCCGAGACTCAGCAGGCATGCGCGCCGCTGGGTGACTACCTGCTTCCGGCGCCAGCGCCGGCCGATGCTGCGACGACGGCGGCGGCGGCGGCGGCGGCGGGCGACACGGCCTGCTGCGTGGATTGCTGCGCGGTGGCAGAGCACATTCTGGAGCGCTACGGCGCGGCCATGGACTTGGTGTGCCGCACCTCGCGCCGATCGACGTGCTTCACGAAGAACTATTCGCGCTACATAAAGGGGACAGGCTCCGTGGTGTGTGAGGCAGTGGACCCCGGTGTGGCGCTGCCCGACCATGAGGATAAGTGCCTTGAAGTGCTGCGCCCACTCAAGCCGCGCTTCTTCGCGCCGCGCGAAGTGGCCAATCTGCACGGGTTCCCTGCCGAATTTGCCTTCCCGAAAGAGGTCAGCCGCAAGAAGCAGTACGAGCTGCTCGGCAACTCGCTCTCCGTGCAGGTAGTCGCCGAGCTACTACGCTACCTGCTCGGGGGAGGAGCTCGGTTGGCTTAGACGAAACCCTGACACCACCCTTTCAGAATTCTTTGTGAATACTCGGGTCCTGGCATCCATACTCCATACAGTGTCGCAAGCATCTACTTGTTGTTTTGCGGGTATGTTAGCCACTCGCGCAACACAGGTACTGTATCTTGAAAACTATAAGAAAACTACACCGTCCCGCCGCGCCGCCTCCAATTCGCAAATCGCAATTGGCCGGCCTCATCGCTCATGCCGTCATCCCCGCATCCGCCAGCGGATCCGGAGGCCTGAGCCATCCGGTGTACCCTGCCTACCGCTGACCCCCCCCCCCCCCCCGCGCCCATGAGAAGACCGAAGAAAGCGAAAGTAAGGCTTGCGTGGCATGTGGTTCCTCACCACTACTCCATCAATCATCCTCGTCTTCCCTTGCATAGTCCCTTGACGCTTGGGCTCTTGTGAGACCCAGACAGAAAATGCCTTCATTCAGAGGTCATTCAGCTGCCTCCGGTTTTCACGCAAGTCAGTCGACAGTAGGATCGAAAGCCTAGCCGACAAGACTTCTGACTGCGGTTTCCGCTTCTTGTAGCACACGCCTCGCACCCGCCTCGCCCACCGCAAGGAATGCTTGCTCGGTGAACGCAATCGGTCGGAACTCATGAGGCCAGTGGGTGCTACCAATCCCTGCAGCAAATGCTAGCCGCCGCTCATGCAGCACCTTGCGCGATGCCCAGCGTGCTGGAGTCATGCAAACATAGACAACTGCACGCAGCAAATCGGCTTTTACATTGTCCTTTTGGCTGGACTCCGCAGAATCCGCTGAAAGTATTGCCGGCGTATTGCAGTGAATGGTCCGCGAGTCCCAAAGCACCAAGTCGCCAGCCTCACATGCGACAAGCACTGCGCCTTGCAGTGCCGGATTGACTGCGGGCTCAGGAACGGTGACGTAATCATTGTCGTTTGTGGCCGCATAGCTCATGAGCTCATCGTGTCCATGGTGCGACCCTGGTACCACGCACAACCCTCCCGTGCGTTCATCCGAGCACGTCAGGGAGACGAAGCCCTGCACTGCACACAAGCCGCGCTTTGTTCGACCTTGATCGACGTGCCACCACCCGCCGCGCGTTCTCGTCGAGCACTGTCGCGGTGCGAGCGAGTCGTAGGGCCTGAAGATGTTTCCGCCGTCAAACGATACGATGAGCTCGCTCGTCTTCCAGATGGTTTCAAACGCTCGCCTCACACGTGGGAGCGTTCGCACGTACCAGGCGAGCCTCGAATGACCAAATCCGCGTCCACTCACAATCCCGTTGGTTGGATCTCCAATGGCATGGAAGCTTGAGTCGGTCCAGGTACCCGGTTCGTGACACTTCCAGCCCGCCGCCTCGACCAGCCACTCCCAAAGCAGGCCTGTAGCCTTCTGGACCTGCGAACTGTCTGCTGCCGCCTGCACTACAACGAAACCATGCACGTTCAAGTAGGCGGCCAGCTCGGGGTCATCGGGGGCATAGCGTGGTGGACGCATCATCGTCAGGCTGGAGCTTGAAACCTTTTCGGCATTTGCCTTCCACTTACCGACTAGGAGCTCACGCTTCGCAACTCGAGATAGGAGGTCGGCTTCCTCGCGGTCGTGTCGCCAGTTCTCAAGCAGGGCCGGCAGGTAATTTGCTGCGAACATGAAGAGCAGTGTGCACGCTGCTGCCCTGCACGACGACAGATAGCATACAAATGCTGCAACGATGCAGGACTGCGTCAAACTGAAATGCGTCATCGCGCTCGTCGTAAGTCGCTTGAACGGTTCCTTCGGCGGGATTTGCATTTCTCGAGCAGAAAATGTGCTCGCAATTCCAACAGGTCACCCTTCGGTCCTCTGTGAGACCAAAATCTGGTGGTGACGGATTCCAGATAAGGAATATCTCCCCCTCGGGTAAAATCGGTCGAGATGATTGTCTCGACATGTCTCGTGTCTCGAGGGAAATGTACGCGGTATACATGTAGCTATAGGCTGGCGACTCACGAGACGTTCTCACACGTGGAGCGGACCGAGTCCGAGAAGCCGCGGGGGAGGCCGGAGGCCCGGGAAACGAGGTCGCAGGTCGCACGGCCACGGGACGTCCACGTGCGAACCATGATAAGAGCCAAAGAGGATTTACACTAAGCAGAAAGACGTTGCAGACACAGAGTGGGCTGGTGCCATACATCATCGGCACCCTCCGAGTCTCTCGGCCGCACCTCTATTGCGCATGACCAGCTCTGATCTCGTGCCACCGCCTTCTGTGCTTCTTCGTACATAGCATCAAGCTTTCCCCCGCCACGACCTTCGTGCGCTCCACGTGGCCGCACGCGCTCGGTCGCTGTGCCCCACCCATTCCATCCCATCGTTTGTGTGCGAGCATGCGCAACATGTCTTCCGCACAGCGTGTCTTGCGAGCGTTCCGCGCATCAGAACAGATTGCCGAGGAAGTCGCGTTCCCAGCTGCCGGGCTTGCCGCCACTGCCGGCTGGGCGACCACCGCCGATGGCGCCCGCATTGTGGCCACCCGCCGCCGAAGCACTCCAGCCATCGACGCCGCCAACATTGGCACCCTGGAGGCCATGAGGGCTTCCGGCGCCGTGGTGAGCACTGTCGGCGCCGTGGTGAGCACTGACGGCCCCGTGCGAGTTAGAGTTCCGAAGACGCGCGGCGCCGTTGAAGGCCTCAGCGGTGGGGCGTAACTCCGAGAGCTCGGCAGGGACGCTAAACTCGGACGCATGGTTGCAGCCGTGGCCCAGGAGACCAAAGGCGCTTCCGCCGAAGCCCATCGTCCGCTCGCCGAAGCCGCCGCTCTCCGATGGACCGATCACACCGTCGTGTGGGCCGTAGCTGCCATCGTAGCCCTGCGGGTCGTAGCCCTCGTAGTAACCGTCGTAGTCCTCGTAGTAGCCCTCGTCGTAGTAGCCCTCGTAGTAGCCGCCGCCGTCGAAACCATGGGCATGAGTACCGGCATGAGTACCGTCCTGCAAGTGCAGCGGCAGCATGCCTGCGCCGGCTCCAAAGTCGGAGGCTCCGTGGCCGTGGCCCGCAGAGGGCGACGGCAGCATGCATGCGCCGGCTCCAAAGTCGGAGGCTCCGTGGCCGTGGCCCGCCGGGGGCGACGGCTGCTGGCGCAACGAGGCCAGGGGGGGCGCGAGGGACGATGACGTCGGGCCGCCTACTCCACGCCCGCCGCCAACGCCTCCGAAACCGAAGCCAAAGCCGATGCCGTTGCCGCCGAGGGCGCTGTTGCCGCCGAGGGCGCCGTTGCTGCCGAGGGCGCCGTTGCCGCCGAGGGCGCCGTTGCCGAGCGACTGCGCCGGCATGACCGGCGACGGTAGCTGCAGGGGGAGCGACGAGGGCATGGGAAGGGCCGACGGAGCTGGAATGCCATGCATGGCGCCTATCCGATCGAGGGGGCTCGGAAGCCGCGAGGACATCTGCAGCGGCGCATCAGCGGCGTCGAGGTCGGCCGCGACGAGGCGCTCGAGCTGCGAGGTGATGTCATCGTGCAGTCCGTGCAGTCGGTGCAGCTCGACGCCGTGCTCTCCTAAATGGCCGCCGCTCGTTCGTATGCGCAGTCGCTCAGCCTCCACCTCGGCTACCCGAACGGTGGGAGACCTCTCCGTGCCAAATCCCGTGCCGCCGAGGCTGTCGCCGAGCCCGCCGAGCCCATCACCGAAGCTGTCGGAGAGCAGCCCGTTGAGATTGCCCCCGAGATTGTGCAATCCGTCCCCGAGGTCGTCGAGGCCCTCGCCCATTCCCTCGAGCCCGTTGCGCACGCTTTCACTGCCGGAGCCAGCGCCGCCTGAGAGGAGCCCAGGGCCGAAGCAGCCTCCGAAGCAATCTCGCTCTAAATCTCGCTCGAATTCGTCTCGCGAGCCTCGTCGTCTCTCGAGACCGCCGCCACCCGCCGCCACCTCCCCTCCGGAGATGGCGGCGATGTATCTCCCCTCCGGAGTTACATGGCCTGCCGCCACCTCCCCTCCGGAGATGACGGGGAGCGCCGCCCCGCCGCTCCCCAGGCCGAGCGCCGCCAGCACGTCGCTTTCGACCACGGGAAGTATGCTACCGCGGTTCGCTCGACCGCGTCGCTTGCTCTTGTCGTCGCCGGCCGCGCCGCCCGCCGCGCTAGGGTCGCGTGCGAATAAAGACGCGGGCGCCGACGCGCTAGAGACCGCCGCCAGCCCGCGGCACGCTGCCGCCACCATCAGCAGGTCCGCAGGCGAGGGCGCACCCGCCATCACGCCCCCCTTGTGGGGCGCTGGGGCGTGGGTCTCCACCTGCCGGTTCGCCTCCGCGATCCCGCGAAGGATCGGCGGCAGCCCGTTGAACGTGGCGGGCAGGGTAGCTTGCTCCTTAAGGATCGCCGCGTCGCGCGCCTCCTTGGCTTCCTTGGCTTGCCTCAACTTTTCCTTGATCGCCTCCTCGCGCGCCTTCGCATCGGCCTCGCGACGAATCTTGGCACGCGCCGCCGCCGTCGCCTCCTCGAGCCGGCGCGCCTTCTCAGCCGCCTCGCGCACCGCCAGCCGCTCGGCCGCTGCCTTGCGCCGCACCTCGCGCTCCTCCTCCTCCTTTGCGCGTTCGGCCGCCTGCTTCGCCTCGAGCTCGGCGTTTCGGCGCGCCTGCTCAGCATCGCGCGCCTCCTTGGCGGCACGCGCCTTGTCATCCGCCTCCCTCTTCGCCTTCTCGGCCACCTTGCGGCTCGCCTCTTCCTCAGCTTCGCGCTTCGCACGCAACTCGGCCGCTTCCTTGGCCGCCGCCTGCGCCGCCTCTCGTGCAATCTGTGCCTCGGCATCGGCGCGCGCCTTCTCCTCCGCCTCGATCTTTCGCAGGCGCTCACGCTCCACCTTCTTCTTCTCGACAGCCTCGGCTTTGCGCATGCGCAGCTCCTCCGCTTTGGCCGCCTGCGCCTCTGCCTTGCGCCGCGCGCGCTCGTCCATCTCGAGCCGATCTCGCTCCGCCTCGCGCGCCGAGAGGTGCTCGAGCTTGTCGGAGGCCGAGCTCACGAGCGAGGGCAGCTGGCTCGCATGGGCTTCAAGGCCGCGCGCCTGCTCGATCAGAACCTTGGCTCGCTCCAGGTAGGCCTTCACGTCCGGCCGAGGGTTGGGGTTCGTCAAGGCGCTGGGCGTGGCCGCCGTGCCGGGCACACCCAGTGCGCCCCCCACGCCGCTCCCCTCCGGATCGGCGCGCTTGCCATTCTCTTCGTCGCCAGCTGGTCTCTCGTTCTCAGCACCCATCGACGTCTGTCGTTCCATCTGCCGTAGGAGCCGCAGGGCGATGCACGCAGAGCGGTCATCAGAGGGCAAGCGCAGAGTGGGAGACAGAGGCACAGCGGGCCGTCATGGGCACCAGTCGTCAGAGGGCAGGGGGAAGGGGAAGACGGAGGCAGAGCGGAGGCAGAGCGCGCCGTCATGGGCACGCTGAGGGCGCCGTCATGGACACGCCGAGGGCGCCGTCATGGGCACGCTGAGGGCGCCGGCATCGGCACGCTGAGGGCGCCGTCATGGGCACGCGGAGGGCGACGCACCACGACTACCGCCTGCTCGGCCAGCTTGAGGGCCTCGACGAGCGCCTTGGCCACTGCGCTGGCCTCCTCCTGCAGCTTCGCCTGTTTGGCGACGCGCTTGCGCTGCTGGTGCAGCTTCGCCTCACGCTGACCCTCGGTCTCGTTCCATCGCTGGTACGCCTCACCCAGACGGGACGAGAGCGAGCGCCGCTCTCGCGCCCTCAGCTGCGACAGGTCCGTTGTCTCTCGCCGGCCGCGGTGCCCCGCCAAGGGGGCGTCCAAGGCATCGGCGCCAAGGCCACGAATACGCTCGCGCTCGTGGACGCCGCCGTCATTCGTGAGGGCGCCCGGGCCGTCGTTGTCGACGTCCAGCTGGAAGAGGAGCAGCATGCAGCCCACCACCATCAGCCCGAGCGCCAACGGCACGAATCCCAGGTCCAATGGGTTCTCGTTGGTAACCGCCGGCGGGCCCAGCCCAGGCTGGTCGCACGCGGCGGGAGCCGCTCCGCTCCAGCCGAGCCATCCCAAGGCCGAAGTCGACATCCAACCCAGGGAGGATCTGGACGCGGGTGAGGCATCCCGGAGTACGCAGGTGAGCGCCTCCGGGCCCGCCTGCTCGGCGAACGCGAGCGCCGCCGCCAGCCCCTGCCGCGCGCCGTGGGCCAGCAGGGAACGCACGACGTGTTCCTTTTGTGCGTACGTGGCCAGCATCAGGGCCGTCGCCCCGTCGTTGTTCTCGGCATCAACGTCGGCACTGGCCGTCACCAGGTGGTGCACCACCCCCACGTGCCCTGCGAACGCATCGTGCGCAGCGCAGAGGGTCAGTCCGCATGGGGCCTGGGCCGCCTCGGCAGCTCCAACTCGCCATGGCGGAGTGCATGCAGTCTAAGGCGGAGTGCATGCAGTCTGAGGCGGAGTGCATGCAGTCCTCGGCAGCTCCAACTCCGGAGTGCATGCAGGCCCAGGCAAGGGAGGGCTGCGTCGGTCGCGCGCGAGGCAGGCGAGCGCGGCGCAAGGGGAATGAGGACGAGCGGGCGCGGGCGCACCCATCGCCGAGGCCATCAGCAGCGCCGTGAAGCCCTCCTGTGAATCGCGCGCGTCGATCTGAGCACCTGCGGCGATGAGCTCTAACGCGCAAGCCTCGTCCCCTTGCGAGCTTGCTCGCATCAGAGCTGTCATGCCTTCGATCTCGCCCTCGACGGGGCCATACTCGGCGCAGCTCGCGGAGCGCCCGCTGCCCGCGGCGCTTGCGGGCTCGTGGCCTCCGTCAGTCGGCGACGCGCGCGCGCCCGTCGTGCTCGCGTTCTGCTGCGCATCTCCCCAGCTGCGCAGCATATGCGCGAGCATAACGTACGAGAGCGCCGCGAGCGCGAGCAGCGCGGTCGCCAGAATGGCGTCCGCCCAGACGAAGCCCTGCGCCTCGACCCACTCGCGCGGCATGAAGCGCATGCAGCCGTCCGTCCACCCGTTCAACATGAACTCCCTGCAAGCACCAGCGCGCACATAGGGCATGCATGCTGTAAGCGGCGGCTGGCGGGGCGGAAGAGGCAGCGGCCGCGCGCAAGCGCGGACGCGTTTGGTGTGCGCGCGCGGGCGATGCTCCCTTGGCCACCAACACGACACGATCAGGCTCATGCCACCAGGAGCTCTGGCTGCGATACCACACGGGCCGATGCGGGGGCCAGTGCTCGGGATGGCACGCACAGCCGCTCCATACGCCGAGCCACGGAACTGAGCAGCCTCTCCTCCAGCAGTTCGAGGTCCGGCATACTCCGCGCAGCGCTTGTACGCGTCGAAGACGCCGCGTCCAGGCCTCGCGGTCCCACGTCGTGGACCCACCTGGGCTCTCCCAGTCGCGGTTCCGATGAAAGTAGTCGAGTTCATCATCAACTCTCATTTGAATCCCACCGATTGAACGTGCTCAGACCGCAAGGCCTCCTACCCTGCAGAGGAAAAACAACGGCGATTCAATTTGTCGATTTAATTACGGTTAGGACGGATTGCATGGACATGTAGCGTCGTTGGCATGGCGTCGCGACTGCCGGGCCCGACGGCAACATTATTCTTGTTGCACCAGCAACAAGGTAGCATTTGTCGCGCCACGAGCGCGTTGCTTCAATCGCGGCATGGCGTCACCAGGATGCTCGCGAATATCAATCTTATCGATCGAGCCTGGCGCTACTTTGCAGTATTTCCTTGTCCCGACCATTGGCGGGAGACGCTCGGAGAGTCAGACAATCAATATCGCAGGCCCGTCGCGTGCCTCCACTTCAAAGACCAGGTGATAGAGACATTCGTTGGCGCCGTCGCATCCATGGATGGAATCAGATTCGGCGCCGTACGCGTGCTGTTGAATGCGTCTTGGCAAGGGGCACACATGACGCACAACCTGGCGATTGCGCCATGGCACGGAGAACGTGGACGTGGGTATGCACTTGTCGGCGGGCAGCACAATTTGGACGCCGTGCGTCCTGGAGAAAAGCCCAACAACGGCGTGTGGCTGGCCTCGTGGCTGCCGCACGAGCGGAAAGCGACGGGTGCTTCGCAAGTAGTAGGCGATGCACACTGGCTCTTCAACGGGTCACACCCCGGCTGCGTGGAGCGGAGGTGGCGAGCGGAGGGGCGCTATCTGTACCCCGGCTCCGAGAACACGAGCAGAGCGTGCGAATTCGACGGAAGGCTCTCGCTCGTCTTCTTCCGGCACGAATGGCTCTTGTTTGCGCGAGCTAACCCGATGGCGCGTGGACGTCGCCACGTTCAGGTGACGAGGTCGCCGGATGCACAGCATTCGTGGAGTCCGTTCCGGCAAGTGCGCTTCCACGGGATGCATAACACCGACCACGATATCTACTTCTTTCTGGTGCAGGTGAATCCAGTTTATGAGGAGAGCTTCATTGCCGTCTTCCCTCTCTTTCATCGCGCTGGCGGCGAGGCTGACGGCTGCACGGGCATTGCGCTCTCACTCGATGGCGTCGAGTGGTCCACTCCGACACCCCTCAGCTTGTGCTCGGTGGACGGCGTCGAACTCGTCGACCGCAGGCGGGGGCGCTCGCTCTGCTGGCCAGCAGGCTTGACGCCGTCAGCAGACGCCAATCATCTCTTGCTGTACGTGCACGAGTCGGTACCCATGGAGGACAAGTACCCGAGAGGAGCGTCCCTGCCATGGGGACAGCACGCCCGGCAGCCGGCGCCGAGGCTCGTGGTCCATCGCATCCCTAATGGGCTCCTGCGAGACTGGACGCGGGTGGCCTTGGCGTCGCTAACCAGAGGCCGAGCTCGCACTCGAGCCCGAGGCACGTCATTCCCGGATGCCAGCCGGATGCAGCGTGCTGTGGGGCGGCTTTAGCTAATAGTCAGTAGTGGGCACGGTCTGGGCCGCACGCGCGGACGAATACGTGGCAGGTATACGTGGCGTGGAGGGGAGCTCAGGGTACCGACGTGGTATCGAGCTCCGACGCCGTCCGACGGGGCCCGGCCGCGCGCGGGCGCATGGCGCGGGCGCATGCGCGCGCGCGTGGGCGCCGCACGTCAGGGACTCAGGGTCTGACTCGATCGTACCTTCGCTTTTGTTGCGCCTTGTTTGGCGATGAAGTTTCACGTTGGGAAACTGTCGCTCTAAGGACCAAGCTACACAACCTACAGAGTCCTATACAACGTCGCGCATATGACGATCGACGAGTCACCGGACGGGCTCGAGAGAGACACATCTCACATGGGCGTTCGATCTATCGGTCAGTATGGCGAGCGCGTGCCCGAACAGAAGACACTGCCGATGGCCGACATGACCGCTGGGCTGTGCGCTCGATCCTCGTCGTTGATCTCGTCGATGATCTCGAAGGCGAGGTCGCCGAGCTCCTCCTCGCGCTCATGGCACCAGTTGAGCAGGGTGACGAACGCCGAGCAACGCGTGTCGATATCGAGCAGGCCCTTGTGCGAGCCGTCACGAATGAGTCGCGCCTGCGCGAAGCGCGCCGCATCGACGACGACGGCCGCGCCGTTGCCTGCCGCCTTGGTGTTCTCCTTGAGCGCATGGAAGATGGCGTCGAGCATCGGATTGGTCACGCGCAGATGGAGGCGCTGGATGTCCTCCCACAGCTCGGTCACCAGCTCGGGCTCGTCACGCAGCCGATCGCAGAGTACCTCGCCGAGCGTGCGCTGGCGCTGCGCTGCCTTCTGGCCGGGCCGCTGCCGGTTCTGCTGCTGCGCCGGCGAGCCGCCGTCGCCGTCCTCTTGCATGAGGAGTTCGTATGCTGCCTGCACTTCGAGGAAGGGCACAACTGTGGGCTTGGCCGCCGCCGATTTGTGATCGGCGTCCAGGATGGCGGAGCCCGCGGAGAACGAAGTCACCTTCATCTGCAGCGCGGCCACATCCGCAGCCGCGGCCGCCTCGCGTGCCTGCTGCGCGAGCATGTCTGGATGCGTCATCTTTGCGAGTTTGAAGTATGCCTTTCGAATCTGTGGGACGGAGGCGCCCGGTTCGAGGCCGAGCAGCACGAAGGCATTGTTTCGTCGGGTGCGCACCTCGGCCTGGCAGAGCGTGCGCGCGCCTCCTCCCAGCCGCACGTGCGCGGCCGAATGCGCCTTTGACGGCGAGATTATTCGGCGCAGCAGCATATGTTCGCCGCGACGACGCAGCCACGGAAGTGTGGAATAGAAGTTTTGAACAGACAATGGTTACGAAATGTAATTACACAGGAAGCACGCTGGATTCGGTGTTGAGAGGAGGGGCGTGCATGGACCTGGGTTCTCGCGTGTGCCGTGCGCGAAGAAAGGTCTCGCAGAGCGAGAGCACTTGATTGCGCGTATGTGGTGCCCGGCGCTGCTCCTCCTTGCAGCCGCGCCGATGGCGGTGACTCTGCGAGTGGGCGGCGTCGGCCCGGCTCCTGCTCCGCTGTTGCAACCGCGTCGTGCGCTGCGCTGTGCGGCACCCGCGTGCTCAGCCGCTGACGGGAGTAGCGATTCGGCCGTGCTTCTCGCTTCATTGAAGCGCGTCTCTGCCTGCCGTGGCGACATCGTCGTGATCAAGTTCGGAGGCCACGCGATGACCAACAACCAAGCGTCCTTCGCAGCGGACATGGTGCTCCTGCAGTCGCTCGGCCTGCTTCCGGTCGTTGTGCACGGTGGCGGCCCGCAGATCAATAAGATGCTCGATAAACTCGAGATTCAGTCCACCTTTGTGAACGGGCTGCGCGTGACGACCCCCGCGGTGATGGAGGTCGTCGAGATGGTGCTTTGCGGACAGCTCAACAAGCAGATCGCCAGCGCGATCAACGCGGCCGGCGGCCGTGCGGTCGGCATCTCCGGCAAGGACGACGCGATGGTGACGGGCTCGATCAAAAATCCCGAGCTCGGCCTGGTCGGCGAGGCGGAGCACGTCAAGACATCGCTGCTGCACATGCTGCTCGAGGAGGGCATCATCCCGGTGATCGCGCCCGTTGCGACCGGCGAGGGCGGCACCTCTCTCAACCTCAACGCCGACACGATGGCAGGCGAGATCGCCGGCGCACTGCGCGCGAAGCAGCTGCTGCTCCTGACCGACGTGGCGGGTGTGCTCGATGGCAATAAGCAGCTCATTCCAACGCTGACGACGGCCGCCGCGCAGCAGCTCTGTGTCGACGGCACCGCCACCGGTGGCATGATCCCGAAGATCGAAAACGCCATCAGCGCGGTCCGAGCGGGCACCAGCACTGCTGTCATCATGGATGGGCGGGTCGAGCACTGCTCAGTCCTCCACCTGTTCGGCGGGGGCGGCGTCGGCACGGCCGTCTCCGACTAGTGAGCTCTCCCATGCGCACAGTACAGTAAATCATAGACACTCGGCTCTGTGCTGCGGCTCCGCTCGCGACGCTGGAGATACAACAACGGCTGACACAGCCGCGTGCGTGCGACCAGCCGTGACAGTGGGTCACCTAGTCTGGATGTGGGTTTCAGGGTACTCTACTGTGCGCTGATGAGAAGAGGAGAGTGTGCGACGGAGGGAGTGAGTGCAATTTCGTCGATTCTTTTCGTCGTGGAACGTCCCGAGCCGGAACGCGCCGGCCCGCCCGGGAATACCGTACGAGACTGCGGACTCGCATCGGCGGACTCGCCGCGCGCGCGTGCGATACAGGCGCGCGACCCCGCGAGCGCATCGCGGCATCACTACACGCGTGCGCCACACCGGCCGGGCGGCAACGCATGTACGTCGCACACACACCACACACCACGGACCGGCGCTACACGCCAGCGCCTGCCTCAGTCCCGCGCGTCGCGCAAATGGCGTCCGCCCTCATCATCGAGCAGTGCGATCTCGATCGGCGCGCCGTCGGCGGTCGTCACGCCGAGAGAGAACGGTCCACACATCCCCTCCCCAAATGTGGCGGGCATCAGAATGTACGGCGCGCCATTGGGCAGCGGCTCGAGATAGAGCGTGCACTTGAGCTCGTGCATCGGGCAGAAGTTAGCCTGGTGGATCATTGCGGCGAGCGCGGCCTGCGGCGAGCGCACCGGAGCGTGTTGATGCTCTCCACGCAGCACGTACAGACCCATCAGAGAGGCGAGCGTGTCCGTCTTGAGCATCCGCTCCCATTTCTTGGGAGGGCGTTCGAGAGTGATGTCCACCGTGGTGGGCGCCGCGAGCATCAGGCTGTACTGCGGGTTGCGCGACCACGCCCCCCCTTCGATGTGCGAGCCGCCGGCGGACGACTTGCCCCACTTGCCACCGAGCACCCGCGATGTGTGGGGCTCGATCTCGCTGAGCGAGAGCACCGCATCGGAGAAGACGGAGACCGTATACTCACACTGCTCGCCCGGTTTCGCGGTGTGCACCGCGAGCAAGTAGGGGACCCCCGGGTCGAGCTTGAGCAGCGCGCCTCCCACGGACTCCTCGGCCACGCACGAGCTGACGAGCTCGGTGGGCGTGGGCGCGTGCCGACGCACCGGCCGCGAGTCGAAGGTATCACGCACCGGGATTCCGAAGGCGACATTGTACGAGCCGATGGGGTTCAGGTCGAGGGTCGAGCCATCGGCCAACGGTTGCGGGCCGGCGGCAGGCAGCAGGCCTTGCTGATCCATCAGAGATCCGGAGAAGCTGGCCGAGGCCGATTGAGGCCGGCCGTTCACGTTCACGTTCACGGGCGGCTGCCTCTCGGAGATGTGCATCTCGGAGATGGAGGCGAGCTCTGCTCTCGTCGACGACGCGCCCTGCGAGCCACAACCGCCTCCGCCGCCTTGCTGGCCGCGCAGGGTGCGGTTGGAGTCTATCTCACCCTTGGAGACGGGACCGTCGTGGTTTCGGTCGAGGCCACCGAACTCCACTAGCTGCTCGGGTCCGCCGACCGTCATCAGCTGCCCCGGCAGATTGCGCTTGGCGCCGCCGCTGCCTTGCGGCTGGCCGCGCCGGCCGCCTTGCTGCGATGACGTGGCGGGCCGGCTGCGAGGAGGCGAGCTGCCAGGGCGCGTGGGCGCGGGCGCGGTGCCCGGCCGGCTGGGCGGCGGCGAGGCCGTCGACGAGGCTGATGCGGACGAGGCGCCACTGCCCCTTTTGCCGAACTTGCCTCTCTCGAACTCGCCCTTGAAGAGGGAGAAGCCCACCAAAGGCGGTGCAATCTTTGTCATCTGATGCTTGCTGCGCTTGGTGCCAGCGGCGTTCTCGTCGTTCGCGCCGACGGGCGGGCCGGCGAGCGCCGTGGCGGGCGCATGCGCTTCGACGACGACGCGTACGCGCGCCATCGCCGCGTTCGTGGGCGGCGGGCGCAGCGTGAGCCAGTACTGAGGGTTGAGGTGCCACGTCTTGCATGTGCGTGGTCCGCCTGAGTTGCTCTCGTCGAAGCGCCCGTGCAGTGTCGCGGCGACCGCGGGCTGCGCCTGCTTGAGAGAAAAGGGCACATCGGCCTGGATGCGCAGAATATACGGTGCGGACGCGTTCGGCTTGGAGCACGGGACGATGCAGTACACGCGATCGTCGTGCAGAGAGAGTGTCAAGCCGACCGAGCGTCGTTTGGACGGTCCGCTCTCGCCCACGACGAGCTTGTCGTCGCCTGCCCACATACGCCCGTAGTCCATCGTGCTCAGGGCGCCGCCCTTGAGTACGGAGAGCATGATCGGCAGGTAGGGACTCAAGCCGCCGCCGCCGTCCTCGTCGCCGCCGCCGTCCTCGTCGCCGCCGCCGTCCTCGTCGCCGCCGCCGCCGTTCATGGAGCCTCCCACCACGGCGCCGCCGCCAAAGGAGAAGTTCGCGGCCGAGGTTGAGGCGTGGCGCACATCGGGCAGCCGCGCGTCGCGCTGCGAGAGCTCGATCGAGACGGAGGCGGAGGCGGAGACGGTGAGCCAGTACATTGGGTTGATGCACCATGACGGTTGGGTTCGCGGCCCTCCCGCGTTCCCCTCACGCCACGCGCCCTCGCACACCACGGCCTCGGTTGTGTGCCCGGCCACCGTGAGGGTGAGCACCGACGCGAACCGCGCCGCCGCCTCAGCCATCGGGATCCAGAAGGCGCTCAGCCCCTCGGACAGCGGCAGCAGCTCCTCGGCGACAGCTGGGAAGCGCTGCCATTCGTTCGAATGGGGCGCCCACGCGTGCGTAAAGGGCGCGGCGCTGCCCGTATGGTTGAGCCCGTGCGCATCCACGTACGGGTCGCGCACGCACAGCAGCCGCAGCCCGGGCATCGGCTCGCGGCAGTACAAGATCGGATACAGCATCATAGGCTGCAGCGGCGCGGCGGATGACCCTGGGAGGGTGAGCAGGCCCTGCAGGCCTCTCTTGCGCTGCGTGCGGCTCATCTGGCGCCAGAGCCGGTCGAGCTCGGCGCCGAGCTCTTCCAGGCTCGGCGCCCCTTGCGACTCCGCAGGCGCCTGCGGCATCTCGTCCAGCGCCACGTGTCCTGCGGACAGGTCGATGAGCGCGTCGATTAGGTCGCCGCCGTCGAGCGCTGCATACGAGCCATATAGCTTGGCCATCGCCTTGGTGAGCAGCGCGGGCCAAAGCTCGTCGGCCGCCGCCGACGAGCAGAAAGCCACCTTGCCGTCCGGGCCGCACGGCAGCATCGCGTCGATGGTGATCGGGATCCATGTGCCATGCTTGAAGATGCGCAGCGTCAGGATGCCGCGGTCCAGATGGTCGGTGAGCGCGAAGAGGTGCACGAGGAGCTCTGGCCGGGTGGCGAGCAACGCCATCGCGCCCGCGAGCCACCCGCCGTCGAAGTGGCTCCCGCCAAAGCTCAGGTTGACGCCCTCGGCGCTCACTCCAAACAGCGAGGCGCCGGGCAGCGCGTCGACCACCGTCCGCCACTGGACGACGCCGAGCTCCTCGACTCGCAACGCATCCGGGCTGACGGCGATCGAGGCCGGGATGAATTCGGCGTCCACAAACCTGCGGCGCGGGCGCGGCGCGGCACGTGAGCGTGGCACGTCTCGCGCCGTGATGTATGAGGAAGAGAGAGGCAAGCCGGAGCGCGGGCATGCTGCTCGAGCTGGCCGTGGTGCTTACAGTTCGTCCGACGGCGTCTCAGCGAGGGCGTCCGTCTCGGCAACGGCGAGCCGCGGCATGCGCAGCGTTGCCGTGAGGAAGGCGCTGCTCTCCTCCATGGCGCAGCGCTGCGTTGCAAGGCTGGTGGAACTGTCTCTGACGTTCACGAAACATAATAAACTTCACGAACATGCAGGCGCGGCACGGCCCTGCCTAAAGAGTCATCTGGAGTGCAGGCATCTTGGGTTTTTTACACAAAACTAAACTCTAACTTCGATTTCAATGAATTGGAAGTTCGCGGGTTTTGGGCACGCTGCCACTGCACGACCAACCATGGGTGGATGTGCATCGTCTCCGGAGGTCGAGGCTACGGAGCAAGATCCGGAATACACCGAGAAGCACCCGGCGACCAACATGGATGACATGCAAGACCTCAAATTCGACATCGGCCTAGCGGAGGATCAGGCCGTCGAGGCGGGCCCCGAAAGGTTGACCTTCATCGCCTCGGTGCTCCGGGCACGCCAAAATCACCACGAGGACGCGAACATCATGGAGGAGGTGTGCGTGAAGCTGCAGGGCCACAATAAGAAGCTCAAGTCCTTCGTTGCCACCGCCGATGCCGAGGCCATCTACGAGGCGATGAACGGCGGCTTCCTGGGCCTCGGCTGCAACCACAACAAGCTGATCGCGGCGGTCTGCACGCGAACCAAGAGCCAGCTGTCGACGACGGCGAAGCGCTACCGCGCCAAGTATGACAAGGACATCCGCGAGGAGGTGAAAGGCGAGACCGGAGGCAACTACGGCCGGATGATGTACTACGCGCTGGGCTCGCGGACAGAGTATGTGATCGACATGATCGACAAGGCGTGCGAGGGCTGGGGCACGGCGGAGATGATCCTGATCGAGCTGTTCATCACGTGCGAGCAGCAGTGGCTGCAGGCGGGCAAGCAAGCGTGGGAGGGCCGCCATGACAAGAGCCTCATCGATTACGTGACCGCGGAGTTGGGCTCGTCATACTCGGGACTGTGCCGGCTGCTGATGCTGCTGCTCAAGGGCGACCGCGCGCCCGAGTTCGAACCGGCCAACGAGGCCTTGGCGCATGAGCAGTGCGAGCAGCTGCGCGGCGAGGTCGACAAGGGCATGTTCTCCTCCCGGAACGAGGACCTGTGGATCGACATCATCGGGACCAACTCGATCATGCAGAACATGAAGCTCGCCGAGGTGTTCGAGAATAAGTATTCGCAGTCGCTGCGCAAGGGGATGGCGGACAAGATGCCGAAGAAGCTGGGTTGGTGCCTGAGCGCGCTGCTCATGCCGCGCCAGGACTTCATTGCCATGCGCATCGAGAGCGCCATGAAGGGCTGGTTCACCGATGCGGGCACGCTGTGCCGTCTGCTCGGCGGCCTCGACGACCGCCTGATGGCCGGACTGCTCGATGCGTACGAGCGCAAGTACGGGCTGCCGCTCGCGTCGGCGCTCAACAACGAGATCGGTGGCAACTTTGCGAAGGCAGCTATCGGCTGGCTTCGCGTGCTCCAGGACCCGGCGGGCGGCGTCGAGGCCGTGACCGAGGCAGCGGCCTCCGACTTTTCGGGCGACGCGCCCAAGCTCGCGGTGATGTGCGACTTCCTCCTGCTCGAGCACGAGTCGCTGATGCGCTGCGCGGCGGCGCTCGACGTGGAGACCCTCGCCGAGGCGACCAAGGGCATCACGACCGACGACTCCGCTTTCATCAAGACCATCACGTGCCGCTCCAAGCGCCATCTCGGGCGCATCTCGTACATGTACCGCGAGGCGAACGACAAGTCCCTCTCAGAGCTCATCAGCGCCAACTGCTCGGACTGGTATGCGTACCTCGCCAAGTTCCTCGTGCTCCAGCCGTCGCAGTCCGACGCGCTGCTCCTCGACATCGCGCTCGAGGGCAACATCGGCGAGAACGACAAGTGCGCCCTCATCGAGTTCCTGTGCGCACGCCACCCGCGGCGTGTGCGCGCGACTAAGAAGGCGTGGGAGAAGAAGAATGACCAGTCGCTCGTCGATCGGCTCTCGGATGAGCTGAATGGTGACCTGAAGACGATCGCGCTCACGATGCTCAAGGGCAAGCGCATGACGGACGACGACGACGCGCCTGCTGATGCGGAGCTCGCCAAAGCCCAGGCCGCCGAGATCCACGACGACATGGGCAAGGCGATCGAGATCCTGTGCTCCAACTCGAACAAGCAGAACGCCGCGATCAACCACGCGTACGAGATGGAGTACGACATGTCGCTCGGACGCGCCATTGGCGAGGAGTACAACGGCGACGTCAAGGCGGCCCTCACGGCGATGCTCCTCTCGCCAGCGGAGTGGTATGCCTCACGGCTCAAGGCTTCGTTCAAGGGCTTCGGCACCTCGGACCGCACCGTGTGCCGCATCATCGGCGCACACGACAAGGACGAGATCAAGGAGATCGCCAAGGCGTACGACGAGAAGTACGGGCGCCGCCTCAAGAACGACATTCAGCAAGAGTGCTCGGGCGACTACCGTCGCCTGGCGGTCGCGTGGGTCGATCTGCCCGACCAGCTTGCCCAGCCGGACAAGCAAATCGTGCTCCCGGAGCCTGTGCAGGATGTGCCGGAGGAGGCCAAGGTGCCCTTTGCTCAGGATGAGGAGGACGACGACGACGGCTTCGAGGAGCGCGACGAAGTGCCGCCCCCGTCGAGTCCCATTTACGGCGCCAAGATCGTGCTCTGGAAGCAGAAGCTCGAGGCCGCGGAGGCGGCTGGCAAGCAGCGGCGCACTGCGTACTACCGTCGGCTGCTCACCATGTACCCGCCGCTGCCGCAGGGGCACAAGATCCTTGAAGCGTACTGTGAGGCGCTCGTGGCCGAGTTCCAAAAGGGCGAGGAGGGGATGGTGGCCGCGTGGCTCTCTTCTCAAGCAGACGAGGTCTTTGAGGAGGCAGGAACCACCAAGGAGTTTTTCGACGACTGGAACAACACGTCCGAAGACTGCCTCCGGAAGAAGTTGATCACCGTGGGCGAGCTCAAGCACTCGTGGGGCATCACGGGACGCAAGAAGGTCCTGCCCACGCCCGAGCCGGAGGAGTACGAGACGCCGTACGAGAAGCCGTCCGAGGCAGCGCCGCCCCCGCCGCCGCCTCCCAATCCATATCAGGTGTATCAACCTCCAGTCAATCCGATGATGGAGATGATGCAGGCTCAGGCGCAGATGACGGCGGGCCTGATGCAGGTGCAAACCAACATGATGTCCACCGTCATGACGCAGCAGCAGACCATCATGCAGCAGACCACGTTCATGCGCCAACCGGCCGGCTTTGGCGGGGGCGGCGTGCAGAAGATGGCTGCCACCGTGCCCTTTGGCGTCTACGGCGGCCAGGAAATGAACGTCCAGACACAGTATGGCATGATGCGCGTGACGGTGCCTCCGGGCTACGGCCCCGGCTCGACCTTTTACTTCAACGTGCCCGTGCCGTCCCCGTTCACAAACTTCCTCTCGTGAGCTACCTACCATCCTCGCGTACACCACTGCGCACTTTCGAGACTTGTCACTTATCTGACCGTCTCCTGCCCTCACAGGCCTTTTCTTACCTGACCGTCTCCTGCCCTCACAGGCCTTTGAGCATGAGGTAGACGACTCAGCGAGGAGCTGAATGTCGAGACACTCAAGGTATCAAAGAGCGCGAGGTCACGCGAGCACGGTGGCTGGCATCCGAGCATAGCCTACCAGAAGGGCAAGGCGCAGTAGGGAAGGGTTGTCGTGAAGCATGTGGACAAGTGTCATGCCACTTGCAGATGACGATCCTTCGGGCCTGCGATGAAATCATGCACAGCGGACCAGAAAAGTTTACATATATCGCATGCCGTGCACAACAGCAGAGAGGCCTAGTATACTACGTTGTATGGGTATGCAAATCAGCGATAAGCTTAAATAGAAAATACGTGCACGGTGTATGGCCCTGTGCGAACCGCCAGTATTTTTCGTACCGATGCGTCTTGACTCTTGTGTATCGACCGTACTGCGGGGAACGGAATCTATCGCGCGTTCGCGCAATGCGCAGACACTTTGCGCGGAATACACATTCGAGTGTCTTCTGAGCGGGCAGTATCAGTGCCGTAGCACCGGCTGTACTTAACCTTCACACATTCAGGATTCAGCTCGTGGTATGCCCCTCAACTCCTCAAGTAATGCTCGCACGCTCTGTGGACTACCACGGCGCGCGCTATCAACGCGCTGCCGCGCCGATGCCGCGCCGAGCAAAGCCACCTGCTCAAGTGCAAGCTCGCCCTCGTTCCAAAGCAGCGCAGCGAGCAGCCCGGCGGTGAACGCATCGCCGGCCCCGTTGGCATTCAGCTCGCCGGAGAGCGGGAGCGCCGCGACTCGCACCTCGGTTCCACGCCAACGGGTCCCCGCGCGCGCGAGGGACTCTTTGCGCCCGAAGCGCTCAGCCACATCCGAGGCAGCGACAAAGGCCCCCGCTGCGCCAAGCGTCACCGCCACGACGGCCACGCCGGAGGAGAGCAGCGGGGCCACCAGCCGGCGAAGCTCGTCGTCCGTGGCGGTGGCCTCGCTCAGCGGGGTGCTGCCCACCAGATGGCAGATCTCATCGAGATTGCCATGAAGCAGGTCGACGTGCCCGAGCGCCGGTGCGAGCACGCCGTCGGCATCGCCGGCTGCGCCGAGCGTCGCGCCATTGATGTCGATGGAGACGAGAGGCGCAACGCCGCTCGCCGCCAGCAAGACATTTGATCCCTCGATGATGAAAGTGCGCAGTGCCTCCCCTTGCAATCCCTGCAGCAGGTGCGGGTAGCCAATGTGTAGGGCGCGTGCAGCGCGTACGATCGGTGCCGCACGCTTGGCGCTCAGCGCAGCAAGCATCGTGCGGGGGGTCAGACAATCATTGGCGCTAAGGTCGACCCAGCACGCCCGCCCGCCAGTCTCAAAGACTGGCAGCACCGCCAGGGCGGTCGAGACATCTTCAAGCTCAAGCATCAGTCTCAGGTCGATGCCGCTCGCCTCATACAGCCGTCGGAGCTCGGCGCCATGCACGTCCCGCCCGGTGGCCGTCAGAATCGCAGCCTCCACGCCAAGGGTGCGCAGTGCCGCGGCCGTGTTCGAGGTCGAGCCGCCGGCGGCGACCGAACAGCCGCTAAAGCGTGCGATCGCCTCCCGAGAGCCGGGCTCCGTGGCACTCAGCAGCTGCATGTCGATGCACGAGAGGCCCGCACAGATGACGCTGCCACGAGCAACGGGTGGGTGATGCGACTCGTCGGCACCCGCGATACCATCTGCCGCCTCCGCCCGGCCCGGCAAACCACTGCTGGCCACCTCGCCTGCCTCGGCCGCCGTGACCTCTGTGAGCACCTCCACGAGTGTGCGGCTTTGGTGGAAGAAGCCCGGGTCGGTGCCAGCGGCGGCACCCTCGGGCACCTTGAAAAGGTAGGCCAGCGCGGCTCCTGCCAGCGCACCGGACGCGCCGCGAGCGGCCAGGTACGCACAGAAGACCGCCGCGTCGATCATGAGCGGTGCGCAGAGGGCCGAGTCCATGGCTCGCGTGTACGTGAGCATGGTGTGCTCGCATCCCATGAACGACTCCGACGTGTACTCGACGAGGTCGCGTTTTTCATCGCCCATCTGCTCCGTATAAAGAACCGCGACTTTGTGGTCGATTGGACCGTCGGCCGCCCAGGGCGCAAATATGTCCGTCTTGACGCGCGCTTTCGAGGCCCAGGTGCGTGGCGAGATCAGATTCTTCATGTCGTTGTTGCCCAGATGGTTGTAGCTCGCGATCGTGCGCGGTCGGAGCCCAAGCGTGCGCAGGTACTCGACAATTGCGGTCTTCATCTTCGTCTGCCCGGCCTTGAAGTCCGTGCCGAGCACGTACACTGGCCCCGAACCCCCTCCGGCTCCGTGGGCCGCACGGCACTCGGGGAGGGCAAGCTCTAGCAGCCCCGGCTGCAGCGTGTTCTGTGAGCCGCCGTTGACAAATGAGCACCCCTCGAGGAGCGCAGCCGTTGCGTACAGAAGGGAGGGCGACACCTCGCGGTCGTCCTCCTCGATGGCGCGCAGCAGCGCCGCCGCGCTCGGGTACTCTTGCGATGGGCGCTCCACGCTCGCCGACCAGATGACGGTGACGTGGTTGCTCTCGCCAAGAAGCTCGTGCTCGGCTTTGAAGCGTCGAATGTCCTCACGCAACCATCTGAGCTGCGCAGCGCGGCTTGTGGCCGTAGCTACAATGTGGGTGGCCTCAGCAGCCTGATTCTCTCCGTAGAAGCCGGCGTCCCACACGCCGGGCATCACCGGAATGGCGTTCATTTTGTCACGCAGCTGCCTCACCAAGTCGTAGTCGAAGATCCTAGCCTTGTAGAGCGCGTCGCCTAGCGGCGTCGGGCGCACGTCCCAGCCGCCAATGACCACGCTCTTCACAAAGTCTGTAAAACAAAAGGCGCGCGGAAGCATGCCGACCTGTGTGATGCAGCCGAGCAAGTTGGCCTGCTTGGGTCCGTCGCGATTCGATTCCCACGTGATCTGTTGCAGGTTGGCCAGCTGGCCCGCTAGCAGCGTGATGCCGTTGTTGCCCGCCAGGCCAACACACAGGAGACCGCATCGTGGTGGTGATGGCGACGGCGGCGATTGCGGCAGCGGATGGTGGCCGGAGGAACCATATGCCCTCGCTGAGAGTAGCAGCAGGCTCACCACGGGCCCTGCACGCGCTGGCACTGATGAGCGGCGCTCGAGCCGCGGGCCCGCAGCCATCCACGAGACAATAATAACATAAGGACGCCGGCGCGACTTTCCCAAATTTGGGTCCCATTTGGCAGCATTCGCGTTCACGAAAGGAAGGAGGGGAAAGTACAGTACCGACTCCAACCCGAAAACCCTCGGAGTGTGCCCAAGGGATGAATTTGGGGCAGCTTTAGTGGGTGGCACCATCCATGTAGGCAATCACGTGTGGCACCATAAGGGGCTCCTGCTAATCCTGCAGAGATTGCCACGACCCACGAGCCAGGCCACGAGTGACGGATGGTCTCCTCACATGTCTCCTCAACGGTGCAGCTGCGTTCACGCTTATTGGGTGATACTTGGCCGCGTTGTGCGGGTTTCGAACCTTCACCGTTATATAAACCTTACAAACCTTCACCATACAGCCGTGTGCTACGGCACGGACGGTCGCTGCAGCCGGGTGGCAGCGCGTACTCGGTACTGGTACCAGTGCAAAGTGGTAACCAGCTTTAGTGCCCCGTGTGCGCGGCGTGTCCAGTAACGCACGAAAATCGAAAAATGGCGCCGCCCGCGCGGGCGCGCGCGGCCACGGCCATGACTTTACCACGCGCATCACACGACCTCGCACTTGCGGGACCGGACGCGGGCGACATGTGGCCGCGATTATTGCGCGTCACTCTCCTCCCGGCGCGGTCCGCCGGGGGGGAATTCGCACTCTGCCAAATCGCAACGTTGTAACTCACACGCTCGCTGCGGTCTGCGCTGTATCAATGCCAATCACGGGAGCATCAACTAAACTCATCCTCTTCGTCGTCATCGGAGGAATCGAAGCCGAGTGAGACGCGCTCGGAGGCTTGGGGATCCGACGCGCCAACCGGCGGCGGCGCGACGGCCGCCGTGTACGCAGGTGCGTTTGGCAGTGATGCGGCGCTGATGCTTGCCAACGCTTGCAGCGCCGGCGGCGCGGCGCCCGCATCGCCGTTTGCGGCCTCTGCAGGCAAGCTGCCACCTTCGGCAGCTGGCCGACCGAGAGCAAATGAGCTCTGGGCAAGCATGTGTTGCTGCGGTGCATAGGCGCCCCAGCCGTGGTACCAGCCCTGCCGTTGCGCACCCTCAAAGGCAACGTCGCCGCAAGGTGCCGCATTCGAGTAGCTCACGCGCTCCGCGTACTCGATGATCGTTGCCATCGGCGCGTGGCGCGTTGAGGATGCCGACGCCTCAGCGGCCGCCAGTGCATCGCGCGAGCGTTGCAACACGTCTGTGAGCGCGCCGTCGGCATGGTGCATGCGCTGCGCGAGTGCAAGCAGCCCGTTCTGGCGTGCCGCCGCTTTTTCGCGGAGCCGAGCGGCATGCCGGCGGCCATCGCGCTCTTTGAAGGCTCGGGCGATGGCCGCCTGCACTTCGGCAGAGCAGTGGAGCACATCGTCGATGCTCTCGCGCGCGGAGCTCCCTGCTGCTGACGAGCCGTCCGGCGCACGCCCAAGACGGGCATGCAGCCCCTCGGCCGCCGCCAGGAAGGTGCCGAGCGCATCACGAGCGTCGGCGAAAGCGTCGCCATCGGCCATCCAAAACGGGTCAAGTCAAGTATAGACACGATTTCCTTGATGATGCTTTCGATCGTGACGGGTGTGTCGCCGTCGTGGCGTCATGGTGAACGATCTTCGAATCATCATCGTCACGCTCGCTCCCCCCCCACCTTCTGCCAATCAACCAAGCGACTAACGTCCTGTGAAGTTGTGTCGGCCAAACCTCCGTCCATGTGATTGTGGTCCTCACGCTCGGGTGGAAGCGCGTTGTCTTGAACAAGTTTCTCGGGCCCTCGTTTGGTTTCTCCGCAATCATCCGTCGGAGCGCCCGACACACAAAGAGGAGGGTACAAAATGCTGACTGCGGCGCTCTCGATCTTTGGCGCGCCGACGCAGGCCGGGGCTGACTGGGCCATCAAGACGATGGATTTCTCCGCGGTCACCATCGGTATCGCCATGAAGGACGAGAAAACCGGCTGGACGGCGACAACCAACGGCGCGACCGCGGTCCACATTGTGAAGACTGAGGACGGTGGCAACACTTGGAACCGGGTGGCGAACCAGAACGAGACGTTGGGTCTGGTCATGGGCATCGACCAGGCGGACACTCCGTTCGGCGTCGTCACCACCGGCCTGGATGGCAGCGCGTACTCGACGGACGGCGACAGCTTCTTTCGGTCAAATGTGTTTCCACCGGACCTTGCCAGCCAGAGTATCAAGTCGTACAACCATCTGGGCGCCAAGGGCGGGCGCTCGATCATGGCATCGCCGGGCGGTGTGTGCCTCTCGAACGACATGGGCGAGACGTACAAGTGCAAGGACCACGTGCCCTTCAAGTACGGCAAGGCGGGCCGTTACGTGGCCTGGCCGTCCCCCGAGGTCATTTACATCACTGCCGGCTCATGGCCCACGGAGTCCCCTTCGGAGAACGTCCACTACCTCTCGTCGAGGCTGCGTATGGTAAAGCGCGACGCCGTCAAAGGCGTGGCGAGCGTCGCCCTCGAGGTGGGCCCCTTCAACAAGACGGGGCCTGTGAACGGCATGTACACGGCGGAGCTCTGGAAGTCGTCAGATGGGGGCGACACGTGGGAGAATCTGATCTCGGACACGGGGAACTACTACTTCAACGACATCGACTGCTTCGACGACAAGCACTGCGTCGCCGTCGCCGAGGGCTTTGGCGAGGATGGCTCCGCGATGCCGGGTGCGCACGTCTTCCACACGACGGACGGCAACAAGTTCTACATGGTCCACACGGAGCCAACGGACGGCTCGTCGCTGATGGCGGTGAAGATGCTCTCGGAGGACGAGTTCCACGTCGGCGGCCGGCTCATCTCGCCGTCCGCGCTTGGCCTCCACTCCACCGACGGCGGCGCCTCCTTCATCAAGCTCGGCGCGGGCATCCGTGGCGAGATGATCACGTCCATGTCCTTCCCCACCACGAATCACGGCTTCGCCACGTCGATCTCGGAGCTCCAGGTCTGCTCGCTCCTCGAGTACAAGCATTATTTCGGCGCGACGCCCGCCTGAGCCTGATCAGGAGGAACGTCGCTGCGTTAAGGATGGGCACCGAGCGCTACGCTGTGTGCGCTCATTGGGCGCTGCGCCTTGGCTCATAGGCGCGCGGTGGCAGCTCGGCTGACACTCCACTCCGGCTCTAGCGCCCAACAGTCAGGGTGTCCGAGGACCGAGCATCCGAGCTCCGAGGGAGCGTAGGTTAAATTTGGCGAAAAGGCTGTACCACCCTCAATTATCACCGCGGCGACGCGGTGCGGTCGTGCGCGACCGGTCCGAGCGTCCGACGACCGAGACGTCATAGACGACGCCGCGTCGACCGCCTGCTCGACCGCACGACGGGGGCTCCACTGTCCGCGCTACACCCCCGGGCCGCCCGGCCGGGGCGGGGCCGCGCCGCGCACCAAATTTATCCAAGCGTTAAAATTACCTAACGTAAGTAGTCGTCGAGGTGTTCGCCGCGCCGCTCTGCAGCACGCGTTCAACACACATGCAACCCCAAGCACGGGGGCCGCTATCGGTATCGCATGCGCGGACCCGGGCATGGATGGCCCGGAGCCCCGGACACAACCTGCTACGACCGGAACGACGCTCGGTCTTGCGCACACGCACTGCACACGCACGACACACATGGACCCGCCCAATCTGCTCACTTGTGAGTGGTGGCACCGGCTTCCGGAAACGAGGCAGCGCTCGGGAAATGGCCGAGCAGCTGCACGGCCATGTGTGGCGGCGCGACCATGGGCGGCGGGCCGAGTATTTGCGAGGTCTCTCGCCTACTGGATCTACTGGCGAACCACCTGAAGTTCCAGTAGATCCAGTAGGCCATTAGGACAATCATGAAGACGTCGTCGAGGTCGAGAAGGATCCAGTAGTCGACTACGATCTTGTACCCGCACATGCCGCACCACCTCGAGGCAACGGTCGCGGCAACGTCGGCGACCTCCGCCGCCGCCGCGGCGCATGGCGCATCAGCGCTTGCGACACACGCCGCCATTGTGGGATCGACGGTGCCCGCTGCGGCGTTGGTGGTGGGCTCGGCGGCGCACGTGCCAGAGCACCGTGCGGCGTAGAGGAAGAAGATTACATTGTGCATGATGACGCCGTACACTAAGTAGTGGCACGCCTCGTGGTACACGTCGAGCGCCGTCGAGTAGGGCAGCGCGGGCAGCGAGTCAGAGGACGTGTATTTGATGCAGGTAAGCGTAAGGAGGATGGTGAACGTGAGCGCGAGCCGATCGTGGATTTCAACCGCCGGGATGAACGTCGATGCGCACGCGAGCGCGGCGATCACGCCCGGATGAACGAGGAACTTCATCACGAATTGCTGATTAATGCGACGGATGCCAATGCACATCGTGATACCCGACTGCTCGCCCTTAGCATTCTCGTTCCTGACTAGCTGGGTCTTGTTCGGGAGGATATCCCAGTCGAAGAGGCTTTTCTTGACGTCCGGCTTCACCTCGAGGATGCCTTGGCCGCCCTCCTCCTTGGCCTTGATGCCCTCCGATTTCACACGCATGTTGGGGTCGCAATGGAGCTCGTACATCTTGTCCTTGTGCTTCTTGGGGAGGAAGAGCTTGACACTGAGCTCGTGCGCGTCGAAGGGGAACTCTTCGAAGTTCAAGTCGAGCTGCACGTCCGTCGCCTCGATCTGGCCCGTCAGGACGGCGATGGTGCCCTCGCGCTCGGGGTCAGTGGGCAGAGGCGGGAACCAGATGGGCACTTCGTCAGAGCCGTCGTAGACGCTCTTGGCGTCGGACACCCGGAAGAACTCCTGCTTGCTTGTGAAAACCGGTCTGCCATTGAGGACGCCCAAGGCCGGGAGCGCTTCGAGCTTCTCGAGCTCTTTCCACGCTTCCTCTTCTGAGTTGACGCGTCTCCCCCTTTCTGGCAGGAATTGCAGGGCCTCCTTGCGTGGCCGAAAGACGAGGTGGACGCGATACACCATCACCGCCGTCATCCTCTTGAAATCGATCTCGTTCACGCCCCACAGCCGGCAGGCCACGTAGCACGGCTCCCGCTTCCGTTCCATCATATCACTCAAAAGCTCGTTCGGCGGCACGCCCCACCACCGGGATATCTCGACCATGCGTGGCGGCGGGCCGAGAATTTGCGAGGTCTCTCGGCGCAGTGGCACCGCTCCGAGTCCAGAGGGCGCAAGGTCTACGACTCCCGCAGCGGCATGATCGGACATTCCCGCAGCAGGAGAGGGTTCGCGGGAGGGAGCGGGCGGCGGCAGATCGTCTTCCGGGTCGTCGTAGCCAAACAACGACTTCAGGTAGGACAGGCTGCTGCTTATTGTGCCTGTCTCGTTCCGCGCCGCAGCCGCAGGAGCAGCGGCGCCACATGAGTATGGGGTGGTGCGCGTCCGGCCATTGTCCCGATGCCGAGAATTGGCGACCATGGGCGGCGGGCCGAGTATTTGCGAGGTCTCTCGCCTACTGGATCTACTGGCGAACCACCTGAAGTTCCAGTAGATCCAGTAGGCCATTAGGACAAACATGAAAACGTCGTCGAGGTCGAGAAGGATCCAGTAGTCGACTACGATCTTGTACCCGCACATGCCGCACCACCTCGAGGCAACGGTCGCGGCAACGTCGGCGACCTCCGCCGCCGCCGCGGCGCATCGCGCATCCGCGCTTGCGACGAACGCAACCATCGTGGGATCGACGGTGCCCGCTGCGGAGCTGGTCGTGGGCTCGGCGGCGCACGTGCCGGTGCACCGTGAGGCGTAGAGGAAGAAGATTACATTGTGCATGATGACGCCGTACACTAAGTAGTGGCACGCCTCGTGGTACACGTCGAGCGCCGTCGAGTAGGGCAGCGCGGGCAGCGAGTCAGAGGACGTGTATTTGATGCAGGTAAGCGTAAGGAGGATGGTGAACGTGAGCGCGAGCCGATCGTGGATTTCAACCGCCGGGATGAACGTCGATGCGCACGCGAGCGCGGCGATCACGCCCGGATGAACGAGGAACTTCATCACGAATTGCTGATTAATGCGACGGATGCCAATGCACATCGTGATACCCGACTGCTCGCCCTTAGCATTCTCGTTCCTGACTAGCTGGGTCTTGTTCGGGAGGATATCCCAGTCGAAGAGGCTTTTCTTGACGTCCGGCTTCACCTCGAGGATGCCTTGGCCGCCCTCCTCCTTGGCCTTGATGCCCTCCGATTTCACACGCATGTTGGGGTCGCAATGGAGCTCGTACATCTTGTCCTTGTGCTTCTTGGGGAGGAAGAGCTTGACACTGAGCTCGTGCGCGTCGAAGGGGAACTCTTCGAAGTTCAAGTCGAGCTGCACGTCCGTCGCCTCGATCTGGCCCGTCAGGACGGCGATGGTGCCCTCGCGCTCGGGGTCAGTGGGCAGAGGCGGGAACCAGATGGGCACTTCGTCAGAGCCGTCGTAGACGCTCTTGGCGTCGGACACCCGGAAGAACTCCTGCTTGCTTGTGAAAACCGGTCTGCCATTGAGGACGCCCAAGTTCGGGAGCGCTTCGATCCGCTCGAGCTCTGTCCACTCTTTCTCTTCCGAGGTGACGCGTCTCCCCCTTTCTGGCAGGAATTGCAGGGCCTCCTTGCGTGGCCGAAAGACGAGGTGGACGCGAAACACCATCTCCGCTCGCATTCTCGTGAAATCGATCTCGTTCACGCCCCACAGCCGGCAGGCCACGTAGCACGGCTCCCGCTTCCGTTCCGTCATATCCAACAGAAGCTCGTTCGGCGGCCCCCCCCACCACCGGGAACTCGGGAACCCGCAGCGCCTCGCCTCCTCCATTGTCAGCGCATCCAGCGCCGCCGCCCGCCGCTGCCCGCCCGGCCCATACTGCTGCCGCGATGCGAGCATCTTCTGCAGCGCCTCTGCGAGCCGCTCGTCGTTATTGTACCACTCGAACGGGTGCCCAAGCTCGTTCCTCTGCACGTCCTTGCGAAACTCGCCCAGCACCATCTCCGTGCCATACGGTGTGGCCAGACCCTCCGTGCGCAGCGCCTGCCGCACCTCCGCCTCGACCCCGACCACCATGTCTTGCAACATCTTCTTGCGCTTGCCGATCACTTGCTCGATGGTGAGCGACGTGAGGTTGACGCTCAGCTTCACCTCGACGACGAGCACCGTGCCCTCGACGCGCGAGCCGCGCACCTCGAGCCCCGTGAGCGGGTTGAAGAGGATTTCCTCCTCGAATGGGTACTGCGAGAGGAAGGAGATGTCGGCGCCGCGATCGATCATGCCTTGCTGGATCTCGAAGATCAAAGGAGCGCTTCTGCCGCTCGCTGCGTACTTGATCGCCTCCTCACGCTTCAATGTCGTCGACATGAAGGCACTCTCGATACCACCGCGCACGCCGTACTTGTTGGGCGTCCAGAACTGATCGGGGAGCACCATATCGTGGATGCCGCGGTACACCGTCGACGCCTTGGTCAGCTTGCTGAGCTTGACGATCGCCGAGTTGAGCGCGTGCAGCGTCGTCGTGTACTTGTTGACGCGTCGCGCTGCCCCTTCGAATGCATCGCGCGTGTGCTCGCGCAGCGCCGCCTCGTCCGCCGCCGTCGGCTTGCGCTCGTCAAACGACGGCTCCTCTGCTAGGCGCTTTGCCTTGGCCTCCTCGGCAGCTTCCGCGTGCGACGCCGCGTCCTCCGCGGAGCAGCACAGCCGCACCATCGCGCAGCGCAGGTAAAGGAGCTGGCTGTCGAGCCCGCGCAGCACCGCATTGTACTTGACAAAGAGCGGCCCCGTGTACAGCCGTGCGCCAAACGCCTCCTCGAGCGTGAGCGCCGGCTCGCCCTGCTCCTGCAACCGCACACCGCGCTCGGCGACGCGCCACGTGAGCTCGGCGATCGGCATCGGCGTGCGCCGGCGCTTCTGGCGCTCGTGCGCAATGATCGCGATGCGCTCGCCAAGGCGCGCCGACTTGCTGCCGCCAGGCTTTCGGGCGAGCACGAGCTTCGCCTCGACGGGCCACGCGCCGTGCGGGCGGCTCCTGGGCTCGGCTACAAAGGCCCACTCGGTCGCCGAGGTGGTCGTGACGCCAAAGTTCTCCGTCGTGAACTCGAGGTGCGAGTCGGGCTGCTCGGTGTGCTCGGCGGCCATGGCCTCGCGCACGCGCGGCTGCGGCGCGCCCACCATCGCCTCCAGCCCACCAAAAAAGGTGCTCAGGTCACCGTATGCCATCAGCCCGGCGCCATCCTGCATAAACTTAGTCTGCAATTGCTCGGCCGTCGGCGCGGCGCCCGAGGCGAGCTGTACGAACGCGGACGAGAGGCGATCGATGAGAGCGTCGATGCCCGGGGTCAGGCGCCTTCTGAGCTCCTGCTTCAGGTCCGGGTTGCGGGCGAGCGACTGCAGCGCACCAAGCTCGTTCGGACCGCCGACCTCGACAAGCTGCGCCGCGAGCAGCTCCGGGATGCCGAGCGTCCCGAGGAATCCGGCGGCGGTCCACGACTCGCTCTGTGGCGCGGGTGCTTTCGTCTGTGGAAGTCGTGGGGTCGTATCCGACAGATGCAGCAGCTCACCCGACGACGGCGAGCCCGCCGGAGCAGCGGCCGGCGCCTTGTAGCGTACGTAGGCGGGGGGCACGAAGGCGATGGCGATATCGGCTGACCAGCTTAGTTTGGCCAAAATAGCCGCGCGCGCGCCATCGAGGGGTACGAATGCGGAGAGGGGCACGTCCTCGGGCGCGGCGAAGTCTCGGGCGAGCCGAAGAGGCGCCGCTAATTCATCTTCGTCCCGCGATACAAATGACCTCTTCTGCCGCCGCTTGTCCAGACGCGTGAGGAACTTGATGACGTCAATACTTGTCGCTCTGGATGGGTCAGCCCAGGGTAAATTCACGTGGGCCACCTTGAGCTGCTCATCCGCCGTGGCCTGCGCCTTCTTGGCGCGCTCCAGGGCCTGCGCCTCGGCCTTCAGCGTCTGCTCGAGCGCATTGGCTTGCGCATTCCCCTCCTTCTGAAGCGCCTTTATCCGGTTCGCGAGCTCGCCACGCTTGCCGAAGTTGAGGAAGAACGTCTTGTCCAGCTCCGCCCGCGCCTCAGCCTGCTCCGTGCTGAGCTGCTCCACCTTGCGAGCGAGCGAGGCCGCCTCGGACTGCGCCACCGGCCTGCTCGGTGTGGGCTTCCATACATGCGGCGCTTCCTCGGCGGCCGGCGCCGGCGCCCGCGGTGGCTCATCCCGGTAAGCCAAGGCTGGCTGCATAGCGAAGGCTCTTGGCTCGGCCGGGCTTCGCGTTCGCGTCCGCGCGTCGGCGGCCGGGCTTCACGAGAACTCACACGAGGTTCCGCGCGGAAAAGAGTGCTCAATCGAGTCCACACAGTTTCGTCACGTACCTTGTACATGTACGACCTGAAACAACACTGTCTCTACGCACCCTCTCGGTCAACACAAGTACGGGACTCGCTCCTTCGTTTGGGTTTCGTCATGAAACCGTCAAAAAGTTTTTCTTGTCGTGACGCTCACGCTCGCCGCACGTCGAGTTGCGCTTTGCTCTGGCCTCCATGGCAAACGTGCCTTCGCCGGCCGACGCGCTCGCACTCTTCGCGCGCTCGATGAAACTCTGCGCCAAGGTGCCGGCCCAGCACGACGCCGTGCGGGAAGCGGGCGCGTTGCTACCGCTGGTCGCGTTGCTCCGCAGCTCGACGTTCGGGGGTGAGACTGCAGAGGAGGCGCGCATGGATGCGCTCGAGGCCCTGTGCGATCTCACGGTGTGCTCGGCCATGAATATGCGCGCCGTCCGTGATGAGCTCGCTGAGGCACTCGTGCCGCTCCTGGGCCACGCGCCCCTAGCGCCGGAGCTGTTGTGCATCCTGGCCAGGAGCGGGCGCCGTGGCCAGGAGCTCATCCGCGAGGCGCACGGAGTGCAACCGCTCGTTCAGCTGCTCGCCCAGCTCACCGACGCCGGCGCCGGCGCCGGTGGTTCCGCCTCCGCGGCTGCGGCGGGCGCGCCCAGCAGTGCAGCCGCCGGCGCTGTCGCCGGCGCCGGCGGACCCGCGGCGGCCGGTGCGCCGCTGTCCTCCGGCGCCGGCTCGGCGTTCATAAGCGCCGCCGCCGCCGCCGCCGCCGCCGCAGACAGCCCTCCGCCGCTGATGCTGCCGACACTGCGGCAGGACCTGAGCGCCGACGAGGCGGCGCTACTTCCTCGCGTGCTGCGGGCGGTGGCCGCGCTCGCAGCGGGCGATGCCGCGAACCAGGCAGAGCTGCGCGAGGCAGGCGCCATTCCTCTGCTGGTCGTGCAGCTCGACAGCCCCGTTGAGGCCAGCCCCGAGGCCGCCGCCGGCGGCGGCGGCTCGGCGCATCAAGTCACGACGGCGTCGCGCTCGTCGTCTTCCCAGCAGCTCGCGTGCCCCGTCCCTTCGGTCGCAAGTACGTTCGGCTTGCCGCCGCCGCCGTGCGCGGCGCTCTTGCATGCAGGTGCTCACCACAGCGCGGCGCTCGCGGCCGCCGCGCTCGCCGAGCTCGCTGCCGAGAAGGACTGCTGCGACGCCATCTACGAGGCAGACGGTCTCCGGCGACTAGTAGCCCTGCTCTCGGCGGAGGAAGCGTCGGTGGCGGCTGAGGCGGCTCATGCCTTGCGCTCGGTCGCGTTCCGATCGGCGGTCGATCGCGACACGATCCGTGAGAAAGGCGGCATCCCGCCGCTCGTCGAGTTGCTCCGATGCGGCGCGCACACGCCGCAGGCCGCGTGGGCCGCTGGAGCGCTCCGACACCTCGGGTACTCTGATTGCCACTGATGGCCTGCCTTGCATGCAAGTGCTCAACACAGCGCGCACCGGCACCTCGGGGTACACGAACGAGGCCGTTGATTGCCGCGGATGACCTGCCTTGCATGCCCGTGCTCACCACGGCGCCTCCTCCCCACAGGTACACGAACGAGGCCAACCGGGACGCGATCCGCGAGGCAGGCGCGATCCCCTTGCTCCTCGGACTGCTCGACCAGGTACGCTGATGGCCACGGATGGCCTGCCTTGCATGCACGTGCTCACCACAGCGCGACCCCGTTGCTCCTCGGGTTGTGCTTGACCAGGGCGCGCCCAAGGCGGAGGAGGATGCGGCTGGCGCGCTCTGGAACCTGACTGAGCTCTCGAGCGCCAACTGCGCCGCGCTGCTCGAGGCGAACGGCGTGCGCTTGCTGCTCGGTCTCATCCAACGCGAAGCCCTCTCGTCGCGCGGCGCCGCCTTCGTGCCGCTCGAGACGGCGCCGGAACCCTTGTGGCGCCTCGCCGAGAATGCCCTCGTCAACCTTGTCGAGGCGCCGCCCTCGGCGCCCGTCCTCATGCCCACCCGCGAGCGACTGCGGCTGAACCACGCGGCCGTGCGGCTGAACCACGCGGCGGCGGCCGCCTCGGACACAGCCGTGGGGGACGGAGGTGCTCGGGACGGCGCCGGTGCGGACGGAGGTGCTCGCGACGGCGCCGACTCGAGCTCAGAGGGGGGGGCGCAAGTGCACCCGGCGCCTGCTGTGGCCCCAGCCCCGTCGGCGCTAGTCGGCGCAAGCAGCAGCAGCGGCGGCGACGGCGGCGGCGGCGGCGGCGGCGGCGGCGGCGGCGGCGGCGGCGGCGGCGGCGGCGGCGGCGGCGGCGGCGGCGGCTTCGTCTTCGGCAGGCGTGTGCCCCCCCAACTGCGCCCGCCGCGGCTGGCGAGCTGGCCGCTCGTTCCCTTGCCGGGGGGCGTGCCGGGCGCCGTGCCGGGCGGCCGCTCGATCCGCGCGCGCGCGAGCGCGGAGGTGATGAGCCAGGCGCACCTGTTGGGGCTGCTCGAGCGAGGCAAGCCACCCAGGCTGCCGCCGCGGCTGCTCGAGGCGCTGCAGCGCCAGTTCGAGCCGCAGCTCGACGCCGCGCAGGAGGGCGAGGACGAGGCGGTGCTCGAGGCGGCGCTTGCGGACGCGGCGGCGCTCGGGATCCCGGCGCGACGGTTGGATGAGGCGAGCGCGCGCTTCCACGAGAGCGCCGTGGCGCTGGCGCGGCGCACGCGGCGCGAGCGGCTGGGTCTGACGGACTCTCGATCCCCCGATGAGTTCCGTTGCCCTCTGACGCTCGCACAGATGCGTGACCCGGTGGTGGCGTCGGATGGGCACTCGTATGAGCGGCGCGCCATTGAGGAGGTACGCTGATTGCATCTGAGGACCTGCCCCTTGCATGCATGTGCTCACCACGGCGCCTCGTCTCTCCCGATGGGCACAGGTGCTTCGTCAGCCCGCACCACGCAGCCCGCTCACGCGCGAGGCGCTCCGGCCTGAGGTGGTGCCCAACCACGCGCTGCGCAAGCGCATCGAGGAGCACGAGATCGAGCTCGACCGGACACTCGAGCGCGTCGCCCAGGCCCTCGAGGCCCGCGCAGAGGAGGAGCTCGCGAGATCTGGGCGAGATCTGGGCGAGATCTCGGAGGAGCTCGCGAGCGCACGCGCCGAGATCTCGAGGCTGCAACGGCAGCTCTCCCGCGTCCCTGCGGGGCTCGCCGACGAAGGCGAGGGCGCTCGCGAGGACGCGTCGAGCGGCGGCGCCGGCCGGGCGAGGAGAGCAAGCAGCAGCATCGGTGCCATGCCCTCGTCCTTGCACACGTCTCACGAGTCGCCCGCCGCCCGCGGCTCGTCGAAGCGCCTGCGGGGCCAGCCGGCCGCGGAGGAGGCGGCACCGCTGGATCCGGCCACCGGCCGCGACTCGGGCCCGGTGCTTCGCAAGCGGCGCCGCTCCTGAGGCTTGGAGAGGCGCGTGTATGTACCATAGTCGCTCCTGAGGCTTGGAGAGGCGCGTGTATGTACCATAGTCGCTCCCCGAGCGCGCGGCGAGCGAGAAAGCAAGCGAATGCGCTTCGGTGCTGCGCATTCACATTGGTGCGGGGGTGGGCCGCAGGCCAGTCGAGGGCGCGCGCAGTGGCGCGCAGTTTGCACTCAGGAGCCGAGGAAGCCGGTTGTCAGTCTCAGGGCACGCTGTTGGCGCCGACCGACCGCACCGCATGTCGGACTGTCGAGATCGGATTGTTGCCGTGCGCGGTGAGGACTGAGGTGCCGGGCGTCGGGGTGCCGCCCACAGCGCCGAATTGGACAGGCGCGAACGAACGCGCGATCGAGGAAGATGAACCCGCGCCGCCCCCGCACGGGACGGCGCACGCGGCATAATAATACAACGCACCTGTGAGACCTGTCACGTGAGACGTGTCAGCCATATTAGTAACAAGTAAGTACGCGCGCACTTTTCTCTAAACTTGGCTTCGCACACACACTGGTCTCACAGCTTTTTCACCGAAGCTGATACCTCCCCCGAAGCGCGCTCCGCAGCGAGCTGTCGGATCTTGCGCCGTGCGGCGAGCCGCATGCGCATCTCAAGGATTAGGATAGTGCGGAGTTCGCTTCGTCCACGCCTCCTGCCGTGCGAGCGCGTCGGCCTCGGCGCCGCCCTTGGCGCTCCACTCGGCCGCCTCGCGCTGGCGCTGCTCTTCCGTGAGCTCCTCACGCCGCGCGCTCAGGCCCCGCTCGAGCCGGAACTGCTCGATCATCTCCTCCTTGCTCTGCTCCCTCTTCCCAGAGGGCTCGTCCACCTTGAGCCACGTTGAGGCGCCCGTGAGGCTCGAGGCGCTCAGGCCGTGCTCCGCGGCCACCTCCTCTCGCTGCTCGCGCGCCTCGGACGACGCGGCGCGCCACACGGCCTCCTTGTTCGCCTCGAAGGCCTCCCATTCCCTGGCCCGCGCCCCCGCCGAAGCCGCGCGCTTTTCGGCCGCCACTGCCGCCTCCGCCTCCGCCTGCGCCTTGACCGCCATCTCTGCGGCCTGGCGAGCCTCGAGGCGCGCCTGTGCCTGGGCTCGTTCCTCCGGGCTGAGACGACGACCGAGCTGGTCGTACATCTCGAGCACTGGCTTCGGCAGGTCCTGCGCGTCAGCGAGCGCAATCGGCCTCCCGTGGCGCTTGCGGAAGTCGGCCTCGAAATCGGCCAGGCGCGCCTGGATGTCTGCGGTGGACATGTCTTCTATTCGCATCGGCTTGAGCATCATGTCGAGCTTGCGGATCTGGTCCTGCGTCACCACGTGCTGCTCACGACCGGCGGCGGTGGGCTCATTGAGCGCAAATGACGGAGGAGCCGCCGTGTCATCGGAGAGCGCCGGAGGCGGCGGCGGCGGAGGTGCGACTTCGGAGAGGGTGGGCGTCGCTTCGATGGGCGCTCTCCAGAAGCTGAACGCATTGTAGTCGCCATCATTGGGAGCTGGGGCAGCGATGAGGTCGGCCATCCGCCATCGTCGGTTACCAGTACGGCGCGTGAATGATCCTGGATTCGTGAATGCGAGATTCGTTTCGTTTCGGTTCTTATTTTAAGACGGTCAACATGTACAATAGTACACGAGCCTCCCAGCACACACTCACACCCCTTACTAGTACTATTCTCTATTGGTCCCGTGGCCGGGCGGAACTCCGAGACGGGGCCGGCGTCGTCGCAATCGCATATTGATATTCGCATTCAATCGGCGTCGGAAGCCCAGTTGCACGTCTCGGCGCAGATGGGCGGAGGAGGACGGGAAGCGCGGTCCGCATTCGGCGCAGTCGGTGCCGAGCTGGCAACCCAGGTACTCGGCGCCAGGGCCGCCGCCGTCGCAATCGCCGTCAGAGGCGTGTACGAGGGCATTCCGGTCATGCAGTCCTTGGTGCAGATCGCCATCGGGCAGCGGCCGGCACGCGCGGGCCGCAGTCCGCGCAGTCGGAGCCGTAGATGCAGTCTGCGTACTCGGCGCCGGGCCGCCGTCGTCGCAGAGGGCGTCGGAGGTGTAGAGACGCGCCCGTTGGCGCGCCCCGAAGGGAACGCAAAAGAAGTCACTCGACGCCGCCGTCGCGTGACGACGGCGGCGTTGAGAGACGACAGTGTCGTGGCGCACGGCAGCTTGCCAGCCGCCTGGAGTGATTAAGGAGTTACGGTGGCCGCACGGTGGCCATGGTGACTGCGCGAGCGCGCGTGCCGTCGGTGGGCCCGCGGCCGGCCGGGTCGCGCGTCGGCGGCGCGATTTGCTGCGTAGCAGCGCCACCAGAGGCGCTGTGACATCAAAGCCTCTTCGGCCGGTGGAGCAATTGGGGGGCCGGAGTTCGAAGGACCTCAAGCAGATTGACGAACTCACGTTCCAGTAGCAGCGCATGCGAGGCACCCTCAATCACCGCCTGCTCATCGGACAGGCTGACGTATGTTTCCTCGTCGAAAGCCATATCGAGGTCAAGGAACCCGACCATTGGTGCACTCAACGCCGGCCCCTGCGGAAGCAGCACGAAATTGTTCGAATGCGCATTGCAATGCCACTGGCCGTCGTGGCACATCGTGTCCTGGTACGTGCCCCAGGAGACGCCCTCCGCGTGCAGAGCGCGCAAGAACCTACCGCATTCGTGCCCGAGGGTGGCAAACAAGTGCGGCAGAGCACACGAAGCACAGTGAGGAGAGGCCGCCAGGAGGCTGCCAAGCTCGTCGCAGGCATCGCACCAGCGTCGTTGCCAATCTGGTGACATGCATTCCGCGCCAGCGAGGGTCCATTGGCGCGGCGCGGGTGTCGTCTGCGGCGCTCGAATCGTGAGAGCCGCGCTGCCCTTGCGGAAGCAGCCAAAGCAGCTCGCGTCGCGCGGCAGCTCGTCCCACTGCAGCCCGGGGGCGTCGGCTCCGATGCCTGACCAGAAGAGCTCACGGGCAAGCATGTGATCCGAGGCGAGCTGCGCCGTGCTCACGCCCCGGGGATCGGGACGCATCGCAGGGAAAGCGCCGCGGAGCTCATCGGCTCCAGAGCTCAGACACGCGGCATCCAAAAGGCACGGCAGCAGAAGATGCAAGCCGGCGAGTACGTGTGTGCCCAATCGGCGGTCGCCGAGCGTCTGATGCACTACACATGCGGGGCGCAGGTTTGGGTCCTTGTCGCCGAACGGTGCGTTTGGTGCTGAGTAGAGGAAACGTCCAAGCGCAATGTTGGCGCTCGGAGTGCACTCGATGGCTGTCGCGAGCCTCGTCGTCCAGTATAGCTCGCGCGCTGCCGTGTGCACGAAGGCCACTCCACGAAGATCGCGCCACCCGCCGGCATTCTCTCGCACGACGACCCCTTTATCATGATTGCCGCAGCCTTTGAGCCGGTACCACTTGCCATCGTCAGCTCGCATGAGTGCTGATCGCGCACCGGATGCAACGGCAGTGGCGGCTGACTGTTCGAGTCGTGATACCTTCATGTACGGGCCGCGGACCATTGGCATGGGCCATCCCTTTGGTTGCATCGGTTTGCCCTTGCGGTGAAGCTCTCGTGCTGGGACGGCTGGCACAATCACATCTGCCGCGTCGCATCCATGCGCTTTCAAGCGATGCAAACGAGCCCGTGTGATTTCCAGAGCGGACTCGCTGAAATCGTGAGCCCATGACGCATGCTCGTATGCGTCAACCTCGCCTGGCACCTCTGCAAGCGAGACGAGCTCGCTGCCCAAATAAATGGTCTCAAAGTCGGTCAATGGGAGCCGTGACAATGGCTGACGCCGCCTTCGAAGCAAATACCAACCCGCGATCGCGCCTCCTGCCAGCGCCGAGGCGGCGGCCACTTGCCAGGGCGCTGGCATTTTTGAGCGGGGGCTGGGAAGGCCGCCGCGGGGAACTCTGCGAAAGTGAGGCGCGGCGGGGGGCGTTATTCTTTTGTGTTCTTTGAGCACTCGACGTGTGCCGGGGCGGAAGACTTGTAGGCATTATTGTGACGGGAAATGTGTTGCAAGACGGGGACGCACTGTGGTGTGCCGCGTTTGGGATTGTTAGCCGTTGAGGGTTTATATTTTGCCACTTTCTGTCGGTGAGTACTAACCAGGACCGGTTAGCTCAGTTGGTCAGAGCGTGGTGCTAATAACGCCACGGTCGTGAGTTCGAGCCTCACACCGGTTAGATCAATATGCATCCGCGGCATGTCGATGCCCGAGCTCTCTGATCTGTGCGACCGCGGTACGGTGTTTGACCAGGAGCAAGGCAGCAGCACTCGGCATCTCGCGGCACAAGAAGGTGGAGTCGGCGCAGGTGGAGCTGCCTGCCCGATTCCCGCTCTCCGCGCGCTGCGCGCCGCACCCATTCTCATGCCCGTCCTTCCGCTCCGCGTGCGCAGCGCTTCCTCAGCCGAGCCCGAGCCCTACGACGTGGAGGAGGTGCTTGACATGTGGCGGTGCGTGCGTGAGGACGAGCCCATGCTCGAGCACACGGAGGAGCTGCCCGAGATGGGCGGACAGTCGGATGCTCTCGTGTCCCGCGAGATGCTCGAAACGGCGCTAGGCTCGGCGCTCAACTCGGCGCCCAACTCGGCGCTCAACTCGGCGCTCGTCACAGCGCCCAACTCGGACGTACTAGTCGACGTGTCGGGCGTGATGGCGAGCGTGATGGCGGGCGTGACGGAGCACAAGATGCCCGACACGGCGCTCAAAATGCTTTCCCTCCAGGTGATGAGCCCTGATGTAGCCCTGATGAGCCCTGATGAGCCCTGACGACTCCTGATGAGCCCTCATGATCCCCGATGGCGCAGCAGAGGTGAGTCGCGTGGATTCGGACAGCTGACCACCGATTCCATCTGATTCCCTCTGATGACCCCTGTGATTTGGTTGGCGTGCTTCACCATCTTCTCTGACGACCCCCCTGATGACCCCTGATGACCCACCGAACATGAACTCTGATGATACATGATTTGGTAGGAATGCTTCACCATCTTCTCGGACCGCTGGATTGCCAAACATCCCGACGAGCTGTCCGACCCGGTCCTGCTGCTTGTCACGGCGCCCAACTCGGTGCCCAACGCGGCGCTCGACTCGGCGCCCAACTCGGCGCCCAACTCTTCGCTCAACTCGTCGCTCGACTCGTCGCTCGACTCGTCGCTCGACTCGTCGCTCGACTCGTCGCTCGACTCGTCGCTAGACCCGTCGCTCAGCAACGAGGCGCGCGTCACGGCGCCCGGCACGGCGCCCGGCTCAGCGCCCAACTCGGTGCCCAACGCGGCGCTCGACTCGTCGCCCAACTCGGCGCTCAACTCGTCGCTCGACTCGGCGCTCGACTCGTCGCTCGACACCGAGGCGCTCGGCTCGGCGCCCGGCACGGCGCCCGGCTCAGCGCCCAACTCGGTGCCCAACGCGGCGCTCGACTCGTCGCCCAACTCGGCGCTCAACTCGTCGCTCGACTCGGCGCTCGACTCGTCGCTCGACTCGTCGCTCGACACCGAGGCGCTCGGCTCGGCGCCCGGCTCAGCGCCGGGCTCAGCGCCCAACTCGGCGCTCGGCACGGCGCTCGTCACAGCGCCCAACTCGGCGCTCATCTCGGCGCTCGTCACAGCGCTCAACTCGCGCGTACCGGTCGACGTGTCGGGCGTGATGGCGAGCGTGATGGCGGGCGTGACGGAGCTCAAGATGCCCGACACGGCGCTCAAAATGCTTTCCCTCCAGGTGATGAGCCCTGATGTAGCCCTGATGAGCCCTGATGAGCTTTGATGATCTTTAATGAGCCCTGATGATACCCTGATGATACCTTGATGAGCCCTGATGAGCCCTGATGAGCATTGATGATGAGCCCTGATGAGCTCTGATGATCTTTAATGAGCCCTGATGAGCCCTGATGAGCCATGTTATGAGCCCTGATGAGCTTTGATGATCTTTAATGAGCCCTGATGATACCCTGATGATACCCTAATGATACCCTGATGAGCCCTTATGAGCACACTGATGACTACTGATGAGCCCTGATGAGCCCCGATGAGCCCCGATGAGCCCCGATGAGCACTGATTATCAGACTGAGGCGGCTGTGGTACCACTCTGCCACAGGCCGAGGACGGGCGCTCCGACCAGCTGCCCGAGACGGCGCTCCGACGCATCCTAGTCGATCTCGGGATGCGTCCTGATGAGGACGCACGCGACGCCGAGGCCGTGGAGGAATTTGTCAACGAGCGCCGGCTGCCTGGCGGTGGGGGGGCTGTCTCGCCCGATGGGTCATTGACAGTTTCGTCAGACGCGTTTTGCGAGCTGATGCCCGCGGCGCTCGACTCGGCGCCCAACTCGGCGCCCAACTCGGCGCTCGACTCGGCGCTCGACTCGGCGCTCGACTCGGCGCTCGACTCGTCGCTCGACAACGAGGCGCTCGGCATGGCGCCCAGCTCAGCGCCCGGCTCAGCGCCCAACTCGGCGCTCAACTCGGCGCTCGACTCGGCGCTCGACTCGTCGCTCGACTCGTCGCTCGACAACGAGGCGCTCGGCATGGCGCCCAGCTCAGCGCCCGGCTCAGCGCCCAACTCGGGGCTCGTCACGGCGCTCGTCACAGCGCCCAACTCGGCGCTCGGCTTGGCGCTCGGCTCGGCACTCGACACCACCGCCACCGGCACCCTTGTCGCCTCAGCCGCCGCCGCCAGCACCTCCGCCGCCGCCGCCGCCGACGCCACTCCCGCCTTCTCAAGTACCTCCTCCGCAGCCACTCCCGCCTTCTCAAGTACCTCCTCCGCAGCCACCGTCGGCGCGCGGTGCGTCCGCGTCCGCGGGAGCGGGGTTGTTGCACCGCCACTTACACCGCCACCCTCGGGAGCGGAGGCGCTCAGCGACTTTGTCCTGCGCGGCGTGCACCCGGACGACGAGGAGGCCTCGAGCGGCCCGCCTTCTTGGCGCGGCGGCGCCTGGCTGGATCGGACGCCCTTGCAACGGGCGCTCGGGTCCGATGGCGGAGGCTGGCTCGCCGCGTACATGATCGCGGCCGGCGGCGTCAGCTGGCGAGCGCTGGCGCAGCAGATGGTCGAGCGGCCAGAGTGGCGGCCAGGGCTCTGCGCTAGCGCGTGCATCCCATGGGGCAGCGATCTGGCGCGCTCGCTCATGAACGCGTGCGTGGCCACGTGGATGGCGCTGCCAGGAGGCACGAGACTCGAGGACGTCCTCGGTCCAAGTGCCGAGCTCGTACGCCAACACGTTCACACCGTCGTTACGGACGTGGAGCGCACGAGCATGCGGGCCGAGGGGGTGGAGGAGCACGCGAGCTCTGGAGGCGGGGCCGCGTTGCTGGCCGCTACGGCGCTCAAGGCGGGGCCATACGCGCTCGCGGTGCGCCTCCTTGCGGGGTGTGCAACGGGCCATGCGTGGACGTCCGACGAGCGGCTCGGCGCGGCGCGGCGTGTGCTCAATCGCAAGATTCTGCGCAGTGGCGGCGCTTCGGGGGGGCCTGGAGAGGAGGCGGAGGCGGCGGCGGAGGAGGCGGAGGAGGAGGCGGAGGAGGCGGAGGAGGAGGAGGAGGAGGAGGCGGAGGAGGAGGAGGACGAGGACGACGACGGGACCTGTCGAGCGCACCTCGCGGCAAAGCTTGAGCGTGTGCTGGCGCTGCTCGCCGCGGTGCACGTGCTCACGGCGTGCGAGGGCGGCGAGCCAATCCGTCGCCACATGGAGGCCCTCGTGGTGCGAGGCGATCGCCAGCTCAA
>Ga0210248_100270_pt1 | contig 44254 bp, 15 predicted proteins | sample ChrtobMetP3_32mM_FD_155493 | JGI IMG/M metagenome (GOLD analysis project Ga0210248, IMG submission 155493) | Chrysochromulina tobin associated microbial communities from unialgal haptophyte culture, Seattle, Washington, United States - P3_32mM | ecosystem: Host-associated > Algae > Haptophytes >...
TGCATGTAATTCCTCAAAGAGGATGACCCTGACAGTGTACCATGGTGCATTGTGATCCCCTGAGTGTGCTCTACACGTGGGTATGTCGCATGCTGTCAGATCGTGACGTTTCAAAAAGTCGATTTTTTGGGCTGACCCCTCTACGGGTCTAAAACAACCCCGCCACACTTAACGGGCGTTGTAAAGACTTTTAAATACCCACAACGGCCCCCGAGCGCCGTCGTGGGCAAACATTATCCGTAACGACCATCGCGTGACTGCGTTTAAATAAAAAAAGAAAATCCCCCGAGCTGAGTCATATATCTGAACGATCCGAGCTGGTATACGTCGTATTGTATACCGTATTCCCGTACCGGTGCCGAAGCCGTCTGCCCGGGCGCCGGGGCCGCGGCCGGGGAGCGGAGGTGCGTTCAAATAAATTTCACGTATCACGACAGCCCGCCTCGCCGAGTTCCGTACCTCCCGACCGGTCACTGCAGTCCGGTGGCCGCGCGCTGCTGCTGCTGCCCTCTCGTCTCGGTGTCTCCTCTCCACCGGTCTCGTCGCCTAGCTGCCTCAACACCGCACTGGCCTCGAGTCGTGGCTCGAGGCCACTGCTAGTCGCGCAGATGCCCACGATGGTGTGTTCGACCGTCGCTGCTGCCACCGCTGGAACGGGAGTTGCTGCGGTCGTGCTACCCCGTGCCGGCCACGCAGTCGTCATCATGCGGATGGCCCTGCAGTCGTGGTCAACGGCGAGTACGTGCCGACCGTCTGTCCACAGGCCACTCACGCGCGACTGGCCAGGGAGCGTCACCACTTGCAGACTCGCGCCTGTCTGCGCGCAGAGCACTTGCACGCGCCCGTAACGGCCGCCCGACGCGGCGCCCTCGCCGATCAGGATACGATCGCAGTTTGGGTCGGCCGCAACGCCCCACGGAAACTCAAGCTCGCCGGGATCGTTACCACGGCAGCCGAGCGAGCGCAAGCAGGATACGCCCTGCGCCACGCCGCACGCTGCCTCGAGGTCGAACACATGCACCATGAAGTTGGACGCGTCGACGACGAAGAGCTCCGTGCGGCTGGCGGCGAGACCGGCAGGTAGTGCGAGCCGTACCTCGTCTTTGAGCTCGTGCCGCCAAGCGAGGGTCTCCGCATCGAGAACGACGACGCGATCGTTCCCAAAGTCGCTCACGAATAGCGTCGCGCCGTGCGCCGCCGACGTCGCGAGCGCCAAGCCCTGCGGGTATCTGAAATGGCCACGTTGGATGCCCATGCCGCGCCCACCAGCCTGGGCGACAACAGTGCCATCACTAAGCAAGGTCTTGAGCACTCGGTGGTTACTACGATCGGCGATGTACAGGTATCGACCGTCGCACGAGGCGACTAGTCCCTTTGGGTAATTAAGCGCGAGAGGTTTGCCCACGAGGTCCTCCTCTCGGCTTGCGTACCCAAAGCTGCCAATGGCTCGCCGTCGTCGGCCGTCGGGCGCAAAGATCAACACGCGGTGGAGGCTCGATTCGGAGATGGCCAGGTCGCCATCGGGCAGCATTGTCACGAAGGTGGGCTCTTTGATCTTGAGCCGGCCTCCGTTTGCAATCACGTTAGCTCCATCTGCTGGACGGAGCCCGCGAGCATGGATGAGCTTGGGTAGAACTTCACTGCGCCATAAGACGCTCACAGCCGCCGCCGCCGCCAGGTCGTCGATGACATCGAGGTACGACACGATGCTGCTCACCTCGTCCTGGCCGAGAGCTCGCTCTCGGGCCGCCATCGCATGATGCACGGACCGTACTGTACTGTACCGGTAACTTTCCTGTGAATGGGCCCCGATCGGCCGCCTAACCTAGCGTTGCACGTCGGGTGACCTATCAGTGCACCTACCCCTAACACACCGTTTGCTAATGTCTGACTCGCCGGGGAGGAAGTACGTACCGGTACAGCTGACAGAAGATTGTACGTCGGCGGTCGGGGGGGTCGAATCGCCGCGAGCCCACGACTTGCACCGACGCTCGGCGTGAGTCCTCACACAGGAAGTGAGGCTTTGCGATGCTCGTTTCTGACCATTTACGAAGAGCACGACGAGGTGCGCTGGCAATCTCGGAACGCAGCCACGACATCCTCGCGATAGGCGCAGACACCATTGCTTCGCGCAAACCCAAACCGAGTGCGTGTCTCCTCGACGAAGCAAGGCGCCGACATCTGAGCAAGTGCACCATGGTTTCCTTGCCAGAAGCACGTGTATCCCAGCTGCCGCATCCACTCGACGAACGGGCCAACAGGCCGAGGGTCCTTCATAGTTACCTTCCACTTTCGGTTGTATTCGAACTCGACCACTTCGACGCGATGCGCAGAAAGGGCCTGAACCATGCCCATCATGACGAGTGGGTCCTCACCTGCGACGAGTGCGGGTGATTGATGAGATGCAACGTGGCCGGAAGACAGTGCTGAACAACACACGATTAGGGTGGGCAAGGACGCGTGGACGGTTGTATGTACCCTCTGTGTCGATGCTGACAAGATGAACGCGCTCGATTCCAGTTGTTTTGAGGAATGCGTCAATGGTGGTCACGGGCTGGGCGACGTCGTTCTTGCTTTGCTTGTGCTTGAGTCCGAACGATTCGGATCCAGCGACGACGGTAGCTGCCGTGTAGACCGTGCCCGTGAAGTTGGACACCGCTGTGCTGTGAATCATGACCGGCAGACCCGTCGCGGTCATCATGCGTCGGAGCAAAGCTGCATTCGCAGGTTGTAGCTCAAAGGCGTGCAGTTTCAGGCTCGCCGTTGCCTGCCGCGAGATGGGCCGAGCCTTGCACAGGCGACAGACACCACAGCACTGCGATTTGCAGCCGTTTTCGACCAGCAGGTTGTACCACTTTTGGTGCGTCAGATTGCTTGGCGTGACCGAATAGCGCTGCGCAAACTCAAGCAAGTTGAAGCCCTTGTTCGCGCCAACGTTCAACATCACCATTTCCGGCGACAAGATCAGCGGCGCGATGCGCGTGTGCCAGTTGCTGCTTGGGCACGTGCTGTGTGCGGCGATCGTGAGCGCGTCGCGGTGGCACAGGAGGGAGGCGGACATTACCCCGCGGCCGAAGAGGCAGGAGGACGTAGGGACTCGCGGCGCGACTTGCGTGTCCAGGATCCGCGCGTTATGACCGCGTTCACGCGAGAGCAAACGAAATCGAAAAGGCGTCAAGTTGAGCGCTCCTGAGTCGCATTGCGCGCATGCTCGGGACAGGACAGTTATGATAATGAACCACGCGGTGTTCAAAACACATACTGACCGTCAAGGAAAATTGAATCTGAGACCCGTCATTCAGCGTCGACGATACCGGTGCCCCCGGGCTGCGTCTCGTCGGTCTGGTCGGGGCGGTCGTCACTGCCGCTGCCCCCGCACGGGCTCGCGTGCCCACACGGGGCCTTGCCCTTGTCAAGCTGCTGCTTAACCATTTGCTGCAGCCGGCACAGCCGCACCTTGTCCTGGCACAGGTCCACGTCACGCGCGTAGTAGCGCACATACTTATCCTCAAAAGAGCCGTTGGTACGAGAGCGCCCGAGGTGTGTGGGCGGGCCAGGCTGCACCTCGTTGTCCTTGCTGTCGCTCTTGTCGAAGAAGCAAATTTCGTTGAGTGGGTAGCGCCCCTTGTCACTTGGATGACCGTAGTGCAAGTGCAGCGGCTCAACATGCAGCGAGGGCTCGCGCGTTTGCACTCTCAGACGGCTCTGCTCCTCAGCCAGCCGCTCGCGCAGCGCGCCCTTCGGAAGCTTCAGCTCTTCATCGGTGCACAGCCGCTGGTGCAGGCACTTGTAGTGTCCGTGCGCGCTCCAGAAGCGAAGTAGCTTGCGGATTCGTCGGATGCGAGGGCCCAGTTTCAGGTAACGGGCGCGTTCAGTCTCGTCGATTTTCGAGTCGGGCCGCTCGGCGTCGGCGAGTTGGTCCTCCTGTACGCACAGCCACTGCTCGACCATGGTGACGACATGGTCGTTGAGCTTCTCGTACACTTCGAGCACGCGCACCGCCTCACCGATGCGGTACGACTGGCCGTTAGCATTCAATGGCTCGCCAACCTCATCGCACGCGAGCAGCAGGTCGGTCAGCACGAGGTCGCGCCCTTGCACCGTCTTGTGCGTGTAGTACTCGTTGTGGAAGTCGAAGCGCGTACGGAACACCTTGTGCACTTCCGAGGCGACCTTGGAGGCGTACGCGATCACAGGCCGGCGCGCGCGCACGCCAGGAAACTTGCCCCAGCAGACTTTGAGCCCCTCGAGCAGCGTGTCGATGTAAAAGGACGGCTTGTGGTCGTTGCACGCCTGCGGGTCGCGAAGCAGATAGTCGAGCTTGTCGACGTCGAGGCCGCTCTCGGTGTTGTTCACGATCTCGTACAGATAGCCCTTGGACGCGAGCGGCACGCCACGCCGGCTCGCGACGCCTCCCTCGAGCTCGTCGCCGAGCACGAGCTCCTCGACGAAACGGAAATCGGGTTCTCCCGGCCCAAGCTGCAGCCCATAGTGCCCACGCAGGTGCGGGTTTTGCTCGACCATGTGCGCGAGCATCCGGATGGACATCTTTTCGTGCGAGTGCCTTTCAAGGGCGCACTTGACGCACGTACTTGGCTCCTTCTTGCACGTGCACACCGCCAGCTTCCTGGCACCGGGGACAACGTGGCCATCAAACACGTGGCTGAAGGGGCCGTGGCCGAGGTCGTGCACGAGGCCGGCCAGTCTGACGCACAGTACATCGCGGTCGCTTGGCGGCTCGATATCATCAGGCAGTTCGCCCCGCTGTGCCTGCTCCAGGATGGTCTCGCACACCCGCCCCGCAAGGTGCGCCACGCCGAGCGAGTGCTCGAAACGGCTGTGCGTGGCTGTCGGCCACACGTGTGTTGCATTGCCAAGCTGCTTGAGCTCGCGTAGTCGCTGGAACTGAGCGGTGTCGATGACTGCCTGGAGTAGTGGCTCAATCTTGATTACCCTGTGCACTCGGTCGGCAATATTCTTGGTCCGATTCATTTCGATCATGGATGCGGTCGGGATCCGTTCAAGTGGCACCTCGTCCGTAGGCGAGCCCGCGGGCTGGCGTGCGCGTTTGCGGCAGACGAGGGGTGTCGGCAATGTGGATGACATATCGGCTGGCGCGTGCGCTTGCGGCAAGAGGGTCACAGATGAGGAGTCTTTTTCAACAGGGGCAAAACGTTTCATTTAGGGAAAACGCGGTCCTCATAAATTGGCCAGCACCTCTGACTCCCGACGGAAGAATATACGCAAGCAAGCAGTTCGCTTCGTTCCGGTTGTCATTCTTGGGATTGATACGCCCGCATGTCTGCCGGGTTGAGATGCCCCTCCAGCGTCCAGCCCATTTCTGCGCTGAGAAGGACCCATGAGGCTGACGTTCGCAAATTTGACAGTAATTAAAGGACATCTAGGAGCCTTTTTCACATGTAGGAAGTGGAGCTCGATGAAACGCAATCATCCCAACTTCTTGCTCCCAAAGCGAAGGCCTTCCTCGCAAAGGCGGTAGGTACGGGGCGCACCAGTGGACCGGTCCACCTTGGTCCATGCCACCTGAGGTTCCGCCCTTGGAGCTGGAGCGGTGCGCCACGGTCATACAAGCACGCGGCCGTGGCGCCATGACTCGGAAGCGGACGCAGTTGCTCTTTTCGCGGCCGCACGAGGCGGACCCGGAGCCCATCACGGAGGCGGACCCGGAGTTCATCAAGGAGCCTACGAGCGCCCGCAGCAATTGCAGCAGCAGCAGCCGCGCAGTCACCGCTCGTGACCCACCCACCGACGCCGCCGATACCGTCGGCGGCGTCGTCATCCCGAAGCTCGATGTGGACCGCGCGGCTGCCGTCATCCAGGCACGCCAGCGTGGGGCGATGTCGCGCCAACAGACGCGGCTGCTGTACACACGCGATCACGAGGCAGCAAAGGAGGACGATCTACAGTCGGAACGGGGCAGGGCAGCGAGCGAATCTGTCCTCGGTCCCCTCGTGGTGCTAGGCTCTCCCCGTATGGATCCACAGAACCTGCTGCGACCCGTCTCTGCCAGGCTGGACTCAGAGCCTGCCTCCCAGCTCTCGCCGCAGCCCACAGAAGCTGCCTCCGAAATGGAGCTCGATATTGCCGCCGCCGCCGCCGCCTCGGAGATGGCCGAGGAGGACGCGGCCCGCGCGACGGCCGATGCGGCCGAGCAGGAGGCGGATGCGGCCGAGCAGGAGGCGGATGCGGCCGAGCAGGAGGCGGATGCGGCCGAGCAGGAGACCGCTTGGGAGGCGCAAAAGGTGGAGGCGCAGGCGCAGGCCGCGGCGCTCGTGGCACAGATTGAGGCTGAGGAACAGGCGGCGGCGGAGGCCGCCGCCGCCGCCGCTGCCGCCGCTGCGCCGATTGCCGATGAGATTGCCGAGGAGACTGCAGCCGCCGAGGCGGCCAAGACGGCCGAGGCGACAGCGGCCGCTGAGAGGGCAGCTGAGAGGGCGGCCAACGAGAAAGCGGCCCGTGCACTGGCGCGCCAGCGTACCAGGGACCTCGAGAAGTCGCCCGAGAGGTCGTTCAAGAAGCGTCAGCAGCTCGCTGCGCTGAAGGCCAAGCGCAGCTGGCAGCGCGCGAAGCTCTACCTGGTCGGTGACAGCGTCGAGCCGACGGCCACGTCCGAGCCCCCGAAGCCACTTGTCCGTCTCTCGAAGCTTCTGTCCAACTTGCTGCGCCACCACGCGGTGCGCGTCGGCGTCCAGATGGAAAAGGATGGATGGGTGACGATCAAGGCTGCGCTCGAGTACGTCAACCATGGGCCGGGGGTCGCCGATGACGGGCGCTGGGAATCGCTGCAGGGGCCCGTGGGCGAGCGCCTAAAGTACACCGAGGACCACCTCAAAGAGCTCGTCAACACTGGCGAGGTGTGCCGCTTCGAGCTCAGCTACACCACGCCCATCCCTCGGATCCGCGCCTATGAAGGACACACGATCACCACGATCCCATCGCTCATGAAGCCCGGCGTGCGGCTGGTAGTCGACGAGCCGGCCGACGGTTACTCGACGTTGGCCGCGGTCGAGTATGCTCTGCACGGCACATATCTCGAGGTCCTCGAGGGCGAGAGTGGCATCCTCAAGCGGGGGCTCTCCACCATGAGTCGCAACTTCGTCCACTTTGGCAAGGGGATTCGAGGCGAGGCGAACATCGTCTCTGGCATGCGCGCCGACTGCACGGCGTACGTGTGGGTCAACGTGCACAGAGCCATTCGAGCTGGGCTCGAGTTCTACGAGCTCGGCAACGGAACGATTGTGTGCCCTGGAGATAAGGATGGGCGCATCCCGCCTGCCTTCATCGAGACAGTGCTGCAGCTGCGCGGTGATCTCGGCGCGCCTTCGGTGCGCAAGGTCGCGTACGTTCGCCTGATCGCGCGCCTGTACGTGGGCTCGTCGCTCATCATCTGCAAGGTGCTCGAAAAGGAGCCCTCCGGCGCCCTCTCGCTTCTCGTGGATTCGGCCGACGCTGACGGCACCGCCAATGAGCCCACGGTGCTTCGACTCAGTGCGGCCCCAGCTATCATGCACGAGGCGGAACGCCTCACTGAGGTCACCTCGCTCCTTGGTGCCGACACCGTTCGGGCGGTGCGCGGGCCGCTCTACGTCGCCTTCAACGGTGCTGAGCGCGAGGCCCCGCCCGCGATCTCGGCAGGCGAAGGCTCGTTCTCGAAGCTCGTGGTCGCGACGCCGGCGGCAGCGCCGGCGGCGCCCATCGCCGGCGACGCGGACTTCGGCGGCATGGTGCTTGAGATGACGGGAGCCTGCTGGGTGACGCCGGATTTCTATGGCAAGCTGGGCAAGGTCGAGCTCCTCACCACGTTGCGCGGCCTGCTGCTGCTGGATCTGAGTGGCCAGTCACGCTCAGAGTCCTCGTTTGTCTCGTGCTCGCCCGTCACCGTCTTGAACGAGCTCTGGGGGCATGGAGGGCCGCTGAGCGGGCTCGCGCTCAAGACGGCGCGTCGTGCTGAGCACGTGGCGACGGCGTCGGAGGGGATGATCAGCACGACGCTCGCGCAGCTGCTCGAGAGCCTGTGCATCGCCTTCAGCCCGTCGGCCGCGCACGCCGCTCTGGTCAAGAAGGTGGACTACAAGCCGCCCATGGAGCTCTTGAAATTGCTCGAAGAAATGCCCGAGCTCGATGAGCTCGAGGATGAGGATCAGATGAAGCTTCTCGAGCGCCACCAGTTCGAGCACTCGATCGTACTCGAGCCTGTGAACCTCGAGCACGATCATCGTTCGAAGCACGAGCATGGCTCGACGAGGCGACCCACGAGAGATTCGTTGGGTTCGGCAGAGCGATTCGATGAGGTGACCCTCGAGCCGATCTTGAGCGCGGTGCGGCTGCTGCAGAGCAGCTCGGGATGGGGGGGCGAGCCCGTCGCGTGGCTTGCGGAGTGGCAGCCTCTCTACACCCAGCAGCACGGCGACTTGCGGCCGGCGCAAGTCCTGGTGGATGCGCAGGACAACGTGTGGCTGGCCGACCTCGCGGCCTCCAATCCGGGGCCCGCGTTCGCCGACACGGCGCGCCTGCTCGGCTCGATCCTCGTCGAGCACTACCCGATCCCAATCTCGCTCGCCGAGATACAAAGGTCGGCGCTACCCGCGACAGCGCTCGCGGCCAAGCTGGGCAGCATGCTCGGCGTCCCGGAGAAGACGGCGCTCGACATCATCACGATGGCCGACGGCTGCGAGGATGTCGCCATGCTCGCGGCACGTGCTCTCGAGCCACCGCCCCGGCAGTACCATACCGCCGAGCACCAGTCGAAGCGCGACATCCAGGCACGTGAGACGCTCCGAGCGGCGGTGGCCCAGCTCGTGGACGTCGAGGTCGCTCGTAAGCGGGAGGCCGAAGTGTGTGCCGTCATCGACACGCTCTTCGCCGTGCGCGAGGGCGATCCGCCGCAGCTCTGGCAGATGGCGATCGTGGAGACGCCCGCAGGGATGGAGTCACGTCCGAAGCTCGCGCTGCAGCTGGCGACTCTGGCCATCGAGCGCTCGTGCGACGTGGTGGCGCAGTGCTCGCAGCTCGAGCAGCAGCGCTCGAGCGGCCTGCCGGGTGAGCGACCGTGCCTCGACGCTGACCTGCATGCGGTGAACTTGCTGCTGCCCCTGCTCAGCACGGCGCTCGGCCACCTGCACGGTCCGCGCTTGTCGAGCGGCCAGAAGCGCGTCGCGATGCACCTCGCATGCAAGTGCAGCCTCGCGCTCAGCGCGGCGCTCCCGTTCCCGCCCGTGCCCTCGCCCATCGGCAAGGTTCAAGCGGCCGCGAGCTCACTGCAGCTCGCGCCCGGCCAGCTGCTGCTCATGGTCCCCGAGATTGAGAGCCGGCTCGAGGGCGGCAACGGCCTCTCGCGATTCTCAGTGATCACGCCCTACTCTGTCGCACGCTCCGTCCTCGCCGTGTCAGGCGTGACCGAGAGCGATTCCCGAGAGTTGCGCGAGCACTGCGCCGCGGAGCATCTGATCCCGAGCAGCCGCGAGGAGGAGCGCGAGGAGCAGGAGGAGGGGCCCGTGCGTCGGCTGGTGGCATTCGACGACTGCAACCAAGTGGCCCTGCCCTGGCGCAAGCCCACCAGCATGGCGTATGCGGCGCTCTGCGACGCCGTGCGTTGCGACGTGTTGACGATCACGTCAATGCGCAAGCTCGCGCAGCGAGTCTCTCCAAGCCACGGCCCGGCCGGCGGTCGACGGAAGACGGTCGAGTTTGGGGTGTTGCAGTCGTTACAGATCGAGTTGGAGGGCCTCACGCCCTCTTCGACGATGGTCATCGACCAAATGATGCGCGCGCGCCGAGCGTGTCAGAGCATCATTGTGGCGGGTGTGCAGCTGAAGCTCATGGGCGCTGAGGTTGAGGATTCGTACCACACGATTGTGATCGCACACCCGGCCCTAGCCACACGCCAGGCAGAGCTCAAGCAGCAGCGGCTCGAGGTGGCCAAGGAGCTCACGGCTTGCAAGGTGGCCGAGGTGGAGGCGGCGAAGGAGCAGCTCGGCGCATCCAAGGCCGACCTCGAGGAGCGGCAGCGTGCCCTTATCGAGGCGCAACAGAAGGTAGAGAGCCGCACCATGGAGGACGATGACTCGACCCCCGGCGGAAACGAGGAGTCATTCAAGCAGTCCTTCAAGCAAGGCTCAAGTAGCTTCGAGGCGTTCGAGGAGAAGAAAAAGAAGGAGATCCAGCTGCTCGCCTCGAACTACACGTCGGCGCTCATCGCGATTTCGAGCGGGCTCGTGTTGATGGGCCTGATCGAGGAGCTGCCCTCTCGAGTCTACTCGATGCCGCCCAGGGCGTTGACCGAGGAGCTGCTCCAGCGGCTGGGGCAGCGCACCGTCGCGATGGCCGACGAGCTGGAGCTGCTCACGGCGAGGGCCGCGGAGCCCCCCACGAGCGCGACTCTCAAGGAGGGCTCAGGCACCTTTGCCAACCGCCCCTCGGGCGACCGCAAGGGTGTGCTCGAAGGCACCACCGACGAGCTTCGTCTGCTGGACGCGGAGCGCGCCGAGCTCTTCGACGCAAAGGGGCAGCTCGGCGCGCGGGAGGACGAGGCGCGTCTGGCGGCCGCCAAAGCCGAACCCGGTTCTGATGCGTGGCGCTACCTTGAGCTTAAGGACCTTACGCTCAAGAACCATCTCAAGGTGCTCGAGAAGGCGCTCGCACTCACGGTGCAGGAGATGGTGACTCTCGAGTCGGGGCGCAGCCTGTACATCGAGGTGCAGAATCTCGAGGCTGGGCAGAGCGCCGTCCTCGACCTTTCCATTTCAAGCGCCATCGCGATGAAGGAGGCGTTGATCTCGGCGTCCCCCACGCAACCCAATGCGAAGCAGAGCGCCAAGAGTACTCCCAAAACGAAGAGCGTCAATTCGCGTCTGGGCGCCCTCGAGGACGATGAGGGTACGCCGGGCGCGAGCTTCAGGAAGAGCCGCTCGTTCAAGAGCGTGGCCGCCGGCGGCGCCGCTGCGTCCGACGACGGCGCCGCCCCATCGGTGTGGGACAGGCTTGAGAAATTCTATTTTGACAGCCTGCTGGAGCTCGGGGTGGTCGGGCTGCGCCGGTATGCGCCCGGGCAGCAGCTGGTCGTCAAGGTGGGCGGCGAGCAGTGGCTCGACGGCGACGCGTGGGTCGACGCCGAGGTGGTCACCTGCCTGGATGCCGAACAGCCGAGCGTCCACCGGCTTCGCGCCGAATCCAACGGCGCCGAGTTCAATCTGAGCCTGACCCCCTTCAACCACGCACCGCGTGAGCTGCCGCAGAGCTCCTTCCACTTGTTGTGGAAGCGCCACTGCCGCTCGATGCGCTCGCACCACGCATCAATCGTCGACGCCCTCTCCGGCCATCGGCTTGACTCTCTCGGCCACTGCGTGCCCATCGAGCTCAAGCCTGCGGATGCGAGCGACACCTCAGGCGCCCACCTGGCAGTGGATAATGTCAAGGCGCTGTGCGAGTGGCTGCACACCGAGCATGCCAAGCGGCTCGACGGCTCCGATGTCGATGCGCCCGTGTGCGTGCTTGTGACTGCGGGGCCTGCCGCCGGCAAGTCGTGCCTGATGTCGCAGCTCGTTATGCACGTAGTGCTCCGCAGCACTGGGGCGGTTGAGGGACCCGATTGGAAGCCGTCCCACACGGACCTGGTGCCCGTGCTCGTCCGGGTCCAGGACCTGCAGAAGCGGCTGCTGGCCGACGAGGAGGGCTTTGCGCGCGCGTGGAATTGGGTCGATGCGTACCTGAGCGCGTTGCACGGCATGCACTCGGAGATCTACCGGTTCCTGCGCCAGGCGCTCACGGCGCGGCGTGCGGTGCTGCTGCTCGACGGCATCGACGAGGCGGGCCGCGCTCGCGACGCGATCGAGCGCCACGTCGCTGAGGTGCTCGCGCCGCAGGGCCACGTGCTCATCGTGACCTCGCGACCCAACGGTGTCTCCAAAGAGCTCTTCTCGACCAAGGGTTACCACCACCTCGAGCTGCGCCCCCTTACGCCGGGGCAGCAGACCGAGGTGGTCGAGCGCCGTCTGATCCGCGCCGTTGGTGACAAGACTGGTCAGAAGCGCGCGGCCACGCTCATGAGGTACATTAACACCAAGGTGCCGATCGATGCGGACACGGGCGACCGCGTGACGGGCAACCCGCTCGTGCTCTCGATGGTCATCTCGATCTTTGAGTTGCGTCAAGCGGCCGCGGCCGAGGCAGCGCTTCTGGACGTGTCCACCACGATCGCCAAGGACCCGAAGAAGAAGTCTGGCGTCTCGAAGGAAGATTTGTTGGACGAGGTGGACGTGGAGATGCCTCGTTCCGTTGTCGAGCTCTACCGCGTCGCCTCGACGACGATGCTCGACCGTCTCGAGCGCAAGGAGCGCGCGGACAAGCAGCAGAGCAAGTCGATGGTGCCCATCCCGCAGCTGCGTAAGCTACTCGAGGCCGCCTTTTTCCAGACGCACGCGGCCGAGCGGCGCATCATCCGGCTGGGCGACCTGCAGACGGCCGCGCTCGGCCTCGCCAACCCGGAGGAGCTCAAAGCCATTCAGCTGCGAACCGCGTTCGGTGACGAGCGCGCCGAGGCGGTGGCGCTCGCGTGCCGCAACCTGCCCGCGCCGCGTCAGGACGAGATCAACAGCATGTGCGAGCGCGTGCGTCAAGACCGGCTGCCGCTGCTCAGCCTGCTCTCGATGATGCCCATCGAGATGCAGTCGTCGCACCTGTCGTTCCAGGAGTACTTCGCCGCGCAGGCGATCTGCAATGGGATGAAGCTGCCTCCCGAGGCGGCAAAGCCATGGTGCTGGTCGCCGTGGTGGGGCAACACGCTGCGCCTCGGCAACGAGATCGGGAAGGACTTCGAGACGGGGCTGCTCAGCGCGTCGGCCGAGGCGGGCAGCACGACCCTCAATCTGCGCGCGCGCGTCGGCGGCCATCGTCCCACCTCGTTCGCCGCCATCGGGCTGCTGTTGCGCGCGGTCGTGGCCGTCGACCTGCGCGACAACCGCCTGAACGATGAAGAGGCGGCTCTCGTTGCGGAGGCGTTCACGCGCACGGAGCAGCTCACGAAGCTCAACATGGCGGGCAATCGCATTCGGAGCTCGGGTGCCGCCGCCATCGGGCGAGCTCTCGAAACCTCTTCCAGGCGCGCTCGTACCGTGACCGAGATCGACTTTTCGCGCAATCCGATGTGCCTGCCCGACCCCAAAGCGCCCAAGGACGGCGAATCGAAGCCGTACGACGGCCTGCTCGAGATCGCGCGCGCCATTGCGGTCTGCCCCATGATCCTAGGTGAGTGCTACTGATGACCACTGATTACCTCTGATGACCTCTCTCATTGCGGCCTGCCCCATGATCCTAGGTGAGTGCTACTGATGACCACTGATGACCTCTGATGACCTCTCTCATTGCGGCCTGCCCCATGATCCTAGGTTAGTGCTACTGATGACCACTGATGACCTCTGATGACCTCTCTCATTGCGGCCTGCCCCATGATCCTAGGTTAGTGCTACTGATGATCACTGATGACCTCTGATGACCTCTCTCATTGCGGCCTGCCCAATCATCCTAGGGGTCTTGCTGGCCAAGACGAGTATGGATGACGACGCGGGCGTCAAGTTCCTGATGCAGATTGTCAACCAGAAGACGCGGCGCTCCAACTGGGGGATGGCGACGGCCAAAGCCGAGGCGAGCACGGTGGCCAGCGACAAGATATCCGACGTTGCGACCGTGGTCGTCGCGATGGCGCCTGCGGTCGATCTGCCGCGCCAGCTCGGGATCCTCGACCTGAGCCGCAACAAGCTCGGCGTTGGCTTTGCCGAAACACTCCCCAAGTTTTTTGCGGTTTGCCCGCTGCTGCATACGCTTCACCTGCAGTACAACCAGCTCGGGGTGCAAGGCGGCGTGCTCGTCGCGGCCGCGCTCAAGGGCGCGAGCGCGCTCAAGTACCTCGACCTCTCGCACAACAATCTGTGCGGCATCACGCCCGTCTTTGGCAGCGGCGAGAAGCGCGAAGAGTGGAGCGGCGCGGCGTTCACCGCCCTCTCGGACGCGATGCTCGGCGGCGCGACGATCAACGAGCTGCTCCTGCATGGCAATGGGGCCTGCGGCCTGTGGCCCGACCGCATCTCTGGCGAGCAGGTGCTTCGTGGCACGTACACATCGGCGGCCATCGACTCACTCGTGCACATGCTCGAGCAGCAGCAGCTCCCGCTCAAGCCGCCCCTGCCCGCGGCCGCGGGCTTCCGCGGCTTCCTGGGCGGCCTGCGGCTCTCGGATGACAACCACATGCGAAAGGAAGAGGTGAGGCGGCTCGAGAAGGCGAAGGCGGAGAATCCGACGAAGCCGGTGAACCTCGACCTGAGCAAAACCGTTGCGAGCAATAAGGGTGGCGAGCAGGTGAAGGGGGTCGACCTGGCCGAGGGCGAGTTCGTGGAGGGTGAGCCAGTCGAGGGGCAGGCGATCTCGAGCGCCGAGCTGATCACCGAGCCCGTGCTCGTCATCCCCGACAGCAAGGACGAGGGCGCCGAGGAGGGGGAGCACGCCAACGAGAAAGCAAGCTCTCCGGGAGGTAAGCCTGTGCCGCTGCTCGCCAACGCCGAGGTCGAGCAGACGCCGGAAGAGAAGGCGGTGGAAGAGAAGAAGGCTGGTGGCAAGCCCGGCATGAAGAAACTCCTCGATGGGAAGAAGAAGAACCCCTTCGCGGCCAAGGACAAGGACAAGGACGCGACCAAAGGCAAGAACAGCACCAAGGAGGACGACAGCGGCGGGGACTCGTCGCGCACAGGCGGCGGGGACACGGAGCGCAAAGACTCGGCGCGTGGTGGCAACGGCAAGACAACGCCGCGAGGCAAGCCGAGCGGCTCAGCGACGCCGCGCGCAGGCGCGGCCGCCGCCGGGGCCAAGAAGGTGGTCAAGAAGGGCTCCGCGTCGCCACGCTCGGCGCCGGTGGACGAGAAGAAAGAGGAGAAGAAGGCCGTTAAAGAGGTCGAGCCCGTCGGGGGCAAGAGGAAGAAGGGCAAGAAGGTTGAGGAGGAGCAAAAGGAGGATGTGAACCCGTTCAGCACCGCGCCGATGATGATCTCGATGGTGCCCCTCGTCGCGCGTAAGGACGAGAACCCCGCGTCTCCGACGGTAGGCCAGAAAATCGGGGTGGGCTGCCTCATGCGCGTGCTCGAGGAGAAGACCTTAGACAGCACCAAGCGCATGTTCATCGCGCTCGACGGCGACACTGAGGCGCTGGGCTGGGTGACGGGCCTCACCAAGGACGGCATAGAGAACCTCAAGTACGCCTCCGCCACGTACGAGCTGAAAAAGGCCTCTCGCACGATCAACTGCCGCGACGGACCCGACAACACCTCTAAGAAGCTCGACGACATCCCAAAGGACGCGCTGGTGCGCGTCCTCGAGGAGAAGGTCGGGGCCGACGGTAAGATGTGGGCTTGGCTCGCCAAGGGCGACTCGCAGGTCAAGGAGCCGATTGGCTGGATCCAGGTCTCCAAAGAACATAAGGGCGTCGAGGTGTCCATGCTCGATAGCATCACGCCGCTCAAGCTCGAATTCGATCTGAGGGTGCACACGGCCAAGTCGCTCTCGCGCGCGCTCGGCAAGAAGGTGGAGAAGGTGCTCACCAAGAAGCACACGAGCGCGCTGCCGTTCATGGTGGCGGGCCGCCGGCCGCTGAGCAGGAGCGACGAAGGCACGCCCTCGCGCCACCGCCTCATCGAGAAGCCCGCGACGCTGTTGCTCATGTTCAACTCCCACAACGCCGCCTTCGAGGTGACCAAGTGGACGGGAAGCGAGTCGTTCGAGAAGCTCCCAGGCGAGCAACAGTTCGACTTGGTGTCCAAGACAAGCCGCAAGCGCATCGGCGTCGTGCGCCTCGCCAAGGAGCTAGGGATGCCCTTCCTCGAGCGTGTTGAATTCGCCGACGACTGGATGCTCGCGGAGGAGCACGGTCTGATGCACGATGGCTGGCAGGGCTCGGGCGCGATTGAACTCGAGCTCACATGGGGTCGAGAGGTCGCCACCGTCAAAGTGTATCCTTGGCTCGCGTACGGCTGCTCCATCGGCGCGCGTATGCTCGTGCGCAAGGGCAAGGAGATATTTGGCTGCGCGACGGTGCAGCGCATCCTGGCCGACGATCGCGTCGTCTGCCGCGTCGACGGCTACTCGAAGGTTGATGGCGTGAAGGGCGAGCAGCTGGTCGACATTCAGCCGTCCACCATCCTGCCGTGCGCGTACGCAGGCTACACCCGAGACACGCGGCTCTTGCTACTGCACGAGCAGGACAAGAAGCAGATGCTCGTCGATGCGACGGTGCTCCGTTGGTTCGGGGCCCTTGACGCTTCGGAAGGGCCGCGCCACATGGTCAACGTCAAGCCGATCGGCGCAACCACGGGGTGCCAGTCGTGCCCCTCGCTCAACCAATTCAACCACGCGGTCCTCGTAGACCCGGCGATGAACGCCGATGTGTACGAGGAGCTGCGGATGCGTTATTGCAAGTGGCTCACGACGACCGAGGATAAGGTCGAGGATGCGATCACTGGCAATCAGCTGCTCATCGCCGAGCAGCTCATCTTTATGACCGCGGCCAACATCTTAGACGGGTGCAACACGCCCGAGTACATGAGCGTGCACGATGTGCCCCAGCTCGTGACCAACTTCCTCGAGCCTTCGCCACGCCGGCCCCACGGCTCCCACATCGCGCAGCCTGTGCTCTGCCGCGCCGGACCGGGCACCGGTAAGACGTGGATGGTCAAGCAGTGTCTCTTCTTGCTCGCCGACGCACTCGCAGGCGAGAACGCGGGCGAAGGCATCCGGCTGGTGCCCGTGATCGTCTTCGTGCAGCGCATCGTGCGTCTGTTGCGCGAACATGGCGATGACCCGACCTCCCTGCTCCAGGACCCCGAGGGCCTCCTGCGCTGGTACATTGGCAACGAGTTCATCGACAGGAAGGAGGAGAAGTCGCTGCTGCTGCTCGCGTATGAGATGCGCGCTTGCGTCATCCTCGTCGACGGCGTGGACGAGGCCGCCGGCCTGCGTGAGGTCGTCGAGGCGTTCGTTCACTACGAGCTCGTCACGAGCGGCTGCCGCGTCGTGATCACCTCGCGTCCAGAGGGCGTCGACCTTGACGACTACAAGGCGCGCTTCGTGATCATGAACCTCCTCGAGCTCTCGCAGGAGCAGCAGCGTAACGTGATCCAGATGCAGCTGCAGGGCAACCTCTTCTTCGAGCACCTGGTCAACATCGGCGAGTGCCGCAAGTACCTCGACGACAAGTACCGCGAGCTCTTCCGATCGGAGGCGCTCCGGAATGAAGTCGAGAAGCTTGGGGATGAGAAGGAGGAGAAGTCTGCGGAGGGGAAGGAGGAGGAGGGCGCCAAGGATCGCAAGAACACGAAGGAGATTTCCGAGGGCGCCGGCGGCGAAGCGGCCAAGGGAGACGAGAAGGGCAAAAAGGGCGCCGCGGAGGCCGACCTGGCCGACCTGGATGACGAGATCGAGGATTCCAAGGCGAAGACAGCCAAGAAGGGCGGCAAAAAGGGCGACAAAGACGACGGGAAGTCCAAGCGCCCCGCCGGTTCCGTGGCTATCCTGAATCCGTCCGCTGTCAAGCCAGTGCCGCGCACGCCGCTCTCGCGCCGGCGCATGGCGCTCGACAATATGCAGGACCTGCAGACTTGGCTCGATGAGGCGAAGACGGTCCAAGGTCGCGCGCTGCGCTCCAACTTCTTGGAGCAGCTCAACAAGGCGCTCATCAAGCCGTGCAAGGTGGGCACGGTGCACCACCCGACGCTGCTCGACTATCTCGACTCGGAGATCAAGCCGCTGCCCACGCCGTGCACGCGCGCACAGACGGACGAGGTCATCGACCAGATGCAGAAGGATCTCAAGAGGACCTTCCCCGAGGATGTGTACGAGTCGCTTGCGCAGATCGGTGTGCTACGCAAGCAGCCGCAGGTGGGCGGCCGGCGTGGCGCCAAGGCGGCGCCGATGCCCGCCTTTGGCCTCTGGTCGCAGGCGACCGCCAAGGAGGGCGACAAGTTTGCGCTCCTCGAGCGGTTGCTACCCGCGGCCATGCACCTGCTCGGCTGCGTGTGCAACACTGTCGGCATGGCCGACTACGGCCTCAAACGGGAGCAAGAAGGGCTAGGCGACTTCATCGTGGGCAGTGCCACCGCGATGCCGGCAATGAAGTACCGCGACCCGGTCGAAGTCTGGCTCGAGGACACGTACCCGACCACGACCGAACCGGCCGAGAAGCCGCCTGAAACCTATCTGGGCACGATCACGCTACCGTGCTCCACGGGCGAGCAGCTCGTCAATCTCGTCAAGACGCTCGCCAAGGGCGTGGAGGTGGACTTCGACGGTGACGAGGCGACGCTCACGAAGCAGGAGATCAACAACACCTTCAACCCAGACACGATGCACCCGACGCACCTGCGAAACGTAAGGCTGCAGATGCTCTTCCGGCACAAGGGTGTCGCCGTGTGCTTCGTCATCGAGGCTGAGCACAAGGACCTGCGCAAGTACTACGTCGAGATGGGCTACTCGGCGCACTACAACTTTTTCATGAATCGTGTCAACATGCCAAAGGGGCAATTTGACACCAAGTTCGAGACGTTGCTCGTCTTCCTCGTCGAAGCGATCGGTGTGCCTGTGCTTCTCTCGCTGCTGCTGCTCTGCTACTCGCTTGGCTCGGGCGGCTCGGGCGCCATCAGCCTCGAGGAGCTGCCGCAGGACCGGCTTCAGTTGTACAAGCTCGGAATCCTCTCGGGCATCAAGAAGCGGCTCGCCTACACGCAGCAGGCCAATGAGGCGGTCGCCGAAGTGACCGAGAAGGAGGAAGAGCAGGCGACCGACGCCCGCCCGCGCCGCGAGAAGCGCAAGGGTGCGCTCGATGTCTCGATGGGCGCGGGCTCGTCCTTCTCCGCCGCGGGCGGCGACGCCGCGGGCGGGCAGGAGGCCACCGCCGTCACCAAGAAGACGACGGTGAGCAACGATCCGGTGCTCGATCTCAACTCGGTGCTCCGTGGCAAGAAGGTTCGCGTCGTGCAGGGAGAGGATGACGTGGCAGAGTGCTACTCGCTCGTCGTGCGCGTCCTCGACAAGTACGCGGGCGGCAAGGGCTCGGATCTGCGTACGTCCATCACGGCGGTCGTGCCCAAGTCGCACTCGATGCACCTGCCCGTGACGGCGCTCGTCGAGTTCGTCATCGCGCCCAACAGCCAGAGCGAGACGCAGCTGCAAGAGACCGCCAAGAAGATGCTCCGGCGTGTCGCCGTCGAGAACCAGGAGAACGGGCGGCGCGAGTTCACCTCGAAGCACGTGGCCTGCGCGCTCGGCGCGACGCCCGAGGAGCTCGGCTTGTGGACGCGCCTCGATATGGACCGTGACTATGGCGTCGCGCTTACGGCGACGCTCGCGATGCAGTCGGACAAGGCGCCCGCGCAGTACCAGTTCAAGCACCTCTCCTTCCAGGAGGGGTTATACGCGGAGCATCTCATCCTGCTGGTGACGAGCCTCGCACCGCCGCAGGGCCCCGGCTGGGGCGGCTGGTCGAACGACAAGGCGGCCTCCGAGTTCCTCAATAACCGGTACATGAACAACACTTGCCGCATCGCCGCGGGCCACCTCGGTTCTCTGCTCGGCATGCAACGGCTCAACTGGGACTTCCACGCGCACCCGCTCTCGCCCAACGGCCGCTCGGCCCTGTGGTTTATCACCGACGACAACAACATGGTCGAGTCCATTACCGTGTCGCACAACGAGATCACGATGGACGACGTGCCGGGGCTCTCCAAGATGATCAATACGTGCAAGAGCCTCAAGGCGCTCGACCTGAGCGACAACGGCCTCGATCGGCTCACCGCCATCCCCGCCGACTGGTCTCGTGTGTGCGACTCGTTCGCGACGAACGTCACGCTCACGGACCTCAACCTGAACGAAAACAAGCTCGGCCAGGTTGGCGTGCGAATCGCCGCCAGGGCACTGCGCTCCTGTGTCGCCCTGACGAAGCTCGGCTTCGCGTACAATGAGCCGGGCGTCGAGCCCGCCCTTGCCGAGCTTGTACGTGTGCACCCGTCGCTCGTCTCGATTGACCTCCGCGAGCACCTCGATCGGCATCTGCCCTCGCGCGCCAAGGACGACATCGGGCGCGCGTGCCTCGAGAACAAGGCCCGCAAGCTCGGCTACTTGAGCTGCGATACCTTTGTGCTCTCCGAGACGACGACGTCTCTCACCTGGCCCAAGGATGCGTCCACATCCGATGCAGTGCTGCTCGCGGGTGTGATGATGACCAACACCGTGCTCACCACCTTCAACATCGGCAGCGGCGCGTCGCTGGCCAACTCGGCGCGATCGGCCATCGGCGAGGCGCTGCTGAACAACCCTGGCTCGCGCGTCGCCTTCTGCAACGACTTCGGGCTGGAGCCGAAAGTGACTGCTTGCGAGTTCGACCTCTCCCGTGCGGAGCTCAAGGAGGTTGAGCCGTTCCGACTGCTCGCCGGCTGCCTGCTCGGCAACCGCACGCTCACGCACGTGACGCTCAAGCAGCTGCGCTCGGACCAGATCCCGACGCTCGCGCTCGCGCTCCGTGGCAACTCGACGCTCTCGCGCCTCGACCTCATCCATATCTCGCGCACCGGTGGCCAGGCCGTGGTGAGGCTGCCCGTGCCAGAGCTCAACGGCTCCAAGTGGACGGGTACGCCCACGGCGGAGAAACCCCCGGAGGTGACCAAGGCCACCAAGGCCCCGGCGACCGGGAGCAAGGGCGCCGCGGCCGAGAAGGTCGCGGCTGAGAAGGCCGAAGCCGAGGCCATCGCCGAGGCCGCGGCCGACGGCGGTCGGGTGGTCGACTTGTCGCAGACTTGCATCGAAGGCCAGCTCGGTCGCGTGGCGTGCGAGATGATCGGCACGCTCATCGCCGCCAACACGATGCTCGAGTGCCTCAACCTGTCGAACACGGGCCTCGGAAACGCCATCGGCGCCGAGGGCGAGGGCGGCCACATTCTACTCAAGCCGCTCTGCGAGTCCGCGGTGTGCCCGCTGCGCGAGATCAATCTGACCAACATCCAGCTCAACGACAAGGCCGGCGCCAAGTTGCTCTCCTCCTTCTCGTCCGGTCTGTCCAAGAAGACGATGGGCTACGAGAAGATCACGTCTCTCCTGCTGGCCAATAACGATCTTGGCAAGCAGACAGGCGCGATGCTCAAAGAGGTACTCTGGGGGGAGAAGGCGCCCTGCCCCCTCAAGTTCCTGGACCTGCGCGGCAATGTGGGCCTCGATGGGTACGACACCGCCCTCGCGATCAAGCGCAACGAGTCGCTCACTTCGGTGGACATCCGCGACATCCCGTCGGCGAACACAGATGCAATCTACTCCTTCCTCGGCTCGTTTTTGCAGATGGAGCAGTGCAACTGCCGCCTCGGCTTCCTCGCGTGCGACGCCTTTCAGGTCTCTGCCGGCCAAAAGGAGCTCAAGCTCCAGTCGGCCAAGGATCGCAAGGCGTCCATCGAGGCGGCGGCCGCCGCAGCGGCGGCGGCTGCACGCGGCAGCTCCGTCAAGATCAAGGAGCCTGATCATGTGGCCGACTCGGTAGGAGTGTCGAACCCGGTGCTCATGCTCCTGGCGGGCGTGCTCCGGTTCAACACGTCGCTCGAGGACGTCATCGTCACCGAGACGGGCCTCGACAACGCGGCCGCCGCCTTCTTCCAGCTCGCGCTCCAGGATAACAAGACGCTCAAGCAGCTCGACATCTCGAACAATCCGATCGGCGCCGAGGGCGTGGCGCTGATCGCGGGGGCCGCGCGCATGCATCCGTGCCTCGAATCGATCAAGATTGACGGGGCGCGGCTGCCCGTGCCCGTGCTCCGCGGTGCCACAGGCACCGACACGGCACTCAACGTGGCCGACTGGGGACTCGGGCCGCTCTCGGGGCACGCGATTGGCGCGATCGCGCGTGAGAACCGCACGATGCAGGAGCTCAATGTGAAGAACAACCAGCTCGGCGCGAGCGGCATCGCAGCCATCGTCAGCGGCCTTGGGGAGGCACCCCTGCGCCTGCTCGACGTGGCCCGCAACGGGCTCGGCGGCGACGCCAAGGCGATGGAGGAGCTCGCGATGTCCATTTGCAGCAACCTGAATGCGATCGTCGACCTGCGAATGGATGAGGATGACATCGACTGCCCACCGGACGCCCTCGCGCCGCTGTGCAAGCTTCGCAACGTCCGCTCCCTCGCGCTCGATAGGAATCGGCTCACGGGCATCCCGTCGCTCATCGGCACGATGACGTCGCTGCGTAAGATCTCCCTTCACTCGAATCAAATCATCGAGTTGCCCGCGTCCATGTTCCTGCTCACCGCGCTCGAGGCGCTCGACCTGCACAAGAACTCGATCAAGGTGCTCCCCGCGACCATCGGCAACCTGCGCGCGCTCAACAAGCTCGATTTGTCCGAGAACAGGCTCCAGGAGCTTCCGGTGACCATCTGCGAGCTCAACGAGGCGTTGCAGCTCTCCGTTGGACGCAACCCGCTCGAGAAGCCCTCGATCGAGCAGGCACGCCAGGGCGTCGGCGCCATCCGCCGCTTCTTCGGTTTCGGTAAAGGGCGTGATCTCGAGGCGGTGCTCGACCCGGATCGCGAGTTTGCCGGGCGGGTCATTGAGGATGAGGAGAGCGTCACCCAGCGCATTCGACCCGAGGGGCGCGAGGAGAACGCACCGTCCCGGCACGACTGGGCACCTCCCGGCGGGATGATCCTGCTCTTCAACTGCTCGGGCGTCCCCTTTACCGTCGTCGACGGCGGTTCAGACCCGAGCTCGCTGCCCGACGGCGGTGATGTCGAGCTCGTCTCCGCGTTCAACTTGCAGGTTGTAGGCAATCTCCGGCCTAGCCAGAAGCACGGTGAGCCGTGGCTGGAGCGCGTGCTGCTCCACAATCGCTGGTTCCCATGGCGCACGGCCGAGCCGCCGCTGCCTGGCACGGCGGCACCCATAGTCACCATCCACATGCGCTGGCAGCCGACCGGCCAGGCCAAGCAGGTCCTCACGATCCTGGTCAGCCCGTGGCTCGCGTACGCGTGTGGCGTGGGCGCGCGCATGAAGACGGGCAACAACTTTGTGACCGTCGTCAAGATCCGACCTGACGACACCGTTGCCGTCAAGGTCGACAATGAGACCAAGGAGGGCGTTGAACTCTCGGTCGACCCGCGGCCTGATACGGTGTCCAGGACGGCGTCGGCCTCGTACAAGTCTGGCCAGAAGCTGCTGCTGATGCACGAGAATGCTATGCTCGACGCGGTCGTTGAGGAATGGATGGGCGTGCGCCGCGGCTCTCGCCACCGCGTGCGCCTGGGCAACCGTGGGTCCACCGGTAAGCGAGTCATCAAGGAGGTCGATCTCAACGAGGTGAACCACACGAAGCTTCTCTTCCCCACTGCATCGCGGTACGAGGACGCGCGCAACGCGTACCTCGACAAGCTCGTGCTCCAGCGCGCGACCATGCGCGACGAGGCGTTGGGCAGGGACCTGCCTGTGCGCGAGCAGCGCATCTTCCTTGATACGATTCATGTGCCCGGCGTGGGCGAGCCGATCGCCGGCCCCGCCGGTGCTCTTCCGGCCCCGCCGCCGGCCCCGCCGCCAAAAGACAACCGTACCTCAAAGGAGCGACCCGGCACGCCACCGCCGGTGGCTTTGCCGCCGGCCGCCAAAAAGGCCCAGCCAGACACTCAAAAGCCGAAGGTCATGTCGGCGCATAAGCTTGTCGACGACACCATCGACCAGAGCGGAGGCCCGACGCACTTGCCCGCGCCCGCGTTCGTCCTGAGCGGTGGCAAGGCGGAGCACGAGCTCTTGCTCCAGCAGATGACGTATATTGTAGCGGCCAAGCTGCGCGACGGCTCCCCCGACCTTGGCCCTGTACGCCTCGTGCCGCTCGTCCTCTCCCTTACGAAGCTCAAGGAGCTGCTGATGGACGAGGCGACGGCCAAGAAGCCGCCGCGCGAGATCATCATTAAGTGCTTCGAGCTCGACTATCTCGCCTCGTCAGACATGCTCAAGCAGGCCATCGAGATGCGCGCGCTCATGGGCATCGTCGACGTTGAGAAGGAGTCGGACCTGCATGTCCTCGTGGCCAATCCCCTCATCTTCGAGGAGCTGCTTTCGCTGCGCCTCATCGTCGTCTGCGCGGGCGAGGAGCAGAGCATTCTCTCCTTGTGCCCCAAGGAGTTCAAGGCGCAAGCCGCCTTCTGCAAGCTCGCCGCGCTCGGCCTCTATCTCAACGAGGTCGAGATGAGCGAGAAGAGCTGTAAGGAGCTCCTCAAGCGCATGCGCGCCAGCGGTGGCACGCTCTACTCGCTCGTCACGTCGTTGCACCTCGCTTCTGCCGACTTTGGTCGGGAAGGCGCGTTGGCGCTGCAGGAGCTTTTGATGAGCCAAACGTGCACGATCACATCGCTCGACCTGAGCTGCACCAAGATCGATGGCTTCCCGCTGATACAGGCCTTCAAGGGCAACACGTCCGTCACGTCGCTCGACGTACGCCAGATCCCGGGCTTTGCCAACCTCTATCAGTCGCTGGGCGACTCGCTGCTGCAGGAAGGCGCCATGTGCCGCTTGGGCTACATGCGCTGCGACGCCTTCGAGGTGCTCGAGGGGGAGAAGGTGCTCAGCTTAAAGGAGACTCCCCTAGAGCCTGGGTCGGTGCGGTTGCTCCTGGGTTTGCTCAAGCATAACAAGACGGTCACCGAGGTCGACCTCACCGCCACCGACCTGGAGACGGCCGAGGCGCACTGGCTGGCGAAGGTGGTCGACACCTCAAAGACGCTGTCCGCGCTGCGCCTGCAGTACAACCCAGCGCTCGACGAGGAGTGCAAGGCGGCCATCCGCACCGCCGCGGCTTCAAAGCCTCAACTGCGCTTAGAGCTTTAGCAAGGCATGCGACCGATGCGTTGGACGAGCCCATCGGAGCCTCGTCCGCTTGTGGAGGGAAAGCACTCGGGTCAAGGGAAGGGCGAAGCATGTCGGCGGTTCTGTTTGCATGCCTGCGTTCTCTGTACGTTTCTACTCATGACATGTGGCATGCATCTCATTCGGTCGATGATGAGCGGGCTCATCGCCCACATGTTCGGCGCCCCGGCACGGCCCGGAGCAACGGCCCGGAGCGGCGCTGCGGTTGGATGTTGGTTGTGCGTGAGTGCTGAGCCGTCTGCTTCGAGAGCAACATGGTCATGGTACATGGACCGGACTTGAGTGCAGAGTCTGTGCGGTCTGCGGTGATATGAGAGCGTCTGATGTGTTCGACGTCCGGTCGGACCCGTGGAGCCGGCGGATGCCGAGGCGGCGAAGCCGGCGCGGACGAGGCACCGTGACGCTTAGCGCGGCGACCGCCGCGCGCCGGTCCGCGGTGTGCACGCTATAATAATGGATTATGTTCGGCGACGGCCGCGTGCAGGAAATAAAAATAGCGCGGTACGTTCGCGCGCGCCGCCGGCCGCAGCGCCAGCGCGGCCGGCGGTGACGATCGGAATTCGCGATTTATCGATAACCCTTAACCGTTCAAGTCCGTGACCGTGTCCACGATTCGATACACGTACGGCGAAACGTCGATGGAAATGGTTCGGTTGTCCGGTCCGTCCCCACGGTCAATGGGTCGGACCGGCGGGTTTCGGGTGGCCCCGAAGGGGCGCTAAGCCCAAAATGGGCCAAGGCCCAAGCCGCCACACATTCAAGAACATTCAAGGGGGGGCAGGAGTCAGAAAAGTTCTGGGCGCCCAGAGTGACCCGCCCAGCCCCACAGTTCCACAGATGCCAGAACGTGTTCGAGGATCGCGCCCAACGGCTTACGTTACGATGTCGGATGCGGTCCTTGACCAGTACTGTACGGGGTGCTGTGCCTATTTCTGGTTTCCCCAAAATGGATCGGTTATGGATCGGTTGTCGTTTCGCGTGTGGTTTCGTTTCCTTCTTCTCGCGGTGAACGCCTCGCAAAACTCGCCCACGACATGGTGGTTCTCCATGAAGAGGCACGGAATTGGCTACTCGAACTGCCGGTGCCGCCGGCCTCACCTCTCGAGCCAGCACCACGGCCACGGCGGCTCGGCTCTGCGTTGGCGCGTGTGGCCGAAGATGGACAAGGTGGGCCCAGCGGCGTGGAAGTCATAGGCAAGAAATCGAGCTTGCCGATGCACCGACGAAAAGGTAGCGCATTTCCGCGGCTTGTTTCGTTGAGAGCAGAGACTCGCCTCAATGTGCAAGATGAACATTCACGGCGGTGGGTCTATGCGGAAGATGGAGATGACGATGATGTGGATGATGACACACGTCAGCTTCGGCTAGCAATGCGCAACAAGATCCGGTGGCAGGTTCGCCAACCACTGATCAGGAGGCCCATTGAGGTCGTTCGAGGGAATGGTGGCGTCCTGGGACTGTATTCGAAGCCGCTGTCGTACAGTTTGAAACGCCGAGTTCCGCCGCTGGTCGACGCCATCGCGCCGCCACCTCTTGAGGAAGGAGAACCCCCACCGTTTGGGATGCATTGGCAGGAGGTACTTCCGTCACGTGTCGAAGCCATTCCTACGGAAGAGGAGGTGAAGGCGGAGCTGCTTGAATTCCTCGAGTCCGAGGTCAAGGCGGATGCGGAGATTTCTCTGCGCCGGGCATCTAAAAGACTGAGTCGCGCAATGAAGCTGTTCGCACCAAAAGCCGAGGTACAGAAACTTTCTCAGATTTTGGAAAGTGCATCTGAGAAACCTATACCGATGTTCGGCCCGAAAGCTGAAGCGTTTGCTGAGCAAATGCAAGACATGATCCAGGCGGAAGAAGCAAAGGAGCAACACGTCCAGATCTTTGAAGAGATTCGTGAAGAAGGGGAGCAAGCGACGTCCTTCCGAACTGTGGCGCCGAAGCCTCCGAAGCCACCGGAACCCGAGATTCCGGAGCTTCCGTACATCCCGGACCCTCCAAAGCCTAAGCCTCTTCCAAAGCCAAAGCCCCCCCCAACGCCAAAGCCTGTCGAGCTGCCGCCTCCGCAGTCGCCACTTCCTCTAGAGCCAGTGCCAGAACCAGTGCTAGCGTCAGAACCGGAGGCAGAGCCCAAAGCGGAGGCAGAGCCTGCAGCAGAGTCGCAGCCCGCGACGGAGGCCGAGCCAGCAGTGGAGCCCGCAGCAGAGCCGGAGCCCGTACGTGCGGCCGAGGCGGCAGTGGTTCTGGCTGCGCCTGAGCTTGAGCCTGAGCGAGAGGGGCAGTCAGAGCCTGATTTGGAGCCGGAGCTAGAGCAGGAGCTAGAGCTAGAGCCGGAACCAGAGCTGGAGCCAGAGCCGGATTCGCCGGAGGCACCACCGCTGCCGCCACCGAGGCCAAAGCCATTCAAGCCCAAGTCAGGCAACTGGCAAAAAAGCCGCGGCCTGTTTTTAGCCATGCAGCGCCGACATCTCGAGCTCTCCCATGTTGAGCTTGCTCGAATGGGAGTGGAGGATCTAGTACCCGGGGACTTTATCAAGGTGGGCGACACATTCTTTGAGCCCTGCCCACCGCCCATAAAGCTCGAGGACACGTGGGAGGGGCTGGACAATGACATCATAGGGCCCGTGGAATTGGTGCGGACGCCAATGGCGACGTCGGCTGCAGCGGCTGCATTTGTAGCGAGGTCAAGGGCACAAATGGCAAAGGCAGTCGCTGCGGGGGCAGCGCGCCGTCAGGCAGAGGAGGCGGCACGTCTCGCGGCCGAGGCGGAGCGTCTCGCGGCTGAAGCGGCGCGTCTCTCAGAGGCCGAGCGGCTCGAGTGGGAGCAGGAGCGTCTCGCGGCAGAAGCGGCTGCGGCTGAAGCGGCACGTCTGGAAGCAGAGCGGCGCGCAGCCGAGGCAGCCGCGGCCGAAATGGCCCGCCTGGAAGCGGAAGGACACGAGCGGGAGCGCCTCGCGGCAGAAGCGGCCGCGGCTGAAGCGGCACGTCTGGAAGCAGAGCGGCTTGCCGCCGAGTCCGCCGCGGCCGAAGCAGCCCGTCAGGAGTCGGAGCGCCGCGAGCGGGAGCGACTCGAAGCCGAAGCTGCGCGTCTGGGGGCAGAGCAGCTCGAACGAGAGCGACTCGCCGCCGAGAAGGCAAGACTCGCTGCGGAGGAGAGGGCGAGAAAGGAGGCAGATCGGAAGGCAAGGCTGGAGGCAGAGAGGCGCGAGCGAGAGCGACTTGCGGCCGAAAAAGCAGCCCGAAAGGAGGCGGGGCAGCTCGAGCGGGATCGACTCGCCGCTGAGCTCCGCGCAGCTGAATCGGCAAGGCTGGAGGAGGAGCGGCTCGAGCGGGAGCGTCTCGAGGCCGAGCTCGGCGCTGAAGCAGCGCGCCTGGAGGCTGACCGGCTCGAGCAGGAGCGACTCGTTGCTCAACTCGCGGCCGAGGAGGATGCTGAGCGGCTCGAGCGGGAGCGACTCGCTGCCGATGAGGCCGCGGCAGAGGCGGTTGATGCAGCCGCGGCCGTGGCTGCCATGGCTGAGCTGACGGCGGCGCTTACCGTGGTTGCGATCTTGCCAAAGCCGCCACCTCGGCCAGCGGCAAAGCCGACGCCGACAGCCTCGGATCGCTCGGCACCGCCTAAGCGGGCCAAACCGACGGTGCACACGCGAGCGATGGCAAGTGCATTTGGTTTGTCCTTGTGATATGCACCGTCCAGCGAGCAGCGTCCTACACGGGGCGTGCCTATACGTTTCGCGCTTTCGCGCACAGCTCTCATTCGTCTTAGATTCAATGATCAATCGTGATTCAATCGCGACCCGTCGCCCGTATTCGACGCCATATGAAACCGATTTATAACTTCCGATACATTCACCATAACCTGGACGCCACGATCCGTAACCATACCGGTTACCGCCATAGTGAAAGTCGGCGCCTCGGTCGGACGACTTAACAACTTCACATCCGCGAAACGCGAATCTACGGAAACTTACGAGTGGACAGTGGTTAACGGTTTTTAGGATCTGGCCACGGTGCGCGTACGTGCGGCGACGGGACGCAGCGACGCACATGCGCTCCGGGCGCGTGCCGCGGGGCAGCGGGGTCCCGCGGGCGGGGAGGTGCGGCTGGCGGCCGCGCGAGACAGCTTTGACTCAACACGGCGCGCGGCCGTCGGTGTGCGCGGGACCGCACGCGAGATCGTAGGTATTAAGGTCGAAATTAAGGTAAGCAGTGTACAGTATTTCGAAACGAAACAAGGCGGAATACGTCGGCGCTATACTTTTCGTACCGTACATGGTTGATTCATGGTAGGTTGGCATACCGTTGTCGAGCGTGCGCGCTTGTCCGTTCGTGTGGTCGGCGTGCGTAGGAAGCCACGATGTGTCGTTGGATACGATTTCGCGCCTTTCGAAACTTGCGGATGAGAGACGAACCCCTCAAATGAGTCGGCGCGGGCACGTACTCGCTCCGGCGGCGCCCACCCCGGCGGCCGCGCGCGCGCGCTTGACCTGTGCGTCCCTCGTCCCGGATGCGGATGTGGGTGAACGTACAACGATGGGACAACACCAGGGTGTGGAGCCCCTCTCAATATGCGGCGCCCCTGACGGCGCCAACACCTCATGCGCGCCCCTCATGTCGAAATCTTCCGTAGATTCCACTGCTGGTTCGAGTTGTTCACGTCGCACGGCCACGCCATCACCTTGCCGCCATTTGTGTGCCGATCGCTCGCGTCGATGCAAAGCGTGCCATGGCGCGCCTTGAGCTGGCCTGTCACCGGATCGTAGTTCCACGCCTGATTCTTAAGGGTGGGATCGCACGCCCAGGTGACCACTGGCCCGGGCCCGGGCGAGTTGCCTGCGCTCGCGTCCGAGAGGCACACGCCATCCTCGTTCTTGACCAGCCCCGTATCCGAATCGAGCTTCCACAGCTGGTTGAGATTGGTTGGGTCGCAGTCCCAGGTCTGCACGACGCCGCCATTCTTGTGGCGCTCTTTTGCATCGAGGCAGACGCCGTCTCGGTTCTGCAGCATGACCGTGATCGTGTTCTCCGGCTTCCATGCGACGGCCTGCCCCAGCCCACATCCAAATGAGGGAGTCGGCGCCGGCCAACCGAGATCCGAACACAGCAGCGCCAGATTCTTGTACGACTGGCCGTAATCGACGAGGGCCGAGGCCGGGCCGCTCATGGAGAACATGCGGATGCGTGTGGCCTGCCCATCGGCGGCCACGCCGATAGAGAAGCGCAGCGTGTCGTCGAAGCCTGATCGCCAGTTGCCCTGACTCATCCAAGTGCCCGGTGTCGAGTGGCTGCCACTGATAGTGAAGCGCCACGGCAGCGGCGGCGAGAAGCTAAAGGGCAGCTCGCCTTGCTCGTCGTCGATGTTGTCCTTCTTGTAGAACCGCCCATCGGGCCCGCCGCTGCTCAGCAATCTCACAATCGCCTGGTAAGCGTCCAGTGGGTCTATGTTGGGCACTGCGATCTCAGCCCCGCAGCACGAGGCACCGCACGTGCCGTAATCGATGCGCTCGCAGTCCTTGGGCTGGTTGGATGTCGTCATGGCGCATGTCCCAATGTCACTCTGCGAGTCGAGCACGAGCGTGCTACCACTCCACCCTGTGCTTCGCACAAGCGCCAATACTGATGAGGCGGCAAGTACGGTGGTTGCACTGGCGACGGCAATTCGGAGCACAAGCGAGAAGTAGCTGGAGGCGGCATGCGACGGCGCGCCGCCGTCAGCATCCATGCGCGTTTGGAAAGGGTGCGCGTTGTAAGGTGTGGCATGGCCCAGCATCGGGACGAGTATCCGGATACAGTCAAGGCGGTGAAGCACGCGTCTACGTTCATCAAGGGCTCCCGGATACAGTACTTTGTTTTTTTGTTTGGCAACTCATGTCAAGTTTCGGAGGTCACTGCTCCCACGATCGGCCATGGCAACGCAGCGACAGGCGAGGAGCAAGCGAAGGTGTGGGCGTGTATGTGCATCTGGGGAGTGTAGTTTCGTACGATGCGCGGAAGAATGAGCAGAAATCATTATAGACGTATCGGTTCGATAGTATTTGGGTCCTTGTAGTACGGGGGGCCGAGGGGTCATCGAGCTACCATCAAGCTGGTAGTGGAGATGCATCCGTATGCACGCAAGAGTCCAGTCCGCAACAGGGGTCTTGGGTGTCGTGTTCATATTTGTGAACCTCTTGAACTTGAACTTGAACCTCTTGAAGCAGCTCGTACACGAAACAACCACACGCATGACGCAGCTCTGTGTGAAACGGCTGTGAGCCGGAGCTTGCGGTACAATACATGTATACTTGCATGCACGAGATGCACCTCCTCACAGTAGAAAAGGTCCGTGCCCGCGGATAACGGCAAGCAATGCCGGACCTGCGCCACACCGCCACGCCGCCACTTGACTCTGCGCGCTCCGCACCGGAGCCGACACGTGATTTAGCGTTTCCGAGCGCCTTCCCCTCGGCTGCCTCCGCTCACGCCAGCCGGTTGGCGACGCCTTACGTGACTCCAGACGCCGAAGCCTTCAATGCGTTGCTGCTCCTGCCAAAGAAGGACGGCGAGGATTCGGACTTTGAAGACGACTACGACCTGGATGCGGTGCCCCCGTCGAATGCGGAGAGCGTCGAGCCGTCCTGCGTGGCCTACGCTGCGGCCATCGCCGCCGAGGGTGGCCTTGCCCAACGATGCTCACAATGGCACCGTGCATGCCTCTCACACGCGATCGAGGTCTCGATATCGCACTACGGGCTGCGGCCACGTGGCGGCAAGATGCTCGCGCCGAGCCTCGCGGACAACGCTCATGTGCGCTCGCTCGACCTGAGCGACAACGGCCTGGGCGCTGAGGGCGTCAGCGCCATCGTTACCGCGCTGTGTCGCACGGGCCGCCAGACGGCAGCGCCGGCGCTGCGCGCGCTCTCGCTGCGTCAGAACCAGGCGGGCGTGGATGGCGCAGAGGCCGTGGCGACCCTGCTGCGCTCTTCGCATCCCCTCGAGTGCCTCGACTTTGCCGCGAATGCGATCGGCAATAAGGGCCTGGGCGTGCTCGCACAGGCGATCGCAGGCGCCAAGTGCAAGCTCCGTATGCTCTGCATTGAGCGCAATGAGCTCGAGGATGAGGGGATGGAGCAGCTCGCCACAGCACTCGGCGAGAACTACTCGCTCACCTCCCTCTCCCTCGAATGGAACGCGATTGGGCCTGTGGGCGGCAAGACACTCGCCGGGGTTCTGCCCATGCACGGGACCCTGCGTGCACTCAACCTCGGCTGGAATGGCCTGGGCGATCAGGGCATTGCGGTGCTCGCGGACGCGCTGGCCAAGGCGCCCGCGAGCAGCCCGCCCACCCTCGTAGACTTGCGCCTGCACCACAATCGAGCTACAGTGCTCGCCGCCCTACCACTCTCACGCGCTCTCCGCACCCTCGAAATGCTCGACGTGTCAGGCAACCCGATCGGCGCGGGCGGCGCGGCGACGCTGCTCCTTGCGCAGCAGGAGCAGAACAGCCGCGTCAAGACGAGTGGCGGCAAGGGTGGGGGCAGTGCCCAGTACGGCGCCGAGCGCTGCCGCGTGATCATGGAGGACTGCTGCGTGCGGCCCGACACGTTTCTTGCCGGGCTAGTGCGCCGCGCTGCCGACGCGGAGGAGATCTCCTCCGACGACCTGCAGCAGTCCGGCGTGTACGCGGCGGCAGCTGCAGCCGCCGGCAAGGAGAACAAAAGCAAAGTGTCCAGGCCGACAAGCAAGGAGTCCAAGTCCAATGGCATCGCGATCCGAGCCGAGGTGCGACCGGAGATCGGCCCGCCCACAAGTCAGGTCAAGTCTGGAAAGAAGAAGTGACACGAAGAACCAGGGTGGTTTCAACACCTTTGTGAAAGTGTCCAATGTAAACTTGGGTTACACACTACAGTAGAGAGTACCGGTCGAGTGGTCTCGTGTCGCGCTCAAACTTTGTGCTCGCTCGCGAGATCGTCGCGAACATCCCCGACACCAAGGCCGCCATGCCAAAGCGCGGGCCAGCCCATCCGGGCCTGAGCAGCATCGACCCCTTCGGCGCATTGGTGGTCATCTGCTGCACGATCATCTTCGCTGCCTGGCTCTTCCACGACACTCCGGTGCAGCACGTCGTCGCTGCCGTCGTGGCATTCTATGCCGTGTTTGCGCTGGCCGTTGCGATTTTGTGCAGGAACAGCAAGGTGTCGCAGTCTTAGGCAGATAGGATGCAGTCTCAGCGGCTCGTGTTGAACTTCACATTCCGACACGTACGGCGCGTCACAGCCAAATGTGGTTTGGCAATGGGGATTTTGTTTCTCTCGCATCGTGCTGTGCAGGGTCTTTCAGCGTTAGCTATTTATTCACTCACGATTCACAAACATGAATGGCAACACAGTGCACGCACATTCGGATGCTCACCACTTCTCCGGCGCGAAGCGCCGCTCAAGATGCTCGAGCGCTGCACCATCATGACAGAGTTATCGGATCCGATGAGCGATGTGAACACCGTGGCCCTCTCCCCGCGCCGCCCCCGGCCCGCGCACGTGTACGCGCGCTGCCGACATTTGCGCCCCAATGCGTGCGTCAAGGCAAGTGCGCCGATGCCGTGCCTGCGACTCGGCGCTTAGGCCGCTGCCGTCCTCATGCGTTCGATGAGCTTCGCGTATGAATCGACCAGCTCTTGCGTGGGAGGCAGCGTGGCCACGCAGGACTCGCGCTGCGTCACTGCCTGCATCCAGCGGCCCAAGCGAGCAAGACCCGCCTCTTCAAGAAGCGCCAGCGGGTTGATTTGTGGGCGCAGCCCAGGTAGCACGGCGACGAGGCGCTGCACGAAGGGCGCCAAGGAGCACTCGGCGAGCGAGAACGACTCGCCGAGCAGAAAAGGACCTTGGCCAGTTGCGTACCGAATGAGGAACTGATCAAGAGCACGCAGCCTCTCGACGAGCGACGCCACCTCCTTCGCCTCCTCCTCCGATCCTATATTAGCCTGTAAGATCGGCACAAACGAAAGTGTCGGCTGGGCGAGCGTCGCAAAGAGGCGAGCGGTGGCTTTGTCAGCAGCACTTGGCGGGTTATCGCCAGGAACAAGCTCTTCGAGAAATTCACAAATGACTGCAGACTCGATCATGAGTGCGCTGCCGCCCACCTCGAGCAAGGGTACCTTGGCTCGCATCGTCTCGTCAGCGCACGCGATGGCGTACATCGCCGTGAAGTGCTCCGGCTTGTTCTGCAGGTCGATGGTCTCGGTGTCGTGCGGAAGGTGATGTTCGCGCAGGCTGATGGCTACGCGCTGCGCGTATGGTCATGTGCGCGACGTCCATAATCGAAGCGTAGGGACCAGGCCGGCCCAAACTGTGCTGTAACAGGTTGCGAGCAGAGCCAAGCGCATTCGCGTCGGGGAAGTGGATGCCAGGGACGCATTTGTTTGCGACGAAGACTTACCCGGTACCGCTGAGTTCCGCTATCAAGTTTAGTCAAGTCTACATGTAGCTAGTCAAGTCTACATGTAGCTTGTGGTGCTTTGTACTTTGTAGGGGCCGTCTCGAGGTCCCCTTCAGCTTCACCGCGCTCCGATGTTCGACGCACCTGCGACGCCGACCAATTGACGCCGACGCACGCCGTAACACGCCCCGTCCTTCGTGGCGCGGTCCTTGCGGGCGTACATGTAGTTTCCGCTACTGGGCGCCTGCGGCCTGTTTTATGGGGTTCCGGGCGAACCAATGAGCAACATTCTACACGCAAACAACATTCAAGTTACAAGTACACATGTCGGTGAGAAATAAGTCACTAAAAGTCAAGTCATGTTTCAAGTCATTTATGATTTTATGTACAAGAGTGACTTGTTGACTTGACTTTTGGGTATCTACACAAATCTACACCTAACTGGCAACAAAAGTGCGTGGCGGCGCGGCAGGTTGCGTAAGAAAATGTCATGTGCAGATGAGATGCCGCGGCGCGGCGCGGGGCAAGCAAGCAAGCAAGCTGCTTGCTTGCTTGCTTGCTTGCGCGGGGCTCGTACAGAAGCTTGCAAGCAAACTCACTGGTACCTAAACAAGAGCGAACGAAAACCCATCAAGCCCACGAATGCAACTCGCTTGAAGAAGCTTCTCTGGCGGGAAATCCGTCAGGAGCTGTTTGAGATTGTTTTCTCCAAGCGCAGAATGCATTTTCTCAGCGTGATGACAATCACAGAAGAAAAGTGGAGGGACGGCCTTGTTCGGCTGATGACGACGGCCGCGGCGACTACTGCGCGCCTCGATCGCGAGCTTAAGGTCCCCAAATTCAAGCGATGCAAAATCTCACGCCAACAGCTTTACGTGCTACTCACAAACTTTGGTGCGCGACGCTCCTGCCCAGCCCCGCATTCCAACCTCATCAGTCCATGAGTTCCCCGTCTGCGCGTGCCCTGGCCCATGCTTGCGCGCGCTCTGACCGCCGCCTGCTGCACCCTCGCCTCTGTCGCAGATGACGATCCTCTACCGAGCTTTGAAAAGCGTCAGGCGCTCTCGAACGAGCTTGGCATGACGCCACGCTCCGTGCAAATCTGGTTCCAGAACCGGCGACAGCGCCTGCTCAAGCCTAATGAGGGCGGCGAGCTGTCGCTGCTAGGAGATGAATCTGACTTCAGCGACAGCAGGCTCATAGTCCAGATGCAGAGTGAAGAGCGATCGCCGACCGCGCGGCAACCACCCAATGAGGGTGTGCCGCTAGGAAAGCCGCTCATCAAGCCGAAGAAGGTGGACACACCCATCATCCTGCCCTCGCAGCTCCCGTCAGCGCCTGCATCTGCGTGGCAAAATCAGGCTTGTTTCCAAGCGCAGCATCAGAACAGCGGCCCGATGCTACCCCCGCAGACGATGCCGCCGCCGGGCCTTCGCCAGTTCGCCGCCGCCGAGGCGGCCCATGGGCACGCGTACCCAGTCACCGCCGCGCACCTGGTGCACGCGTTCGCGCCGCTGCTGCGTGCCGAGCAGCACCGAGCGGAGCAGCAGCAGCAGCAGCAGCAGCAGCAGCAGCAGCAGCAGCAGCATCTGGAGCAGCAGCAGCGCCAATTTGAGGAGCAGCAGCGCCAGGCGCATCGGCCAGCGCCCTCGAACATGCAGCCGCAGCAGTGCCTGCAGCAGCAGCAGCAGGCTGCATGGCAAGAGTGCATGAATGCCGCGGCGCGCATGCCCTCGGAGGACCCGTCGCTTCCCGATACGGTCTCGTCGTTGGCCCCTGCTGCGCAGCATCGAGCGGACTCGTCCGATTGGCAGAACGCGCCCGCTGGTTGGGGCGGCGTCGGCACGGTCTCGACGCTGCCGCTCCTCATGTCGCGCCTGGGCGGACTGATGGCTATGTGCGGCTCCAACAACAGAGATCGAGACCCGGCGGTGGCCATTTCGCAAGCCCTCGCTATGCTGCCGCAGGCGGTCGCGGCGGGCCAGCTGAGCCCCGGCGCCGCTGCGCTGCTCATGCAGGCTCTCCAGCAGCAGGTCAACGCCATCGTAGGTGGTGGCTGGGCGCCCGCCGCTGCGGCGTGTCACGCAGGCAACTCCTCTAGCAATGACGACAGTCAGACGTTCGTACCAACGGGCAGCCTGGCGTCGTCACCGCTGCCGTCACCGTCGTCGCGTCGCCAGCCGCTGCCGTCCCACTTGGGCGGACCTCCTGACTGGTGGCACGCGGCTGCGACCTCGCAAATGCCGCCCAACGCCGCCAACCACCTACCCACTCCCTTCTTCACTGCTGCTGTGCCCGTGGCTGCAGCACCAGCGCAAGCGCATGCTGCCGCTGCTGGCCCTGTCGAGACGGAAGCGACGAGCGTCGACGCACTCCTTCTCCTCAGCGCATGTGCCGATATGCAGCGGAGTAGTAGCAGCAGCAGCAGCAGCACGAGCAGGAGCGGCAGCGGCGCCGACGCCCCCTTCCCGACGGACAGAGCGGCCGGAGCTTCGCTCCTCGGCTGAGGCGGAGGTTCGCTGAAGGATGCCTTGCGGTTGTACGAAAGCGGCGTGCGCCAATCCAACGTCGGCTCTAAGGGCCTGGCTCGAGCAGGAATCTCATACGACTTAGAACGACTACAAGATGACTACCAAAACAGGTTCTGTGCTCTTGTGCTTGCCTACGTGCTGGGCCGCCGCCGAGCCGAGCGTTCGGCACCTCTCTCTGCTGCTGAGAAGCAACGCAGTACGAGCAGCAGCATATTTGTGTCTGAGCGGAGCAGCGGACGAGCTCGAGAGCTCAAGAAGCCGGGGCAAAGGCACACACAGGGCGATACTTGGTGTGCCCATGCGCCGGCACGAAATTCGGACACACGTAATATGCTCGGGGATAGGAAAACAAACATGACTCATAAGTCTTTTCTTCGCGCAGGTGCCCAAAACGGCGCGAAGGCCGCATCAAGGAAGCGCGATGCACAGCCCCACGGTGCGCGCGGCTGAGCTGCGAGAAGCGCGATGCACAGCCCCACGGTGCACGCGCTGCCGCTGAGCTGCGGAAAGGTCAGCTCTGAACGTGGCAGGTTTGTCGCCAACAGTTTGCCGTTGATATCACAGCGACTTGCGTCTGGTCAAGCATCCGTCGCGCAGCTCTCAGCGTGGCTTTGCGAGATCTCGGACGCCACTACATTGACGGACTGCATGCCAGAGGCGGCGGCCAGGTATGCAGGTCTTTTTCTTGACGAGCTACGTGCTCAAGTGTGGCGATCGCACTCCAAGGCGCGAACACAGGCGGCGGGAATCGCCGCCGGTAATGTGGCTAAGCCAAACGCGGTGACACTACTTCCGCTCGGCGACTCGATCACCGATGGTGGCATGAAGCAGCGATCGTACCGCTTCCACTTGCACCAATTGTTTGAGGAAAATGGGCATCGCGTGCGCTGGGTCGGATCCATGCACGGCGTCTATGATAAGCAGCTGCAGCGCAACGCGACGGCTGGCGTGCTCGTCCGTGATGCTCCCGACTGGCCCGTGGCGGCGCAGCGGCACGAAGGTCACTGGGGCTGGACGTCGCGGCAGGTGCTGCGCGGTCATGAGCGTCAGCCGCAGCGTGGTGCCCTTGACGAATGGCTCCGTCGGCTCACCTCGGCCCGTGAGCTGCCTGATGTCGCTCTCGTGCATTTGGGCACGAATGACCTCACGAAGCGCTTGGTGAGCCCCCGCGGCGGCAAACCGCCGCCAGAGCACATCGGTGCCATCGCACGGCGCGTGAGCACCATCGTGCAGTGGCTGTGCACAGCCAGCCCAAAGGTGCGCATCGTGCTGGCCACGCCCATTCCTTACTGCCGCGTCCGCAAGACGAAAGACGGGGAGGACGCCGCAGCTAGACAGCGTAGTGCACGCCGCGCCCATGAGGCCGAGCTTGCCCATCAGTTGTATGCGATCTGCGCGCAGTGGAGCACGCTCTCGTGCAGCGCCACCGCGCGCATCGCATGCGTCAACATGAGCGCAGCCGTCACCTGCGAGCACCTCGTCAAGGACGGCATACACCCGGCGCTGGGCGGTGCGCAGCGGATGGGTGCGTTGTGGTTTCGTGCGCTCCAGCCTTGGATGCCGATGCGCCCGGGGATGATTCGGGCTCATGCAGCTGGGGCTGGTGCGGTTGCGGCGGCGGCCCCACTTCCCCGCTCGCGACCGAAACATCCCGCTTCTTAGACTTACTGACTTAGTTATAATTAGGTTAATACGTTTCGTTTATAAGATATAACGCGGCCGTAACGGTTCGAACCCCGCCGGAACGTCGGGCGGCGGGGAAACGACAAAAGCCGAAAGGAACCCGGTAAAGGCGGTCGCCCGCGTCCGCGGATCGTTCCCGCGCCCCGGCTCGGGGCCCGCGGCCGCGGACCGCGCGTAGACGGACCGCGCGCGTCGACCCGGCGCGCCGGTCGTACCGCGCCTTCCGGCGGGCGCGGGCGGCGCGGGCGGGCGGGGCCGGGGCGCGGGGGCCGGGGGGTCGCGACCGGACCGGCGGAACGGGGACCGGACGTGGGACACGACGGCCGAGCGGCCGTTCTGAATTGAATCCTTATTAGTATTCATGTTTACGACCGGACATAACGACAAAAAACATATTACAGATCAAATACAAACGACACCTGAATGTTCGACACACTCTCGTCGTCGACCGCCGCGAGACTTCAGGCCTCGGCGAATCGCCGAACAGGCACTCTACGTCTGCGCGTCCGCGCGCAGTCACACATGCTCACATGCATCGCTGTATTAACGTGCGGGCACACGCGTGCCCACACGCCGCACAAACGTGCCCAATGTTGACATAACGTCACATAGGGCACGTTTGTGGATGTGGTCGTGACGAATGCCTCCTCCCTCCTGGAGCTGCCATATCTGCCGCACCCCCTTCCCGGAGCGCCGCCCCTCTCGGCGAGTCAGGGCGCCCGTGCGCGCTCCGCGGCTGCTGCTGCTGCTCCAGGCGCGGCGGGCCCGTAGGAGAGTGGAGAGGCAGTGTGTGCCATCCTCCTCCCGCAGGCGGGTCCGCCCCTGCGCCCGGTGGCGGTGGTGGTAGCGGCGGAGGGCGCGGCGGTGCGGCGCGGCGGCACGGCGCGCCGCCTACTGCTGGCCCGCCTTGTACCAGTCGGGGATGAGCTTCGCCTTCAGCGATTGCGGGTGCTCGAAGAGCTCCTGCGGCTTGAAGTCGAACAGCGGCGGCGGCGGCTGGTTGGCGGGGAGGCGCAGGCTCGGGTCGCGCAGCTCGTCGAAAATGGGCATGGCACACGCCTCGAGCGGCTTTATGCGGGTGTCGGGCGCGTATTTGAGGAACTTAGACACCAGGTCGATGGCGTTCTCCGGCGTGCGCGGCCGGAAGACCTTGCTCCACGGGTGCGGCTTCACCTGTGGGAACTTATACTCGGAGTAGTTTTGGTTCATCGATTGGATCTCGTCGAGCGTGGGCGTACCGAGGACCTTGATGATCTCGACGAGCTGGTCGACGCCGCTCTCGCCGGGGAAGAGGGGCACGCCCAGCAGAAGCTCGGCGAGCACGCAGCCAGCCGACCACACGTCGATGCAGCACGTGTAGTCCGTCGCGCCAAAGATGAGCTCGGGCGCGCGGTAGTAGCGCGAGCAAATGTACGACACGTTGGGCTCAGCCTTGACGAGGATCTTGGCGGAGCCAAAGTCGCACAGCTTGAGCATGTGCGTGTCCGGGTGCACGAGCAGGTTCTGCGGCTTGATGTCGCGGTGGCAGATGCCCAGCGAGTGGATATACGCGAGCGAGCGGCACAGCTGGTACGTATACAGCTTCATGAACAGCGTGGGGAAGGCCTTCTTAGCCTTGGCGTACTCGCGCGACATCTGGTAGACCGTCTTCGGGATGAAGTCCATGACCAAGTTGAGGTAAGTCTCATCCGGCTTGTCGCCCTCCGTGTAGAAGTAGTGCAGCAGCGTCGTCACGTTGGACTGGTCGAGCATCTTCATGATCTGCAACTCTCGGTTCTTAAAGCGTTTGTCCTGCAGCACCTTTTTGATGGCCACCTCCTTGACGGGGTGCGAGTCCTTGATGGACGCCCGGTAAACGACGCCAAAGGACCCGTTGCCGATCTCGTGAGTGTTCTCGAAGATCCACTTCGATGGGTCTGGGGCCCCGTCTGAGAGCAGCGGCACGGGCGAGGCGCGTCAGGATTGCATGGCTGTGCGGCTCAGCAGCATCTCAGCAGCGTCTCAGCAGCGTCTCAGCTCGCACCGCCGGGTTCTAGCGCAGAGCGCCAAGGTGTCAGGGAGCGCGCGCGCGCGCGCAAGCATGGACAGAGATGCACTGATTTGGCTCCTCCTTGGGTTTACCGATCTTGAGGGCTCCCATTGCGCTAGATGGGTCGCTGCTTGAGCCAGCCATGCTGCCGGCGGATCAGCCTCAGCCGTGCCCGACCGCCTGCCGAAGGGTTAAGTGAACGTGTGACGCTCGTGAGACGCGGACGTCCGGCACGAGCTCCTGGAGCAGCAATCGCCTCGAAAGCCGCCACACAGTTCGGAGCGCCGTCGCAAACACTAAGGGGGTAGGTCAGACCTACCCCCTTAACAAACACCTTTCGATTACCAACACCAAAAACCAGCCCCGGCCCACTAAAGCCACTATACTTTGTACCCGGGGAACATTGTAGTGGCCCAGACCCCAGTATTGTATGTTGGAGGGTCGCATGTCATACGCAGCTTTTTTGCACTGCGTGTAGAGAAAGCGGTTAAGGGACCGAGTCACCGAGATACTTGTCCCGGTTGCATGCACGAGCATGCGCGCCCAATCTGGCGTTCCACCTGTGGGGAAATGCCTGTGTCTGGAAGCGCGTGTGGGTCGAGAGGAAAGCTTTGCTTCTTGATCATAAAGTGCGCGCCTTCGTTGGCGGCCCTGGGACGAGCAAGTCAGCAACCCGCTACCCGGGTCGCCTAAACGCTAAAGTCGGCGGGGCACATGGACACTGGTCAGGCTGACACGCCTGATCCCATGCACTGCAGTCAGTGAGGAGTCATCGAGTCAGCACGGCCGTCGACCCGCCCCAAGCGACGCCCTAGAGCCTAGACCCCAGAGGCGATGGCCCCGCGGCAGTGGCGTACGCCGGCCCGCGTCCTGCCCGCGTCCCATGCCGCGTCTGCCGTCTAAGTGCCATGCCTCGAGTCTATCCGTGTCCCTATCGTACCCAGAGCGGGCAAGATCTCATGCGAGGCGCTGGAGCGCCGTCAGCAGTAGGACCGCCACAGCCGCACCGGACGCTGCCGCCTGGACAAGGAGTGTGGTCAACTCCGCCCGCGAGAAGCGATACGGCTTTGCGAGCTCGGACTCGTACTCGATCAGCTGGAACGCGAACCGGTCGCAGGGCCAGAGGGCGTCCCATTTGGGCTTCACCACTTGCGCCGCCTCGAGGAGCGTCAGGTTACGGGTGCGCATGACGTGGGAGAGGACGAAGGCGGCGGAGCGCGAGAGCGAGGCCATGCAGTGGATGAGGACGTGTCCGCCCGAAGCAAGCACAGCTTCGATCGCCATGGATACCGCTGTGAAATCTTTCTTCGCATCACCCGCGCAGCGGAGCTTGAGCGGCACCGACTTATCCGCGACCGTGCTCGTCGACGGTTTCCCTTGGTCGAAATATTTGCGCTCGTTCGGGTCGTCCTCCAAATCGATCTCCATGACGATCACGTCCGGCCCGTAGAACCCAGTGCGGCATGCGCACTGGGACAAAGCGGAGTTCACTACCAGCTTGATGGGTGCCCCCTTCGTTGCGGCGACGAGCTTCTCATGCGTGTCGATATCGTGGTAGTGCGCCGTCCACACGCCGGGCACGACCTCCACTGGAGGGCAGCCGTGGTCGTGACCCGGGCGCTTCCAGCCTGTGTACTCCCGGAATGCCTCAAAAGAAGTCGGCGCCATCAAGGTACGAGGCGGGAGAGGTTGCAGAAATTGTTGCAGATCCTGGCGGCTTTATATTCACTAGACGGACCCGTGGCCAACTTTCGTGAATGAATAATTTTCACGTGACCAACATGCGCGCGCGCGACTCATGGCGCGATTGCGAGAGGGCTGTGTCACATGTACCACATCGATTGTTCAATTCGCGCGGTTCCGGTTGACGCCTTCATGGTACTTCATCACCGGCCGGCGCGGCTACCCCACCCCCGTTTGTCGTTTGTCGTTTCGGTGGTGTGTAGCTCTTCCTTTAGAACTTTTGTTCTTAGACTGGTTATGTACAGGACGCTCGCACAATGCCACCTTACAACATGTGACGATTGGTCGGTCCACATGCCTTCGGCCTGGGGCCGGGCGGAACTCCGAGTCGGGGCTGCCGCCGTCGCAATCGGCGTCGGAAGCCCAGTTGCACGTCTCGGCGCAGATGGGTGGAGGACGCGGGAATCGCGGGCCGCAGTCGGCGCAGTCGGTGCCGTAGATGCAGTCTGCGCACTCGGTGCCGGGGCCGCCGTCGTCGCATAGGGAGTCGGAGGTGTAGAGACGCGCCCGTTGGCGCGCCCCCCGAAGGGAACGCAAAAGAAGTCACTCGACGCCGCCGTCGCGTGACGACGGCGGCGTCGAGAGACGACAGTGTCGTGGCGCACGGCAGCTTGCCAGCCGCCTGGAGTGGTTCAGGTACGGTGGCGCGCGGTGGCCATTGGTGACTGCGCGAGCGGATCTGCGCGAGATGTGGATGCGAGAGGATCTGCACGCTGGCTAGATCTGAAAGCTGGTCGTCGTCAGGCATCGCGACGACAGGCGCCGAGACCAGGAGCAGCCGAGGACCCAGGCAAGACGCCAGGAACCAGTGTGGACCCCCATCGCGAGAGACGATTTCCGGGGGAGGCGGCGTTTTGGGCGTGGTGGATCCCACAGGGTTGGAGTGGCCACGGACTGGCCACGCCTGCTGTTCGCGCACTGAAGGCCGCTGGAGCGCGGGCGGAGCGATATTTTCGTCTACGATGGACGCACACGAAGCGCACACGGCCGAAGCGCAGCAGCGTGCGGCCGCCGAAGAAGAATTGGCGAGGAGCGCTCTCCGGCAGGCGGAGATCAAGCGGCGCATCGCGGAAGCCGAGCAGAAGCTGAAGGACCGCGAGACAGCGCGCAAGGGCAAACGTGGCCGCATGACGGTGCACGAGCAAGCCATCGAGAACAGTCTCCACGCGCTGCTCGTCCGGCTACGAAGAGGGTACCTGCCGGGCGAGGTGATGTCTGATGAGCACTCCGATTGCACCGCCCGCGGAGGTGTTTGCGAGCGCGCAGCAAAACGTACAACATCACGCTGCAGGCGGAGCGGCGCCGGCCGGCCGGCCTGCGCCCAAGGCGGGCGGCAGTGCCGACGGCGCCGATGACGACAGACGCGGCGCCGGCGATGAGGACGACGGCGAGGAGGACGCGGCGTTCCGAAACTATTACCGCGTTACGCCCGAGCAGCGCGCCTTCAACAACGAGTGCAAGAATCAGTTCAAAGGGTCGGGCGCTAATCTCGGCTCCGCGATCTTCCGGCCGCCCGACGTGCTCAAGAAGGGCTGTGACCGCAAGCTCATCGGCGTTGGCCCGTGCCACGTGCACGCGCCTCACCTTTATCTCGGCTTGCCCAAGCCGCCGTGCCCTAAGTGCGGCTGGGCTTCGGTCGACAAGGGCGCGGTCGTGACCAACGGATGGTGTGACGCGCGTCGCGTCTACGCCGACGGCATCGACGAGTGGGTCATCGGCCAGAAGCTCATGTGCATGCTCTGCAAGCATGAGCACGATAAGGCCCAAGCGGAGCTGAATGAGCTGATTGAGCTTGATGAGGAGCTCGATGAGGAGCTCGACGAGGAGATGGACAAGAACGAGGATGTTGCAACGGCAAGGGCGGCAGTCAAGGCCGCGAGCTACGTGTATCGCTCGTACAACTCCATCTCAATGAAGATCT
>Ga0210248_100274_pt1 | contig 43990 bp, 30 predicted proteins | sample ChrtobMetP3_32mM_FD_155493 | JGI IMG/M metagenome (GOLD analysis project Ga0210248, IMG submission 155493) | Chrysochromulina tobin associated microbial communities from unialgal haptophyte culture, Seattle, Washington, United States - P3_32mM | ecosystem: Host-associated > Algae > Haptophytes >...
AGGCGGGGGAGAGGGTGATGGAGGCGGGGGGGAGGGCGGCGGTGGCGGCGGCGGCGGGGTGCACGGTAGATAAGCTAAACCGGCAGTTATCGAAGGGGCGGCCGATGGGCAACCAACGCGGCCTCCATACACGTAGCAGATCCATCCATACACGCCGCTATTGAAGCAGCCACAACGCGAATTGATCACATCGATTCCGCTGTCTGAGGCGCATCCCATTAAGCTGGTTATACAATCACAGCCATTTATCAAGGGTGGCGGCGGCGACGGTGAGGGCGGCGGCGGCGACGGTGAGGGCGATTCCGAGGTTGTAACAGGCATGATCGATAGGATCAGCAGCGCGAGTGGGCCGAGCCACTGGAACGTCATTTTGTGTGGGTTTTTTTGCGACTCCGTGATTGAAAGCCGTGTGAGCTCAACTAAATCCTTGGGCCCCGAAGTTTGCGTTTCGTCGATGGAATGCAATCGGTGACCAAAAGACGCTGAGAGTCGTCAAAGGTTCGGTACCGACATAAAATGCATGCAACGAATTAACGTAGTTTTTCGAGTTCAATGTATCGCGTCCGGAGAGACCAAGTCGCCGAAATGATCAGCCAAATGTGAAATGAGAAATCAGAAAACAGAAATGTGAGCCGACACTTCACTCTTCAGTATCTCCTTTCGTTTCCGGAGACCGGACACCAACTGACTCAACTCTCTCTAGAAGCGGCGCCAATTGAGCGGCGCGCGACCGCACAACCTTCCCTCCGCCGGACAGGGATACCGTGTGGTCGGGTACATTGTACACAGGTTGTTCAGTTGGTTGTTCTCACCTCACGACCACCCACCGCGGTACGGTCCACGGGCGGGTTTGGAAGCCCTCTCAGCAGCACCGCTCGGCCCACTCATGGGCCCACTCGGCTGCTGGGCAAGCGGCGCACCCCCCATCCACCACGCCTCAAGCTCGTCCCTCTCGAGGCTCGAGACGTGCGCCTCGCTCGGCAGCGCTGCGGCCAACTCGGCGCGCCAGCCGCCGGCATTGGCTTGCTGAGCGGCACGCATGTACGTATCGAACCAGGGCGGAGGCGCGACCCTCGTTCGCGCCCTCGCGATGGCCGCCTCGCTCGCCGCCGCCGCCTCGCTCGCGCTCGTGTGGCTCAGCATCCGGCGCAGGGAGGCCTCCGAGAGCGCCGAGAGCAGCAGACGCTCCGCCTCGAGGTACGGAACCGGCTGCTTAGGATTGCGAACGAGAGCGGGCACGTCGGGGTACGGGCTGCCGATGATTGCAACGAGCCGCGTGAGCGTCTTCGGGTCGACCGCCAGTCCCGCGTCCGCGAAGAGCGACTGCACGTCCTGCGAGCGCAGACGCGCACGCGAGGCCGTTGCGTTTTTGGGAAGCCCCAAATGCTGGCGCAGTGCGCGCTGCTCCTCGAGTTTGGGCTTGCCCTTGCCGAGGGCCGAGCCCGCGGCGTCGAGGGCGAGCGTCGCCTCCGTGGTCAGCACGAGCGTATCAACAAAGTCGCGCATCCGCAAAAGCGCCGGGTTCTTGCCAGTGCCGCGCACAAAGGTTGGGTGTGCCTCATCGCTCGAGGTGGGCAGCCGCACCTTGAAGCCGGGCACCAGGCGCAGGCCGCGCAGCGCCGTTAGTGCTTCAGCCACAACGTGCCCAGGCACCTCGAAGCCACCTTCGGCGATCACCGTCCACGCATCCTTGATGTCCTCGTGCACGTGAGCCGGCCACTGCGAGGGCGATCGCAGTATGGCGTACAGGTCGCCTGATTGCTTGGCCTCACCTTGGCCAAGCGAGGCCAGCGAGCGAAGTGCGTGGAGGGCTGCCTTCGGGCCCGGGGCCAGAATTTTGGGGCCGCGCTTCGCTTTCACCGTCATCCGTCGCGGAGGCTCTCCCTTCGTCGCTGTTGACTCTCCCTTATGCGACTCAACCTCGCAGAACAAGCGGCCGGCCGAGACTTTCCCCACAAGCAAGCTTCCCCACAACCCCTGTCCCGGTTTTACGCGATCCCGTTGGACGTCTATTGGACGTCCATTCTGCTCGGTGCTGAGAGTGTCGTCTGGTATCAGATAGCCGTGGCCTCGCATGATCTGAAACGTGCCCCAAAAAATTCACACATAATCGAAACCGCCACCCCCGCAAATTCCAAATACAGATAACTTGGGTACTCGAAAAGTCTCGATAAACGTCGATAATTCCTGATTTTTCCCATTCGCCGAACGCTGTGATATCTATGTTTTATAGCAATCGACGGATCCGGACCACAAACCTTGCAAAAACCTTGCCACAAACACAAACGTTCCCGCACGAATTCCCCCGACATTGGACATACTGATTAGGTACGTCAGCGAGAAACCAGCGAGAAACCAGCGAGTCTCCACGGAATCACTCCGCTTTCCTCGTCTACGTTCGTAACAAGCCTCGGTCCGAGCTCTGCCGAGGCCCACAGAGATCTGCACGCCTCGCCGCCCGCGTGCGGCGTCAGAAAGCCGCCTGGTGTAGCCTGGGATCGCGCGCCACACGCTTGAGGTTGTCGAGCGACACGCCGTACTTCTTTTCGTATTTGAATGCCGCGGTGGATTGCCTCGCCTCTGTCGCGCGTTTCGCCTCTGCCTCCCGGACTGCCTGCGCTTCGACCTCACGAGCGATGGCCCTCCATGCCTCGGCGCGCTTTGCTGCCTCTCTGCTCTTTGCTTCGAGCTCTGCGGCCTTCGCCTCCATCTCCCTAGTCTGCTGCTGCTGCTGCCTTCTCACTTCCCTGGTGCGCGCGGCCGCGTCCTCTTGCGTGCTCAGAGGCAAGGGAGAGAGCGTCGGTGCAGCGGTTGAACGCGGCCCAAGTCGAGGATAACATGGCGTGTCGGGGCCCGCATGCTTATCTTCCCAGCGCGTGCGGTCATTCTCCACTTTGTTGTTCCAGCTCACGGGGCCGGTTGCGTCTGGCTTATTGAAGAAGAACGCGCCTGAAGCATGCGGGTGCTGGCCGCGGAACGTGGCTGATGATCGGTTGACACCTACATTTTCGTTGCCGAAGAACTCCATCGTTCGCGTGGAGTTCTGCAGCCGCACGTAGGTCACGGGCGAAGAACCAGGGCAAAGATCACAGCGCGCCTCTGGACAAGAAAGGTACCGTCACCACACCGATCGAGCGACGGGAGAGGGGCGAGACTCACCGCCGAAGTCCAAGTTTCGTTTACCCGTACAGTATAGCTTGAAGCTTCGAACGAAATGGAAATCGAAACAAGCCGAGGAAATCTCGATTCCGGTTCCGCCGTTCCTCGGCGGACTCTACGACAAACAGTACTTCTCTCGTTACTCTCGCTCGGCCGACGTTAAACGACATGTATGTGAACACGAGTACGCTGGCGCGCGATGACGTCAAATAAACTCAACCCTTCTCACGTTCACCAGCCGGGCCTCAGCCGCGTCAATGACCGCAAACCCCTCGGCGATGCTCCTGAGCTCATTGAGCCCGGCGGCCGTCTGGTACGAGGGCGTCGAGTAGGGGCTCGCGAGGTTACGTACGTTCCACGCGACGACGACGCCACGCTCATCGAGCACGGGGCCGCCCGAGTGCCCCGGCATCACGAGCCCCTGGAACTTGAGCCAGTTGCCATGCTCATCATGGTGCGGCCCAACGTACTCGCCAAAGGTGGGCGTGGGCGTGTCGCCGCCGCCGAGCGGGTATCCGAGGGAGAAGAGCCTCTGGCCAAGTACAAGCGGCTCGGGCGGCGGCGTGCGCGCGAGCGTGAAGCATCGCGTCGAGATGAGCGGAGTCTCAGCGGGCGATGGGCCGCGCCCTCCGAGCTTGCGCACCGCCCGCAGCACGGCCGCATCGGCCACGTCCGCTTCGAGTAGCAGCGCGCCTGTGCTCGGTCGTGGTCTCTTGGTGGAGGGATCGAGATTGGCCGTGTTCCAGTCGTTGGTGTGCGCGAGCGCCTCGACGACCCATGAGGTATGCCAATCCGTCTCACCGCCTACGTACAAGCTCGCCACCAAGCACGCGCGCGACGACACATCGTGCTTGCCTGCGCCGCTGCCGGCGCCGTGTGGGTGGGCTCTGTCGGCTGCGGCTTCGTCGCCGAGGATGTCGACTATCCGCTGCGCGGCGCTGCGCACGTGGTCGCAGGTGAAGACGAGAGAGTGCGCGGCATTGACGAGGAATCCACTGCCCAGCGGACGCACGTCCCAGGTGCTCCCCCCCTCAAAGGTGACACGTTTCCAATGGGGGCCGCGCGAGGGACGCGCCGTACTGGCGGACAGTGCGGCACCAATCTGCATGAGCCCACGGCGCATCCACTCCTCTATTGGCGGGCGCAGCGTTGGCGCCGCATAGAAGGTCGTCGGCGGCTCAGGCGCGTCACCGAGGCCCCTGACCACGAACACCACGTCCTTCTCGGCATGGTTGTCGTCGTACAGGTACGCGAAGCCGCCGTGGGGCCAGCGCCGCCCGTCGTCCAGCCCCGTGCCGAGTGGCTCGTACGGTTTCACCCAAAAGAAGCAGCGCACCCCCTTCGCCTTGAGAAGGTCGAGCGTCACCTTATGATGCACCGAAACACCCGCGAGTCCATGCGGTGCGAGCCAATTGGTGCGTGCCTGCAGTGGCTCGTCCAAAGAAAGCTTACGGAAGCACAGGCCACGCTGCTCACGCGATGGCCACAGGCACTTGACGGCGCAGATCGGCTCGATCGGGCGCACCTCGCGACGGATCTCCCGAATCTCCGACGAGCCGATCGACGCCCCTGCTGGCACCGCCTCATCGCCCGCGCCGCCACCCATGCCGCCGCCGCCGCCGCCGCCGCCGCCGCCGCCGCCTGCGCTCGTTCGCGTGCCCAGCGGTGCGGGCAATTCGACCTCAACGATGGCGAGCGAGTCGGGGAGCCTCTCGGCGCGAAAGAGGCGCTGTTCGCTCACGTACAGGTGATGAGTGCGCTGCTCGTCGCCGAGCTCGCACAGCTTGGCGATCTCGGCGTTGCGGTGCGGGTCGCTGATGGGCTCCCAGGTGCCCGGGGCGACCTCGGCCTCGTACTGCGGCTTGGCCTCAAAATAGACGAACCCACCCGCGCTCAGAAGCGACTCGGCAAAGAAGCAGTCCATACGTGCGAGGGAGAAGCAGTCCAAGTCCCTGGGGCGTCCAGCTTGGCGCTGTAGCGCCGAGACGACTACGTCACGTGCCTCCGCGGGCAAAGGGTAGACGAAGGCATACTCCGAGGCGCGGTCGGGGATGCCAAGCTGCCGCTTGAGCTCCTGCGGGAGAGTCATGAAGTGCTTGCCCGACACCGCGCCCGTCGCGACGTGTGTGGGCACGCCGGGGATGTCGAGCATGTAAGCCCCTCCCAGCATCGGCGCGTCCTCGACGAAACTCCGAGCGATCACCTGTGGGGAAGTAGGGGCGCCGAGGTGAGCGTTTGCATGCAAGCCGACGAAGCTCCGAGCGATCACCTGGTCAAAGCTCACGCGCAGCCCGAGGCTTGAGAAGTTGACGGGACCGAATTCAAATGGGCCAAGCTCCTCGAGCGCTGTGGGGTTTAGGTCGAGGGCCGTGGCGGAGCCGAGCGCCGTGGTGGGCACACCGAGTGCGCGCTGTCGTGGCGACGCGGATTGCAGGGCGCCGCACGTCGGGCAGGCGAGGCACGTGGGCGGGTGCAGATGCGGGATGCTGTCGCTGCTGCTGCTGCTGCCGCCGCCGCCGCCCATCTCAGCGCCTGCATCCAGGCCGTGCATCACGCGTGACACGTGAGCGGTGGGTGCAGACACGGCACGGCGCAGCTGCGGCATCGGTTCACGCGCCGTGTCAGGCATCGGGTGGCGCGACGCTGCCCCGGTGGAGGCGAACGGCCGCAGCCCGGGCGGCACCATGCCATTGGCGCTGAAGGCATCAAGAGCCGCAGAGGGGACGGCGATGGTGGAGGTGGATGCGCTCGGGATGGCGCTTGGGATCACTTGGGTTGCGGCAGCGGTACCGGTAGGCTCTTCCTCAACCTCACCTCCATGCCGACGCCGCTTCGCCAGCGGCACGTCCGAGTCCGCCTCCATGCCCGCCTCGGGTGAACCGGCGGCGGGCAGGCGCGCCGCCTCGGCCGCCGGTTGCAACTCTCGAGCTATAGTCAGCAGGTGGGCGGCCAGCGCGCGCTGGAGCACCAGGCCCCCTGGCAGTGCAGGCCGCACCACCTGCCGTGCAATCGCGCGATCGCGCCGCCGCCCGTGCGTGTCGAGCATCGGCCGTCCGTCGGGATGGATGGCCGTCTGCTTGTAGTTGACCAGGTCGATCTCACGATCGCCGTGCATGCGCAAGCGCACCTTGGGCGCACCGCTCGCCAGGCTCCTTTCTAAGAGCTTGCACAGGTCCTCGCCGCTCTCGTCGTCAGCACGCTGCATGGGACGCCAACCGATGGGCGGCGATTCGTGTTCGTCATTCCACCACACCCAGCGGAGAAGCTTGCTGGTGTTATCCGACTGGCGGCGGATTGGAACGATCTCGCTCGCTCTCTGCTGCGACATTGTGCCCAGGTCTACAGCGCGCTGATCTGAGCCCACGCGCACCGAACTGTGCCCGCTGCGCCACGATGCCTCAAGTACCTTGCACTGCGCCGGCGGGAAGTGTTGCCAACCCCATGTCTGCACGCACCCCCACCAGTACCATTGGGGGTCGAGCTGCGCCGGCGGCGGCGCCGAAGGCAACTCGGATATAGACAACATAGGGCGAGCCGATGCGGACCGACACCACGCCCGCCGCGACGGCCGCGTCGACGTAAAGCAGCAGTCTCGCCTGAACAGCCGAGAGGAGAGAGGGGGGAGTGTGAATAGCTCGTTTTACTATTGTAACACTCGGAAGCCAACGGCCTTATCGGAACAGGACTGGGTCCCGAGGGTGTGAACCGTCAGGGTAGCTATGTCCGGGTCCCCCAAAAGTATACCGGGGTCTTCCCGGCCCGCCCGCTTCGCGCTTCAATAAACGGCGCCGCACTGCGGGTGCGGCTGTGAGTGAAAGTTGATCGTATTAGTGATGGTTTTTGGATCAGTTTTCGCCGCACCGCACAATCGAGCGCCCCCCCCCCGCCGCCGCGCGCACGGTACGTTAGGGTTAGCTCGCCCCACCATTTACGGCGCGCACGCTTCTCTGGCCGCCCCCATCCGTGCCAGCGGCACCTCCCCCCCGGCCAGCCCCGCCGCTACCTGTTATACTGTGCTGATCCCTTTCGCGCACACTTGTCGGTGTGACATGTTCTGATCTCAGGCCGAGTCCGCATCCACGACCACATGCACATGGACAAATGCTACCGCTTCGCCTTCCCCACTCCCGGGCATGCCTCACAATCCAAAGCGCCGTCTCGGGCACGCATCACAATCCGAAGCGCCGTCTCGGGCATGCCTCACAATCCGAAGCGCCGTCCCGGGCACGCATCACAATCCGAAGCGCCGTCTCGGGCATGCATCACGATCAGAGCGGGCTCTCATGCGACACGGCGGCCATCCGCGACGCCATGGGCGAGGCGGACGAGAGCGCGCACGTGGGCGGGGGCGAGCTCGGCGGCGATCTCATCGTCTCCAGATGTGATCTCGACGGCGATCTCATCGTCTCCAGATGAGATTTGAGCGAGGCGAGGGAAGTGCTCAGCGCAGCGCTACTCGGGTCGATCGAGCCGCTCGACCCGAGCGTCGCTAGGTGGCGAGCGGCAAAGGCGGCAGCGCCCCGCGACGGCGGGTGCATCGGGATAGCCGCCACGCTGCGAGGAGCGAGCATACTCTGATCGGAGAGGGCTGCCCTTGGCGATGCCGCGTACGTGTCGGAGAGGTCGCACCTGTGCAGCGGCGTGGGCGGGGCTGAGGGCAGAGCCGATGCCGCCACCGACGCCGCCGCCGCCGCCGCCGCTGCATCTGCCACCGCCGCAGCACTGCCCGTGCCCGCGCCGAATGCGCCTCTCGCACGCTCATAGAGCTGCTGGGCGCTCTCGTACCGTCCCAGCTCCGAGCTCGCAATCTTGACGCGCTCCCGGTCTGCGCCAACGAAATTGGCCGCGCTGTGAATCAGCGCGCGCTCGGCGTTACCAACCTGCCAGCGGAGGTCATCAGAGGTCATCAGAGGTCATCAGAGGCCATCAGAGGTCATCGGAGGTCACCAGAGGCCATCAGAGGCCATCAGAGGCCATCAGAGGCCACCAGAGGCCATCTGAGGTCGTCAGAGGCCATCAGAGGTCATCAGAGGCCATCAGAGGTCATCAGAGGCCATCAGGGGTCATCAGAATCTGCCAGCGGAGATCTGCCAACCTGCCAGCGAAGGGTCTCCTCACGGCTCACGCTGGTCGAGCTCCTCAGCCGCTCCTCGTGCAGCCGCAGGTCCAGTTGGCGGCGCTCGTTGAGCGCCAGCGCCAGTGCCTCCGAAGCTTGAGCACGCTCTTGCTCAAGCATGATTCGATTCTTAGCAAGGTCGTCGGCGCGCTGCGCCACCTGAGCGCAGCGCTGCTCGGCCGCCTCGCGACGGGTCTGCTCGTCAGCCGCCAGGGTGGTCTGGTGCGCCAGGCGCTCGGTGAGGAAGCGATTCTCGCTGATCGCGATTGCCAGCGCGTCCTCCGCACGCCATGCCCGGCCGAGCGCCTCGTCGCGCTGAGCCTCGAGCAGCTGCCGCATGCTGGTCGCCTCCGCGTTCGCCTGGCGGAAAAAGTCCTCAACCTTTCGCCGCTCGGCCACCGCGGCGCTCAGGTCGTTGAAGAGGCGCAGCCGCTCCTGCTCGCTTTGTGCGGCCGCGCGCGACCATTGTGCCTGGTCCGAGGACTCTTTGATCAGATGATCGTGCTCCTCCTGCGAGAGCCGCGCTTGCCACGCACCCGCTGCAGCGAGAAGCTGCGAGGACGTCGCCTTGGATTCGGCCAGCTCCTCCTCGGCGCGCCTCCTACGCTCGTCACTTTCGTCGGCGCGCGCCTCCGCCTGCTGCTGCTTCTCGGCTGCGACCTGCAGCGCCTTCTTGAGCTCCACGATCTCGTACTTTTGATTGTCGAGCTTCTCGATCAGGCTGACTCGTTCCTCGCGCAGCTGGGTCACCTGTGTGTGCAGCGGACGGTGCCGGTCCGGCGTGAGGGGGATGGTGGTGCACGCCATTGAAGCTTCAGAACTTTGTCGAACTTGCATGTAACAGACGCCGCTCTTAATTAACTATCCTCGCCTTTTGCCGCCGTCTCCTCGCCCGCCTCCTCGCCCGCCCCCCGGAAGGCGTTCGATGCGCATTCATCGCCCAGCAAGAGCAGCTCGCGCACGAATTTCGAGGGCTGGTGCATTCTGCGGGCCACGTCGATGGGGCGCCGCCCGTCGTAGTCAGCAAGCCACAAGTCGGGAGGGTTCGCGTGTCGGAGCAGCCGCAGGCCCTCGACGTCGTCGTGCGCGGCCGCAAGGTGACCGGGCGTCGCGCCACGCGCATCGGCTGCCGCGGTGGACGCGCGAGCGCCGAGCAGGGTGCGTACGCACTCGAGGCGCCTCTCGTGCAGCTTGACGCACCGTGAGCATCGGCAGCCGTTGGTGCCCTCTCCCAGTCGATGGGCCGCCAGGTGCAGAGGCGTCCAACCGACCGCGTCCGCCTGCGACGGCTTCGACTGCGAACCACCCAGGCTAAGCAGCGCAGCGAGTGCCGCCGGGTGAGAGTGGTTCGCGGCCACGTGGAGAGGCGTCCATCCAAAATGCGTGGGGCGCACCATGTCGACCCCGGCCTCGCGCAGTGCGCGCAGGCACGCCACCGAGCCCGAGCGCGCCGCGTAGTGCGCCGCGCTCCTGCCGGCATCGTCCACCACGTCAATCGCTGCGCCCGCCTGCACCAGGAACTGGAGGGTCTTCAGTTGCGCACCCACTGCTGAGGCGTGCAAGGCCGTCGCGCCAAAAGCATCCGGTGCGTCGATCAGCGCACCAGCGGCGAGCAACGTCGCGGTCGCCTCGCGCGCGCCGGCATGAGCGGCGAGGATGATAGGTGGACATCCGCCACGCCTCTCAAGCGGGGCAGCCCCCGCGCCCTCGGTGGGCCGACGAGGCGCGTAACCACCGTTGGCATCTGCGCCCCTGCTTAGCAGCAATCGAAGTGGCGCGACGCGGTTGTGCTCGGCAGCAACGTCGAGCGCGCTCCAGCCGCCGGCATCGCGCGCGTCGACCTCGACGCCATGGTCGAGCAGCAGCTGCAGCGCACGCACGCGCCGGCATGCCGGATCGGCACACCGGCAGCACGTCGTCGCATAGTGCAACGCGCGACGGCCACGCGCGTCCGGACGCTCCACGTTGGCACCACCGCCAAGCAGCACCTCAAGGGCCTCAGGCGCGTCGGCAGCGGCGGCGGCGTGGCATGCGGTGCGCTTCTTCTTGTCGATGCCCTCGACGCTTGCCCCATGCCGCAGCAGCACCTCCGCCGCCTCCGCCGCGTTCGACCACGCTGCGAGATGCAAAGGCCTCACGCCTTTGCGGCCGCGCCTCTCAGGTTTGGCACCGGCCTCGAGCAGCAGCGTGCACACGTGCGGCAGGTTGAGTGTGCTCGCCGCGTGCAGTGCCGTCGTGCCCTTGGCGTCCGCCTTGTCGACCGAGGCACCCTCGCGCAGCAGTCGCTCGAGGCATGCAGTGCGCTGGTCACCTGCAAGGACGGAGAGGTGCAGAGGTATCACGTTGAGCTCTCCTGCAGGCCGCTCGTAGTCCGCGCCCGCACGCAACAGGGCGTCGAGCCGGTCAATGTCTTGCTCGATCACGCTGCGGTGCACGCGCGTGAGCCCCAGCTCGTCCGCCTGGTTGAGCTCCTGGCGTAGCGTGTGCCCGAGCTGCTCCAGTTGCGACTTGAGCTCGGGCGGCATCGGAAGCTCACGATCAGCCACATTCTCGAGCAGCGCGGAGAGCGAGCGGAGGCGATTCACAACAGGCGCGGCGTGGAGAACTGGGACCAGGACGAGCGGGAACAGGAGGAGCTGCAGCAACGCGCCTCGCATTGAAAAAAGAGATTTCACTTGTAGCAACGCGCCTCGCATTGAAAAAAGAGATTTCACTGTGAACGTAAACACGGCAGGACGCGACAAGAGTTAGCCGTTGCGTAACCCGTTGGCTGTGAAGATGCAATGCGAAATTCCAAAGCTGCAATGGTGTGTGTTTGTCAATAACGTTTGATCTCGCGACATCGTCGCTTGCATCGCCACACGCTCAAAGCACGACAAGTACCCCATCAATCCCTCCCATTCGCAGGCAAAGGCACGACCGCTGACTCTGCAGCAACGCTGCCTCCAACGACGGCGCCGCAACTACCCTCCGCGTTGCTCGTCTCCACCACTCTGCAGCTCGCGGCAGCACCGCCGCCACTTGTGCCAGCGGAGCCGCAACCTCCAGCGCCGCCGCGTACCTCGCCGCTGCCGACACACGCCCCTCCACCAGCAGCACCGCTAGCCGCCGACGCCTCAACCTTGCCCGCCGCCGCCGCCCTGGCGGCCGCTGCGTTGCGTGCGCGTATCGGAACAAACGGCTCCGTGAATACATCGAGGAGGCGGCGCACTTTGCGATCGCCCAGGCCTGGGCATGCAGTGAGCTCCTCCTCGGTGGCGCTCAGGATGCTCGCAAGCGATCCGAAGCGCGTGTGCAGAGTGGCCACGTCATTCTTATTGAGCGAGCGTACGGGGTGGAGCGCGTCGGCGAGCTGCGCAAGTAGCGAGCCGTCGTGACGCTCCTTGATGAGATCGGCCGGCTTCTTGGCGAAGGCTCGGAAGGTCTCGAGGTAGCGCGCGGCTTCGACCACGCTGAAGGCAAGCACCGTCGTCGCGTCCTGCCGCAGCGCCTTTTGAGTGATCGCGAGGACCGGCTCGTCCGGGTCGTCGCAGTCAACGAGCACCAGCACGATCCGCAGCGTGTAGCCGAGCGTGAGCTCGAGTAGCCGGCGCGTAACATAGTTGGGGTGCAGCAGGTGGTAGCGTATTGAGAGGAAGAGCGCGCACGTTGTCTCTGAGAGCACGTAGTCTGCAGTTGTCTCGCCGTACTGCCATGGCACGTTGCGGATGGCGCGTAGCACCGGATTGCCCTGCTGTCGGCGGGAGACGAGGATCGCGGTTGGGTTGAACGGCGCGGGCGCCGCAGCAGCGGAAGAGCCTGCGGCGCGAGCTGCCGAGGAGATTGTGGACGAAGAGGTTGCTGTGCTGGGTCCTGTGGGCAACACCGATTGTGGCGGTGCTGCCGAGGGTAGCGGTGGCATGATGCCGCCTACGGCGACGGCGGGAGCTGGCGCTGGTGCAGTGAGTTGCGACGACGAAGGAACAAATAAGCTCGTGGCCGCGTTCTTCTTGCGCTCGCGAGCGGCCGCTACCTCCAAGGCAGTCGGCAGACGCGACATAGGTTTCCTACCGGTATGAATTATCGCGTTGTGTGGGGCGCGAATAACAAACATTGGCTGTGAATAGAAAGATAAGATTCCTCTCCCACAAAGGTGTTTCTCAAAACGGTGCCTCTCCCTAGGCGCGCCGGACTCGTTTTGTAAAAGTGACAGCTTTCTCATGTTGTGTGTCCCTTCAGACCTTGGTCGCTATCGTGAATTATGAGCCGTGTGGCTGATGTAGGTGCTCCAGCCAAATGTGAGAAGCACCGTGGTCGTTGGCCGTATGTGTGCTGGTATGAGCGAAAACGCAAACAGGTTGTACGGCAGCCACACGCGCATCTCGTTCACGAGCACGCCTGGCATGGCTGCGCAAACATCAGTAGAGGAGGTGCCACGCAGTCCCATCGAGGCTGCGTTGCCAAATGTACCCAACAGGGCTATATCAGCCAGCGATTTGAAGACGACGGCGCGGCCGCTGGTCCCTGGCCACGTGCCGTCAAGCAGGCGATACACCGCTGGCACGAGTACGGCTGACCAAAAGCCGCCAATCGCTGCCGCTCGTACGGCGCGAGATGTGCTCATCGACGGCGACTCCTCAATGGCTTGAGCAAGGACGTCGCCGGCCGCGCCGAGAGTAGCGCCTTGCAAACCATTCGTCGTGATAGGACGGTGCACCAGTGCGGACGTATAGGCCGCGGAGATCCGCTGCCACATTTTGCTCGAAGAAGAGTTTTCCTGTGAACAGCCAAAGAATTCAAGTTACCCTCGACACCGGACCTCAGTGATACCGAGGCGTCTTTTCGCGATCCCTAGGATTCCGTCTTCAGTTTACGGGTTTGCTGAAACCCCCTCCACCTAAAAATAAAGTACAAGCGCGCGGCGAATCAAATGAGGTCTGTGAGCCCTAGGGAATGAGAGTGTGACCCTGCAACGTCTGCGAAGAAGGTTCCGAGTTCTCATTGCGGCAGCGCCTCTGGCGCCCCAGTACCACCCAAGCTAAGTGCGCTAAGGGTGGCCTGGATAACGTCGCACGTCGGCGGTGCCGTACCCGGCGAGGGCGAGGGCGCGTCGGCCGCGACGGAGACCCTGAGCTCGGCCGTCTGAAACGCGCCGTGGTGAGCGGCGACGGCGTCTGGCACGTGGACGTCCGCGGCGGCAGCTGCGCCCGCGAGCGTCGTCGTCGTCGGCGGCAGCGGCGGTGGCATCGGTACGGCCCGCCCAAGGTCGCTGAACACGCCGAGGATTCGTTCCACGGCGCGGCCACGGAGCAAGAGGTCAAAGCGCGTCTTAGCATTCCGGTATCTCAGCACGTCGTCCACGGCGCGCTCGGGGATGCTCAGCACGGCGTTCGTTGGCCGGAGCGTCGTCGGGTGCACAGGCACGAAGCGCACTTGCACGGGGAAGCGGCCGTCGCCCCCAAAGGCGCTCGGCTCGAGCTCCAGGCCCGCGGCACCATCAGGTTGGAACACCCCGAGGAGCTTTCTGGTACGCACGTTGAAGAGGAAGAGCAGCGACGAGCCACTGAGCTTCGAAAGCAGCGAAGCTTGGCTCTTGGGCAACCCGAGTAGCCGACGCGAGAGGCACTCGTCCTCGGTCGTCGGGTCGCAGATGAACACCATCCCATTGCGATGCGAGCGATCGCCGCCGCTGCCGTGTCGCTCACCGCCGCTGCCGTGTCGCTCACCGCCGCTGCCGTGTCGCTCACCGCTGTGTTGTCGCTCGCCGCTCCCGTGTGGGTGCGGCGACCCGCCGCATGCACCCACACGCGGCGTTTTCCATCGCTCGTCGGCGCCCACGCCAACGGTCTCGGCACCTCCCATTGTGTCCGCTGCTTCCGGAAGCGTCGGCCGCCGACTGGTCGCCACGCCCAAGACAACGCTCGATGGCTGGATCGCGTGCGACATCCCGCTCAGAGGCGTGGCGCGCGGGTCGCCGCACTGATGGAGCAGCTGCGCGAGCCGCGCCGCGGCTCCCTCACCCATCTGCAGCTCGAAGCGGTTGTGCGTGCCGTGGTACTCGAGCGCTGGTCGCGCTCTTTCTTCTGACAAAGCGAGCACCGTCGCTCCGTCGAGGCGCACGCGCACCTGGAGAGGGAAGCGCGAGCCGCCGCCGGCGTCCTCGCCAAAGGCGTGAGGCTCGAGGTTCTGCTGCGGCCAAGTCGTCGCACGGAACAGCCCGAGCACGTGCCGGGTGCGCACGTTGAAGAGGAACAGCAACGTTGTCTCGGGTACGATGGCGCGCACGATGGCGGTCTGCGTCGCGGGCAGGCCGAAGAGACCACGTTGCAGGCACTCGGCTTCGGTGCGCGGATCGCATAGGAAGATGACGCCGCCCTGCGGCATGCGTGGCAGCCCTGCAATGGGCGAAGGGATCAGTGGAGCAAAGTGCTGCGGCAGCTGCTGGTGCTGCGGGTGCGGAGGCTGCTGCGAAAGTTGATGGACGTGCTGCTGCGGCGGCGATGGGTGCGGCTGCTGAATAGCCGACCCGCCGTGCTGCTGCTGCTGCTGCTGCTGCTGTAGATACGACGGGGTTGGGTACGACTGCTGCATGTAAGGCGGCATGCAGGAGTATCCGCGCAAATCCTGGTGGTGCCAGGAAGTAGGGCCATCAAAGAGCCACGCGCCTTCCTGCGGTGACCAGCTGTCACCGTGCCAGCCCACAGGCAAGCTATTGCCTCCAGGCGGCAGAGGCGGCATCACGCCTGGCTGCTCAGGAGGCAGCGGTGGCGCCCAGCTGCCGGCCGAGCTGCTAGGCGCCCCCTGCCCACTCTCCGGGGGCAGGGGAGGCATGCCGGGAGCGGCCGACTCCCGGTCTGGGTCTGGCATGGGCGAAAGGCAGCCAAGCCCACCGTCGGGGCCCGATCGATGCCGGAATAAATGCTCTGTTGGGAGCTCCACTTCTCTTCATTTCCGCCCCCGGTCAATTTATCCGCTTCGTCAACTCCGTACTTATGCGTGCTCGCGCGGGAAGTCACGAATCAAATTGGAGCCTACAACCTGCCATCGCGGGTGCCCAATATGTTCTGAGGCGACCACGGTATTAACGTTAATAACGTTATCCTCACCATCATGCATCATCATCGTCTCGTTACGTTGTATTCGGGTATCACAACAAATCTCAACACGAGACAGTATCGGGCACAAGATCTCAGAGATGAGACCTCACGTAGAAGAGCTCGCCATCGTCCGCCGCCGCGCATCAGCCGCCCGCGCGTCGCCCCCTCCAGGCTCCAGCACGCGACCCCAGCTGAGCAGGGGACGATCGTAGGGCACCAGGTCGAGGTGAACGACCGCGGACTCAAAGCTCGGATCATCGGAGCTCATACCGACCAAGCGTCTCGTCTTTGAGTTTGGCCTGGCGATCGCCATCAGGCTCGAGCCAGGCGACCTGCTTCACGATCTTGAGAAACTCCTCCTGATCCTCTTTGCATGAGATGAGCGGTTTGAAGTGACGGATGAGCTCCTTGATGGGCAGCTTCCCCTTTTCATGGAGAAGCATCACGATGTCACGCTCCTCGAAGCGCCGCCGCTGCTGGCTGCGAGCGAGCTGCGCGGCCGTCTCCTTCGCCAGGCGCGCGCGCTTCGCCGCCTCCTCCGCGGCCGCACTCGGCGAGAGCGGCCGCTTGCCACCTGCGCCCGTCGCACTCGCGCCCGCAGCCCCGGCCGGCGCGGCGTCCGCCTCAGCGTCCGCCTCCGCCACGGGCTGGCCGGCACTAAGAATCCTCCTGAGCGCCTCGGCGCCTTCGTCCAGCGGATCCTCATCGTCCTCATCCGAGCCGTCCTCATCCGCGCGCATGGCACGCCGCTCGGCCCTCAGGTCTTCCTTGGTACGGCGCAGGTGGTCAGAAATGCCGCGCTGGAGCCGACGGTCGTCGTCCGAGTCGTCGTCCTCCTCCTGCGCGGCGGCGGCCGCCGCCGCAAGGGCTTCCGGATCGTCTTCATGTTCGACTGCCGACCCCGGATTGCGCATCGAGGCCCTTGTATGCTGAGCTTGCAGCCGCCCCTGTAGGCCTTCCTGCTCGTCGTCGTCAAAAATCCCCTCGTCCTCGTCGTCATCTGCGCGGAACTCGTCATCCTCCATGTCGAGGCCGTCGTTGCCGTCCTCGTCCTTGTCCCCGAGGCCGTGGCTGTACTTGTTAAACTCGACTTGTTGGTGATGATCCCAGTCGGGCCCGGCGCCGTCGTCGAAGTCGTCAGCATCGAGCATGCCGCCCGCGCCACCGCGGCCGCCTAGACCGCCGCCACCCGCCTCCTCGTCGTCGTCGACGTCCTTCTGGGTTAGTTTCTTGAGCTTCATCTCCGCCTTGAGCGCCTTCCTGTCCTTGGCTGCCAGGAGCGCCTCTGCATCATCGATGCCGAGCGTCCTGTGCGTGATAGACGGCCGGAACGTGTACCATGCCGCGAGTGGCGTGATCGTCATGACGCCGTTGCGCGCATCGCGGCGCACGACGACGTAATCGCTCGACTGATCTGCCCCGACGCCGACCATCTCGCGTGTGCCCTCGTACCGCTTGCCGCCCGCTTGCAGCAGCATGCCCTGCTCTCTGGGCCGACCGGTCGTGCGGCGCGACACCTTGGGTACGGCGCCAGTGGTCGTCTCGAGCGCTGGCACGCGGTCGCGGAACTTGGCCGCCTCGAGCACGCGTCCCTCGGCGGGCAGCGCGCGAAGAGAGAAGGACCCATTTTTCATTTCGCGATGTCGAGACTGTGATGAGATGCACAAGTAAGTCGAGTGAATGTACATGTCAAGACGTAACTGGTGGGACGCGGAGCACGAAAACTCAAGCTTCAGCGCGTTTTGCGAGATCGAGCGAACTCCTCTTGTGTGATGGCGAGCCACCTTCTAATTGCTCTCCTCGCCCTCGCGGTCGTGCCGCGTGCTGGGGCATGGCAATTGGGCAGCGTGAGGTATGCAGGCCGTAGCAGAGCGATCCTCCGACAGCCGAGCGGCGCAGTCGTCATGCTCGAGGCCTTCGGTGCGCGAGCGCCCTCATGTGCGGAACGTGAAACCGTGCCCTCTTCCTTACACGCGTGTCTGCCGCCTCATTCGCTCGCTCGGCAGATCTCATGCCCGTGGTCGATTGCCTTAAGCTCGATGGCATGGATGCCGTGCAGCAGTGCATGGACAACATCAAGCCCTGGATGGAAATCACTGACGAAGGTGAGCTCAACTTCTCGCTGAACGCGGTGAACGGCTTCATCGGCGGCAGCGTGGGAGTGGTTGGGACGGTCGTGTCGACCATGCTCAAGAAGAAGGAAGTCAAGGACCGCCTCAAATGCTCGTACTGCGAGGGATCGGGACAGATCCTCTGCGGCCACTGCCTTGGCTCGGGCACACTCTCCGTCATGGGCGCGGACGGCGTACTCACATCGATGCAGTGCCCAAACTGCGAGGGCACCGGCACGGTGGTGTGCATCAACTGCCAGGGCTCGGGCCTCTCGGTGCCCGACGAGTTCCTGCAGGTGCTGGGCGACGAGGAAGTGGGCTTCACCGAGCAGGATTACATTGGCCTCTTTGACGAAGCACCCTTCAACCCCAAGGCCGTAGGGGCCAAAGCAGGCGAGGTGGGCTCCGCCACTGCTACGGCCGCCCCGCCTGCCGCCGCGCCGACCGCCGCCGCGCGCTCAAATAGTGCCCCGAACAAGGAGGACTATACGGGTGGCCTAGGTTGAGCTCGCGAGATCGTCCGAGATCGTGCGCTCACTCACCTTGCCCTGGGGCCGTGCTTCGAGAGAACGCCGAGTACTCCGCCGACGACTGTTGAACGTGGGCCGAGGGACGTCACCTGGCGCCTGGCCCGGAGCAGCTTCCAGTTTCCACAGTACAGTGCCATCCACGGACCTGCGCGCCCTCGACGCAAGCTCACTTCCGACGTCCGCGCGCCGCGCGCGCGGCGCGCCGCGTCGCGGATCGGAGGTTATATTTTGCGAAATCGGCGCCATGCACCTTCTTTAATACATGTTCCAACGTCACGCCCAGACCGAGCACGAAGCATCACGAGATGCCGACGGATTGCAACTTTTAAGAAGATAGTACACCAGAGAAAAAGATAAGATTAGTCGTTTACTGTCCATGACGCTGGGCGGCGCGGCGCAAAAGGCAAATCAGAGATTCAGAGCTCCTGCTTCTGCAGTTCTTGAGTTCCTGAGCCACGCCAGCGCAAGTGGCGGATGAGTGCATCTAGGAGCTCAGCGGCGGCCTCATTCTGCTCCATCGTGTTTGACGTTCCACTTACGAGCGTCTCAAGATCACGCGGGCTCAGCCGCAGAAGCGTGGCACCGTCCACTTCCGCTGCTTCAAACGCGGGTGCGAACGCTTCTAAACCCGCGTCCTCGAGCCAAGCCGCCACGGCGCCCACGTCCCACCCGCTAGGTGGCGGGTGCATCGCGTGGTGTGCCTTCAGCTCGCTCGTCGACATGAGCCCACGCCGCTCACGTAATTCGGCAATCTCCATTGCGATGAGCGCGATGTGTTCACTTGCCGATAGCATGAGCTCTGAGGACAGTTTATCAGCGTTTAAGGCTAGCAAGCGAGTGCCGTCAATCTTTGCCGACTCGAAGGCGTTGCGGTACTCGTGAAAGCCAATGCTCTCCACCCATGCCTGCACATCCACAACCTCCCATTGGCGAGGGTCTGCACGCACATGCGGCAGTGAGACGAGAAGCGATGAACATTCGGTTCGAAGTGGCCCTTGGCAGTCGGAGAGCGCACCAGAGACGGGCTCGAGGCTTCGTGGTGGGTAGGTGTCGTACGTCGGCACGCCACGCTGCAACGCGCCGGCAATCGCGACGGCGACGAGCGCGAACATGATTTCGCGTTGGCGAGGTCGTCGAGCTCGTCGAATGTGCCTCGCGGCGTTTCGGTCTCAACACTTTGGGATCATCGCGGCGTCGTATCGTGCATCGGAGCCGCCGAGCCCCGCGTAACAATTCGGAAACCAAAGTATGCACATATCCTGCGAGGCCATCTAGACTCATATGCCGACCCCTCGAAATCGGGGTATGAGGATTGATGCGCTGCGCTACTCAAACCTAGAAAGCGCCATAGGGCCAGACGGCACGAGCGTCTACTCCTTCGCCTTCGACCTCAAGGCGACCAACGGTGCCATGTATCGGCTGACAGCCCGCTACTCCGACTTTCGGCGGCTCACATACAAGGAGCTGCTGGCAGCGTACCCGGACGCGTACGATTGGATGCCACGATTCCCGCCAAAGAACCCGCTCGCCAAGCAGACGCCGGCGTTCCTGCTTGCGCGCGGCCGCGGGCTCGAGACCTACCTCGGCGCATTGCTTGGCGACCCGAGGCTGAGTGAGTCAGAGCCCATCCGAGCGCTGCTCGCGATGGCGAGAGTCGTCGAGGAGGCCAGCGGCGACGCGGACGGTGAAGGGTCGCTGATTCCCACGAGCACGCCGTCCGCCCACGCGGTCACCGCCACGACGGCCATGCAGCGTGCGACCTTTAGTGCGCTCGAGACTGTTGGTTCGACTTCTGGGCTGGAAGCGTGGCAGGCGCGAGCGGTGGTGGCGTCGGCAGAGGTGGCGGCTGCTAGCTCATGGGCGGCCTGGTCGCTCGCGGTCGTCTTCGAGCCCGCCACCTCGCTCGGCATCGCCCTCATGTTCGGCGTTGTGTACGAGCAAGCAGTGCTTTATGTCTGCTGTTGCTTGCTCGGCATGACAGCTGGCCACGTGTGCAAACGGCTGTGGCTTGCCCCGCCCAAGAACGGCAAGGTGCATGCGCCAATGGGCAAGTCGATCTCGTACGCACAGCCGCGCTTCCCACCCGCCGCGGCCGCAACCTCGGCGGCGGCGCCAGCGGCGTTCGCAACAGCGCCGCAAGAGATGCAGCCCGCCGCCGCCGTGGCGGCGGCGAGCGAGGCAGCGGGCAGGTCGATCGACGCTGCCGAGGCCACCGCAAATGGTTCGGTCGACGCGGCCGCCAAGGCCACCGAGGTGCAGTTGCGAGCGGCTTCCGAGGCACTGGAGGCCAACAGAGTGTTCGAGGCATCGATGCCCCATAAAGAGTCTGACGGATGGAGATTCTTTGCGACCAAAGAGGACGTAGATGTGTACCTCAACGTGCGCCCGAATGGGACGGGCACCTGGGGCATGGGCATCGGGCGCATACCCGCCACTGTCGCGACGGTGCAGGAGGTGCACGATATGGAGCGGTTCAAAGGAGTCCTCGACAAGCAGTGGGAATCGACGAAACTTCTCGGTGAGGTGCCCCCTTCACTGATCTCGATCGCGGGCTGGGAGGTCAACTCGTGCACCATCCAGCAGAGCCTGTACCGCAGCCCCGCGTGGCCCGTCGCGCCGCGCGAGAGCTGCACCGTCATGGTGAAGATGCGTTGCCTTGCCGACGGCGGGGTGAGGCTGCTGCACCGTAGCTTCGACTTCCCAGGCTGCACTCCGCCGGAAGGGTACGTGCGCGTGTCACTGGACGTGGGTGGCTACTCGCTGACGCCCATCAGGCCTCACCATCTAGATGGCCTCACCGAGATGCTCTACCTCAACATCCTCGACCCGAACGGCTCCATTCCAAGCGTGGTCGTCAAGAAAACGGTGCCCGAGAGGGCGCTCAGCGTCGCACGCGTGCGCAAGTGCTGCGCCGAGCTCGCGAAGAGCCGGTGAGGCTGACGGGGGCGGGGCTGCCCCGCAGCACGATCTTTTCTTCCTGCAGCTCCTCGTCGCAGTTGGGCCGCAGAACGAGGAGCGAGCGTCTCGAGCCGCTTGCTCTCTGTTCACTGCTGCTTCAGCCTTCACCGCACGGCCGCATCGCCAGTAACTACATTTAGATGTATTGAATAATGCCGCATCTCCAGGTACGACGACGACGTCCCCGGCCGAAAAGTTCACTTCATCTTCAATTCACAATTGTGTCGAGTATTTAACGAAATGTTGATTGTTGAACAGATGATCCGTCACCGAGCGTGCGTGCCGGTCAGCGGGGATCGGGATGAGAACACACAGATCGAACTCAGGGCTGACTTGACAGCTCATACCACGACCTCACTACTTTACAGCGCGTGTTGCGTGAGTTAGGCCGCAAAGGAAATTCGGGGATCGTTTCGAGAGCTTCCAAAAGAAGAGGCGTTGAATGCCAAAAGCGGCACCCAAAAGCGATCGGCAAGCGCTCGCGGCCCGATCGTCGGCAGGAAACGAAATCGCGGGGCCTGGGCACATGGCACCGTCCTCGATCTGGGACATCACCGTGTTCAAACACACGAGGGACGACCGCCTGGGTATCAGTCTCGAGACTGGCGATAAAGAGAATGTCGTCGTGGTCAAGGCGCTTGCCCCTGGCGGCCGCGCAGAGATTTGTGGCATCCTCGCTGGTGACGAGGTGCTGTCCATTGGCGGAACGCCATACGCGTCCGCTCTAGAAGCGGCCCGTGCGCTGCGCGAGAGCGATGGTTCGGTCAACGTGCGCGTCGAGCGGCGCAGTGGCTTGTCCTTGTCTGCGTGCAACCTGAGCAACCGCAGCGGCCCTACCTACTCGGAGACTAACTCAGACGAAGTGGGCGACTCCGACGAATACTCCGACGAGCACTCGGACGAGGACATCGTGGGCCAGTGGGAGGAGTATCTCGACTGGATGATCGTCCGTATCATGGAGCGCGAGGACGAGCTACGCGAGTGCCAGGAAGAGACAGCAGATGCGCTGGTGCAGTCGATGCTCGCGATTCGCGAGCCGGAACCGCCGTCAGATGCGGACATGGAGGACCCCGAGGCCATGCAGCTGTACATGGAAGCGATGGCCGTGTATGCTCAACAGCAGAGGAACCGGCTGACCGAGCTCGATGGCGCCCAAGAAGCAATAGACGAGAACCGCGATGCCTCCGCAGCGTTGTTGCTGTGCACCACTCGACGGCAAGAACTCGAGGTGCTGCTTGGGCGCGTGCACACGCTGACAGAGCAAGACGCGGAGCGCATCGAGGAAATCTGGCAGGAGCTGAGCGGGGGGCTCGAGGACGAGGAGGCAGACGTGCAGGAGCAAGGGGAGGAGCAGGGCGATGACGCTGACGAATCCCTCATACTCGAGGCGACGAAGCTAGCGTTGGGTTCGAGATCATGCCCGAGATCACACGCCCAGTTGCACGTGCCCGAGCCGAGCAGCGCGCTCGAGCGGCTGCGCGAGCACAGCAAGCACGTGCGCCTCAACCAGCGTCTTCAGCGGGCGCGCTCCGGCAAAATGGGCGCCAAGCCGAGCGCCGTCACGCTGGCAAGCGACGATGAGGTGGGTTGCCAGATCCACCCCGAGGCAGAGAAGAAGAAGCTGCAGCGAAGCTATTCGTTTGGGCGCCGCACGAAGGCCAGTTGAGCGTTGAGCGTGAGCTGACCCGAAGCGGCCGTCGTTGGATGCGTCGAGTTCATCAGTGGTCATCAGTTGACTCATCAGTGGTCATCAGCGAACGTTTAGATGCATCGAGTTCACGCTCAGTCAGCAAGAGAGGCGTGGTCCGGATCCGCAATCGCATCCAAATTCGCAAGATTGTGCCGAATGTGAGACACGACGCGCTGCTGCATGTGTACGACTAATGAGCAGTGGTGACGATCAGTCGGTGGACGTGTGGGTGAGGCTCGGCTGAGGCGAGGGGAGTCGGCGGGCGGCGGGGCCGGCGCTGTGCGCGGTGAGCCGTGAGACGGCGACGATGGTAGCTGGAGGTGGAGCCAGTATAGAAACGAGAGCGCGACTGGAGGCCGCGGCGCCGGTGTGGCTGTGGCTTGTCAGTGGCCGGGGGAGCAAATGACCGATGGAGCCAAGACGAGAGGGAGAGCGGTCGACCGTCGCGGTATCGTAAAGGCGACGCGAGTCGGGTATTTGGCGTATGAAAGTCGACCCGAGTCGGTAAAACGCAACACACGTATCGGCATATAAAGAGTTTCGGGTTTAAGGCTACGAAAGCGTCGCTGCGGCGGCGCCGCAAGACCGGCCAGCGGCAGCGCCGGCGCCCTCTCCCATGGCCTCCGGCCGGAGCAGTGAGTCACTGGTCCAGTTGAGGTCCTGTGCGACGCGGCACGCGCATTGGAGCGACACGAGCGCGTACCCCTCCTTGCCATGCTGCTGGCCGGCCGGAAGGAAGTCGCAAATGAAGGCGAGCTCAGCCGGCAGAGACGTGACGCGGCTCCGCGTGACCACATACACGAGCAGTGGCAGCAGGTCGTCGGCACCCATGGCGGCGCCCTTGGATGCCTTGCCCGTGCCCGCGGCGCGCAGGCTCAGTGCACGCGTCGCGCATTTGATCACTTCCTCGCACGCCTCAAGAAGCACCTGCATGCAATGAGGAAGGCAATCAGATGGCAATCAGAGGCCATCAGGAGTGCACGCCTCAAGAAGCACCTTTGCTTTCTCTTCTGGCGTCCGGTAAAAGGTCAGCGTGCGCAGCAGCTGAACTGCGATGGCGTATGGCAGGCGCGGGTCGCTCGGGCCGCAGTCACGCAGTGCCACGGCACTCGGGTCGCCGGGCTCCACCAGCCACAGCGGCGGCGGCAGCTGAAGGTCGCACGGGAGCAACGAACGCATATGATGGCTCGACTGTGCGAGCGCGCTGATCTCGGTCGCCTGGGCCGCTGCATAGAGGGGGCTGAGCACCGCATAAATGGAGCGGTGGAGCTGGCCGGCGAGCTGGCGCCGTCCCTCGCCCACCGCGCGCGGGTCCTCGCGCAAGCTCAGCGGTAGGTGCTCGTCGAGAAGCCCCTCGAGCGCCGTCAGTACCTCGTGAACTCGAGTCACCACTTGCTGAAGAGGTGGCGGTGCGCCCTCCGCTGGCGCGTGGTCGGCTCGAGAGCGCCACCACAGTCGCTGTGGGAGCTGCTGCAAGAGCTGCAGGGATGGAAGCGGCAGCGGCCACAAAGATGACGACGGCGCGGCCGGCACAGCCGACGGCGCTGAGGCGCGCTCAGCCGGCGCGGCAGCCACCTGGCCGTACATGTCTCGGAAGTCGTCAACAAACTCGCAGAGCGCCGAGCCGACGGGCAGCGCGGCATCACTCACTAGAGCGCTGAGCTCATGCCGCAGTGCCTCGGTGGGCCTTTGGGCCCCGGTTGCGGCGTCTGCGGTCAACTCGGCCTGGCTGCTGCTGCTGCTGCTGCCTCCGCCCTCAAGCACCTCAACCATGGCAGTGGGAGGCTGCGGCGTGGCAGCGTCTGCCATGTGGCTGGTGGGCTTTGCGATTTCGAGAGACCATGGGCGCAGGCTCACATCGGACCGCAGCAGCGCCATCAGCGCTTCGCTCTCCCGGAGCACGACATCTTCTTGTGATCCAGCAAGCCAAGCGATGAACCGCTGTTGCTGCTCAATCTTCAGAGCCGAGTGTGCCAGTCTCATGGTCCGATTGGACAGCTCCGACGCTGCCGCAGCGACGAAGTGGCCATCCATCCGATTCGATCGCGCCCGACAAGACGGCTCGATGCACGTTCACGTTCAATTGGCCTGGATTGCCATCTCGGCAATACGAGATGCCTCGTGGTTTCGTTCTCCGGACCGACCGTTTCCAACGATCTACATGTAACCAAGAACCGAACCTATTAGGACTGACTGCCGGTACAGTGGATTCGAGCTTCGCCCGCAGCTTCAGCGCAGGCCGCAGCTTATGTGCGCAGCCGCGTTGTCGCACTCGCATCGTCGCCACGTCCGTGCCACTTCATCGTGCAGAGCGGGCGCATAGCGTGGGCGCGGTGTACCTGCACGCAGATCAATGTGCCCAGGCGGGCAGGCAGATTCCCAGCGACTCAATGCATCTGACCGATGAGCGCCGCGGCAGTCGACGAGCTCCAGCGTCATCTTTGGAAAGAAGGGCGAAAACTGCATCGAGTCGAAGCCCTGCAGGCGCACCTCGCGACAGGTGGGCCTCCTATAAAGGTAACTGCTGCCGAGCAGTCGCTTGCTGCGCCCTGTATTCCACCACACGCCTGCTCTCACACGAGGTAGCACGAGGGAGTCGAGCGCGACACGGTCAGGAAAGACTTAAATAGGAAGAACCACGCGCTCTTCCGCTCACTCGTTGCGCTATTCACCTGAGCCTGGAGCGGCCCAAAACCACACCTGGCCTACTAGGCACTGGTCACGCTCCTGGCTCTTGTCGTTCCGACGCGCAATCCGAATGATCTCGACCCACATGTTGTCAGGCACTCCAGTCATCCGCACGTCCTCGTGGATAGGTGGTGTGCGAGTCACGAAAAAGCCCGGGAACGGCATAGGCTCAGGCGTGGTGCACGGGTCCATTATGGCGTCGCTCAGCGGTGCCCATAGCGCGCCAGTCGGATAGTCACACAAAAAGCAAGCCCACCAGACCTGAAAGTCGTGGCCGAGCGATGGCACAGCCGACCAGAAGAAGCGGAACTGCGAGATATTCACCTGCAACACTCCAATCGGCTGTTCGTACACACGGCGCAGATATTGACGCAGCCTCTCAGGATGCGCTTCTGCATCTCGGAGCCATGCTCGCTGCGCTGGAGCTGCGAGGACTGCAGCGTTGTCGCACGGAGGACGCGTGGGGCATTTTGAGGCTCCTGGCGGCACTGGTGTAAAGTTCAACGCGGACGACACCAACGGGCTGCGTGACTGTCGGTGTGGGCAGCCGCTTCTCATCTATCCATACAAGCAACAAGGCGGCGCCTCATTCATGTGAACAGCAAAACAGGACTCTTATCAGTATGCGCCTAAAAAGGATGATATTCGTTTCAATCAAATCTCCAAATGATGACGAATTCCCTTTTTAGTCATTGACCGTTCTTTCTACTTCGACGACTTTCTACACGCCTCATGCTTGCGCTGTTCGTCCTTTGCAATGGTTTCGTCGTGCCCGCACGATTCGCGCTGCAGCGGGTGGAGCCTCTTGCAGTTTATATGGGCGGGGACGCCTACGGCGCCTCCGGTACTTCTTTCTACACCACCACCGAGAAGCAGGAATCCTACGACTCGCTCGACACAGTGCTCGCCGCGAAGTGCCGCGACCCCGAGATACTAATGGTGATCAAGGAACAGCTCGACGCGTGCGCGAAAATTACCGACGCGCTTCGCTCCACCCTCGTCACCGTCGAAGGCTCCGCCAACACCTTCGGTGACGCGCAGCTCTCCGTCGACGTCATAGCTGACCAAATCATGTGGGACGCGGTCAAGTCCTCCGCGGTCGTCGCCTGGGGCGCGTCTGAAGAGGAACCCGAAATCAAACCCTGCAACCCCAAGGGCAGATTCACTGTGTGCTGGGATCCCCTCGATGGCTCTTCCATCGTCGACAACAATTGGGCCGTCGGTACCATGATCGGCATCTGGTCAAAGGAATCCGGTTCCGGCACGAACGGGCTGATTGGCGCCACGGGCCGCGACCAAGTCACAGCGCTCATCGCCTTGTACGGGCCCCGTACCACCGTGCTCGTCGGTCTCGATGACGGCGTGTACGAGTTCTCCTACGGCTGCACCCCCGACGGCTGCCAACAACCCGACGGCAGCTTCGCTCCCTGGATCTGCTCCCGCAAGAAGATCCAGATCAAGCCCGACACGCGCGTCTTCTCGCCCGCGAACATGCGCGCGGGTAACCAGGTCAAGGGCTACAAGGAGCTCCTGAGCTTCTACCAAGACGAAGGCTACACCCTGCGTTACACTGGGGGTCTCGTCCCTGACGTCTACCAGCAGTTCACCAAGAATATGGGTATCTTCACCAACCCCACCTCGAAAGAGTCCCCGGCCAAGCTCCGCCTCGCCTTCGAAGCGTCGCCGTTCGGCCTTCTCGTCGAAATGGCGGGCGGCAAGACCTCCGATGGCGTGTCCGGTGGCTCCGTGCTCGACGTGAAGATCAACACCGTCGACCAGCGCACGCCCTTGTGCATTGGCTCCGCCAACGAGGTCGACCGCTTCAACAAGATGGTGCTTGGCATGAAAGTCACAGCCCCTACTGTGAGCTTCCCCTCTTTTTCCCCTCGTGAGTAGCTTTGCGTTTTTCTATTTTCGGCGCGCCCGGTCGTTAATGCGCTATGCGGCATGGTTAATGTCGTGTGGGATCGGCCGGCCGGCGAGCGCCCACCGGTGCGGCACCGGCCCACCCGCCACCGAGATCGCAGACCCGATCCTGAGTGACGATGGTCGAGGTTGACGGGGGCTTGACGTGGCCGGGCGCCGTTCGCGCGGGCCCGCCACCGCGCACCGGTCGGCCGACACTCACTTCCGCCTACACAATTTTCCTGGTCTTCCAACACGTGCCACTGGCGCCGCTGCCCCACGCTTCATGCTTGCCGGGGGCGGAGGTCTCAAAGATCACGCGCCGCTCCGGCTCCAGCCACACGCACCCAGCTAACTCAAGCCACGCCTGGAGCTTGCCGCCGTCAGCGAGGTCCGCGGGCCAGCATGAGGCCGCGACCGCGCCGGACGGCACTAGACCGCAGCGCCGGTAGAGCTCCACTATGATCTCGGAGCACCAGTAGGCCTCCGGGTGCGGCGGGGACGGGGCGAGCGGTTGCCCAGGGCTGTGGCCGTCAAGCCATCGATGAGAACTGTGTGCCAGCACCATCCTGGGCAACTCAAAGGGTGTTGTGGCGCGAAGCCCCTCGACTTCGGCCACGAATTGATGCATAGCCGCAACTACTGTGGGCTCGTCCGCGACGGGCTGAGTGCGACGAAGGCGCCGCCAGCTGATCTGGTCCGCGAAGAGCTCGCGGTATTCCGTCAAGCGCCTCTCGAGCGGACAGACGACGGTCCCGTCAACACCGGCCTCGAGCAGCAGGAGCTTTCCATCCTTGCTGGTCACTACGACGCCCACATGGTCCCAGTTGCACAGCGATACCGCTCGAAACACCGCTGCGGGTAACGTGATACAGCGGAAGAGTAAAATGTCGCCCCAATGTGCTTGCTCGAGCAAGGTGCTCTGTGGACACGGACCAGGGGAATGCCGGTCGGGCCCAAAGTCGGGGAAGCGTTCAAAAGGCGCCCAGCGGCTGCTATTCAAAGACGCATTGCGGTCCGGACCGGATCCGAAAGGAAACGAGGAGACCGAGGAGAGGGGCGTCTCCATTTGTTGACCGGACCTGTGAACAGTGTTTCTTAGCGTGAATAATGAGAGAAAGGGGCCGAGTCAACCGCCCATTCACACTCAATATGAAAACTTCAGGATGTCTGTGATGAGAGCGCGACGCACAGTGCTCGCCGCCGCCGCCTCAGCCGCCGCCGCCACCGCCGCCGCTCTTTGCGCTATTCCGAAGTCCGTGGCGGTTATGGCTGACGAGCCTTATTCTCTTTTGATGAGCCCTCCTGATGACGCGAACGCCATCCAGCTCGCAAGCATCAAGGTCACCTTCACCTCGACCGCGAACCGCAAGTCACAAGCGGCCGACGAGGCAGGCATCGAGGCATCGTGGGCCGAGGCGCGCGAAAAACAGCCCAGGCTCTTCGACAAATCAAAGTTTCGGCTCGCATCGATACGATGGACAAATGGTGCCATTAATATCGATCTCGGGCTGACATCCTACAAGGATTACGTGGGCACGAACCGGTTGCCCGTGGAGCGGCGCACGGCCCTCGAGGCCGACGGTGAGCGCCTTTACGGCGATCGTACTGCCTTCCTGTCGAATGCTCTCGGCGTCGAGGCCGTCCTCGAGACGAGTGACGGGCAGATCGTGCTTCTGAGGCGCAGCACCGCAGTCACGGGTGGCCACGGTTTGTACAACGGCCCATCTGGCCATCCGGAACCATCGCACGCTGGCTTGGAGGAGGCGCCTGTGCCGACGGCGACAAATGCGGAGGCGGTGGAGGCGGCGTCCCAGGCGGCGGCTCGCGAGCTCTTCAACTCGGTGCTGCAGGAGATCGTCGAGGAGACGAATGTGCCAATCACGGCGCTCTCTACGCCCCTGATCATAGGTTGCATGGCTGATGCGAGCGGCAAGCCCGACCTGCTCTTTTTTGTGAGGACGGCGCTGGACGCGGCGGGCGTGCGCGCCGCCTACGCGGAAGGCGCGAGCGACGGCTGGGAGTCCGACAAGCTCGCCTTAGTCTCCGCGGAGGCATTTTGCCGGCTTGGTCAACGGGAGGAGTTTGCCGGATGCAGTGATGGCGGCGACGGCGGCGACGGCGGCGACGGCGAAGGCGGATGCAGCAGCCTGCTACTCACGTGCGTCACGCGCGCCGCCGCTGCCTGCTATCAGCGTGCGCGCACGAGCGGCGCCCTTGGTGGCGTCGAGGCTGAGGCGGATGCATCCGGCGTGCGAACTTTTGAGAGCGTGCTGCGAGAGGATGCGGCATTCCGAGAGGCCGCGGCGAGCATCGTTGTTGACGCCGGCGCCGAGGCTGACGCGCTGCGCCGGCTTCTGCGTCCGGAGGGCGCGTTAGAGGGCGCGAGCGCTGCACGGCTAGCCGAGGCGTGCGAGGAACTCGATGCGGCGCCGAAGCTCGCGCACGCGAAGGCATGTTTCGGCCCGTGGGCGCATGCATCCAGGGAGGTGGTCGGGGGAGCCGTTATGGCAGTCATCGACGAGCTCGAGGCGCCACACCTCCTGCCATCGGGCATCGAGACACGCCTGCTTGGTGGTACGAGCGCTGCCGCCTTTGGGCTTTTCACGCTGCTCTCGCAGCCGCGCTTCGAAGGCGGACCACAGCAATGAATGCGGACTAAGCTCGAATCAGTTAGGACTGCATGGTCGCATCTCGCATGCCATGGGGAGATGGGGTTGCTATGTGCTGGGTTCTCCCGCTTAGCGTCGTGGTGCGGGGTGCCGGCCCGTGTTGGCGGTGTTGCGCGTTGTGTATTCGGTGTTCCTACACGGTGTTGATAGTTGAACATCAGCATTTTCTTCGCCGACAACGGCCTAGTTACTAATAGCAAGTTGTGTCGGCCACACCTCCGTCCATAGCGATAGAGGCCCTCGTGCTTGGGGGTCCGGAGGTTGTGCGCGTTGTGTGTTTCACAGCAACGTTCGTCACAGCAGCAAGCCGAAACTACCGGTAACCCTGGCCGCGCGCTTTCCCGACTCAGAATCCACGGGTTGTGGCGGGCGGAGGCTTGCGACCTTTGGCTTTACACATGGGGTGCGGCGGTTCCAAAGAGAACCCCGGTCAGGTCCCAGGCCCAAACAGGCCAGATCTAAAGAAGCAACCATCGTATCCTGTGCTGAAGAAGGAAGGATCCAGCAGCCGGCGTGACTCCGAGCGGAGCATCGAACGTAGCATCTCCTTCCCGGCCATGGAGTTTCCTGAGGTAGTCACCGGGAAAATGGAGTGCATGATTCCGTGCCCTGCCGGATTTTTTCCGGGCGAAATGCTCAAGGTTGAATTGCCTGACGGGTCAGTCACATATACGACAATCCCGAAGGGGGCCAGGATGGGGCAGCTCTTCAAGGCTCAGTTGCCAAACAAGCGCAAATCGGTCGAGACTTCGGCATCCGGGCCAGGCTCATTGCAGAATTCCCTCCGGCAGGATTCCCTCCGGCAGGATTCCCTCCGGCAGGAGACGCCTGATGTGCCCGACGGCGAGACACTCGCGGACCTGATCAAGCGCAAAGAAGCGCTCATGAGCAAGCTCAACGACGGCACAGCCACACGCGACGACCACCGCGCGCTCGACGCTACGATGACTGAGATCGAGAGGCGCAACACTGAAAGCTCGGGCAGCGTCAAACGCAGCGACACGGCGGAGGGTGCGGCGCCGGGGGGTGCGTCGCCGGAGACAGGGGCGGCAGCCTTGGAGACAAAAGTGGAGGCGCCGGATGCTTCAACACCACAAACCCATATCTGATCAACCGGGATATTATGCGAACGCGCACATTTTTTGCTTTTGGAGCAATGGCTGAAGGCTCGTCCTCTAACCGGGCTCCCCGGTGGCTGGTACGCGCGGGCTCGCGGGCGTGTAACTGAAAGCCCTGGAAGCTGTGACCGCGTGAGGCGGTTAGCGCCTCATAGTCATAAACGGACGCATACACCAAAACTCTGAGTTACACTTCTTGTCAACTTGAACTCGAACCCAGCAAGCAGAGCGAACGGAAAGGCCCACCCTCACTCGACTGGCGTCGCGTTCGAGCGAGGCAGCCGCGACCCAGCACCGACGACCGAGGCACCGGGTGCATGAGGCAGAGAGACCCGGTTTCGTCTCGACCCTCCGAGCGCGATCGCACGTCGGGTCGGGTCGCACGCCGAACGTGTCTTAACACCGTACACGCTCTGTATGCCTGGGGGTGTCCCCCTCGCCACGTGGTGTACGCTGCCTGTTGGCATGTTTTACTTACTTACTTTATACTTACCGGCCCGCACGTGTCTTCTCACATCTCACAGCACAGGGGTCACTTCTCAGTGGAACACGACCCTTCATCCTCATGACAGCCATGTTTCAATAGGCCATTTGTCTCCATTACGTGCTCGCTGCTTCGCTCTTGCCTGGTGCCATCAACGTACCGAGTGTCCACCGCGCCGCGCCACGCAACATCACCCATCTGTCGTCTAGGACGCTGAGAGCGTGTCGCGACCGCCTCGTCGCACGCTGCCGCTCGTGGCCGTGGCCGTGGCTGCGCGCGACATGTGCTGCGCCCGGCTCAGGCGGGGCTGAACACGATGCTCTCATTGAGCAGCTTGGCGTCCGCAAGAGTGAGCGCGTCGTCGTTGAGCGGCTTGGGCGGGAAACCTCCCTTAAGTGTGAAGGCGACGCCGGGCGCAAGGGTGGCAATGTGCTTCTTGAGCTGCAGCACCGTGTGCGTGTGGTTCGCCTTGACGACCTTGCGCGAGCCGTCGGCCATGCGCACCTGCAGCGTCGTCGTGGGTGCCGCCATGTCCAACGTGAGCTCCTGCGGCTCGGTGGCGGCCGCGCTGCTCCCTGCAGCGGCGCTCTCGTCGCGCATAGAACGCCCCTCGCCGCTGAATGGTTTGAGGGTGACGGGCGGCGGCTTGTACGCCTGCGCAGGGGCACGGGCGATGCGGCCGGGCGGTTGTCGTGGGTGTGAGTGGCGCGGTGAGAGGGCTTGGGGAGCGTCGGGAACGCGGCAGGGGAGCAGGGCCGAGGGGCATTTGGAGGGAAAGCTGGGGCGGTAGGCGGCACGTCGGAAGCGCGTTGGCACAGGCAGCCAGTGCCGGTCACAACTCAACCGCTGCCCTCCCTCCCCCTCCCCACGCACGCACGGGCGAAGATGCACCTCGCCGCTCTTGTCAATGATGTGGACATCGCCCTCGGCAGCGCCGTCCTCGCCAATGAGCTCTGCAGGCATCTGGCCTTGGTTGACGGCGGCGAGGAAGGCGGCGTTAGCGGGGTCGTCACCCTTGCGAAGCGGACCGTCGTCCACGGTGAAGCCGTCCTTGTAGAAGGTGATCGAGTGCTCGGTCGGCGGCTTCGGCGCCGGTGCGCCCTGCACCTGCTCGCCCGAGAGCGTATGGCCCGCACCGGTGAAGGTCGATGGGCCCGCCTGACCGCCGCCCGCCGCGCGGTGTGCGTCGATGCTCTGAGCGCCCATCTCATCGCGTGCGCGCTTCATGAACTCGCGCGGGTCGAGCACCTCTTGACCACTGCGTTCGTTGGGCGGGGAAGGAGTGAGTGGGGACGCGCTGGGGCTGGCGACCCTGTGCACGTGGGTGACGCGTTTGCACGCACCTGCCGCCGCCATTCTTCCCCTGCCCACCTGCGTAGTAGGCCTGGCGCTTGTCGTCATCATTCTCCTCCTTCACGTCCTTTATGCCGACGACGGGCATGGTGTGTCTTGTTCGTGCAATGCAATGGTGAAAGGCGAAGCGCGCGGGTTTCGGTGCCTCGCTTCCCGCTTCGAGTTCGAAAGCGCTCATTCTTCCAATGTCGGAGGCATTCTTCATCCCTCTCGTGCCGTCCTCGAAGCACTTGGAGCTCGCTACTCAGGCGCCCCTTCCGAGAGGTGAGGCCATCAAGGAGAAGATCGAGGCCCTCCACGCGAACGCCGAAGACAGGGCCTTCCAGAACCTCTCCACGCGCGCAGCAACTGCACAACTGCACAACCAAAAGGCGTCCTTTGTTGCGGCCGGAGCGAAGATGGCTGACACGATTGTGTTCCACGAGCGCGCTATCAACGTGGCTATGGACATGGCCGCTCACGATGAGCGCCGCGCCAACGAGCTGCAGAAGAAGCGCGCCAAGGCGACGCGCGAGATCAACAAGGTGTGCGATGCTGTGGCCGCATTGCAGGACCAGGAGGTCATTCGCGAGAAGGAGCACATCATGAAAATTGTGCACGCGGAGGAGCGCCGTCAGCAACACCTGAGCACCGTGTCTGCCAAGGCCGCCGCTGAGACCGCTAAGGTGGTGAGTGCGGCCGCTAAGAAGCAGGCGGAGACCATGGCCAAGGCAATGGCGAATGATCAGCGCCACTTCAAAGCGGACCTCTACCGGTGCGAGGTGTACTATGAGGGCGTGACCAAGGAGAAGGCGAAGCACGAGGCTGCATGCGCGCGTCGCGAGGCCGCCGAGACGGCCCACCTCGCCAAAGCAGCCTGCCAGGCTGAGCGCGAGATGGGGGCGGTTAGAAAGGCGCAGGAGCACCTCGAAGCGGTGGCTGCTAAGGCGCATGCGGAGGCGACCAAGGTGGAGGCGGCGAGCGCGCGGCTAGCAGAGGAGACGGCGTCAAAGGCGGCGAAGATCGAGGAGAAGCTCGCCGCCGCCGCCGTGCGCAAGGCTGCTGTGACCTACCCGCCGTGCGCTCGCACGAAGAAACCCACTCCAACGGTCGCGCCGACTACGAAAAAGATGGCGATCCGGGTGGCGCTCGCGCTGGCGGGCGGCGCGATCGCGCGCAGCCTATTCGTGTGGGGTGTCAAGCTCGGAGGCCTCGCAAAGCTCTCTGCTGCCGGCCTGCTCCAGTTTGGCTCTCGGGTCGCCAAGGCGGCGGCGGTCGCCAAGCTCAAGTAAAAGCGAGCCCTTTGGGCGATGCGCGCGGGTTGCACCGAGGGGATACGTGGCGCAGAAAGCGCCCCCGTGCACTGCCATCGCGGCGCGGCTGAGGATCGACTTGGCGTGGTCATGCAAACGGATCTGTGGGGAGCGAACGGGTGTTTCAGAGGCCCCTGCTGGCACATGAGACATGACAGACATGAGACGTGTGCGCAGATTGACGAATGAGCCGCTGTGCGTCTGGACCTTAGTGCGGATGGTGTTGAAGAATCGCCACGTGTGTCGCCACTGCCGCTGTGATGACGCAGAGTCGCGCGGCATCCGGCAATGGCAGAGTGCGTGAAGAGTGGTATGAGCGGATGAGCGTTTAGTTACTCGTGTGTATGGGGCACTACGGAGAAGAAATAGGTGCTGTGCTACGGTGCGGCGTGCCGCGAAGCTACATGTAGACGACCCTCTGAGTGCAATCTGCACACTTCCGGTTCTCAGCCTCTTCACACTCGTGTCAAGTCAAGTGCTCAAGTCGATACAGAAACAATTCCAAACGGAAGCCTATCGAATGTGCTCCGGAAGCCAGCAGGGGAGGACGGGCGTCGATGGAGATGGCGGAGGGGAATCCCCTCGGAGAACGTGTACGTGATTGACTTGACTTGACTTGACTTGTAGCGCCTACTTCTGCGAACGACCGCGCGTCGCCGCTTCTCGTGCAGACCCTCAAGCGCCTTGCTCGACCCCTTGGCAAATGTACAACGGCATCGGCCTCGCGAGTGTGCGCGGGAGTGGCACCAATGGCTACGTCACGAAGAACATGGCGCACGTGAGCCGCCAGCGCCAGGCAGACCGCAAGAGCCAAGATCATTTCCGGGAGCCGCCAAAGCTCAGAGCGCCAGCCAAGGCGAACAGTGAGATCCTCGACCACAACCGCAAACGTGAGGTCGAGGTCAAGTGCCTCGCTCTGCAGGAGCAGCTCGAGGAGCAGGGGCTGGCAGCCGACGAGGTCGAGGAAAAAGTGAGCGCGCTGCGCACCAAGCTGCTTGTTAAGCTTCCAGCACCCGGCGAGAGCAGCAGCAGCGGCGTGGGCGGGCGGACGGGCGAGACGCACGCCGACGCCGAACGCAAGGCGGCCGAGGCCGCGGCGCTCAAAGGCGCGCTCGGCATCAGCGAATCGTACGTGCCCGGGCAGGCCTTTGACCGGGAGCTGCAGCAGAAGCTCAAGGAGGAGCGCATGGCGAAGCGCGAGGCCGAGGAGCAGGCGCGGCGCGAGGCGGAGGAGGAGCTCGAGCGCGAGCGCGAGCGCGAGGAGCGGCGCAAGCGCAAGGAGGCTCGGCGCGAGGAGAAGGAGGCGGCGCGAGCAGAGAAAAAGCTGAGGAGGAGCAAGCATCGTGACGAAGAGGACGACTGACACAGAGGATGCTTCAACATGAGTGAGAGCACGACCAAGGTTGTTTTACGGCAGCAAAAAGTTATCTCATCTCGAAACCGCCGTGTGAGGAAAAGGTGCAAGACAGCAGACTTGACACGACTCTGCCTCCGCAGCCAGACATGCCCAAGAAGAACAAGCGCAAGGCGGAGGAGGAGGAGAAGGAGGAGAAGGAGGAGAAGGAGGAGGAGGGCGAAGAGGACGACTACGAAGACCCAAATGACGGCGAGTATGAGGAGAAGCCCAAGAAGGGCAGCGCCAAAAAAGGCAAGAAAAAGGACGAGGACGAGGATGAAAAGGCCGCCGACGACGACGACGACGACGACTCCGCGATTCCCACAGCGGACCTGAAGAAGAAATATGTGACGCTGACTCTCGTCCGCAAGGACGACAGCCTTGGATTGTCCCTCGACAACAATCACGTGACTGCAGTGAAACCAGGCGGCGCAGCAGCGGAAGCAGGCGTGCTGGTGGGCGACATCATTGTCGAGGTGATGGGCAAGGACTGCAACATTGAGCCATTCGGAAGCCTGCTCCCGAAGAACAAGTCGCTGCCCGTCAAGTTGAAAGCTATGCGCTTTGTCAAGGATGACGGCGTCAAGAAGCCGAAGAAGCCAAAGACGACGGAGACGGAGGGCGAGGCGTCCACTAGCGCTGAGACCAAGCCCGACGAAACAAAGGAGGAGCCCGAGAAGGAAGCCCAGGCCGATGAGGCCAAGGAGGAGACCAAGGCGTAAGACTAATATCGAGGCTGCTCCCGCTGCCGCCAGTAAGTCACAGGCTGGGAATGAGAGCGCGGTTGCCCCTGATGACAGCCCCAATCGCATGGTGGACGCGTGCCCGAACTTGCAATCGCGTGCTGTGGCTCGTGGTCGTGCAAGTGACCCGGCGTATATATGGGAGACATAGACAGAGCTATACGGCATTGTGTACGGGCTATGCAACGTGTGTCGTCTAGGGGCCGCGGGTCCTTGACGCCCAACTCCGAACTCGGGCGGCCTGTGCGCGGTCTACTATTTTTCATGTTTATAAGGCCCAACCCTACAGTCACCGCTATGTTTGGGAATTGAATGGTCGCCGCTCCTGCACGCTGCAGCCTGGAATACGATTTAGTTAACGCGCCGACCGCGCGCGCGGGCCGGGGACGGCGACGGGGGGGCGGGGCGGCGGGGGGGGGGGCGGCGCGGTCTGGCCGACAGCCGGCGGCGTCACGGACCGTGCACCGTGACGGTCGACCGTGGGTCCGTGGCTTGTGCGTATGTGGTCCGTGGGTGTCCGCCGCGCACCGGGCGGGGGCGCACACACGCTCTTGGTCTTCGCCCGCCCGTGTACGGTACATGGTGCGCCTTGTTGTCGCTTGTCCCGCCTTGATGTGCGTGACTGTGTACTCTGACTCCGACATTCGGTCGGAGTCGGCATCATTCTCTTGACAATTGACTCTTGGTCTTGCGACCGCCTCAGCAACATGATCAAGAAAGTCTATGTCCAATGTCACAAAAAGCCAGCACGTTACTTACGTGGGCCCGTGCAGCACTCTCGGCACTCGGGACCGTCGTGCCCCCCGCAGAGGCACGTCTCTAGACGCCTCCAGACACCAGAGCTCTCCTGCTCGACCTCGTGATGACTGATGCGGCTCTGCACAGCGCGCCTCCGAAGGCGTCGTCCAAACAACGCCCCTCAAGGTCAAGCGTCCCTTGCCCTCTTGTTCTGAGTCCCCATGCTGCCCACGTCGTAGGTCGTCCGCTCCCTCACTGCCCGCCCGCCGCCTCGCCACCGGCCACCCTGCTGCCCCGCGCTCTCCCCAACCTGTCTCCGCATGGCGTCGTATGCGTCGCTCCCAAGCACGGCTGCAGCACTGCATGGCGCCGATCCGCACACGCGCCGTGGGCACGCGCGCCGTAGACCCACGCGCTGCCGAAGCTCATGAGGAGAGAATTTCCTGCTGGGTCGTTATCTCGGTAGTATCTCGGTAGTACCCCGATGGACTCTTCACGCGAAGGAGAGGATCTCCTGCTGGGTCGTGTGCAGCTGCTCACGAGTGTCGTGCAGCTCGGCCTGGAGTGCAGCGAGGCGCTCATGGAGCGTGTGGATCGTCGCGTCCTTCTTGTCGGACAGTTGGCGCACTCGCTCCTCTACGGCGCACAGCTCGCGCTCCCGCAGTGCCGCGGCCTCAGCGAGCTGCTTCTCGTGCTGCGCCGCCGCTGCCTCGGAGGCGGCTTGCAGCTTGCTCAGCTGCGTCTCGAGTGCGCGCCGCTCCTCGAGGGCGCGGATCTGCATGCAAGGAGGGAGGCACTCGGTGGCTCTCAGGTGCAATCAGAGGCTCGGTGCAATCAGAGGCACTGAGGTGCAATAAGAGGCTCTCAGGTGCAATCATGTGCAATCATGTGCAATCAGAGGCTGTCAGGTGCAATCAGAGGCACTGAGATGCAATCAGAAGTGCTCGAGCACCTGTGCCGCCTGGGTCGCCGCGTATGCTTGGCGCGCCTCGTCACTCGCGCGCTCGACGAGCGTGCGAGCGTGCAGCTGCTGCTCCTCGCTCCGCGCCGCGCTCTCGCTCAACTTGCGTTGGCACACGGCGAGCTCCTCGCAGACGACCTCCCGGCGAGCCTGGAGCGCATTCGCCGTCTCGACCGACGCCATGTAGCTCGTCTTGAGCTCATCACGTTCCATACGGAGCGCTGCGAGCTCCTCGCGGTGCTTGGTGCGAAGGCTGGCGATCGCCTCCTCCTTTTCCGCACGCAGAGAGCGCTCGGCCGCCGCCATCTCGACGCCAAGCTTGTCGACGACCATGCGGACCTGCTGCGTCCGCTGCTCCGCGGTGCTCGCCTCCAGGGCGACTTTCGCCTCCGCCACGCGCCGCGCCACCTCCGACTCGAAGGCAGCCTCCCACTCGGCGCGCGCGCTCTCGTGCGCCGCGTGGGCCTTGCCGAGGGCCTGCCGGTGCTCGTCGCGAAGCCGCTCCTCGAGCTCCGCTCGGTGCGAGCGTGCGTCGGCGCGTGCGGCGTCCTCCCGGCTCTTGGCCTCCCGCAGCTCGTCTTCGAGCCGCGAGATCTCCTTACGCCGCTGCTCGTCGCGCTCCGCGAGCTCGGCCGCACTATCGCGCGCGTGCCGCTGCCGCTGGCGCGTCTGCTGCTCCTCAAAGTGCAACGTCATTTGGTGCAGCCGCTGCGAGCACGCCTCCCTCTCGCGCTCCTGCGCCGCATGCTTCTCAGCGAGAGAGGCCTCCTGCAGTCGGGCGAGCTCGCGTTGCGACCGCGCGCGCTCGCTGCTCAGCTCCTGTCGGAACGTCTCGCGGAGCTCTTCCTCGAGCTTCTTGCTCTCCTCCCGATGGCGTGCGACGAGCCGCTGGATGTCGGGCTCGAGGCCGCGCACTGTACTTTCTTTGATCTCGCGTGTCTTGTCGGCGAGCCACTGCTCGCGCTTCGCCTTCTCCTGCTGACCCCACAGCTCACGCTGCTTCTTGAGCTCCTTGGCGAACGCCTCCTCGCGCTGCTGCGCCTGCGCCGCGTACTTGTCCTCGAGCGCCTTGAGCTGCCCTCCGAGCGCCTCGCACTGCTTGGCGAGCTCGGCCTTGTCGGAGAGGAGCCGATCGATGAACGCGAGATGGCGCTGGATAGTGAGCTCCGACGCCTCCGCCTGCGCCGCCAGCTTGGCCTCGGCCTGTGCCGCCACCTCGCGCGACGCGGCCTGGTGCTGCTCCTCGGCCGCCACCAGCTGCGCCTGCAGCACGGCCGAGCCCTCGCGCAGCGACTGCAGTTCGGTCCGCATCGCGCTCATCTTCTGCTTCACACCCGCGTAGACGGTGTTTGCGAGCTCCGTCGCGCGCTGCGCTTGCTTGGTGCCGTTCGGCGGCGTGATCCGCTCCGCATCGGCCGCGGCGCCAGCGCTGCTGCTGCCGGCGGCGGCCGCTGCAGGTGACGTGGCAGCATGATCGGTACCGACCGCCCCGCCGAGCTCAGAGATGAGCTGGGCGTCGCTCACCGCCGCGGCGGCGTATGGCTTCGGCAGCAGCGCGCCCTCGGGTGAGACATGGGCGTCGAAGCCGAGACGACGCGCGATCGGTGGCGACTCATTGAAGGCAGTGGCCGAGGATGCGGACGCGAGGCGCGACGCGCCGCGAGCGGCAAGTGGCTGGGCAGGTAGCTGCGAGCGCAGAGGCTGCACCGCCGCTGAAGCCGACGCGAGGCGCGAAGCGCCGCCGAAGCCTCCGCTCGTAACCGGCACCATCGACAGAGGGGCGGAGGCGGAGGCGAGCGAGGGCGGCGCGTGCGCAGTCGCGGGCGCCGCGGCGGCTGGCGGCGCGCTCGCCGCTGTGCGCCGCAACTGCTCGTCAGTCTGACTCTGCGCTTCGTCAAGGTACGAGAGGATGGACGCGAGACGATCCTTGGAGGCGCTCGAGGCGACTGAGGAGGCGACCGAGGGGGCGGCCGAAGGGGCGGCCGAAGGCGTCGAGGACGCCTCGAGGGAGGCCTCGAGGGACGCCGAGTCGGAGAGCTTCGTCGTCGATGGCATCGCGAAGGACGTTGGAAGGGCGAACCAGCCCGACGCCATGGGACTGCGGCTGCTTGCCAGCGCTGGCGGCGGCAGCAGCGGTGGCGGCGCAGCAATCGCAGTCGGTGCGGCGGTGCGCGGTGCCTCGGGTGCGCGCTTCGCTAGCGGCGACGTCGGCGCTGAGCCCTCTGCCTCCTCCGCTGATGCTGAGCTCTCGCGTTCGCATTCGGCCTCAAGCCGTCGAAATTCCTCGAGGCTCGAGCGCTGCGAGGCGCGCGTCTGGCTAACCGCGGTGCCACGGCGCGCGGGCATGGCCACGCGGCGCTCTTCGAATGCCGGGCTCGCGCCGCCCGCGGTGGGAAGCGCAGCCGGATGCCGTTTCTTCTTGGGTGAGAGAGGAGGTGCTTCATTGACAGCTGAAGCGCTGGTGGTGGCAGCGCTATCGGCGCATTGCGCCTGAAGCTGGGCCACACGCGCGCGCTCAGTTTCGATGAGCCTCATCAGCTCCGCCTGCCGAGCTTCGAGCGATTGTGCCGACGGTGCCACGGAGCGGGGCTTGGCGCCAGGGGGCGTGGCGCCTCTGTGGTGGTCGCCGCGCTCCTGACGCTTCGCCCGCAAGAGCGCGGCGACGCGTTCGCGCTGGCGCTGCCGGCTACGCTCCAGCATGGAGCGCACAGCGTGCTGCAGCGTGCACGCGGCGATGACCTCGTCGACGCGCATCGCCATCGGCGAGTACAAACTCCCGCGGGAGGGAAGGGCGCCGCAACGGCGCTTTTTGAGTTTCGTCCTCGTGAGCTAGTGGTAACCGCATCCGTACGTACGCCGGTCCGGTGTCTTGGGTGTCAATGTTAACCATTGGCTGTGCTTCTGTGACGAGAACGGAAATCGTCAAACTCGGTCTCGGATTCGTGCGCATCGTGATACGTCTCCACCCTCCCTACACTACACCCCTAGGACCCCCACCCTCGTTTCGGGTCACTCGAAACGGTACACCGGAACGGCGCGCCCCGAATCGCCCAAGGTGAGGTAGTTTCATGCAACTACCTCCCAAATCTAGCCTTGTTGGGCGGGCGCGTGGATACCGGTAGAAGGGTACGTTGCGTTCGAGATACAGTGGCCACCTCGCGGTGTCCCGATAGATCCGTCGCCCCAGGCCCTGCCTGACAGCCAGTTTGTGATGTTGTCTGTTCTTAATACGCTCAATCAACCCTCCAACCCCAAGCTCATCATTGGTAGCCGCCGGACGGGGTCAATCGGGGAACTCGAAGTGCCCGGTGACCATCAAATCCCTGCTGTACCCCGCAGCCCGACGCCCTCGACCAGACCCAAGGACCCGTATCTCGTCTACAATCAGCCTGGGCACAAGAAGAAGCCCACGAACGAGAGCTTCCCGACGCCCCCCTCACCATCGCGCGCGACGAAAAACTCATCGTACACGACGATCCCGACGACGCAAGCCGCGGCCGCAGCAACACCGCAGGCGACAAAGCCGGCAAACATCGCCGCGCGACCGCACGGCAAGCGCACGCGCACGCGCACCACGCGCAGCGCCACCTCACCGAGCACCGTCATCGACACCACCAGGCCGCGCGCGCCCTTGACATCGCCGACGACCGTCAAGAAGTCCGCCGCGGCCAACCCCGCGGCGCAGGCGCAACTGCAGGCGAAGCAGAAGAACATCGACGCGCAGCCGCGCAACGTGAAGCTGAGCAACGCCACCGAACGCAACACCCCGGCCGCGACGGTCGCCATCGACGCTGCAAATCCCTGGCACGCACTCTGGACGACAGCCAACGCTACCGCGACGTGCATCGCAGACGTTTTCTCAGGTACCATCGCGCAGATGCCAAGTGACGGCGCTTGCCTCCTCCACTCGCTCCTCCACTCGCTCAAGCAGGGCGACGCTAAGGAGATGCGTGAGCAGGTGGTGACCTGGCTCAGGGCCAACCCGAGCCACCTGTTCGCCGGCGCCACCCTCGCCGACCTCGTGTTCGGCGAGACGGGCGAGCAGTGGCCAGAGTACTGTAACCGCATGCAGCATGAAAGTGTGTGGGCCGGTATCCCCGAGCTCGTCGCATCCGCGCATACCTACCGCGCATGCATCAGGGTCTTCGCGAGCGTCGGTCCCGGTCGCTTCCACCTCTGGGCTGTCATCGGCGAGACGCCCACCGTGCCCAGCAGCACCCCACCGATCGACATCGTATACGGGTCGGATCACTACGATTCCTTGATCGACGCACGACTCCTGAAGCCGTGGGAGCACGAGGCCACGCGATCCAATGAGCCGACGACGCCTGCACCACGTGAGCCCGAGGAGGCCGCCGTGCCGACCGCACCCAAGGAGCCGGAGACGACCGCAAGCGAGCACGGGATGCACAAGGAACTGGACTACACCGTGCGCTTCGCCGCGCAGATGGAGGCGGCCGTGCTGGAACGTCTCGAGCAGCAACGCCGCTCGACGCCTCCCGACTTGCACGCGCTCCTTGCCCACCCGGACCCTTTTTCGGTGCTCGGGGAGCGCCTCTATCAACTCATCGAGTGCCACGACGTGGCGCTGCCTGGGAAAATCACGGGCATGCTGCTCGACGGACTGCCCCTGGACGAATTGCACTCGTTGCTCGTGAACGTGCCCCCCGGGGACGCGGCCGCCACGATCGCCTCATGGATCAGCACCGCACAGCAGGTCCTACGTGAGGCCGCCGAGGGCACCGCCGCCTTCCCGTGCGAGGCGCTCGACTTGCCGACTGAGTCCACGAAGCACGCCGCGACGACCGTAACCAAGGAGCCCAAGGAGCCGGAGGTGCCGGTGCCGCCCGAGCCCGAGAAGCCCGACCGGCTGGCTGAGCCAAAGGAGCACGTCGCACCGACAGTAACCGAGGACCCGACGACGCCCACTCGCGAGCTCCTCAGGGCGCTTGACGAGCTCGTCGCGCGCAAGGAGTCCAAGGACCTCGAGGAGCGCAAGTCGCGAGAACGGCACGAAGCACGTGAGGAGTCCGAGCTGGCGTGGAAGATGCGCGACGAGGCACGCTCACTCACTCAACAGTTTTGGCTACCCGAGACCTGGCCGAGACCGGAAACTTGTGACTGGAAGCCTACCCTCGAGGCGAGAGACGTCGGCAAGATGCAGGCGAGCGACGAGCGGGCAACCCACGTGCGACTCCTGCTCGCTGCCATCGACACTCCCGCGCCACCCCTACTCGGCATCGCACTCTACGCATCCGTGCTGCGCTCGTCGCCGCATGCACCTTACCTACGGGGGACCGCCCCGAGGGTGTTCGCCAAGACCCAAATGAAGACGAAGGGCGATGAGGAGACGGAGGCGGAGCCGGCAGGCAATCCGAAACCCTACTTCCCCCCCAACTCGTTAAGCGCATACCACATCCGCTGCTCACTCGTGGGGCGTCAGGATACCGTTGGTGACAGCCCCAAGGAACGCCGCCGTAGGCTTGTAGCCGCTATCGAATCCCATCGATGCAAGCACACGATGGCCGTCATACCGCGATCCAGCCGAAGCCCTTGGTACTACGCGTCCCAGCAACGTCTGCTGCACCTACAACGCCGTGAGCCTGTCGGCCCAATCGAAGCCAAGTGCCACGAGCAGCCTCTACAATTGCGGCGTCGCCATGTTCGCGAACACCGCAGGGCTTTGAGAAGGCGGCGCGCGTGCGCCGAGGCCCCTTGTGCCCGGCCCTGCGCGGCCCCGTGTAGCACTGCCCGCCCTTCGATCAGCTGCCGCGCCAAGGCTACCACGGCGCTCCATACGATGGTCATTCCCACGAGTGGCACTACCGTCCAGCTCTCCATCGCACTCTGGGACACTTCGCCGCTAATCACAGTTGCCCGCCCCACCCGCCCCATTCAAATCTTCGTTCAGTCACTTGCGGGTCGCACACTCACCCTCGATGTTAGACCCCACGACCTGATCTCGGATGTCAAATCGATGATCCAGGCCAAGGATGGCAC